>Ga0247741_1000382_pt1 | contig 25863 bp, 27 predicted proteins | sample UWRJL213509R2_FD_180945 | JGI IMG/M metagenome (GOLD analysis project Ga0247741, IMG submission 180945) | Plant litter microbial communities from Arlington Agricultural Research Station in Wisconsin, United States - UWRJ-L213-509R-2 | ecosystem: Environmental > Terrestrial > Plant litter >... | reverse complement strand
TATGGCTTTGCGAATTCTTGGATAAGTTCCGCATCTGCAGATATTTCCTGCCATAGCATCATCAATATCCTGATCTGTAGGGTTTGGGTTTTCGCGAAGCAAAACAGCAGCCGACATTATTTGTCCGGAATGACAATAGCCACATTGCGGAACATCAATTTCCTGCCAGGCTTTTTGTGCCGGATGATCGTTATTCTCTGATAATCCTTCTATAGTAACTACGTTTTTACCTTCGACACGGCTCATTTTTGTAACACAGGAGCGTACAGCTTCACCATTCAGATGGACAACGCAGGCTCCACATTGTGCAACGCCACAGCCAAATTTTGTTCCGGTAAGTCCTAATGTATCTCTTATTGCCCATAGCAAAGGCATTTCTGGGCTTACGTCAAGATTTTCGGTTTTGCCGTTTACAGTTAATTGTATCATAATGAAGTCTGATTTTTGGATTTACAATTATTTCGGTTAAGGTTCTGTATTCTAATTTACAAAAAAAATACAAGCAATTGATTTTTAAACATTTAATTCACAGAATATGTATTTATTAAACGATAGCTAATAGTTTAAAAACAATTTTTTATTTATCCACTCTATCCTGCAATTGCTGTGGATAACGTGCCCCAACAATTTCTATATTTTCAAGCGCTTTGTCGATATTATTTAATTCTTCTTTGCTTAAATGAATTACTGCGCCTCCAATATTTTCTTCTAAGCGATGTAGTTTTGTAGTTCCCGGAATGGGTACAATCCAAGGTTTTTGAGCCAAAAGCCAGGCTAAAGCAATTTGCGATGCAGCAGCATTTTTTTCTGAGGCAATTGATTTTACTAAATCTACCAGCGTTTGATTGGCTTTTCTGTTTTCTTCAGAAAATCTCGGAACAATATTTCTAAAATCCGAAGCTTCAAATTTTGTTTCTTCATTTATGGCTCCAGTTAGAAACCCTTTCCCTAATGGGCTAAAAGGCACAAAACCAATCCCTAGCTCTTCCAGAGTAGGAATAATTTCTTTTTCCGGTTCACGGTAAAATAAAGAATATTCGCTTTGCAATGCTGCAACGGGCTGTACAATATGCGCTCTGCGAATGGTTTCTGTACCAGCTTCTGAAAGACCGAAATGTTTCACTTTTCCTTCCTGAATCAGCTCTTTGACTGTTTCTGCAACTTCTTCAATAGGCACTTTAGGATCAACTCTGTGCTGGTAAAACAAATCGATATAATCTGTTTTTAATCTTTTTAGTGATGCTTCAACAACGGCTTTTATCCTTGCGGGACTGCTGTCTAATCCTTTTTTAGAATCACCATCCTGAAAACCAAATTTGGTAGCAATGACAACTTCTTTACGAAATGGCGCCAAAGCTTCGCCTATTAGTTCTTCGTTTGTAAAAGGTCCGTAACATTCTGCCGTATCAAAAAAAGTAACACCTTTTTCAAAAGCGGCCCTGATTAAGACTATCGCTTCATTTTTTTCTGTTGGTTTTCCGTAACCAAAACTTAATCCCATACAACCCAGACCTAATGCAGATACTTCAAGTCCATTATTTCCTAATATTCTTTTTTCCATTTTCTTAGTTTTTAATGATTTAGATTTATTTTCTAAATCTGTTCTGTCTTTTGTGTCCATGTAAAATTCGATTGTCTTTTACTTATCAGCCAACTTCCTTTCTCCCATGCATACTCATCGTGATATATTACACCCATAGTTGTTTTCATTTTCTTTCCGTTTTCATTCCCAATTAGAGTTACAGTACAATAACTTATGCCAGAAGCTTTATCTCCATCTAAATCCACAGTCTGCTGTCCGTTGATATGATAAACGACTTCAAATAAGTTTAGAAAATTCGAAAATGCTTTGCCTATTTCTTCTCTGCCTTTAAATTCACTGGTTATTTTACCGCCACTTTCAGATTGTACGATAGCATTTGGTGTAAAAAGTAAAACCTGATTCTTTATATCTTTTACATCTGCCAAAACGGAAAACGTATCTACAAGGTTTTTAATAGCTATTTTATTTTCTATTATTTGAAGTCTTTTATCTGAATCATTCATATTCTGTGCATTTAAATTGATAAAAGAGACTATCAAAATTAGTATTAAGTTTATTTTTTTCATGTAATTCATTTCATTTTTCACTGTCTAATCTTTCTTCTTTTTTTCTATATTTAATTCTCAAAAAATTATTAATAATCAACATCTTAATAAAAATAAAAATTCACATCAGATCTTTTCGAGATATAAATAATTTCAAATTTCCGAAATACAAATGGGTAGTTGCTTATACAAATTACTGTTTTACATACCATTATTACTGATTACGATAAGTTGCAGATATTTATTCCCTTAAATCTTTAATTTTACAAATCAAAAAACAGGAAATATGAACAAAGTGGTTTATTTTAATTCAGTTAATGACTACAACGCTGCCTGCGGTTTAAAAACCCTACATCCGTTAATCAGTATTATTGATTTATCTAAATGTGAACCACGGAGCTATGAGGCAGGAACAACGGTAAAGATGAATTTTGGTATCTATGCAATCTTCCTAAAAGATGTTGTATGCGGAGATATTCGATATGGCCGAAATTATTATGATTATCAGGAAGGAACGCTTGTTTTTATAGGTCCCGGACAATCTTGGGAAGTAGAATACGAAATGTCAAATTATCAGCCTCACGGGCATGTATTGCTTTTTCATCCGGATTTAATACACGGAACTTCTCTTGGGAAAATCATCAACGATTATAATTTTTTCAGCTATCAAATGAATGAAGCACTACATCTTTCGGATAAAGAAAGACATATCATTATAGATTGTTTTGCAAAGATCCAGTTTGAACTGCAACAAACTATTGATAAGCATAGTAAAAAATTGATGAGTGCCAATATTGAACTTTTGATCAATTATTGCGAAAGATTTTACGATCGCCAATTTATTACCAGAGATTACACTAATAAAGGTGTATTGGAGCGTTTTGAACAATTAATTATTGACTATTTTAATTCTGACAAACCTCAGAGTTTAGGGCTTCCCTCTGTTAGTTATTGTGCTGAAAAACTGAATCTGTCTGCCAATTATTTTGGTGATTTAATAAAAAAAGAAACAGGAATATCTGCTCAGGAACATATTCAATCTAAAATAATTCAAATAGCGAAGGAAAAGATTTTTGAATTTGACAGATCCATTAGTGAAATAGCTTTCAATCTCGGATTTAAATATCCCCAGCACTTTACCCGTTTATTTAAGCAGAAAACAGGGATGTCTCCAATGGAATACAGAAGTCTGAACTGATTTCTAAAACGATAGAAGTTCAAATTAAAAACTTCCAAAATTTAAATAAATAAAACTTCTGAAATTTATCATCAGGAGTTTTTTCTATATAAGCAATTTGTTTCTTTGATAAAATAAATTTGCTATTCGAACTTCTTTGTTATTTGTAGTTGTCTGCTCTTTTTTACTACTACTATTTTTATATCTTTGGTTCTGATTCCAATCTTGAAATACAGATTATTTAGGCTATTCCTAAATTGGAATTATTTCCATTAAAAAGCCAAACCAAAGATTTTTTCTTAAAACCACGTAATAATCGATCTGAAATTATGACTACAAGCCTTCAGAATATTCTATACATATTCTTATTCAGTTTCCTTATTATCCATAATTCTCATGCACAAAAGTCTAAACAAGAACTGCTTAAATTAATCAAACAGAAAGACTTATATCCAGAAAAAAGAAACGATTACTTATATCAACTTAGTTCTTGCTATAAAAAAACGGATACCATAAAAGCATATTCTTATGCAAATCAGGCACTAAAACTGGCGCGCGAAGAAAATGATGTTGCAAGCCAGGCTATTGCATACGAAGCGCTTTCAGACATTGCACGATTTCTGGATAATGTACCACAACAAGTAAAATTTGCCGATTCCAGTTATACTTTAGCCGCAGCATCCAAAGATCCAAAAGCTATAGCATACGCCAATTATGCTCTTGCCTACAAAAATGAATTTATAGGAAACAAAGAAAAATACATTTCTTACATGCTCAAGTCATTGGCTTATTTTGAAAAAAATAAAATGCGATATGATAAACTGGTAAACGGATATGAAAATCTGGGTGCGCACTACATAGATCACAACGATCTTGTATTCTCTAAAAAATACAATAAAAAAGCTCTAGATTTAGCTTACGAAAGTAAAAACCAGGTTAATATTGCCAATGGTTTAACAAGCTGGGGGCTTTTTTTGGTTCGAAAGGCAGAGCAAAAAATACCGGCAGATCCTGATTTACTTAAAACCGCAGAAAGCAATTATCTAAAAGCCATTTCCATATTCGAAAATGAAAAAAGAAAAGGCAATATCATTGGTTCTTATGGCAGAACCTGCTTAAATCTTACGAGTCTTTACTTATATCATTTTTTTGAAAGCGAGCCCGAAAAAACTTTAGCACACTTACAAAAAACAGAAGCCGTTTGCCTCGAACTAAATGAACCCATGCATCTTATGGTGATGTACGGCCAGCAAGCGCAATTTTATACCAACTTAAATGATATACCAAACGTTGAAAAGGTATTGAAAAAGGTATCTGATATTGTTGAAAAACATCCTAAAATAAATCCGCGCTATTATGCTTTGCTTTATAAAAATTATATGGATCTGGCAGACATAAAAAATGATTTTGCTTCTTACAAAAAATACTTCAATCTGTATGATAAAGCAGTTGCGGTTATGATGGAAAAAGAAAACAGAGCCAGGGATTACAATGCATCAGTACGTTTTGAGACGGAGAAAAAATCGCAGCAAATTCAACTGCTTACGGATAATTTGGAATCAAGAAAAAAAATAAATTATCTATATACGGCGCTTGTTATTTTGGTGTTTTTTACGCTTCTGTTTATGCTGCGTTCGTATCATTTTAGACAGCGATCGTATATAAAAACGAATCTTTTACTTCAAAAAGCAAATGAAGAAGCTACACTTTTATCCAAAATAAAAGAAGAAGAAGCCATGATTGCTTTACTGGAATCTGAATTGACAGAGAAAGAACTTCAAATCGCCATTCAGGAAAAGAAATTAAACGAACAGGAAAAACTAAAACTTCAGCAGGAATTAATGACCAATAACCTGCAGTTAGAAAAGAAAAATGAGGTTTTAAAAGATATTCAGAATAAATTATCAGTGATGAAATCTGAGAAATCATCAGATATAAAAACCATATCGAAAACAATCGACAAAAGTATGGAAGTCGATGATGAATTTGAGTTATTAAAAACAAGTCTTGCCAACACCAATCCTGTCTTTTTTTCGACCTTACAGGAAAAAGCTTCGGGTACATTAACCAAACTTGATTTTAAATATTGCGGTTACATAAAATTAGGAATGAGTACAAAGGAAATTGCCAATCACATGAATATTGAAACACAAAGCATGCGAATGGCGCGCTACCGAATTAAACAAAAACTAAATCTGGACCGCGAAACCGATTTAGACACTTACATTACTTCTGTCCAGTAAAATCAATACTTACGACGCTTTTTTAGTGATGAAATAATTTTCTTGTAGATACAAAATAGATACCCAAATGGGGGTTGTAGATGGTTAGTATATACAAGATTTATTCTTTTTCGTTATTACATGATTAATTTTGGTTTGAATTTTAAAACCAAAAATCATGAACAAAAAGACGCTTTCAATTATTTCGTACATTACTATTATCGGTTGGGTTATTGCTTACGTAAACTACAACAAATTAACAGTTAAAGATTCTTTAACTAGATTTCACCTGAAACAAGGTTTAGGAATTGCTATTCTAGGAATTGTTATTTCTGTAGCATTAACTATCATCGCGATTGTGGTACCAACATTGGCAAGCATTTTAAGTCTGGTTAACCTTGGAGTTTTGGTATTATGGATTATGGGGATCATCAATGCCAATAACGAGCAGGAAATTCCGGTTCCTGTAGTGGGAAAATTATTTACTGATAAATTTGATTTCATTAAATAATTACAAATTGCCAGTATGAAACCTACGTCTTATGCTGGCTTTTTATTGAATTTAAAGTTCCGTCAAAACTAAAAATCATGAAAAAAATCTATTATTTACTGCTCATAATTTCACTTTCAAATTGGGCAGGCGCACAGGTTATTGATAATAATATTCAGGGGTATTATCAGGCTAAATCGGATTCTAATATGTATTCTTTTTTTGAATTTGATGGCAACGGAAAAGTAAACATTACAGGCATAGGAACCGGTGATTATTTTATCAAAGGCGATTCGCTGATTATATATCCTGACAAAAGCATTTTTAAATTTAAAATAAAAAACAATACACTCGTTGGAGTTTCAAACTGGGTCAATAAGGAAACCTGGATTAGAAAAGATACCGTTGTTGCCAATAATCGAAAAAATGAAGCTGCGTCTAAAAAGAAAGCAGCATTATTGCACGAATATTATAAGATATCAAGCGAAAAAATGGCGCTCGAAATGATGATGGACGATACTGCAGCCAAGACAAAAAAAGAAAAAATCAGCAAACTCTGCAATGACGGATTAAGCAAAGCCTGTATGGATTATTTCGGAATTCTTCTTATAGAAGATCAGGGTATGGATGCCTTATTACATCCTGAAAAAAACACAAAACCAAAACCGCTGAACAAGGAAATTGTTTCACTCGGAAATAAAATAATCGCGCTGGATGAACCCGAGGGTTACACACTTTTAGGAACTTATTATTTCATTTTAGGGCAAAAAGAAAAAGCCACAGAACAATGGAATAAAGGTGTCGAAAAAGGAAGCCAGAAGTCAGCAATGGCTTTATTTCAGCTTGAAATGGAATAAATACAAGTAGTTATGATTGAGTTAATTACCGCCATATTGCTATCAGTAATAAAATTTATCGTGAATCATTATTAAGTATACGCCATATAAAATAGAAATAATTATAAAAAAAATGAAAATGAAAATGAAAAATATACTGATAGCATTTTTACTATTAATGGTTTTGCAATCGTGCAAAATGGAAAATACGCCAGAAGAATATTTCGACCGTTCTGCCTTAAATACAAATTTATTTATGGAATTTGGTTCGAAGGATTTTAAAACCATGGAGCAAAACAAAAACGCCAATCAGCTTATTGCTTTTGATGAAAAAGGAACGTTTCCTGCAAAATCGTATGAAGATCATATTTTGAGATTTAAAGTCGCCTATCTTAATCAATCTATTGAAAAAATAGAAGACTTAAAACCTACGGATGAAACAAAACCTATGATTGATGCATCGCTCGATCTTTTCAATTTCGTGAAGAAAACTTACGAAAATGATTATGTAAAAATTGCCCGTTTAATGGATAAAAAAGAACCAAAAGAAACGGTAGAAAAGGCAATTGCCGATATGGAAGTCAAAGCTTTTCCTGTTTTTGAAGCCAAATATAAAAAACTCTGGGATCTTGCTTTGCCTTATGCAAAAGAGCACGGAATTCAGGTTAAAACTTATTAGTTTTTTTAATTTTGTTTGTTAATTGTTGTAAAATAATTACAAAAATAAAGCTGCCTTTGGCAGCTTTATAGTTTTATGCCTGTTTTATACAGGCCTTTTCCCTATTAATTGTTTGATTTTAAAACCCCGTCTTCATCCTGTTCTAAATTTGTTTGGGAATCAGGTTCATCATCTGTTTTTTTAGATGATTCTGAATTTCCTTTGTTATTACTATCAGGTTCTTCCTGTTCATCAGGACTAAAATCTCCGGATCCGCTATATTGATTTCTTGCATTAAAGCCCTGATCGGTATCTTTAAATTCTTCCTGATCTGTAATATCTTTTTTTTGCTTTTCCATAATGCTATTGATTTACGTTTTTATCTTCTGAATCATGACCTTCCAGTTTTACAAGTTTGTTGTAAATACCCAACAGTAAAAATGGAGCGGCCCATTGCCCTACAAATAGTGCATTATGACTTTTTCCAAGACACTTTAGCGTAAGTGATGTTCCCATTGCAGCCAATGAGGCATACAAAAATAAATCAGATGGAAGTTTTGAAGTTTGCTCTTCAATTGCTTTTGCGGTTGCACCTTCTGTGCTTTGATTATCAAATGACATATTTTTTTTATTTAAAGTTAATAATACCAAATTAATCAACTGATTTTAAGGTAGTTTACAGAATTTGTCAGAAAATTTACAGATTCCCTATAATCTGCATGATATTAAATTCAATTAAAATCGTATTTAACTCATAATAATGATGTTACTGTTTTTATAAGATGAAAATTCGATAACAAATTATGGTTTTGTTATAAAAAAAACTTCCTCATTTCAATTAATTTTAGTTAGTAATGATGAATAAAAGTTTTGCCTGAATTTCCGCTTAAGCGAAAAAACAAATGCAGAAACTTAATTAACAGATTAAACTTTACTAACCATAAAATGAATTATCATGAGCGACGATTTAAACAAAAAAGGATTTCAGGACAGATCAAGAATCAATATGAATGAGGATCATGAAGTGGCGTACTGGACAGAGAAATTTGGTGTAACCAAAGAAGAACTTCAAAAAGCAATTGACAGAACCGGAACCAATTCTGCAGACGAGATTGAAAAAGCGCTGGACTTGCTATAACATTGCCTTCCATTTACAAAATCGAATAATTTAATACGAAGCAATTATGCCATGGTATAACGGAGATTATCCACCATCTTACAAAAATCAGCCTCTAAAACTTCGTGATAAAGCGGTTGAAATTGCAAACGCGCTTCTAAAAGAAGGCGTCGAAGAAGGTATTGCTATTGCTACCGGACTTAAGCGTGCCAGGGAATTTTTCAAAAGTGAAAAAGAATAGCAGTTTATGTCTTTATAACTACGAACATTGGCCACTATTTTTGAATAAATGCAAACAGATGAAAACAAAGAAAGTAAAAATAGAAAATAGTAAGAAGAAAATCGATGTGTTATTAAAAAAAGGCATATCTGCTAAAATTCCTATCGCTTTAAAACCCATGCTTGCTACATTGGTAAACGACCCTTTTGATGATCCTGATTGGATATATGAAGTAAAATGGGACGGTTACAGGGCAGTCGCTTACATCGATAACGGTGCGGTTTCTATTGCATCACGTAATAATAAATCCTTTGCAGAGAAGTATTATCCAATTACAGCCGTAATGGAAAAATGGTCTGTTAATGCCCTTCTTGACGGTGAAATCGTAGTAATTGGCAAGGATGGAAAAGCTAATTTTAGTGCGTTGCAAAACTGGAGGAGCGAAGCAGACGGCGTTCTGATTTATTATGTTTTTGATATTCTTTGGTACAATGGAAAAAATATTATGGCGCTAACGCTTTCTGAAAGACAGGCGGTTTTAAAAGAAATACTTCCCACAAACGACGATCGTATTCGGCTAAGCCAAACCTTTACCAGTAACGGACTTGACTTTTTTGCAGCCGCCAAGAAAATGGGCCTTGAAGGAATTATGGCCAAAAGAGCCACTTCTGTTTACAGTCCCGACAGCCGAAATAAAGAATGGCTAAAAATTAAAGTAAACCTGCGTCAGGAAGTTGTCATTGGCGGATTTACAAAAAATGACGGTTCTTCAAAACAATTTAGTTCTTTATTGCTGGGCGTTTATGAAAACGGCAAATTCCAATACGTGGGCAAGGTTGGAACCGGTTTTAGCGATAAACTGCAAAAAGAAATGATGCAGCAATTTCTGCCGCTTATTACCAATAAAATTCCGTTTGCTTCTGAGCCAGACATTAATAAACCTTCAAGATTTCGGCCAAATCCGCCAAATGCTGTGGCAACATGGTTAAAGCCAGCCTTGGTTTGCGAAGTTAGCTTTGCAGAAGTGACGAGCGATGGTGTTTTTCGTCATCCGTCTTTTGAAGGAATGAGAGCTGATAAAAAAGCGTCTGAAGTCGTGCGTGAAACCTCGGCTCCGACCACAGAAATTATAGCTGATTTAGAAGAAGATACAAACCAAAAATCAGACTTGGTTACTGCGCCAAAAAGTATGGGCAGAAAAACCCTGCTTAACCCTACAGAAGAATCGCAGGTAAAAAAAATAAAAGGACACAGTCTTAAATTCAATAATTTAAGTAAAATATATTGGCCTGAAGAGGGATATACCAAACGTGATATGTTTAATTATTACTATCAAATAGCCGATTATATTTTGCCCTATTTAAAAGACCGTCCGCTTTCATTAAACAGGTTTCCCGGCGGTATAAACGAACCTGGTTTTTATCAAAAAGATGTGAAGGGAAAAGCGCCTGATTGGGCAAAAACTTTTCCGTACACTACCAGCGATGGCGAGGACAAGGAATTTTTAGTTGGCGGCGATGAAGCCACGCTTTTATACATGGCTTCTTTGGGCTGTATTGAAATGAATCCCTGGTTTAGCCGAATTCAGCATCCCGATCATCCGGATTATTGCGTTATTGATCTCGACCCGGACAAAAATACTTTTGATCAGGTTATAGAAACGGCTCAGGAAGTAAAAAAAATCCTGGATGCAATCGAAATTCCGGGTTTTGTGAAGACATCCGGATCTACCGGAATTCATATTTATATTCCGCTTGGCGCTAAATATTCGTACGATCAGTCGCAAATGTTTGCCAAACTTATAGTGTCAATTGTTCATGAACAGCTGCCGGAATTCACGTCGATGGAACGACAAATTAAAAACAGAGACGGAAAAATGTATCTGGACTTTCTGCAAAATCGTCCCGGTGCGACAATCGCGGCTCCCTACTCGCTTCGTCCAAAACCCGGCGCAACGGTTTCTATGCCATTGCATTGGGATGAAGTCAAAAAAGGATTAACCATGAAAGATTTTACCATTAAAAATGCTGTTGAACGTGTTAAAACGGAAGGCGATCTTTTTAAAGGAACTTTGCAAAAAGGGATTGATATGACAAAAGCACTTAGCAAAGCACAAAGCATCTTTTTTTAAACAATAAAAATATCAAGGAATAATTTCTCAAATAAGAAGTAAAATGGAAGATAAAATAAAACAATTTGAAATCGATTTAAGAGCCTATCTTCAAACTACTTTTAATGTTTGTGAGGAGCAGGACGAAATCAAAAAAATAGACGAAATCGAAAAAACTGTTAACGATTACGTTGATAATTATCTGCTGGAAACTGATTTGATTGCCGGTGATGTTGCGTTGTCTGTTCAGCATATTCTGGATGAATATGTAAAATCTAAAATTTGACAAAGCGATTTGAAGGTTTGCATTTTTCATCCTTGAAAATTAAAAATCTTTGAATTATTGAAAGTATTTTAGTTCAAATCACAGGAATACATTAACAAATTGTAAAATTTCTAATTATATTCTGCTTGATTTTATTTGTTTATATTATATTTGTTGTTTAGACTTTTTAAATAATCGTTAAACAAAAATTACAATTCAGATTTGTGTCTGCTTATTTTTCTAAAATTTATTTTTAGTTTTTAATAGAATAGAATGAATAAAAATTTAAAAATCTTATTAGTAGATGATCATAGCGTAGTTCGACATGGCGTTTCAGTATTATTAAAAAAAGCTTTTGACGGAGTAACTATAACACATGCTGATAATTTTGATGAATTGCTTTCTAAACTCAATCAAAAACAAGACTTAATTTTTCTGGATATAAATCTTCCGGGAGGAAACAGCACAAAAATGATTGAAGAAATCAGGAAAAATCATCCTGATCTGTTGATAATGATGTTTTCTGCTTATGACGAGTCCAGATATGCTTTGCGTTACATACATGCAGGAGCGAATGGATTTTTAAACAAATACAGCAAAGACGAAGAGATTATTAAAGCCGTGCAATCATTGCTTGAAAGCGGAAAATACATCAGTGATGTTGTTAAAGAAATAATTCTTGAAAATGCTTTATTGAAAAAACCCGTTAACCCGTTAGAAAAATTATCTGACAGAGAAATTGAAGTCGCAGAACTTTTGGTAAACGGAGACGGAAATCTCGAAATTTCAAATAAACTGAACATTCAAATGTCTACCGTCAGTACTTTTAAAACCAGAATTTTTGACAAACTTAGCATTAATAATGTTGTAAAGCTGGTTGAAATTTTAAGAGTTTATAAAAACTAATTTCTGCTCGCATTTTGGTTGCTGCATCAATGGAAAAAACCTCATTTCTATTGATAAAATCCCCAAAACCTTTCCTCCTTTTTCTTTCCTCTTTTTTCTTTTTTCTTTTTTCTTTTTTCTTTTCATTAAACGATTCATTCAAACATAGTTTATTCCTTATATGTTTGCATTAATAATTATTTGAAGTTTATCTGAATGCATTAAAATAAGCTTCTTTTTCTTACCCTTTTAAATAACATTAAATCTTCGTGTTTACTTGCTTAAAAGCTTTTTTAAAGAGCCGAAAAAAAATATTTGCAAGAAATCCGACGAAAAAAAATGCTTTTATTAGTACTTAACTTATGTTACAAAATGAGCCGGCTGATGTAGAATTAATTCTACAAACGACTTATAAATTTGCTACAAATTTATAAGCAGATAAAGGTCACTTTTGCACGTTCTTTTATTTTAAAAATAACCACACTATTTTTTCAAATTAAAATAAAAGAAGCCGTCACCAAAAACCAAAATACCATATAAATAGAGGTAATTTCAAGATATCTTTTGAGGCTATTTATATAAAAAAACAAATTAATAAACCTAAACCAGACAAATTACGTAATTGATTGAAAATACAAAAGCACTTAAAAAATTAATACTACGAATCGCATGCAAAACAAATACTTTTTGAAATCACTTTTTTTGCTTTTTGTTCTTTTCATTTCTTTTGAAGCATTTGCTCAAAATAGTCTTTATGCGGGAATTGAAATAGGAAGCAAAGGAATCAAAATTTCGGTAATTGATGTAAACAATATTAAAAAAGGAGATTACGATATCCTGGCCTACTGGACAGAAAATGTTGGTATTGCAAAAGGTATTGCTATTGATGGTAATCTTGCTCAGGATGATATCGAAAAAGCAGGATCTGTTGTGGCTAATAACCTGGCAAGAATTAAAAACAAATACCAAGTTACAGATGAAAATATTTACATCGTGGCTTCTTCCGGTGTTGCGCTTGCAAGCAACAAACAGGCATTAATTGACCGAATCAAATTTACAACTAATAAGGATCTTGATTTTATTACAGCCGAAGCAGAAGGCAAAATGCTTTTAAAAGGCTCGATTCCAACTACAGATTATCAGGATTCTATAGTTTTAGATATAGGCGGCGGTAATACAAAAGGCGGTTATGTTGACGTGCTTAATGATAACAAATTTGAATTTTTTCCTTTAAAATTAGATTACGGTACGATCACACTTACGGAAGCAATTAATAAAACAATTGTAATTCCGAGAGAAACAAATGATATGCAGGTTTACAAAGAAAAATCTTTTGAATATTCTCCGGTGTTGAGAGAGAAAATTCAGGAAATGCTGAAAACAAAACCGCTTTCACTTCAGAAAAAGAAGATATACTTATCCGGCGGTGCAATTTGGGCGTTTGTAACTTTATATTATAACAAAAAAAGCGACGACCATTTTATTCCGTTAAAAATGGAAGACATCGTAAATTATGATGCCATTTTGAAAAATAATTTTCTGAAATATGAAAATCTTGCCAAAACAAGTCCGGAAGCAGATAAAGTAATAAATACTTACAGCCAAAAGCATTTAATTTCAGGAAATAATATTTTAATAGCCTGTCTGGAAAGTATTCCTGATTTGAAATCGAAGAAAATCTATTTCGCAAAAGAAGGGCAAATTGCCTGGCTGGTTTCGTACGTTGTGGATCGCTCTAAAAAAATTAAAAATAATTTTTAAGCCTTTGCAGAAAAAAACAGCTTTTAAAAACAAATTTAATCTGTTTAATTGTCAGTAGACTTTTAGACGCATTAAATAAATACAAACAATAATTTAAAACAATTTAATATGTCAGATTTTTTACAACAATTTGGGGATGAAGTTAAAAAAAACATTCCGGGTTATATTGCAGTTGCAGTAACCGAAATTAAAAGTGGTATTTCTTATTATAGTGACTCTTCTGTTGCTAGTTTCGATCCTGAATTGGCTTCGGCTTTTAACTTAGAAGTAGTTAAAGCGAAACTTAACGCAATCAGCGCTTTAGGATTAGAACAAAATATTGATGATATCATGATCTCACTTACGAATCAAATTCACATTATTGACATCTCAGAAAACAATGAATATTTTATTTATTTGGCTGTCGATTCTAATAAAGCAAATTTAGGAATGACGAAAGCGCTTTTAAACAAATTTAAAAAAGATATTACTGAAAAAATGTAATTCATTTTAAATCAGATTACAAAAAAGCTCGTTGAAAGATAATTTCAACGAGCTTTTTTATTAGAAATGCTTTATGCGTTTTTACCGCAAAAATCACAATCCCGAAGCCTCGGGATACGCAAGGAACGCTAAATATTTCTCGCAAAGTCACAGAGTCACAAAGAAAACTTAAAAAAGAAAAAACTTTGCGACTCTTTGACTTTGCTAGATTAAATAAAAAAAACTTCGCTTAAATTCCTGCGAACTTCGTGGTTAAATTCTACTTAGCACCAGTCGCAAAAAGAGAATTTACAATTTTCTTGTTGATGGTTTCTTTTTCTTTAGAAACTATAAAAACCAAACGGTACGCCAAAACAAAACCTACAAATCCTAAACCTGCCAGAAACAACCAGTTAGCCGCATATCCAAAATCAGCAATAATTGCCATTCCTGTTTTGGTGCTTAAAATATGGGCAACGCTGTAACTCATGGTGAAAACGGCCATAAATTTACCTTCGTGTTTTTTAAGCGATCTCTTTTTTGCAAAAGAATTAGCAAAAGGAAAAGTAAACATAATTCCGATCGTCATAAAAACCATCATCGCGATAAGTGCAAAAACGCTGTGTTCTATCAACAAAAACAAATAACTAAGCGCCATTGAAAGCACGCCATAAGAGACAACCAACAGTTTGTTGATGTTTTTAGATTCTACATAACTAACGATCGAAAGTTCAAAAAGCAATATTATGACACCGTTTAATGCCAAAAACAAACCACTTTCTATACTTGTAAAATTAAATACCTCCTTATAATAAAGGGAAAGCGTTGTAAACATTTGAAAAAATAAAATGCCTGTAATTAAAGTAACCAAAAGATGAACTAAAAACGGTTTGTCCTGAAAAATAGAATTTTCTTCTTTTAAGTGTTTGAAAGTATTTAATTTAAAAGGCAGTTTTTTCTCTTTTACATAAATCGCAAATAACAAAATGCTCAAAATACAAGTTAATCCGTCAATGTAAAATAAAAATGTATAATCTAAAAGCGTGATAATAATTCCGCCAATCAATGGACCAAACATAAAACCAAGATTTACCGAAGATCGTATTAAGGACAACGCTTTTGTTCTTTCGGCTTTACCCGCATAGGTATCTAATGACACCAGCATGGCGGGGCGATACATATCTGAAACCGTTGTGAGCAATAAAACTCCAAAGCAAAAACTGTAAAAAGTAGTTAGAAACTGCAACAGAATAAATATAAGTCCGCTTGTGAATAAGCTAAAAACCATTACTTTATAAAAGCCAATTTTATCAGATAATTTTCCGCTAATCCAGGTTCCGATAAAAGATCCTACGCCAAAAAACACCATCACCCACCCTATCTGGCTATAGCTAAAATGAAGCTGTTCAAGCATATACTTAGAAAGAAAAGGCACAACCATCGCTCCTATCCTGTTAATAAAAGTAGTAACAGCTAAAACTTTAACCTCTACAGAAAACGCACTGAAATTTTTTAAATAATTTTTAAGTAATGTTAGAATCATAAATAAGTAAATTTGGGAAATAAGTATTAATAGATCTTAGGCTTAAGGCTTCAAAAGAAGCACTTTATTGTCCGTTTGATAATTTCATTTCGTAATAATAATAGTTGGAGATAAAATTCTTTCGGATAAAACCAAAACTTTCATAAAGCTGATGTGCTGCAAAATTTTCAGTATCTGTATTTAAGGATATATGATCCACTTTTGTTTTTTTAGCATAATCAATACATTTCATTATAATTTCTCTTCCAATAGATTTTCTCCTAAAATCTGGCTTAACGTATAAATAGGAAATATGCCAGTTGTATCTTATTCTTGACAATGGATTTACTTTGTAATAAAGTACAATAAATGCAACCGGAATATCGTCTTGTTTTTTGACAAAAACTTTCGCTTTATTTCGATCCAGTTTATGCTTTATAAACAACACCGCATTTTCTAAATTTAACAGCTTTTCATCTATTAATTTCGACTCAAAAATAATATCTTTTACAGACTCAAAATTATTGGAATCTATTTCTAAAATTTCATGCAAATTCACCATAATAAAAGTTTAAGAAAAATCCAGCAAAAACTCTCATTTACAATGAATTATTAAGTAATTTATCTCGTTTTTTTAAAGCTGTAAATGTACTTTTTTTTAATGAAAAAAACATCATTTTTCACCCCTAAATTACATGTTTTTTCAGAAAGATATTTTAGATTTTTAATCGTAGGAAAATGGAAACTAAAAGGCTAAAAAAAAACGTCTTAAATAGAAATTTGAGACGTTTTTTACAATGTTATTTTTTTTCTTCATTATCCAACTTATCGTCGAATTCAGGTTCTTCTTTACCTTTAAATTTTTTAGTGTCAACATCATAATTTTCATCATTTGTTAACACTTCATCATGTTCTTTATACTGATGTTTTCTCGTATCGCTTCGTTCCTTAGCACCACTTTTATTAGTGTCTTTCGGATTTTGATTATTTGTGTTCATAGCAGTAAGTTTTAAATTTTAATAAAATTACTTCAATATCAACACGTTTACCTTATATAATCATTTCTAAAAGTTATAAAATACGACTGCAATAAATAGTTAGAAATTAGAAAACTCGCATCAATATCATTAAATTTTTAAGCAATTTTTTACAAATTCTCGTACCAGTCTAAAATATAGTCTGCCACGGCTTCCCATCCTTTTTCTCCACATATAAAATGGCTTTTTCCCTGAAAAATCTTCAAATCGACACGGCTATTTTTATCCTTGTATTTATTTGCCAAAGTTGTTGAAAGAGAAGAAGGAAAAATATTGTCACTGCCTCCGCCAATAAATAAAATGGGTTCGTGCGGTTTTTCAAAATTAATATTAGAGAACGAGTTTAGCACTAATTCACGGCTTACTTTAAAACTTTCCGGGACTGCAAAAGTTTCAAAAGCATTGGCTCTTTCGCCTGCAGGCAAAGTATTAAAAAAGCATTTATCATACCATTCACGGCTGCCCATAAAGTATTTTTTACCAGAGAAAAAACCAAATGCCGGCAATACTGATTTTAATGTCTGTAATGGAGGAAATACATTTTTTGGCGGTGCACCGTCTATGCTTACGGCAGCTGCTGCTTTACCTAATTCCAGTAATTTCATTGTTGCCATTCCTGCCATAGAGTGCCCTATAATTAACGGTTTTTCAGGCAGACTGTCAATCAGTTTCACAATATTGTTAACTACATCTATAAACCCGGTTTTAATAAGTTCAGGATGAACCTGATTTCTTAAAGCTGCAGGATTTCCTTCGTGACCGGGATTAGCAGGTGTGTAAACAGTATAACCTTTTTGTTCATAATGGGTTTTCCACTTTACCCAACTTAGATCGTTTACAAAGTTTCCGTGTATTAGAATTATGGATTTTGATTTTGTCATAATAGTACTATTTAATGATTAGGTTTTTATGAATAATGTTTTTTATAATAATTTGGCAAGCAATCCTTAAGCCTGAATTACAAAACATTAAATATCAAGCATTTAAATTAAATATATTTTTTATTCCTAGCTAGATTTCGCTAATTTTTAATGCTTTTTTGATATTTAGCGAAAGACTTATAATTGTGCAAAATATTGGTTTGTCTGCTAAATTAATTTTGAAAATTCTCTTATTCATTATTAAAATATTAGACATTCAGGAAGTAAAATGTAGTAAATTTGTACCTATAACCATTCAACATAAACACTACACGTGATCACTATTAAGGAATGCAAAATAAATCAGCTTGATTTATTATTTGAAATCGCAATACAAACCTACAACGATACCTATCAATATTTATGGGCAGATAAAGGAACAGCATATCTGGATAAATTTTACAAAAAATCAGATTTTGAGAAAGAACTTTCGGTGCCTGATATTTTTTATTTTTTGATCTATGATACAGATGTCGCAGTAGGATTTTTTAAACTGAAAAACAATAAAATAGATCCATATCCTTTGGAAAAATGCATGGAAATAGACAAACTTTATCTTCTTAAAGAATGCTCAAATAAAGGCATTGGAAAAATTGTAATGGAATTTATATTTTCCTTTTGTAAAACGAAAAAATGTTCCATTATTTGGCTTAAAACTATGGAAGAAAGTCTGGCAAAACATTTCTACATAAAACATGGATTTGTACAAATCGCTAAAAACGATTTGGATTATCCAATGATTAAAGAAGAATTTCGATGCATACTGACAATGGTTAAGAAAACTGAAACGGTTTAATTTTCAATCTCAAATGAGCAAAAATTATTATCAAAGACGAAGCTAAAAGTGGAAAATAAAAAAACAAGCTGGACTATTTGTCCTGAATGCCAGGGACGCGGCAAAAAAAGCCAAAGGCTCACCAAAAAAATACGGCTTCGCTACCAAAGAGAACTCGATCAATTTGAAAAGACAAATGGCGAAGGAATAGCTCCTGTTCGTCCTAAGGCTCATTTATCTCAATGCTTAAACTGTTCAGGATCAGGGTTGATTTCATCAGAAAATCCTACTCTTATTGATAAAGAAAATTATCCGCATGTGGCTATTATTGGCGGCGGTATTGGCGGAGTTGCTCTTGCCGTGGCGTGTTTGCACCGCGGAATTCCTTTTACACTTTATGAACGTGATGACAACTTCAATGCCCGATCTCAGGGTTACGGACTCACGTTGCAGCAAGCCAGTAAAGCTATTGAGGGATTTGGTATTTTTTCTTTGGATGAAAAAGTGATTTCAACAAGGCATTTGGTTCATACTACAGAAGGAAAAATAATTGGTGAATGGGGCAACAGAAAATGGATAGAATCTGATGCAAAAACGTTTCCAAAACGAACCAATATGCATATCTCGCGACAATCTTTGCGTTTGGCATTGCTCAAACAGCTTCGCGGACATGATGCTGTACAATGGGGACATCAATTATTAGATTTTGAAACATCTAAAGACGAAGGCGTTGCGTTACGTTTTCAGGTCAATGGCGAAATAAAAACTGCCAAAGCCGATCTTGTGGTTGGAGCCGACGGTATTCGAAGTTCAGTACGAAAACTGCTTATTGGTGAAGATGTTACCCCTTTACGCTATTTGGGCTGTATTGTAATCTTGGGGATTTGTCCTTTAAATGCTCTTGAAGGTTTAGAGAGCCCTTTACTGGATTCTGCTACCGTATTTCAAACTGCCAATGGCAATGAACGGATTTACATTATGCCTTACACAGCAGACTCGGTGATGTGGCAGCTTAGTTTTCCGATACCGGAAGAAGAGGCAAAAATTTTAAGTGCCAAAGGAATTCATGCCCTTAAAGAAGAAGCCTGTCGAAGAACACAATGGCACACTCCTATTCCGCAGATTTTATCAGCCACTCAGGAAGCTCAGATTTCCGGTTATCCTGTTTATGATCGTGAATTATTGAGTTCAGAATTGTTAGCAAAAGGCGGACAAGTCACTCTTATTGGAGATGCTGCTCACCCAATGAGTCCGTTTAAAGGACAGGGTGCTAATCAGGCATTGCTGGATGCACTATCGCTGGCTCGCGGAATAGTAAGAAGCTGCAGACCTTTATCGCAATGGAGAAAAGCCGGATTGAGGCAAAGTGTATTAAATGAATTTGAAGAAGAAATGCTAAAACGCAGTGCCGTAAAAGTAAAAGATTCTGCAGAAGCCGCACAATTCCTTCATTCTGAAATTGTACTTCACGAAGGTGATGAACCCAGAGGAAGATGCTTAAAGAAGAAAGACTTATAAATCTCTTTAATAATAAATAAAAAAATAACTACACACTTCCAATTCAAAATAAGCATTCGATTTTGGTCTAAATCAGTTAAGTCCCAACGCCGAATTCAAATCTAAATTGATTTTCCTTAAAATTACTTCATAGGGCCGCAATGAATGAAATCAAGATTTCATTTATAACTATTAGGTAAATTAGATGCTCCTTTTAAATTGAGAAGTGGTAATTATTATCTGTACTATTTATTTTATTTTGATCACGACTTTTCCTTTTGCACGTCCGCTTTCTACATAAGCCAGCGCTTCATTCGTTTTTTCAAAAGAATATATTTTATCTACAACCGGTTTAATTACACCTGATTCGACAAGAGCTCCAATTTTGCTTAACTGCTCTCCACTCGCTTTCATAAATAAAAAAGAATAATCAACTTCTCTGTTTTTTGCTTTTTTACGAATACCTGCACTCAATAAAGTCAGGATGAATTTTATAAACCAGGGCGCGCCAATTTCCTTTGCAAAATCAGGAGTTGGAGGCCCGGAAATAGAAACAAGTTTTCCACCGGGTTTTAGAATTCTTAATGATTTTTGAAGCGTTTTTTGATCCTGACTGTTCAATACGACATCGAAATTATTAAGGCGACTTTCAAAATCACTGTTTTTGTAATCAATAATCAAATCGGCGCCTAATGCAGTAAGGAAATCAGCACTTTTAGCACTTGCCGTAGTTGCAACTGTAGCCCCTAAATACTTAGCCAGCTGAATAGCAACAGTTCCTACTCCGCCAGAACCAGCCTGAATAAATATTTTCTGGCCTTGTTTTAATTGTGCTCTTTCAACCAAAGCCTGCCAAGCCGTAAGTGAGACTAAAGGAAGAGAAGCTGCTTCTTCCATTGAAATATTTTTCGGTTTTAGCGCTGCATCTTTTTCATCAATGGCAATAAATTCCGCAAAAGTTCCAATATTAAAATCGGCGGCTCTTGCATAAACTTCATCACCGGCTTTGAATTTCTTTACATTCCTGCCCACTTTTGTCACTACGCCAGCGAGGTCATGTCCTAAAGTCAATGGAAATTTATAAGGCAAAATAAGTTTAAACTCTCCTGTTTTTATTTTAGAATCTAAAAGGTTTACGGCAGCTGCCTGAATTTCAACCAGAATATCATTGTCCTTAACTTGCGGTGTTGAAACATCCGTTAAGCTTAAACCTCCTTTTTTACTATATTTATGAAGTAGAAATGCTTTCATTTTTAATGCTTTAAATTAATTTATTGAATTAAACCTGCATAAATCTTTTTTGGGTTTACCAAATCGAAAGCGAGTTTAGGAAAAAACTTGTTTAGAAAGTATATTATTTTAGAATCCCCAACCCTAATTGTAAACTTATCATTCTCAATTCCGGAAATAAGTGTTTTTACTAATTCTGGCGGACTCATTTTTTTATCATTTCTTTTCGCTGTCATTTCTGTAGCAACAAGTGGCGGCAGCAGTTCAAATACTTTTACATTGGTACCCAATATTTCTAAATTTTTTCGAAGCAATCGCGTGTAAAAACTTAAAGCCGCTTTTGTTGCAGAATAAGTGGGTTCTTCCAAAGCCGGTACAATACTTAAAATAGATGTTGTATTAATTATAGCAGCTTCTTTTTTTGATTTTAACATTTCAATAAAAAGATTATTCAATCTGATGACTCCGAAATAATTTACGTTCATTTCGTAAATTGCATTTTGCAGAATTTGATCATTTGCCTTTCCTAGATTGATTGCCAGAGTTCCAACACCTGCATTGTTGTACAAAATATCGATTCCGCCTAAAGCGTTTACCTGATTAAAAAGTGATACTGCATCTTCTTGATTTTCCACATCACTTTTTATTATAGTTACTGTTGGAAGCAATTCTTTTGCCGCTTCTAATTTTGCCTGATTTCTTCCTGTGATGATAACTTTGGCACCAGCCGCAATAAATTGTCGGGCAGATTCAAGCCCAATGCCGGATGCTCCGCCGGTAATCAATATTGTTTTTCCTTTTATTTCCATTTTGTTTCTTTTAATTGGTTGATTTTTCTATGCTATTTTTTAACAATTATACTTTTTAGTTTATTTTAAAATATACTTTTTGGTCTATTTTATGATAAAAAAATTAGATCGAATATAGATCTAATTCATTTTTCAGGCTTTTAATAAGACCATTCATTGGCTTTGCGGTACCCATAACCCTGCACATTACACTTGCACCTTCTATTGCTGCTACCAACTTAAAAGCAAAAACAGCTGGATCTAAAGTTTGCAGAAATTCACCTATATTTATACCTTCCTGTAGTAAAGCGGTAAGTTCTTCCTGACCGGCTCTCAATACTTTAGCCACTTTTTCTTTTAATGCAGGATAATTATCATCAGTTTCTACAGCTGCGTTAAATATCGGACATCCGCCGGAAATATAACTATCAATAGGGTTTTTATAAAAATCTATAAAAGCAAATATTTTACCTTTTACGGTCTTTCCTTTTGCAACTTCGGCCCTTATTTTTTCAGATACTTTTTTAAGTGCCAGATCAACAACCTGCTCAGATAAATCTTCTTTATTCTCAAAATGTCCGTAAAGACAGCCCTTTGTAAGCTTAGTTGCAGCCAAAACGTCATCAATATTTACTCCGGAAATACCTTTCTCATTATAAAGAGGCACCGCTGTTTCAAGAATAAATTGTTTTGTTTTTTCCGCCTTTGTAAGCATCACTATTTAAATTTTAGATTACAAATATACTAAAAAGTATATTTTAAAAATAAAATAGCAGCAAAATGTGCAAAAAAAATATTTTACAGATAAATGAAAAACACTTTATATCACTGACTTACAAGTTATTACATAAACAACAATTGAAATTTAAATTTTTAAAAATGAAACCATTCCTTTACATTTTCTTCTATATTTTCCTCAATTGCAATACTTTCAAACTCATTCGAACTACAATTATATTGATACTCTTTTTGCCATTCCTGATAATTTAAAGCAACCTGATGTATGGCATCACAAATAAACAAAAGTTCTTTATTTGTCATAATTGGATGCAGGGATAAACGAACCCATCCCGGTTTGTTGGTTTGGTTTTTATCAAGAAGCTCAGTTGTAATTACTTTTGATTTTTCTGTATCAATGTCAAATAAATAATGTGCATACGTGCTTGCACAAGACCAGCCGCCACGAACCTGAATTCCGAAACGGTCATTTAAAAGCCTGACAATTAAGTTGTAATGAATATCTTCAATTATAAAAGAAACACAGCCAATTCTTTCGGTTTTAATATCTCCCAAAATAACCAAACCCGGTATTTTCTGAAATTCTGCATAACAAAGATCCAATAATTCTTTTTCTCTGTTTTTGATGTTTTCAACCTTCATCTGGCTTTTGAGTTCCAGAGACAAAGCGGTTCTTATGACCTGTAAAAATCCCGGAGTTCCGCCATCTTCCTTTACTTCGATTACATCACTATATTGGTATGCTCCTGATGGATTTGTCCATTTTACATTTCCTCCGCCCGGATTATCGGGAATATTGCTTTTATATAGCTTTTCATTAAAAACCAAAACACCGCAGGTTCCGGGTCCGCCAAGAAATTTATGTGGAGAAAAAAATATTGCATCCAATTGTTTTTCAGGATCTTCCGGATGCATATCGATTTGTACATAAGGTGCCGAAGCTGCAAAGTCAACAAAACAAAAACCGTCGTTTTGATGCATGATTCTTGCCAGTTCATGATAAGGCGTAATGATACCCGTAACATTCGAACATGCTGTAAAAGAGCCGATTTTTAGCTTTCTGTCTGCATATTTTTTTATTTCTTCCGAAAGAATTTCAGGATTTACCAAATTGTTTTCATCAGCAGGTAAAATAACCACATCTGCATTGGTTTCATACCACGGAACCTGATTGGAATGATGTTCCATGTGCGTTATAAAAACTACCGGTTTATCTGCATTATTCTCTGTTTTGTGAAATTTATTATCTGCCGTACGCAAACCCAGATAACGCTGTAGCTTAGACAAAGCCGCTGTCATTCCGGTCCCTGTAGTTACCAGAACATCAGATGCATTAGCGTTAACATGCTTTTTAATCAAGGCTCTGGCATGCTGATAGGCATAAGTCGAAGCTTTACCGGTTTGACTTGAAAATGAATGTGTGTTGGCGATCATCGGACCTATTTTATTGAGCATAATATCTTCAATAGGAACGTATAATCTTCCGCTGGCAACCCAATCGGCGTATAATAAATTCTGTTTTCCATAAACAGATTCAAAAGTATGGTTCACTCCTATTGTATTTTCTCTAAACTTAGAAAAATACTGTTCTAATTGGCTTGTTTTTATTTGTTTCTCAATAGCATTCATTTCCCTATCATTTTAAATTAACATATTTTATTTTTGATTGAATCTTCGAAAGGATTCAAAAACGAGAAGTAATTTTTTAATGGTTTGTAACCGATATAAGCTGACATTTTTATTATATTTTTCATAATAATTGGGTTTAAAATTGGACATAATTATCCCTTAACCGAATTTGAATTGATCTTCTAAATAGTAATAAGAAATTAAACGTTGTGGAGAAACATAAAAGTTTTTATCTTAGAATATCTTCATAAACACAAAGTTTGAAAAGCTAAATCAATACAAAGCTTTACGTCCGAAGCTTCGGGATTCCTTTTACAAAAGCTAAAGAGTAAAAAATCTTAGCATTCTTTGCGGTAATTTTTTTATTTCTCACTGGAAAAATTTACAGGCTGCGCATTCGGGAAACTAAAGATTTGTTTTCGAATAGCAGATTAGTTGGTTTAAAATTGGCGTGTAATAAAAGCTCAGTTTTCATCTTAATTATAAAAAAATTGATATTGATGAGCTTATTCAGATTCACTAAGGAAATCATTCTTATCTGTCCGCCGCAGCGGAAGGATTTAGCACCTTATTTGGTAACAGGTTGCTAAGACATCATAGGGCCTCTCCCTCAGTCTTTCTGGATAAGTCATGTAGAAATTTTCTACTTTACAAATATATATAAATTCTATAAAATTAGTATAGTTTTAAATTATTTTTTTTGATTTTAACTTAAAAAATATCTGTTTATCACTGTCTGGTTTATTTTATAACAGCTAATCCTCTGAAATCATGATAAATAAGCAACAAAATAAATTTTAATTTAATTTTCTAAACAATTGAAAACTTTTTTTGTTTCGTTTACTCTTTGGATTATATTTCTATAACAAAATGTAAGAATTTTATAAATAGATACCTTTTTCATTTTTTATATTTGATTGATTATCAATTGTTTTACAAAAATTAAAACTTTTTAAGAATTCAAATCTAATTATTATGGAGGTTAAAAACACAATATCCCGTCGCTCAGCACTTACAGGCATGGGAGCTGTACTTGCAACTGCAGCATTTAATCCGATTATAGCTAATAGCTTAGAAACAGGTGAAATTTCGTTGTCGAATGGTCCTGAAGATCCTACAACAAAATACCCAAAACCACCATTTAAAGAACAATCACAACCCTGGCCGGGATTAGTCAGTAAAATGGATCCGCGACCTGATCATGGTGAAAAAAGCTATAAAGGTACCGGACGCTTAAAGGGTCGTAAAGCATTAATAACAGGTGGTGATTCCGGAATGGGCAGAGCTGCAGCTATTGCCTACGCACGCGAAGGCGCAGATGTAGCCATTAATTATTTTCCAAATGAAGAAGAAGATGCGAGAGAAGTAATTCAGTTAATAAAAGCCGAAGGGCGCAAAGCTGTTGCAATTCCGGGAGATTTGCGTAATGAGGAATT
>Ga0247741_1000381_pt1 | contig 25883 bp, 31 predicted proteins | sample UWRJL213509R2_FD_180945 | JGI IMG/M metagenome (GOLD analysis project Ga0247741, IMG submission 180945) | Plant litter microbial communities from Arlington Agricultural Research Station in Wisconsin, United States - UWRJ-L213-509R-2 | ecosystem: Environmental > Terrestrial > Plant litter >... | reverse complement strand
TCAGAATGGCCCGGTAGAACAGGTGCTTATGTTCCCGTCTGGCACTGTTGCCCTCTCAACATCTGGCCCTATACTTCGCGTCTGGGACATCGTTGCTGGTGGCCGGTGTACACGAGCTCTCTCGAATCATCAGAAGACAGTCACTGCTCTCGTTCTCAGCGCCAAAGGCGACCGGCTTCTGACGGGTAGTTTGGATCAGATGGTGAAGGTGTACGATGTCAGCACGTACAAGGTGGTCCATACCATGCGTTATCCTGCCCCAGTATTGTGCTTAGCTATCTCGGTGAGTCTACTTTTGTTCTCTGAGAAATTTTGACTCATCTCAACAGCCTGACGATACTCATATCGTGGGTGGGATGTCAGATGGGACGTTGTCCGTTCGAAGAAGAGATACAAAGGTTAACGACGTTTCGCAACTGGGACAAGGACAGGCCAATGTTCCAGGGTTTCTTTCTGGCATACACGACCAAAAGAAGGGAGCTCAAGATGCTGGAGAACTTCGACTGCAGTCTCAAACCTCTAAGAGGCTGAAGGATTACGATAAACTGTTGAAGAACTTCAAGTATTCGGCTGCATTAGATGCGGTTCTCAAGAAGGTGCGCGTCGTATTCCATGGCGTTGTCTTCTCTGACCTTATGCTGGTCAGAATGTCCCTCCCACAACTTCGTTCGCTCTGTTGCAGGAGCTCATACATCGAGATGGACTTAGAATAGCGCTTTCCGGAAGAGACGACGTTTTGCTGGAACCTATCCTTCGCTTGTTGCTCAAATATGTGGCAGATCCGCGATTCGGGGAATTGGTTGCCGACATAACCAGTGCCGTATTAGGTGAGCATGGCTTGTCTTGCTTGCAGATGCATAAAAGACTAAATTTGCCTTAGATATGTATGCCTCTGTCATTGGGCAAGCACCGCTCATAGACGTACTTTTTGTGCGACTTCGGAAAAAAGTTGCTGCCGAAATACATTTTCAGCAGGAGATACTCAAAACAAAAGGAGCACTGACTATGATCCTATCTTCATCAATATCCAGAGTCTCATAATACAGAATCTGTATCTCATGGTTGTACCGTAGTCAATGCGGATATTAGATTCCTCAAAATATCCTTCTGAGACATAGATGCTTCGGCTTCGGTAGATCGTTCAACGTCTTCATCGACATGCTCCGCGTAAACTTCCAAACTCTGCACGATGTCTTGTACGGTCTGATTGCTCCGGCTCATCATGCGCATTGCATGGTTTCGGATCTTGAAAGAGAATTTGGAAATGTTAGTGACAAGGCCTAGTAGCCTACGTCTTGTTGGCTCACCCCATCATCTTCCATCATCAACCAGGCCAGGATGTAATCGACGGTTTGGAGTGTGAAGAGCCCCCCATCAAGTCGTCGGAGGTAGATTGCATCTTCCGAGTCCATGCCATCGCTTTCAGTGTCCATGAGTTCCTAGTATGTGGTAAGATCACCGTAAAATAGTTACAGCAGACGATACTACCTTTTTCTCTATGCCTATCTGTTCGTCCGTAGCTTTTAGACGCTTCTTCGCGGCGTCTCGAATTTCAAGGATTTTGTCAATCTTCCCGTATTCCCCTTCAACAAATTTTGCAAGCAGACGAATGCGGCTGGCAGAGTCAGAAGGTAGATTGGTCAAAAGAGAAGAAACGATGCCAAGACTGTGAGCTATGTCATCTGAGGCTGGAGACTCTCCACTCCCTTTAGATTGCTTGGACCCCTGGCCATGGATCAGAAGGATACTTTCAGGGAGACTAACAGTCCATACCTTGCCCATAAATGCAATGAAAAGAGTTTTTAACCCGAGAGCTTCCACAAATGCCTCACAAACTGGTGCGCCAGCAGGACCTGACATAGCATAGTCTAAGACTTTGATGGAGCGAGTTTTTGATTCACGCTTCTCTCTGCGTGATGTCAAAAAAACAATCATCAGTTGAACTATGGAACGACCCACTTTATCATCAGGATCATCAAATCCGGTCCCTCTGCTTCAAGAAATAGTTTTTTGATTACAGGTTCACTGAGTGCGGAGCAGAGGGCATCGAAAAGGTTCTCCATAAATTCAGTTTCTTCTGCGTCGACGGCGTTCCTCCTTCGGAAATTCTGCATAACATTAGGCACAGTCGAAGGAGACCATATTCTCTTACCGATAGGACTTTCAGTAGGGTTTCTACGCCGTCACTTTTTCCGAACAAAATTTTGTTATCCCTACTATTTTGAAGCAGGATAGAAAGAAGTTCGGCAGCGTATCCTCTATTTTCGTCATGTTTTTTCGCCTGGACTCGCTTTAATAGCCAGGGAATAATGTCCGTCTTCGTAGCTAAGGTGGCCCCCAAACTTGGATTTAGGCCCACCAGATTCTCGAATATACCTAGCTTGGAAGATTGGCAGGGAAGTTGATTATTGTGAACTTTATGCTCACCTAACACATGGAACAAACCCTGTCTGTCCGTCTCCTCTGCCTCATTAAGACGCTTGAGATTGTCAACCAAAAGCTCCAAGGTAGCATTTTCGACCTAGTTTAATTCAGCGATAGAGTGTGATGCACAAGTTTCTGGCACTTACTAGGCTCTCCACGAGCATGTTCAGCGCCTCTTGCACCTTTTCATATTCCACGTCATCTTCTTCCATATCGCCATCCTCATCCGTCAGCTCATAAATGAGTTCCACGACATCAATGACGATGTCTACGTTTTCGTGTGTGAGAAGGCCAACAAGTAAGGTGATAGTGCCGGACCGTACAATCTCTGGGTAGGCCAGGGATGGCGCTTGAGACAATGGAAGGAGCGACTTGATGGCGCTATCAAGGTCTGCTTCAGAGTCAATGAACCTTGAACATGACTGCAGTGAGGTAGGTTGGTAACAGCACAAGTAACAGGACTGACTTAGATGGATCATTAGGATATTTGGATCTCTGGTCTTGATTTTTGTTGACAGAGCGTTCAAAAGATAGGAGCAGTCGTCTTATTCGCGTGATTGACATCTCTTCCATCTAATATTGTGTTAGAAAACTATAATGGATGCAAGGCAGGAATACTTACATCTTCGTCAACGCCATCTCCTTCAGCTTTCTCAAATATGTTCAAGATCTCCTTCTGCTCCGAGGTCAGTCCGCCTCCAAAAAAGCGACCTTCATCATCTTCTTCGGCAAAGTAATCCGCGTCACCTCCTGGTGCGAAGTGGGGATCGGCGTCCTCGTCATCGACATCTTCGACCGTGGCCTTACGCGACGCTGATCCACGAGGTTTTGGGATTTCGGTGACTTCAGGAGGTGTAGGGGTGCTCGTTGAGTCCATCTTCATCTTCTTCAACAACTCCGGGGTCGGGTTATCTGGTAATTTCCGTTTATTCCCTCCTACAGGAAGTTTTGGAACCTTGATCAAAGCTCAAAAAAAATTCTAGTTGGCATGAATGAATTTACTTTGAAGAGTTTGTCAATGTCCATGGTGTGGTGACGGTCGAATGCTGGAGTAGAGAATTGTCCCAATGTTTGACGGAAAGAGTTGCGTCTGGTCAATTCTTGGAAGCAGTGGGTCCCAAGGAAGGAATAGCTTATCACTAGCGCTGAGCCGTCGAGGCGCTGTGAGGTCGATAGGTTAGGGAAACTTTTCACTGTTCGACGCGTGCGTCAAACTCAACGTCGATTCTCGAATATCATCATGAGGTGGGAGAGATAGTCACGTGGTGAGTCAGAAATCTCGCGCAAGACCTGGTATGGCACTGGTAGTGGCACACTCAAACCACATCTTCCGTGTCTACTATTCTCGCAGCGTCCGCGAAAAGCCCTCAAGGGTTATTGCACGATGGCTGCTCCTTCCCCAATGGATGCCACAGCTGCTTCGGCATCTCCTTCAGACCTCGAAATTCGGATTGCTCGTTTGGCCGATCCGAACATTGGTATGTGACTCTCCACCTTCATTGCTGTTTTTGACCTATTGCTGACCCCTGATAACAGAACTACGTGCAAAACATGCGGCTGCCTGTGAAATTCGAGAAATGCTGGATACCGTACGCGACTCGGAGTCTACGCGCGCCCTGCCCTACTTGGTTCAAGCACTCGTCGACCTACTTCGATCCGGTGACCCCTCGTTTCAGAAAGAAAGCATCGAATATCAGTTTCGAAAGGTTCTTTTCGAAATCATGAACCGTCTACCAGTAAATGACGCTATCAAAGGCAAAGAAGCCTTCATTTTCAGCTGTATGCTTCACATCCTCCGTCATGACAATGAGGATAACGGAGGATTGGCTTGCAAAACGCTGGTCGACCTTGTCCGCAGTCATCGATTTCTCACAGAAGAATGCCTCGCGGAATTTGTTGTCATCTTCCAGGATGTCTTCCGAAACATGAAGGGCTTGGTGGAACAATACCTATCTGAAGATTCTTTGCCGTTGGACAAAGCACCTCTACCCGCCGCGCGGAGCTTCAAAGTCCTTGGAGAGATGGCTATGGTTATGGTTATGATGTCGCAGATTCATAGAAATCTAGTGGCTTCGACACTTCAAGGCACGACGGTTCACGCGTTTGAAGTATTGGCGCTTGAATGTTCTCCACAACACAAAGCACGGACGGATTCTGAAGCCATGGGAGGCGTTTGGGCAGGTATGGCGCCGACGATTAAGAACCCTGGAATGTACAGCGATTTTATCCATGCTCAAATCAAGGTGAATTTGATCCCCCAACTATTCTGTCTCTTTCATAACTCTATTTAGATGCTGTCGTATCTCGCCTACGTTATGCGTTTCGCAGGGGACCTTGCAGACTCATATGGAGAAACCTTGGTTCTAAGCGCGCTCCGGCTCCTCCAGGATTGTCCAGCAAATGGCATTGCCTTAAGAAAGGTGTGGTCATTCTTGGGTACCCAAAAATCCATACTCATGAACGAGATAGGAGCTGATGGTTGTCTTCCGTCACTTGATGGGTACTCCCCACCGACGTGCGTTGTTCGATCAGCTCGACAAGCTCTTCGACGACAGAGTCCTCCTTGGAAGTGGCCTCGCCACCCGAGAGAATCTTAGGTGGGTATTACCTTCCAAAAACTAGGACTTTTGATAACGAATGCTCGTAGAATCACTGTATTCACCGCAGTGGCTGATCTTGTTCATCACGTCAAGAACGAACTCAGTGCAGCTCAACTAGGCCGCATTGTCTGTGTATTCTCCTCCATGATGCATAATCCTGCCTTGGGTTACAGCCTCCATGTCTTATTTGCGAAGATGATGTTTGGGTTAACCGACGCTATCGTGGCCAAAGAAACCTCTCAGGGAGCAACTCGACTACTTGAGGCCTTATTTGAAACATGCCTCGAGAAGTTGGAGAGCCTGTGCGTTGTTCATTTGGAAGTTCGTGCCGCTATGGATCGGAACAAGGACGCACCCGAGGACGCCGGTCCTGACATCACGCTCATTGAAAAAGCGAGGCCTATGGGTGCGGCTGTTTATGCCATTGAGAAGCCAGAGGAAGTCATTCATGGTGAGTTTCCCTAAGTATTGGATATATATTTTAATTCATATTTATGCATAGAATCTCGAATGGTGTTCAGAGCCCTGCTTCACGGCTTTCGCACGTGTCTCGCATCATTGAAAAAACTGGAAGCCCCAGCTCCAGATGGCACTCTGATTTCTCGCTTTTTCGAAGGTTGCCTTCGGTGCATGTCTTTTTTCGACCCAGATCCACGGATGCCAGAGCAGAATGAGCCCATAGAGTGGTTTGCGCACGTCCTCACTGATGTCAATCTCCACGTCTTCCAAGAAGTGTGGACGCACAAGATAGAGTTCTTCTTCGAATGCGCGCAGAAGCGAATCATGCTGCTCAATCTATGTCAGATCTTATTCGCTCGAGACACGACCTCTGCTACATTGCTTGCCATCGTATTGAGGTTCCTTGTCGATCGCCTTCCCCTTCTAGGAGAGTACGATGATCTTACCGCTGCCGCAACGATCAGACTTTACAAAATGGCGTTCGGAGCTGTTACTATTCATCCCGCCACCAACGAAGCCATCTTGGCGGCGCATGTCAGTAAATTGCTTATGGATTGCTTTCCACTCGCGGCGAAGGCATCCAAACCTACGAACTACTTCCATCTTCTGCGAGCTCTCTTCAGAGCTATCGGAGTAGGTGGGGGCCGATATGAATTGTTGTATAACGCTGTCGTCCCCCTGCTTCCCGAAATGCTTGAGAGTTTAAATCGGCAACTGCTCGCTTCAGAGGGGCCAACGCGGGATATGATTGTTGAGCTTTGTCTTACCGTCCCTTTGCGGCTCACCCATCTACTTCCTCATCTCACCTACCTCATGCAGCCTCTAGCCTTGGCATTGCGCGGAACGCCAGACCTTGTGTCACAAGGACTTCGAACGCTGGAATTGTGCATCGACAATCTCACGCCCGACTTTCTCGATCCAACCCTCAGTACAGTGTTGCGCGAATTGATGGAAGCATTGTTCAGCCATCTCAAACCCATGCCTGCGCCTCATCATCCAGCTCACACCACAATCCGCATTCTAGGAAAACTGGGGGGACGAAACAGGCGTCTGCTGACCAAAGAACCAGCCTTGACATACAAGCATCACTCCGAACCTGCACGTCTTGCAATCTCATTCAGCGGCATAGTGGAGAAGATCGAGATGGGCCCTGTAGCACTGCTCGCATCTCATCAAATTTCGAAAGCATCACCGGTTGACCGTGTACACGCATACAACTATTTGGAGACATGTCTATCTATTCTCTTTCACGAGGTACGCTCTACACAAGATCATTGTCTAAGACTCTGACATTTCTGTTCAAGGGTTTGAAAGGCCGAAACGTTGAGGATACGTTTGTTGCTATGCTGGAGGGAATCTTTGATGCATTACATCTTCCTGAGGTACAAGACCAGTCTGAAGCATTTGTCCGCAAGCTTGGAAGGGCGGTGTTTGAACAGGAGCTGCGGCGCGCGCAGTCCCGTGAACAAGGCATGCGGCCTACTCCAAGCATCCTCCTCTCATGCTATCTGGATGCATTCCCTCACGCGCTTGCCCGCGATGTTCCAGAACATGCTATTAAAAGCCGTGCAGTCATCTCGTCCATCGTGGAAGACCTGGTTTCTCTGCACAAGTCGCCAGGCGTTCCTCCCCAAGAGATCATGCTTATCTTACACCAAATTGCCAATCGATTCACTGCACTTTGCCTCGACGACTCGTGGATCAGAAAGAGCGCGGGATGCAATGCGATAAAGATTATGGTGGAGACAGCAGATTTGGGGACCAGATGGATCATGGATCGTGAGGTCGACCTCTTTCGGACCCTTCTGCACATTCTGAAGGATCTGCCTTCCGACCTCCCCCGCAACGTTGAGGACATTCTTGAGGTGCTTGTTGCCGTTCTTAACATAAGCACCGTAAACCTCGACTTGCAAGGGGACAATGCTTCGGCCGCTCGCGGCAAATTGGTCAACACAGTCGGAATCTTCTTCCCTGAACTCCAAAGCCCCAATCTACTCGTCCGAGAAGCAGCACAGAAATGCATCGGCATCCTGGTAGACCTCAGTGGTAGACCCGCAATTGAGCTTCTAATGCCACACAGGGATCGACTCCTCATGCAAATATACACGAAACCACTTCGAGCTCTGCCATTTTCCAAACAGATTGGCATGATTGAGGCAATTCGGTACTGTGTCAGTTTGGTCCCTCCTTTGGTTGAACTCAACGACGAACTCCTTCGACTTCTACATGAGACCTTGGCATTGGCAGATGCAGAAGATGCACAGCTGCTTGGCCCTCGAAATCTTCGCCAAGGAGGATTGGAGGTTATCAAGCTGCGTGTTGCCTGCATCAAGCTCCTGACCGCATCCATGCCATTGACGGACTTCTTCTCGAGGCAGCACCAAACTCGTCAACGGTAAGTGAATCCTTTTTTACTATGTGCAATATCTTCTGAGTGGTGTGCGACAGTGTCACAAGCGTGTATTTCAAATCTCTGTACTCACCGTCGCCCGAGGTGAAAGACGTTGCTCACGAAGGCCTTCGTATGGTTCTCACACATCAAAGTCGGCTCCCGAAAGAACTTCTGCAAACAGGCCTACGGCCAATTCTCATGAATTTGGCCGATCCGAAGCGTCTATCTGTTCCAGGACTCGAAGGTTTAGCTCGCCTTCTCGAGCTGTTGACCAACTATTTCAAGGTTGAAATAGGCCACAAGCTCCTGGATCACTTCAGGATCGTCGCCGATCCCCAACTTCTACAGGAGTCATCCAGATTGTCTCTTGCCGACAACGAAGGCATTACAAAGCTTGTTCGTCTGGCCAACATCTTTCATCTCCTGCCATCGGCTGCAAACATTTTCTTGGAACCCTTGGTGAATGCTATTGTTCAAACAGAAGCGCAAATGCATTTTTCGACCAGGAGTCCATTTTCTGAACCATTGGCCCACTACCTGGATCGCTATCCGTCAGAGGGGGTCGACTTTTTCCTCCGCCACCTTTCATACTCCCGACAGCAGAGGACTTTACGCAGCATCCTACAAGCCAATCTAGCTCCAAACCTATTGCGCGAACTGGCTTCCAGAACCCCAAGTCTGGTTCCGCGCTTGCAGACAGCAACGAGTAATGAGCGCAATATTGTAATTGCCATTTTACGACTGTTTGAGGACCTCACTACACTCATACCTTCCTGGATTGCTGAAAATGGATATGCAATCGACGCCATTGTGGGGCTATGGCAATCCAGCCTTCCTTCACCTGACATTCTTCCATCAGTCATCAACGACGTCGTCCACGAGTACTCTCTCATGCTCTCCATCTTTACCTACGCACTCCAGAAGTCACCACGCATAGACCTCCTCTTCGAAATCACCTCCGTCTTCACCTTCAATCTTGGAATCGATGTCGCCAGCACTACGAAGTTCCTTTATGAACACGTTGCTCTGAGTGAGGACACTCTTTTCAAGCGCAACGTTCTTATGCGATTCTTAACATGGTTCGGCAACCCCTCGCACTCGGAAGTACAGAGAACATACTTCGTCCGATATATCGTATCTCCGACTCTGCTAATCCAAGCGACACAGCTGAAAAACAAAGGGACACTGATTGACACTGATTTCGTCAGTCAGATACATCGCTTAATCTGGTTACCCATGAGCGAGTCTGCTGCCATCCAGGAAACAAGTGATGCTTTCAAAATCGAGATTTTGCACTTGACGACGATCTTGGTTCAGCACTACTCGGAGCTCCTGGATGATGTGCGAAAAGATATCATGAAAGGCGCTTGGTCCTACATAACCTCAAGCGAGGACGTGATCGTGAAGCAAACGGCATACCTGCTTAGTGCTCATTTTTTGGCCATTTTCCCTGCTCCCCAGAGATTCATTCTCAGTGCCTGGACTGGTCTGCTTCGCACACCTCTCTCTGAAGGACGTGCGGCACTTCGCCATGAAGCTTTGGCGACATTGGCACCTTCTCTCCCCAAGTCAGAATCCAGCGACTCCGGTCATCCTCTTTGGGCAAAGCAAACGAGAACCCTCCTTCTCGAAGAAGGCATTGGCTCAATGGCCACTGTGTACCATCTCATCGTCAAGCAGCCGGACCTCTTTTTCCCTGTTCGCTCACTCTTCGTCCCCCACATCGCAAATTCTTTGAACAAGTTGGGCATGACGCAGTCGGCGAGCATGGACTCCAGAATGCTGTCTGTTGATATTTTACAAGTCATTTTCACCTGGGAAGAGCAAGCTGTGCAACTCTCCAAGAAAGCGGCGGAACCCACCGAGCAAACGATTGACGATTCGACATGGCTCACACCTATCAATCTACGTGAAAACATGGTCAGCTACTTGGTGCGACTGACGACCAGCCCATACGACCAGCCTTCCAGAGCGGCCCTGCTTCCTAAGGCCCTCGCTCTCCTACAGCACATAGTTGGACCTAAGGGTTGGACAGACGTAACTGTAGGGTTACGGTTCTTCTCGCGGGCGCTTGAGCAGGTACGTGAACCTTTTAAACTCTGTTCACATAGTTAATGTTCGTTGGTAGAATGAGATATCAGGCGACAACCCCAATCTGCTGGCCCTAGCGATATCAGCGGCCAAAGTACTGCAAGTGATTGCCGCTGAACAATCGGATACCTGGTTTACCGCGAACGCAGTATTATTGCAGAAACTTATTCGCAAGGGTCTGCTGGCTGATGATCACAACCTCCATGAATCGTTGCAACCAATTTTCGATCAATTAATTCGGCTTTTTCCTCTACCGAAGGAAGATGAGGAGCAGCATGCCGAAATGTCGGACTTCCACACTTTTGTCTATTCGTCCATCGGAGAAGGATTAGGAAAATCGACGCCGCTTCCTGGCGTGTTAGGGATGCTCAAATCAGTCGTCAAGATTGTACCCGAACGAATCGAACCCTTCAGTCAACCCCTCATGAAGCTCCTCAGTAAATGCACCAAGGAGCACATCCATTCCTCCCTGACGACCCCAGGATATGAGAATAACGTCCGCCTCATCTCTACAATCCTCGACATCTGCCAGATGACTGTCGCATTCCTCGGCGATCAAAGAAAGTGGCTCTTAAGCACGCTCATCGTCCTTGTTGACAAATCTAAAAGTCTCACCCTATGCCGCTACATCTTGGACCTGGCACGAACTTGGGCTTTACACCGCCAAGAAGCCTACCCTACCATGAAAGAGAAGGCCACGCTATTACAGAAGATGACCCTTTACGAAAGCCGTGGGGAACAGGTCTTCACACCGTACTTGGAGCTCATCTATGAGATCTACAACGAGCCCACATTGCGCCGTAGTGACATGACGAATCGACTTGAACAATCCTTCCTGCTGGGATGTAGAGCAAAAGACTCTAGCTTGCGAGAGAGGTTCATGGATCTTTTAGACATCAGTGTTCCTCGCTCTTTGTTTGGGCGTCTGACGTACATCCTCGGAGTTCAGTGTTGGGATGCGTTGGCTGAACACAATTGGATTTATCTCGCCGTCCATCTTGTTCTGGGCGCCTCCGACATGGATCTTCCCGCAAATCCCGACCGTCGCCACATAACGAGCAGCACCATTTCCAACGCCATCCCTTCCCCTCGCACTCAGCAGGTCATTCGGCCTCTCCAAAGACTATTATTCCTGGACCCACAAGCCGCACATGATACGTGGATTTCCATATTCCCTGCAATCTGGTCATGTTTGACGCGTCGAGAGCAGTCCGAGATCACCAATCATATGGTAGTCCTCCTAAGCAAAGATTACCACTCCAAGCAAGCCTTCGTGCGGCCGAATGTCATTCAGACTCTCCTCACTGGAGTACATGCTTGCTCGCCGCCAATGATGCTGCCGCCTCATCTGGTCAAATACCTCGCTAAAACATTTGGGGCTTGGCATATCGGGCTCGAGATCTTGGAGAAGTCTTTGGAAAATACCAAGGATGACGAGCTTACCATTTGTGAACATATATACGACTCGTTGGCCGACGTCTACGCCGAACTCGCCGAAGAGGATATGTTCTATGGTCTCTGGAGGCGGCGCTCAATCCGAATTGAAACGAACAGCGGCCTCTCTTTCGAACAAGCCGGGATGTGGGAACAAGCCTCTCAAACGTACGAAATAGCGCAAACACGAGTGCGAACTGGGGCAATACCATTCTCAGAGGCGGAGTTCTGTTTGTGGGAAGACCACTGGGTTCTGTCTGCCGAAAAGTTGCAGCACTGGGACATTCTTTACGACTTTGCCAAAAGCGAGGGAAATCAAGAGTTGATGTTGGAATCTGCCTGGAGGATAAAGGATTGGAACGAGAATAAGGATAGCCTGGAGGAACAGATCAACCAACTGCCTGAAATACCCACACCACGCCGTAGGGTCTTCGAAGCATACATTGCGTTGCTGAAGCTACCAGCCGCCTTGGATAAAAATGTGGACTTTACAAAATTCCTGGAGGACGCGATGCAGCTCTCGTTGCGGAAATGGGTGGGCTTGCCCCGTCAATTCTCTGTTGCACATATTCCGCTGCTCCAGCACTTCCAGCAATTCGTGGAACTTCAAGAGGCGGTTCAGATATTCGGGTCTCTCTCCCAAACCAATGCGCAGAACCTAGAGAAGAAGTCATCGGAATTGAAAATGGTTCTCCAAGCGTGGCGCGAGCGATTGCCCAACATATATGACGACATAAATATTTGGAGCGATCTCGTCGCATGGAGGCAAAACGTTTTCCACTCGATTAATAATGCCTATATGCCACTCATCAATGGCCCAAACCACGGAGGTGCTACCAACAACGCCAACACATTTGGCTATCGAGGTTACCATGAGACTGCCTGGATAATCAATCGTTTTGCACATGTTGCCCGAAAGCATGAACTCCTCGACGTTTGCTTCAATGCGTTGACCAAAATCTACACCCTCCCCAACATCGAAATCTCTGAAGCCTTCCTGAAACTCCGTGAACAAGCGAGGGCTCATTACCAAAAACCCAACGATCTTCAAGCCGGTTTAGAAGTCATCAACAACACGAACCTCATGTTTTTCTCGACAGCGCAAAAGGCTGAATTTTACACATTGAAGGGCATGTTCCACTCAAGACTTGGTCGCAGCGAAGATGCTACTCTGTCATTCGGGCAGGCTGTGCAACTCGATATGTCGCAGCCCAAGGCGTGGGCAGAGTGGGGTCGATTTAGCGACAGGATCTTCAAAGAATCTCCTACCGACTACAACCAGGCTGCAAACGCTGTTAGCTGTTACTTACAAGCTGCTGGGCTCTACAAGAGTGGCAAGAGCAGGCCACTTCTTGCTCGGATCCTTTGGCTATTGAGCTTGGACGACAGCGCGTCAACTATCTCAAGAGCTTTCGACACCTACAAAGGGGATGCAGCCTACTGGTTCTGGATTACGTTTGTGCCACAGCTTTGCACCTCCCTCTCTCACCGCGAATGGAAGCAAGCCCGATATCTCTTACTGAACCTCGCCAGGCTATATCCACAGGTATGTGTTGAACGCTTCTGTGACTTCCTCAGTTCGTTCATATGATTGTCTTCACAGGCCATATTTTATCACCTCCGCACCACACGAGAAGAGATGCAATTTATGCGAAAAGCAATGGCCGCCCGAGCGGCTGCAGCCAGAACGGCTGCTGACCAGCCAATGAGGGACCCCAACGACCCAACGCCGATGGACACGTCGACTACCGCACCTACTGGAAATCCACAAGATAACACGTCTCTTCCTTCCAGTGGCACTGCTCCTGAAGCGAGCTCATCCCATCCTCGGCAAGCTTGGGAGCACGTCGACGAGGTTCTCCAAACGCTCAAAACAACGTTCCCTTTGTTAATTCTCAGTCTTGAGACCATGGTGGATCAGATTCAACATAAGTTCAAGCCTGCTCCTGAGGAGGATGTTTATCGCAACATCTGCATGCTACTTTCGGATGCGGTACAGGTGCGTCTTTTTCATCTCCTCTTCCGACAAGAGGTGCCAAACCTTCTAGAACTATGTCGTCCGAATCAACTCACCTGAGGATGATGGGTTGATGACAGCAAATACCGCTACTACGCTCTCTCGCATGAGTGCAAACATGCCCCTTCATGTCAGAGTATGTACTTCTTTTGAATGCGCTGCCCTGAGAGCTTACATTTGATTAGAAGGAGTTTGAAGAGGATTTCATAACTACGAAACCGACGCATTATGAATACATCCAACGCCTACAGCAGTGGCGCCATAAGTTTGAGGCTATTCTTGATGCCCGGCCTCGCCTTCAACCTTTGGCCGTCCTAAGCCATTACCTGACAGAATTCCAATACAGCAAGATCGATGAAATAGAAATACCTGGACAGTATACTGAGGTGTGCCCCTTTACTCGTCGCATATACTTTGCTCATACAGCCTCTTTTTCAGGACAAAGATTCAAACCAATACTTTGTCAGAATCCAGAAATTCGCTCCCAAATTCGAGAATTGCCGTTCAAATGGATCATGTTGGAAGCGCATCACTCTTCATGGCAACGACAATACCAAAACATCGTTCACTGTCCAGTTACCATGTCATCGTCAGTTCCGTCGCGAGGACAGAGTCATTCAAATATTCAGGACCTTTAATGGGTATGCCTCTACTTTCCTGGCCGTAGTTGTATCTCATAGTGGCTACCAGCGCACTCTCTCGAAATAAGGAAAGCAGGAAACGAAATTTGAATTTCCACCTTCCAGCCACGATATCTTGTAGTCCTTCAGTTCGTCTCTATCAGACGGATTCGTCATACATATCATTCGGCGACATCTACGACCTTCACTGCGAAGAACGAAACATCACTCGAGAGGAACCAATCTTGTTTGTGGGCGAAAAGGTTCGGAAAGTCCTCCGCGATTACAGGCAACAGTTTGGAAAGAAACAGGTTCATCTCATTTTTCCAAATATACTTACATGCATGACAACTTGCCCTTCTCCAGCCGACGAAGGTAGAATATGTTACACTGAAGAAAGACTCCTGTGAAGAAGTAGGCGCGAAGATGGTGCCCGATGATGTCTTATCAAACGTACGTTCGTGCTTTTCTTTTCTTTGCGCTCATTACTGAGGCGCTGGCCAGTACATGATGAAGACAATGGCCGGCCCGGATGAGTTATGGAGGATGCGCAAACAATTTGCTCTGCAAGTGGCGTCCTGCAGCTTCATGACATACATCTTCTCTTTATCGAGCCGTCACCCCGCTCGTTTCCAAATATCAAGGGCGACTGGTCTGGTCGCTATGACTGAGCTGCTTCCTGGTGAGGACCATTCGTCGTGGCTAAATCTCGCTGACTTCGCACCTTGATCAAGGTGTCTCCAATCAAGCCCCAATATTCGCAACTAGCGATATCGTCCCATTCCGCCTCACTCCCAACATGCAACATCTTCTAGGCCCCATCTTCACCGAAGGACTTCTATCATCGGGTATTATGGCGATAGCACGTTCATTAACCGAACCTGAGGTTTGTCTCATTTCCTTCTCCTTGCGTCAACTAACCCATGTTTTCTTCAGTTTGACCTAGAGCAGCAGCTTTGCCTCCTCAGCCGGGATGAAGTGACTACTTGGTTCACAGTTCGCGGACGACCATGGACCATTGATATTGCCTATCGACAAACTGTTACCGGTCACAGCGACCAAATCGTCAAGCGTGCTGAAACCATGGCATGTAAATTGGAACGAGAGAATGTACGTCTTGACTAACGCCCTCTTCATCATTATTGCTGACGATTACTCAGGCCATCAACAATAATGGAAACACTGTGCTCCCACCCGTCGTTCAAACAGTGACGAATCTCATCTCCAGCGCAACTAACCCGATCCAACTTGCAAAAATGGGTGAATTATACCAACCATGGTTTTGATCTCCTCTGTATTCGTGCTTTCTCTGTCACTTTGTATGCCATAGCTCCATTTTGTAGTGTTAGTCTAATATTGCGCTCTGCGTCAGTTCAATTTTGTAATACATCTCGACCCAATAAGGACTTCAAAGCTACGATCGCCTTTTAATCATAACAAGGCCTTCAGTTTGACGGAAGGCATTTATTTGGTCCTCGCTCTCTTGCATCATCTGGGAATATCATCAGCATGAAGACTGAGTTGAATCAAGTTACAAACTTACATCTTCCGCCATCGCATACACATCTGAACCAGGACGGTTGTACATCATGGCATTTGCGAACATCAGATAGATATCGCGCTGAAATTCAAGGGAATTGCCAATAATGCCGTCCTTGATTCTAGTCTTGATGGTCTTGAGGTCCATTGGTCGCTTGACAATTTCATGGTAATCTGGTGCTTCAGAGTTCTTGATGGGGTTGTGGAAGATGGTGCCGTTTCGATGCTGTGATATTTGTTGGTGAAGCATGCCTATAACAGTCTGCCACTTTTTCATTGCAACCTGCTCCTCTGTCTTGTTCGACTGACGAGAGGTACGAGCACGGGTGTTATGTGAAGATGGACCTAAATAGGAGTTTAGTAACTGTTCAAGAGGGCAGAGGAGTGAGAATTACCAGGCTCCTCGTCGTCAGCAGGCTCAGAATCTTCACGTAACCGTTTCTTATCTTGAGTAGAATCCACGCTATCCACATACGACGCCTTGCGTTTGCCTGACGGGAAACAGTAAGCAAATATAAGAATTGAAATTTGTTAGCCAACGAACCGTCTCTACGTTTGCTAAGGTCAGCTTCGAATGGTGATGAGACACGTTCGTCATCTAACCCTGGCGTCTCTTCCTTACTCTCATCGTCGTTATCCGATTCTACTACCGGGTTTTCCGCCTCTGAGACGCGAGCGCGGCCTCGTGCTCGGGTTCTTGTTATCGGTGCTGGGGCAGATGCGGCTGAAGACTTGCGCCGTGTTGAGCCTAGATGCAACTTTAGGGTACATAAATCGCGGAAGTCAATGTGCTTACGTCTAGTAGGTACGATGGGCTCTTCTGGCTCTGAAGTCTGTCCATCTACGTCAACTTCAGATGTAGCAGTGTCGGCCGCTGGGGTGTGCATGGGTTCTGAATCGGTCTCATTATTTTCGGGCCCACGGGATTTGGGTGATGGTGGTCCCTCATCCTCGGTCTGGTCTTCGTCGGTTTGATCTCCGGCTTGACCTTGTGAAGTTTCTTCCTCCTCTTCCTTGTTTTCCTCCTCCTGCCGTGCTTCCTCCTCCTCTTCCTCTTCTTCTAGGCGCCTTCCGGCAGACTTTGAGATACTGCCCGCAGGTTGTTCTAAAGCCACCTCATGCTCCGGAACCGCCTCTACCTCTGTCATTTCGATATCCTCAGCCTCATCTGGGCTGATAGAAGCAACCTGAGAAATGATTCTGCCTGCGCCATCATTTCCAATAGCCTCATTCGCCTCTGCGCTCTTCTCGACCACTCCCAGCAATGGGACTGGTCCGTTATCTGCTCCATCTCGGTCCGGTGACTCTAGAATTGATACAACTGACGTTGATGACTGGTTTACATGTGCATCCACACCATGGTCGCTAGGCAATTCGATATCTGCAATGGTCTCGCCGTCCTGTTCGCAATTAAGAACTGAAAAAAAATGAGATGGACTTAAACAACATACATTCTCTTGCATAGGTTGGGAATCTGCAGAGTCCTTGACTTTGCTGGGATCTGAGCCCCCAAGAACTGCAGCGGCCGAAGAACCTGCAGTTGGAGTCTGAAGGAAATATTTAGTAAATCCCGACTTTTGCAGATGATGGGTACGTACTTCAGTCTGTTGAATCACATCTGCAAGCGGTTGCCCAGTCACCTTCGCTTCAATTTTCTTGTCCCAGAGTCCTGACTGAATCTCCTCGATTTCTTTGAGCACGGTTCTGGAAATAAGCATGTAAGTATATGCTGGTTCACGTGTGCAGTTCACGCACTTGAATTTGGTCTCCTCTGCTACAATCAATTCGCGCAACTCTTGAAAGCGGGCATGAAAATGCTTCTCGGCGAGTTTTCTATTTGTGACGGCTTTAAAGGTTATGAGTTACTGAGGACTGAAATTTATTGGGAATCAGAGACCTTGTGGCTCAAGGCTCGACTCATTCCTGAAGTAGCTTTGTGAGAGATATGAATACGACAGACGTGATGATAGCGTACGACTCTAGTCCAGCATCTTTCAGAAGACCTTCATACATGGCATGACAGGACTAGTGGCAAATATGAGACCGAAATCGCGTGAAGGCCGATCAAGAACATGCCTTGGCTGTAAAGAACGACTTGGGTCTCGACAACAAGGGGTGTTCAGCCATAATTTTCGCGATAGAGTTCCAAGAGGACGGCGCTGCACCGCGTTCCCATGTTGCCTGGGCAAGAAGAAGGGCCTCGATGGACGAGAGGGGTGCTGTTGTCGGTGGACGCCTTGTCGAGCGAGTACTCATCACGGTTGCAGTTAACTATATAATCATTATTATCGGATAAGTCTTGCATGGATTTAAACTCCGCGTGGTATGACGTTCAAATGCAACCATCCTGCGGGGCAACTCTCTCCTTACCACCACCATGATTCTCACCCCCGTCTTCTTGGCCCTCCTTCCGCTCGCCTTTGCTGGCGGCGTGCACAAGCTCAAGCTCCAGAAACTCCCTTCTGCAGCGAGCAACCCTGAACTCGAGAGCGCCTACCTTGCCGAGAAATATGGTGCTCCCCCAACAGCCCAATTACCAATTATGGGTGCCGGGGGCTCGGGTCGCCGCGTACAGCGTCCCACTACCCACAACGGCGAACAGCTCTTCTGGACCCAGGAAGAACTGAAGGGTGGCCATGGCGTGCCTCTTACAAGTATGGGCTAGTCTTATCTGCTTCTTTCAACACGCTCATCAAGCTCCCCAGACTTCATGAATGCGCAGTACTTCACAGAGATCTCTCTTGGTTCTCCACCCCAGACTGTGAAGTCGATTTGTCGTTCATTATTCGCACCCATACTCACTTCAGCCTAGTTCAAAGTCATTCTTGACACAGGGTTCGTTGTTCGGGTCTTACATACTTCATGTCCTAATTAAATGCGCTCCGCAGCTCAAGCAATCTCTGGGTCCCCAGTACTCAATGCACCTCAATTGCTTGTTTCCTCCACACCAAGTATGACTCGAAGGCGTCGTCCACGTACAAGGCAAATGGTACCGAGTTCTCCATCCAATATGGTTCAGGTTCCATGGAAGGCTTCGTCTCAAGTGATGACCTGACTATCGGTGACTTGACAATCAAGAAGCAAGATTTCGCTGAAGCTACAAAGGAGCCAGGCCTTGCATTCGCCTTCGGAAAGTAGGTCACACTCTCCTTGGCAATTATCGTCAGAGGGCCTAAACTTTACCTTAGGTTCGATGGTATCCTTGGTCTTGCTTACGACACCATATCTGTCAACCACATCACACCCCCATTCTACAGCCTGATTAATCAGGGTCTTATTGATGAGCCCGTCTTCGCGTTCCGCATAGGCTCCTCAGAAGAGGACGGTGGTGAGGCTACTTTTGGTGGCATCGACCATTCCGCGTATTCCGGCGAGATCCACTATGTTCCTGTTCGCCGCAAGGCTTACTGGGAGGTTGAACTCAACAAAATCGATTTCGGCGGTGATACTCTTGAACTTGAAAACACTGGAGCTGCTATTGACACAGGTAAGACAATAGCTCTAATATGCAATTAATCGCTCAATTCTTGGTAGGAACCTCTCTTATTGCCCTGCCCACCGATGTTGCTGAGATGCTGAACACGCAAATTGGCGCCAAGAAGTCCTGGAATGGACAGTATCAGGTCGAATGTGACAAAGTCCCCAGCCTGCCAGACTTGACCTTCCACTTCGGCGGCAAGCCGTACCCTCTCAAGGGCACTGACTACATCCTCAACGTGCAAGGCACATGTATCTCTGCATTCACCGGCATGGATATTAACTTACCCGGAGGTTCTCTATGGATTGTTGGTGAGTCCACACTCCATGTATTGTCATGGCTCGTCTCAAGTTGACCTTTTTCTCCGTAGGTGATGTCTTCCTTCGCAAATATTACACAGTGTACGACCTTGGCCGAAACGCTGTTGGCTTTGCGAAGTCCAACTAGAAGGAGCCTCCTTTTCGCAGTGGTTTGGGAGTGGATATCTGGACTCTTTGGCAATAATGATCTTGGTCACATTGATACATATACTGCCTTGTGTAAATATACTTCCCGCTGTGCTATTCAACTCTCGAAATGTTGCGTAATTTCAGTCACGCGTGAAGGGTGCTATGTGACTCGAGGTGACTGGTACCTTGACTTGACTACCACCTCGTTTGAGAACACTCTTTGAGTCTATTGTGAACAGTGCTATGTCTACACCAGGCTCTCCCACATCTGCAGCGTCCCAACCAGCCACTGACCCCGTCCCAAATCCAAGCATATCACAGGACGCGTTGGCAGCAGCTGCGGAACGACGGACCCGTCAAGCCATCCCTCAGAAGTCTGCTGCACAACTTGCCGTTGAACACGATAAAAGGCAGAAGTTTCGAAGGCTTATAGACCCTGGTATCACACGCCCCAATCCATATGATCAGGCGTTGAAGTCCCTCAAAGTACTTAAAAGATCTTCCTTTACATGTGCCTCCTGATTCAAGATCTCTTGCTTGCCCCCTCAACAGACTCTTCTTGCCATTTCTGAGAACATCATTCGCGAGCCTGATAATGAAAAGTATCAGCAGTTCAAGCCGACTAACACCGTCATCAAGAGAGATCTCGTGGATCGGAAAGGGGCACTTGAATATGCTATCGAGGTACGTAGCTAAATTTATGTTTACGACATTACTGATGTTGCCCGTCGGTCTTAGCTCGGCTTTCGTCCAGATGTGTGTATCTTGCTCGAACTCGAAGGAGAACGATGAGGTATTGACATAGACAGGTCCAAAACTTTCAACCCTACTACAAATTCCACCAGCGACATATGGAAGATTTGAAGATGGGGGCGGCAATCTTGAAAGAATATATTGATGTTGAGACAGAGAAGCAGGAACGAGTCGATAAGGCGAAGAAAAGCGAGAAAGCTGCTAAGGAGGCTGCAGCGGAGAGGGTCAGTAATACATCCCTCATTTTCGATCCTCCGGATCCACAGCTTGACTGACAATGCTCTCTGGTTAGGTTAAACTTGCATTCCAAGACGATAGAAAGACAAAACTCTTGCGTGACGAAATCGAGAGAGAGCAACGTGCAGGGAGAGCTCTTGTCGCCGCTAGACAGGTTGCAGCCCAGGCATCCGCGCCAAGAAGTCGACCTGCGACCCCAGAGAACTCTATGCCTGGCTCAGGGCATGTCTTAGGCGTGACAACTGTAACAGCAGATGAGCCACCTGCATACGATTCCGAACACATAAACGACTCTGACTGACTGAAGCAAGGCGATACATTTCATCTGGAGTCCAATCAAGAATGAGAATTGTCAATTAATAGATATCTGACTGTAATACATAGATAATGCAGGCCCAAAATACATGGCAGCTTCTAAGCTCTCTCACAATCCTCTGTCCATGGGAATTGGTGGTAATCTAGAGAAATTGTTTGGCGATATGAGAGGCGTGAACTTGGATGAAGAATCCTTTGGGAACGAAGGAAGGGTCGTAGAAGCGTCTGCTGTAAACTCGTTAGCGCCGTGATCAAGACCGAGCAATTCACATGCATACCGTTCGCATCAAATGCCTTCACTCTTTGCATGACGAGGCTGTCTCTCCTCGAAGGAGTCTGCCTCATCTCCCGTTGCATAGAAGGCCTACGACCGAGCGATCCTCCAGCACCTGGCTCGATACTCTGACGTGAGCTGGTCGATGAGTTGCGGCTAAGTGCCAGACCAACGCCCCTGTCAACATTCCTGAATGAGCCCCCAGTGGATGATTTACGCGTCAATTCAGGACTAGGTGTCCGATCGGCACTCTGAACGATACTTGCTCTCCTGAAGGACCCTATCGATGGTCTTCTGAGAACAGCCCTTCCTGATGGGCTAGGCAAGCCTGGCAAGGGCATGCTTCCAGTGATTGAATCATTTCGCATGAGATTCTGCATTCCAGCCTGCTGAGATCCACTAGGAACAGAGGTGACATTCTCCATTATGACCATTGCGTGCAGCTCTGAATGCGTCAGTCTGGCTGACTTCGTTTTCCGTCTGCGCTCTACAGCTACCTCGTAGTTGGGAGCTACTTTTCGGTTCGAAGCCGCTTTGGACGTCTTCAGCTCTGGATACAGATCAAAATGCGGATACCCGAGAGGTGCTAATAACCAAATACGTTAGGAGGTCTCTTGAGATAGTCGTAAGGTAAACTCACAGAAAGGCGAGGACCGACGCATTTCACCATGCAGGCTGTCCGAAAAGTAGGGCGCTGGATAGATGTTCAGGTAAGGATAGAGACTTGGGTCTGAACATTTGTTAGAAAACTCGAGACATTCAGAAAAGGTTTACACACAGAGATTGAATGAGGGGTATGCTGGTGCTATATTGACACAGAGTGCGTGTCTCTCTTCTGTTGGAAAAGGATGTGAATAGAAAGCTCTATCTTGCGACGTGGCGAAAACTGTACCAGTTTTTACGACCGATACTGTATGAAGTTTGATGGAGTTGAAGTATGGGGCCGGATACAAATCGAAGTGAGGATAGACAGCTGGATCTATATAAAACGTGAGACGTCATAAACCTTCAATTCTCACAAGACGTACAAAGGTTGAATGCCGGGTATCCTGACTGTGATGTTGCCCATGATAAGGTAGTGTGAGTAGCTTCGGCATGGTCATAGTTGGAAGCAATGCCTATGGCTGGATAGAGGTCGAAAAAGGGATACACAGCCGGGTCTGTAGAGTGGTAAGCAACTACACCGCCACACAAATAGCAAGTGAAGCATACATAGGTTGAATGCTGGATAGCTACAATTTGGTAGTCTCCATTGAGGGTTCTCCAAGGTATCTTGTTTCTCATCGGACGCGGCTTTCACGGCTGGATACAAGTCAAAGTAGGGGTAAACCGCTGGATCTAACAGTGATATTCAGAAAAAATGGGTAAACAAATGACATGATAGGGTGCTCACAAAGATTGAAGGTTGGGTAGCCCTGGTAGTGGTGACGGGAGTTCTCAGTGTGTCCAGTCGTAGGTAGAGCTTTTGATTTGCTTGTCCTTTCTGCAACACCTGGATCTATCAAACCATGAGCTTGGTTGTGAATGAGAAACCCAGACAGTGCAAAAGACCTACAGATTTCAAAGTAGGGGTATTGCGAACGCGGTGTCGAAAGGTACAATGACAGATAGGCATTAACAAGACCAGATGTCGTGGGATCTAATGACATGTCAGAACGGTAGGGCGTGGGAGGTCGAGGAAGACGCGTACAAATATTGAAGAACGGATAGCCTTCTGGGCTGGCACAACTCTCTAGCGAACTCGCGAAATGTGGATAAATGCTGCTAAGATTATATGGGTAGACTGGTGGGTCTGAATAGAAATTAGTCCCATATCTATTGACGGCAACATACAGCTTACAAAGGTCAAAATTTGGATACGAAGCTGGGAATTTGGTACTGAGACTTGAATCCATCGTCGCAGTTTTCGCAGAAGTTTCTCCAAGAGTACCAGGGATGCTTGGGTAAAGGTCGAGATAAGGATAAACCGGCGAATCTAAGATTATGTTAGTAACATGGGACGCGGAAAGTGGCGAGATACATACATATGGTCAGATAAGGATAACTGAACGGTGGATAAAGTGGCAACTCGTTCTCAGCGGCTTTCCCATCGCGGGTGACAGTTTCCCCAACAATTTGTGAATGGTCCTTAGTGTACGGCCATACGTACGACCACGGCTTTGCCGTTAGAACCTCAGGTCCAGACCTCGTCGAGGCCGTCCGATAAGGCCATACATGACCCCAAGGTTGCGAATGCTCAGACGACTTCATTTGCGCCGTTGAAAATTTGTGATATGGCCAGACATGCTGCCACGGACCCGCAGATGGCTCTGTTTGGACTGCCAAATGTGCACGATAAGGCCAAACTTGTTGCCAAGGCTGGTGTTCCGGTTTCTCCTGTACTTGAAGATCTGAGTCGGATGGAGAATCGACGGAGTGCCGGTTGTGGTATGGCCAGCCGTGGGCCCAGGGTTGGGCGGGTGCTACTGTTGGATAGTAGCGGAAAGAAGCTTCAAGAGCATCATGCATCGACCTCTCTCCGATATCAACAGATGGGGTTGGAGACGAACAGCGGGGTGATGGAGGATAGGATAAAGGCGCCCCCCAAGTCGTGGATGTCAATGGTGTTGGAGGAGTGCTCTCAAAGAAGCGATGTGCAATGTCCGGAGACAGTAAACGTTCCGAGTACGCAACGGGAGAGTAGGGGTCGTAGTCGGAGGGTCCAAAGGACGTACGATAGGACGCCGTGCTACACACAGATCCTTCCATGCGGCGGGCCAAATCAACGGAAGGTGCTGGACTGTAATATCCCCAAGGGACGGGCGAAAGAGGATCATAGTCAGACGGGCCGGAGGATGTGCGATATGATAATGTGCTGGCAACTGAACCCTCCATGCGCTGAGCGAGATCGACTGAAGGTGCCGCACGCCATGAAACTGGGGAGATTTCTCCGGGTGAGAGAGGGCCAATAGAGGAAACGGACCAGTGGAAGTCATCTAGGTTCAGTTCCTTTCCCTCTTCCTCTTCCTCCGATGATATGGTGTCTATAGGCATATTGTTCGGTAGGTTCGGCGGATCAAGGCTTGTCTGTCCGGTGGCTGCGAGCTTGGTATGCGTCATTAGCGCGCTCGCCCTCCAAGAAAGGATGGTAGCGGTCTTTGGCTCGTCCTCTTGGACAATCGTTGAAAGCACCTTCGAAGCACTGACTACAACATCCTGAGGTGCGCCTGCCGACTGCACTGATGCTTTAGGTTCTTGTCGAGCTGACGACATGTCGAAACGCTCAACAAGGGACAATTTTCGGGGAACATGACGACCGATCGGAGCACTATGTTGATGAATGACGGAATTGTCGCCCGAGTCGTCATCGAAGAAACGCGTATCAGCTGTCGTCGTCCGACTTTCTCCTCTAAAATGTGCGATTGAGGGCGCGGCGGACGAGTGAGGATGGCTGGGAATGTCGGCTGTCTCCCTGTGCAGTGCGGCCACCCATGAAGCATACCACCGTGCCAAACGGATGTCAATGTCAAACTCAACCTTGCCCCCAATCAAAGGTCGGCGCTCGTTAGGAGGCAGTGGTTCAGAAAGATGGCTCCAAAGACTTTGCCAGGATTCATCAGAGATCCTAGGTGTAACTGTGATGCCGTTTTCAACATAATGAAAGTAGAGACAGAGGCCTGTCGTGCTTGGGAAATTGAACTCCCTCGCAATAGCAGTTAGCTGCCCGTACATCTGTGATACCCATCAGTCAGAGTCCAGAGTGCTCCGGGAAAGACATACGGATGGGAAAAGCGGCATGACCACGCCTTGCACTAGCCGATGGTAAGGCCCATTAGACAGAGAATGCCCTTGCTGACCATGCTCTTGAGTCAGGGTACTTGGAGGAATTACGATAATCAACGACTTGGTGCTTCGCTGTGGAGGTCTCTCTCTGGTTTCTCGAAGGCCAGAGGAATGATACGGGATTGATGAGGTCTTCCTGAAGCGCGAGCCAGCGGTGTCGGGACTTGCACTTGCCAGCGGTACGTCGTGTGGGAAGTAATCCTGCCCTCCTATGCTATTCCCGGTGGACAGTACTTGAGGTGCAGCAAGCGTCATCGCCTCAGAGTGCGTTTCTGGTGGGCTGGGAGGTGCTCCGCGAGGAAATTGGAAAGAAGAAGGCTTATGAGGCGGGGAAGTCGTAAATCTGGACATTCTACAAAACTTGTATAGATGAGGATTGGTATGTATTTTTCGGGCATAAATGAGCCTCACCTTGAAACAAATATGCTATCGGCGATATGAACAACCGGTTGAAGAATGAAGACAGACGCGGGCGTCGAAGAAATACAAAGAAGGGACAAGCTCGAGGCACCAGGCTCAGCTCTATGAAGGAGGGGTTTGCGACACCTCACAGACGGTAGTTCATGAGAAAGAGAGGAAAAGGTACTTCAAGCCAGCGGTAACCATATGTCTACGGTTGCATCAACCGCAACAGATTCTATCGATTCCTCGTCACGTGCAGATTCAAGCGCTCAAGCTTCAAGACCCTGGACAGTGGACTGAGCTACATCCTTGTCGAATACTTTGATCCAGACATATTTCGACATGGAGGCCAAGTTGACACAATACTCAACTCTTAGTCAAAAAGATAAAGGGCCAGCCTTCATATCTCTCATCCCAGAAATACTGTCTCAGTCAGGACCATCTCTGGCGAAGGATCTTCATACATTGGTCGACACAGTCGTCAATCAGGATAGCGTTGGACTGGTTGTAGGGCGTCAAGTTCTGTCTGAGCTCGTCAAAGTCCTTGGTGAAGGTGGTATTCAGGATGTTGAGCTGC
>Ga0247741_1000378_pt1 | contig 26079 bp, 19 predicted proteins | sample UWRJL213509R2_FD_180945 | JGI IMG/M metagenome (GOLD analysis project Ga0247741, IMG submission 180945) | Plant litter microbial communities from Arlington Agricultural Research Station in Wisconsin, United States - UWRJ-L213-509R-2 | ecosystem: Environmental > Terrestrial > Plant litter >... | reverse complement strand
CGTTCCGCGATGCTTTTGACCTCGTTTCGACTGTTACTTCACCTTGCGGTGCGACAACTATCCTGAACGTCAATAGCGACCTCCGAGTCAACAACGACGCCAACCCTGGAGGCCGTGGACTCATTGCCACCGACTCTGTGAGTTTGATTTATTCTATCTGTGTTTCCCTGCTAAAATTTTCATTTTCTCGTAGATCGATGGCTCCTTCAAGCAGGTGTGTCATTTGCTATTTTTTAGAATGCACAACTACTGACTCTTCATAGACATTCAACTTCCAATGGCGCAGATGCTGAGCACCAAGTCACCTACTTGAACCCTAGGAAAATTGACTGCTCAACACGCAATGCTTTGTTTTTCTCTGCTCGATTTCACCTGTTTACTGGTTGCTACTCGTCTCATCCCTAACCCTAGCGTTCTTAGACATATGTCTCTTTTATGCACTAGTATAGTCTGGACAAATTTACAGTTTGGTTTACACGTATTGTAGTAGCTCTTTCCCCCATGATACTCATATCCACGGCGATAAAATTACATTCATGGAGGTCATGTCGAAGCATATCCGAACCGTCACCTCCAGAACGAAGGTGTACGATATTTTTATCAATATCAATCAACATCCGCGTTGATTCGAACATCGATCAATGCGAGGTAGCTGGAGAGTGGCCAGAACGTCTGCGAGCGTGGACGGAGTTATAAATAAGAGATGATGAAGCTCGGTGGAAATTCAGAAGGATGGTTCAATAGAACAGAAAAAGCACATCCATCAATCACATCGTCTTTTATGACATTGAAAGGAGAGAAGCTGTTGAAAGAAGAACGACGAGATAAATAGAGAAATACTCACTGATTCGGCGATCACGCACAACTTGATGTATGCGACGGCATGTGCAGATGCACTATTGACATTGAAATCAAAGTCCTCCACTGGCTTCACCAATAATGGGAAACACCCACACACAATGAGATCCCTTGGGCTACTTAGTAACCGGTCAATTCGACTCAATGTTAATTGAGTAGGCTACTTGGGAAAAAAAAAATCTTCGAGAATTCAGCAATGAATAAGAAATGATCAAGAACATCCAAAATTGAAAAGGCTACAAGAATGAGAATTAAAATCAGAAGATAAAGGATTTGTCAGTTACGCAGCTTAATAGTCCTGGAGACACCAACGAGACGCAACGGATGGCATGCGGCTGGGAGATATACCTAACACGTACTCCGCCGATTCGACTAAACATCGATCGACCCGAAGCCACCTGGACGGCGAATGGCACAGCGGCGAGCGCGAATCAAGAAAAGTCAAAGAAATTGAAGGAATGAAGAGAATATGAACAAAGAGCTAGATGAGCGGATGAGTGGTAGTCTCAAAAAAGATAAGACGCATAAAGGTTAGTTGGGAGCATGGGTTTCGATACAAATCAATATCTTATCAGTAGATCGTATCAAGGATTTGGAAAAAAAGAATAGATGGAGAAATACGCACCGATTCAACGAGTACGCGCTTCGGGCACTCGTCGCGAGTTGTATAAACGCTCAGTACTGCCAGACACCGTTTGGTGAGGATTCAGACGAAACCCAACACCACAACTATACACCACGTCACAACATATTCGCCCACCACCAACCTCATCCACTCTGCCCACCTCTCATCACAGACATCTACATCAGTCTTCAAGCTCTCGGTGCTGTCGCCATGCCCTCATAATTCACTTTGCCGGCCAATTTCAAGCTACCACCATACAGACCGTTGCCTATTTGCTTATAATAATCATATGTACGTGCTATGAAGTGCGCTGGTTGTGGCGCTAGACTCTGACTTTCTATTTAGGCCTCCCTGCAGGTCGTTTAGGCCCTACCTCGATTTCCCTTGCTTCGATCTGCATATAACTCTGTATTTAAGATTTAATAATCCCTATTCTCTGCTGTATATTCCAAGCGCGTTACCAGGAGTGACAGAACCTTGTGTAAATCACACCTTCTCCTCCTCTGCCTGGTTCAATCTTCTCCCTTCTTGCAAAATCCTCAACGGTCTGTTTATTATGTTCAGGGGCCCATCTGGCTTGATAGGTAATCGCGCTGATAGCTGCTAGACCTGGCAGTTAAGCTTAAGTCTTGAGGTGGGCCGACTCCCGTTCGGTGTTCAGCTCTCAGCGACGATCATCTGAGAATGGATTTCGCCTGGATTACCCACCGTTTCCGCGGAACTGTTCTCCTGCTCTCCACTAACTGAATTTTCACATACTTCTCGGTCTAATGCCATGTTGCGCGCTCATGTTCAATTTCCTACCCGAACTGTCGAGGCCGCGTTGTCAAAAGCGAAACGAGTCATACGTACTTGCCTCTTCGTTCGACATGTTCTGAGGGATTGGGTTGACTGAAGTGGAGTATATATACCGTCTGTGAGAACCAGACACAGACGTTTAATCAAAACGCCACACCCACACAGTTGCTACCAAATTGGCGGGAATCTGGAAATCAATGCAGGTGGCCTGCGGCTGCTTCGTTATGCTGAATAGCATGGTTCTGGGGTAATGCCGGTCGTTTCGGTTATCTTGAGTTTCCTTCTTATTTCACAAACTCGTGAAATGCTCAGGTTATAATTTGAACCCACTCAATAATTTTGTGGCGACTGATCAAGTCTTTGCGTCGATATGGATGGAGGCTTTCCCCTCGGGTCCTCCAATTCGGTGTACAGCTCTGAGAGAATGCGTCCCAACGTCCTCGCTTGGTCAGATGAGAGTTTCAAAGTCAGGGGATTACGGACGATATAAAGAGGCTGGGTGAAGTAATATTTCCGACGGGCTAATGAGCTTCCAAATACGTGGATATCTAAATGACTAGTCGAGCTGGGAGTGATAATTTCCACTGACGGTCCAGTCACAATATTCTGGCTGTCAAATCCATCTGTTACGTCGCCTTTCATTTCACACTCCACTGTGGCGTTCTGCTCGTCAGCCTCAATTGAATGTTCACGCCGCACGATGGGCGTATGTGTGATCTGTAAGTACTATCCTCGGCTGCGACCGCATGTCAGTCATCAGCGGATCTGCTTGAACGGTTTTCAGCAAGGAAATTTCTAATCTCTATGCAGGTACATATGGCGATGTCTGAAGTAGAATTCTAATTCAGTTGCCCATGGTGTGTTTCAAATGGTGCTCCTCTATGCCCGAGGCTAGAACTGGTCTATTCAGCTCTTGTTATTTCATAGAACCGAGGACCAATGATTATCCAAGGTCTAATGTGAATCGAACGCCTTGCGTTCCATTGGATGACCGTAGATACCGTATCTGTCCATGACTCATTGAGCTTCAAATTGATCTTTAGGGCCTTGAGGTACTAGCTTCGCCAAGGATGTTCTCAACCACCTCATTGGCTACATATTGCTTCGAGTATCTTACATCACAGAAATTCTTAAGAGAGACGATGGACTTCAACCACCGATCTACGAATCTTCGTGTTGAGGGTATGATATTCAAACCAACAACTGCCACCCCCTATCCGCAAGTTTGGTCTAACAAGTCTTGCACGGTGTTAGCCACATTGTCATCATTCGTCTGATTGCGCCAAATAACCCATTGATTCGACTGGAGTTACTCGATGAGGAGATGAGATCTATTTGGAGGGGACGCCCACGGGTCTATGAGCGCAGGTTCTCCTTCTTTACCATCCTTATTGATAGAGTTATCGACGTAAATTCATACTGGGAAGACCGTATTTGTCAGGGAGATGAACGAAATTGAAGAGCGATGATGGTATACATACCTTGGAGAAAACAGATTGACGTCAATGAACACGTAACCGATCATACATGCACACCGCGCTGGCCACACATAGCCTATGAATTCCCCTATTACAAGACTAAAATGTGATCCTCGGAGGTACATTCGTCGGACAAGAATCCAAGGCTAGTGTCAACACAGACGGATAAAATGCGGTACTTTCAAGCTTTCAACTGCGTCGAGGAGAAGAAAAATGGGGGGGTGATATGGTCATTAGGGAGACGCAACGAAGGAACCGGGGAATCAGTAAATGAATCCAGAGGTGATTTCCGTAATCAGCAAACCCTTCCACAAGCGTTGGTAGAAAGTGGGAGATGCCCCCGCTGTCTCACTCGTGAGGTGGGTGCGCCATACGAGAGGTTCAAGACAGGGCTCATGACTCTTGAAGAAGGGGGTTTGGTTTTGTGAAACCACCGAAAAGGTGCTCGAGGGCGGGGCTCACGACGTTTCTTGACAGAGTCCGCAGGGAATGAAGGTACGCTAAAGTTAGCAAAAACTCAAAAGGTGGGTACTGGTTAAATCAAGAGAACGCACCAGCAGTAGTGATCAACTCTACAACCGTCTACAGGTTAATCTGTTCCGATATATGCATCTTCTATCCAGGTCCGTCAAGGGAAGGGTAGATTATACGCGGCAAATATATGGAAAGCATGGGTTATGAGGTTGTCGAGGTCTCATTGGGGACGCATATATTTGAGGCATGGAGTAAACTATCGCAAAGAATAGAGCAGAGGGGGGACGCACCAATTTTGACAGACTACACGAGTCGGGTAACTCTTACAGGAGTATCTGATGCCTTGCGTTGTGACTTGTCACAAGAGGTCACGGAGTCTCGTAGTCCGGCTACGGGAGACTAGGTAACTCTAACCCTACACTATCAGCGGTGGCAAGGCGCCGAGGTCCAACTTCTAGAGTCACATCCCTCTGCTAAATTGATTTAGTATACATGGAAGGACGAGAGATTTTCAAGTGGAAGGTAGCCGTGCCCCTGTTGTGGGAGGGAATATCACGGGGCTGTTTGAGGCGTAGAGTGAGTCAGTTTGAGAAGGAGAGCGGACGCGTCGACTACCAAAAGTCTCATCGAGAACAGGCGCCGGTGTTGGCAGGTTTCAGAACTCCAAGGTTTAAATTGATCGGCCGTGAAGAACATGGCAAGCAGTGATCAGACCAGATGAAATGGTCCGTGCGCATTCGGATCACTGCGGAGGGAAACCCCCAAGGGGGCACCGGCATCAATAGCGGACACCTAGGGTACATTTTTCTGGTAGCCACCCAGACTGTGGACTAACCTACTACATAAGCAGGCACACGTCTATATATAGTAATATGATATCATCGCCGCGGCCGCTTTCCCTCTCGCGTTGCCTGGCAGATGTCACAAGCCCAATTTCTCGTCGAAGGCGCTACCTGTGCGCACGAAACATGGAACTTGGATAGAGAATGTTATTAGGTATTCAAATAACATTGATAATACTTACCCATTGCGTCTCACAGCCCGCCCGATTACACTTGATTATATCCGACTCGGACTGGTCAATCTGCAGTCCACATAAACATGTGCGTAGTGAGTTAACGGATATGGCTGTTCTCTGCCGTTTAGAACGTATACTCGGCTCAACATCCATTCGGATTGCACTCGCAGAAGAAGCTAGAGAAGAATCTTCGTAGGGGGGAAGCAAATGATCTTGGGGGACAGTCCGAGACGCAAGGCGCGTAAATGTAGCGCTCTGAGGGCCGACCGGTGCTTGAGGCTCCGAGATAGTGCTTTCCTGCTCAATATTAGGTTGTTCGCTGGGCTACACGTCATAAACTGGGTTAGTATACCTGTAAATATCGTGATGAGCCAATGACTCACAATCAGTCCAAAGCCGTGTTGAAGATTGAACTCGTAATCCAATTCTTCGGTCTCACGAGCAGCTTGAAGCAACTCCGCAGTAGACATTGTCGGGTATTCTGTCTCACAACCGCTGTCGATGATAGACGGGTCAGGGAGTCGAAGGTGGGTCTCCCAGTTTTCATCAATATGCGACGTGGAAACATTGATTTCACCATGGGACTCAGCTTCCGGCGCAGAATCAACAACGTTGCTGTGGTTCCTGTGTTAGAAAAAGAGTCATACAGTGAGTAGAATGCTCACCTTGTTGGAATTGAAGCACGATGTGCATCTGAAATGACTAGTGGCGGGAAGTTTGACTTCCGGGGTCGTTTAACTGACACATTCTCCCGTCGCTCCCAAATCTTTAGCATCTCTTCGCGCTCCGAGACTGCTAATTCATAAATACTCTTGTAGTTAGTGTCCGACGCGGATAGTCCAGGGTGTGAAGTTTTTGCGTGGTATCCAAAATTGTAGCGCCAGACAGCAGGCGAGTTCTTGGGGCATACAGGACATGAAAGTGGAACATTTGAGCAGGGAGAGGAGGACGTGGATCGAGAGGCGACGGTGTATGAGAATTTACACTTGGTAGCGCAGCCTTGTGAGCGGTCGTAATCGATTTTGGGAGTTCCGAGCGCTCCCTTGCCCTTCTTCATGTAATATTGACAAACTGCTGATGGCTGAAGACATAACCCACATGGCTCTGACATCTCTGAAACGCTGGAGTCGAATAAGATATGAGCGCCTATGTGCTCGAGCACGCGCTGAGCTTGCGTTAAGTCGAGCGTCACCGATGCAGATGTCGGACATAGTGGGCAGTCCCTTGTATTCGCATTACCCACGTCGAGCAATTTTGCGTTGTCTTCACAGAGAAAGCAAGCCTTGCCTTAAAACATGGGTGAGTTCATTCAAATTTTGAGAGACTTGAAAGCTTGCAAGAGCAACACTTACCAGCTCGCTCACGGTATGGGAAATCTTTCGTAGGCGCCAATTTTGGGACATTCTTGAGGTCAGCAGCTGTAAACTTTTCAAGCAAACTGGCGGTCAGGGCAACGAGCACCTGGCTATCCAGTAGGTAGTAACCAATTCCTACGCCAATGTCTTGCGGTAAGTCTGGGTTGATTGGTTGGACCAAAGATCCCGCAACTGTGAAGGACTGTTCTCTCTCGGTCCTGCATGAACGCCAATCATGTTTCGAAGTTGGGTCATCGTCGGATGTAGCTGGCCTGAGACCGAGTAGCTGATATGAAATAGCCACTGTAGCTTCGCCAAGTATCTCGTGCGGAATAAACTCGACTGAGTCCCCGTCGATTTTGAGACCATTCACTTCTCCAAACGACAACCAAGCGCGGTTATCGCAGATGAGAAGAGAAACAATCGGATCAGAGACAACAAGCACTGGTGTGTCAGGTGTTGACTTGGAGAGTGTCGAAAGACACTTGGACGATGACGAGTAGGCCGAGACGTAGCGCCCAACAGCCTGCACACGTCGGAGACGATCCGTCGAACTGACAAATTTCCGATACTTGCTGTATTGAGCCAACGCCCGTGATTTAACAACCTCCTTTCCATTTACGCTGATGAACCGACCAAAAGCGCGGGTCGAAACTAAGGGTTCTGCAGAGTCTGACTCCCTGCTCGAAGCTGCATGTTCGGCGAGCATGTCCTCAACTTCGAGTCGGTTGTCTACACTTGATGCAGCCTCTTCTTCGGTTGTTGGATTTGGAGCCGTTCCACCGTTATCCATTGATGCATCGTCCAGGCTTTCATCGATATCATCGGGGTCAAGAGGTTGGCCAACAAGCAGGACACCGTGTGGAGCAAGAATCGAGGCAGACACAATTTGGTCAATGGCTGCAAGAATAGCAATCGAGAAGCCGCACTCGGTCTCAATGACTCGACGACCGCGCTTCCACGCTGTCTGCAATGACACATTCTTGACATGTACATCCCCTCTCCACGAGCCAGGCTTGATATGGTCAGCGCCGTCTGGGAGTTCCTTCGATTCGCGCGTAATTGCGGGAATTTTGAGTCGACGTGGCGATTTGTCCCATTGAGGATACTTCGCCAGGATATTAGACACCTCGGTTGTCATCCCAAGACGCGAGACAAGTTGATCGAAGTCCAAATTGGTGTCGGTCCCCACCATAGTTCGAAGAATTCCAAAAAGTTCCTCAAGTCGATCCGTTCCGAGCAGAATAATCCAACAGCATCCATCGGGATTGTCTGCCATCACTTTAGCGACACAGAAATATGTGTTCTTGATCATAAGCATAACGTCAATGAACAATTCGGTTGGTAGAAACGTCTTTCCACCGTTCTTGTACAGTGTCAAGGCCAGGTGTGCCGCCGCGCTGAGATGTTCCAGTTGCTCGGAGAGAGATAGATCGACACAGAGGTAAGGAAAGACCAGGTGATAAAAGAATTTTCCAAGAGTCCAAAGAGCCTCACGAGCAGCTGAGAAACCTGGTCGTTTGTTTGAGGTTTCTCGAGGCAAAGTCCAGATGTCCTTTAGCATATCGAAAGCTGCTTTAACGTCCTGCTGGTCATTCGGGTTGAAAAGTGTGTGTATATGGTCGGCTGAGAATGCTTCTGACCGCAAATGTTCCTTGATTATGTCGGGTGTGATACGGAAGCCATTAACGACAATTCCACGAGCCCGTAGGGAAAGATTTCGTGCCCTCTTGATGACATGCTTCCAGTCCTTGTCAGGTGTTAAGTCGTCGATTCCCACATGGAGATCCATAAGAGGAAGCGGTGAGAGGAGAGGGTGGATTGGTGATTTATCGGAGAGTTGGAATTTGAAAGTATGAAGCACAAAAGCTTTGCCTCTTCGACTTTCACCATCTGAAGCGAGTGACACGACGCGAATTTTGATGCTATCCTTGTTCGCATTTATTCCGTCAAGAACGGTCTGAATCAATTTAGCATGCTCCTCGCCACTTTCACGCTTGCAATCACCCGAGGCAAGAATTGGGCGAGCAGGATAAATTCGATGATCATCGGTGAGAAGACCCAGGGCCGCGATGGTTGCCTAACAGAGAAGTGATCAAAACGGAAGCAAATTTGCATCCGTGAGACTCCTACCTCAGCCGCATAATGAACCTCACCGTCGTCTAGGGCAGCAAAGAGCTCTTCCATGTCTCCTTCATTCACAAACTCCAGCGATGTCTTATGCCCATGCTCTCGACAGACACCCAAGAAATAGTTCGTCTTTGCATCCCACCGGATTCGTTTCTCGGTCGCAAGTTCATCAAACATTAACACAGTATGCAGTGTTTTGACTCGGCTTTGAACAACATCTAACACATTTGCGAAGGCTGCCTGAACGTTCTTGGAGACCTCGTCGACAGTTGGTTGTGCGTGGGAGGGGATGACAGGTGGTGCAAAGGATAGGCTGCGCAATGTGGTCAGGCTTGGATCACCTCTGGCTCGATGGTTGATCTCAGCACTTCGTTTGCCTCCTAATCTCCAGAGTAGGATGGCTCTCATCTCCTCTTCCTCTGTCCAACTTCGTGGATGATATACACCCACGGCGGCAGCCTCCATCATGGCCATCAACCCACGAATGCCTTTCTTCTGCGACAACCCCACCTGAATTATCCGATCGATCCTTTCAACTTTCCCACTCGCAAGGGCAACAGTGAAGCGTTTGTACTCGGAAATTTCGGTTGCCTTCCCCATCAGCTTACGCGCTTGGTTAAGACCACGCAGTCGGTAGAACTCGATCCTTGCATTCTTGCGGCGTAGAAGGTCATGAAGTCCGCCGAATCCATGATAGGCTAGTGGAGAGTATTCGCTGACGCCTTCCTCCAGCCGGGTGAGTATCCCTTGTAGCCGCGTGTTTTTTCGTAGCTCATAGCATCGCTGACAGGAATCATGATTGTCGTTTACAAACTTTGTGCAGCTCTGAGCGTGGAGTGTCATGACGCCAGAGCGAACAGCATAGTCCCATGGGAGGGACAGTGTGTTGTGAAGAGCGAATGGATACATGGTATGTGCTGACATCCCATTTGGAAGTTGCAGGCGATAACCACTGCATGTAGATTTCGTTGTGCGTGCCTCGTCCAAGTCTTGAACTCGCAGCTTCGAGTTGGTGACTGACTGTTGCTTGCGGTCATCAAGTTTGTCGATGTCAATCACTTCGTCCTGGACCGCTGGAGGTGTTGTGTGCTGGTCACTTTTGTATTCGGACGTCAAACTGTGAACAATGGTGAATTAAGTGATTCTCATCAGTTGTTGCAATGCTAACCATCTCTCTGCTGCGTCCAATAGCTTTGAAAGCTTTCCTTCAAAGAGTCGTTCGTCTACGCCTCGTTGCAGTATGAAGTACCTCACGAAGCGAAAGAGAGCTGACATTCCCCTTTCACCCCGCCGGACCACGCTAGCTGCATCTACCTCGTCCCCCCATCCCAATATTCCCTTCATCACAGGATTCAAGATTTCCTCCCACAAATCTTCGCTGTTGATATCGGGGCTGTCAAAGCTTGCTGGATCCTCGCCAAACAGTGCGAGCACATCATTTTCTGTGGCTTCAAGGACATCGTTGGCCAGGTTCTGACTGATAAAATGGAGTCGTTGAAGTAGTGCGCCTTCAGCCGCTGCTGGCGCTGAGGCTGGTGACTCTGGAGGTGCTGCTGTCGCATTCAATGCTTCAGGTATGCCCAAGTTCAATTGCGCCTCTAGTGTTGGATGTATCAATGGACTGGCTTTCAATGTAGGTGGGTTCAATGCTGGCTTCGGTTGTTTGAAGAATGCGAATAATGAGCCATCCTTCTTCTTAGTGCGGTTCTTGTCTCTCTTCGATTTGGCGGCTTTACAGGTCTCAGACCCCATATGTCGTATCTTGAGGTTTTGGAGTCCTGAAGGACCTAGCTTGATCCTCTGGCCACAGTCTGGACATTCAGCGCGGCCTTCCTCGTCGATATCATACTTCACTTCTGTCAGTTTCCTCCTATTGATAACAGAGATATAATTACACACCTCAACACTTGCTGTATCAGACGGAAAGCTCATACTAGGCTCTCCCTCCTACGAATCTGAGAGCTCTGGAATTTGTATTCTGGGATGTTGGCAAAAATGCGAATCTTGGATTGAGATATTGCCATCCAGGCCAAGTCTCGTGACCTCGGATAGATAGTTTGACGATTATGAGTGTTCTACGGACTGCAATAGGCCCCTCTCCTTGTATTATAGAGCTCTAGCTACAGTAGGTACACTTGAGATATGTCTAGGGCCATTCGGCCCCCCATTTTGGAGCATTTACCTGGTAAAGTCTTTTTTTTTTTTTGAGGCCAATGACTGGACTAACCAACCGGCCCTCGGTCCGTTTTATTGATACCGGTGCCCCCTTGGAAACCCCGATCACAATAGTTCTTCACTATCTTCGACTGCAGAACGATGACAATCCTGATGTGATGAGAGCAAGAGGGTAATGCGATGACTGGCGTCAGGATGGGAATATCTGAGAAGCAGAGTGTTTATTTAGCCACGAATCAGGGCCTGCAAAATGAAAGCGTTGTTAAAGAGAATAGCTCAGGGTGAAAGTTGAATACACTATCCGTCCAGGAGCCAATGGCAGAGGATGCTGTAGTACAGAGGACTCGGGGGAAGTTGTTTCTAGTTGACCATCCCGTAGATGAACGAATTCCTAATTAATTATTAAAAGAGTTGCCTGAAGCAGTGGTAGATAGGTTGGTGGAGACAAATCTTGGGCTTGAACTACAATCGTCAAACTTTGACACCCGACCAGAGTTGAATCAAAAAGATGGCAGGTACCGATGCAGGCCGGTTGGCGAGTTGTGACCTAGATCAAGGTAGTGATCAACGCTACAGCCAAAGATTTCGAAAAATCGTGCTGAGCGTAGATTTGACATGAGGAACGAAGCAAGGAAAGATTTGCGATCGGAGTCTTCATCTGAGGTTGCGAAGAATGGATGCATCCAGTGGAAATAGTATGGATGTAAATATGAGCGAAAGTATCATTCTCTGATCGAACGGTATATCATGTGAGTCCGTAAGAAGTCCGATTCTGTGGTCAAATGGTACTAGATTCTGAGACAAAAGAAAGGGTTACAGGTGAGGAAAAAAGGTTGTAGTAAACACAAATGTGATCGAAGAGAGAAATAAAGTCTTGTGTGCTGGACGGCTATGGAGCCTAGATTTGAATGTAGACTCTCGCGCTCAACATTTCAGCCATTGGAAGTTGAATGTCTATGAGGCATTAAATATTTTGTATTTTAAAAGATATCGAATGACACACCTGATCGAGCTTTGTATCAATCTGCGAGCAAATCGAAAGTTGAGCAGTAAAACAGAAATTGAATAAATTGAACACACAGAGTCGGTGGCCAGGTATCCGCTGCCTCCAGTGTTGTTAACGTTGCTTACTCGGAGGTCGCTGTTGATGCTCAAGACAGTCGATTGACCACAAGGTGCAATGGCAGTCGAGACGAGGTCAAAGGCATCACGGAACAAGTAATTTTTTCCTACATTGTCCAGGTGAATGAGCGTGGAGTACCTTGAAATTTACTTCAACAAGCTCACCTACAACGGGACCGGTGGCGATGGAGCGAGCAGTGGCTTCTATGAGCTGTCCCTGGACTGAGAATGAAGTGTTCAGCAGTGTAGCATCGTGATAAAAAAGCTCATACAGTGGTAGAGTGACTGCTGGGAAGCAGTGACTCTGGCATCCAGCTGATAGTAGCCTCGCTGCGAGGATTAGAGGCTCAGTGTCTGGCTAGTCAGAAACCCGAGATGAACTCACGTAATCGACGGTTGCAACTCCGAATGAGAAACCTTGAGGGACTCTGCGAAAATGATAAGGTGTGCGTCGCGAGTAAACACAGGAGAGGGATCAGGTACTTGACACCGAATGTCAATACGCAGTTCCTGCGGTTGCTGGCGATGGAAATTACTGGGCCAGCTTCAGCGAAGAACTTGCTGAACGTGACGGTGACGGCAGTTCCGGCGGCTACAGAGCTTTGGGTAATGGGATATGCAAAGAAAACTGACAAGTCATACCATTGATGAGGTAGAATGCGGATCCTGGTGGACATCCTGTTCCGTTTAGCCCGAAACTCGTGCTGGGTAAAAAAAATCTCTCAGTGTTAAATTTTCCATAATCGTCTATTAGTGCTTACATGTTGAATCCTGGAGGAGGAGTAACCACCTGGGATGCAACCAGAGGTGCTAAGAGAGCGGATGCAATGAGGACAGCAGTTGATTTCAAGGATTGGAACATGCTGGCAAGTCGAATGAGAACCTGGACTGAGAAATGTGCAGGTTCAAGTGGGGTATATATACTGTTTTTGAACACCAGGTACAGACGTTGAGTAACGAAGCCACACCAGACAAATACCTTCCATATTGGCGGGAATGTGACAACTAATGCAGGTGGCTTGCGGCTGCTTCGTTCTGGTACTCTACATGACACTGCATTTGTATAATACCGATATTTTCGGATGTCCTGAATCTCCTTCACACCTCGCAAACTCCTGAAAATGTCGGGTTATGATCTTAAAGAGCTCTTTGAATTCATTGGAGCCGTGAGATTACTCCGTAAGACTAGAGGCGTTCAGTACGACGCGAATAATCGATTCTGTAGCAGAGCGGCAAATAATACGTCTAATGATCGAGCTCCGTTTTAGTTGTGTATGAACTGTCTTGGACTTTACGGAAGCCCTCATAATTGGGAACCAAACGCTAGATCTGCAGCAGTTTCTACAACCTTTTGGGTAACAGAAATGAATGGACGTGGTTCCACAGTAGACAAAATCGAAGAACGGCCTGTTCGTAAGGATTTGAATTCCAATTGATTCAGCTATTTTGATATAATGCCAATTAGGTGCTATCTCGCACAGTATGAAGTTGAGTGGTAAATACAACCTACCATAAAACGCGTGCGGATGAGAAGTGCCCATGCAAACCATCTGTCCGCCTCATGTAGTCGACTGAATCGATGTCCAACTTCGTGTTATTGGTGATGTAATTAGATGAATCTGTGAGGGTAGCCCACGGTGATGTAGTTTTCCGCAAGAGATCGAATTACTGCTCATCACGCTCGGGCTAATATTGTGCAACCCTTGTTGGTCCAAACTTGCGGAAAAGGAGCGGCAATTGATGGTTTGAAGGCAATATATAACCATAGTTAAGAATATCCTCTTCGAAGCTGGTACCTCTTGACCCTGAAATTAAATTGGATACTCAATGGAGGAACGGACAAATACAGTATCTACGATCATCTAATTGAGTGCGAGGCGTTTGATTCATATTAGACTTTGGATAATCATTGGTCCTCACTTCTATGAAATAACAAGAAGCCAATATTTGATTTACAGCATCGGGAATAAAGGAGGACGGCTTAGCAATACACCGCGAGTGACTGACCTGGGATTCTACACAAAAGTCAGACATCGCCATATGTACCTGCGTAGATATTGGTCACCTCCATACAGTAATAACTTTCAAGCAGATCCGTTGATGACTGACCTGAGGCCGCAGCCAAAGGTAGTACAACATATCATTCATATACAGTAGGCCCAATGTGGGGCTTGAACATTCAATTCAGGCTGAGGAGCAGCATGCCGCCGTGGAATTTGAAAGAGAAAGCGAAGTCCTAAGTGGGTTTGAAAATAGCTGCCCAAATATCACCGTGAATGGATAGCCCATGAAATGATAGCTCGCGGCTTGACTGGACGTTCAGATATCGGCCTCGTTTTGCTTAGGTCCTAACAAAAAGCATCTTGTCGGCACATTCTTTTCCACTCGCTATTGGAAGCGTACTCAGTGTTCGGGCCCATTCATCTCGCCCAGCACTTGATATTGTCCGTAATTCTTTGGCTCTAAAACTGTCTTCTTGTAATGACCGGTTGACAAAGGGAGGGCAATAGAATGTCTCGTGACGCGTGCGTCGTGCCTAGTGGAGGTAACAGTATTGTACTGGGCGATGAATATTCAACGACTTGGACGCCGTCTTTTCTCCAGGGCGTAGGCCGATGGGGATGCCAGCGGTGAACCCCAGGCAAACACAAAGGTCCTACTCTACCGTGTCCCTCCTACAATCTTAAATAGAGAGGATGGGGCAGAGAAAATGCCATTAAAAGTACGAGACAGCAGACCCACTGGCTTCGCCGAGTCTTTCAACATCCCCTCAAAACTGTACCACAAAGGCATATGCCGCCGCATCCTTCAAGACTAATTTGGGCCAAGGTGTCAAATTCGGCATATCAAATTTGGGGTGCTGATCTAGATATGCCGTTGGAGTGGGGAGCTGTTCTTCGCAGTTCACCGTTGTCAACACTGACGCGTTTTTTTTTTCAGAGAATGTCCAAAAAAAAAAATTCTCTGGGTTCATGCAAATAATGTGTCGACGGATAAAAAGATAAGATCCCAGAGAAACATACCTGAGCAACCCCCGAAATTTTAATTTTATCAAGGCAGAGCTGCATAGGCAGTCTCGAACTGGAAACTCACCAGTACTCGGCCGTTATCACAATCTCGGTGAATACTACGTAGATTACTTATCTATAACACAAGAATTTAATCTGTTTTCCAGATAAACTAGAAGAGGATTTTATTTGAAGGACATTCATGATTTAGGCCGTATTCGAAAATTTCAGAGGAGTGTAAGGCTACTAGTGTGAGTGCCAGGTATTGAGCACTGGTGATTACGGGTCCCAAAACTGAGCTGGTAAACGATGCTTCCATGAGGCGGCGGAGCGCACCTTTGGAATTTCAATTTATTAGCAATTATTTTCAATATTAGAGACACATTCAACGGCTCTTTATTCCCTATTTTAAATGTCTGATTGTTAGATCTCGTATTTCTCCGTTCCACACCAGGGATTCAATTTATTAATTTTGGGGCGCAATGTACAGACAAGCTTCGCCAAGGTTTTCTCGACCACCTTATGTACTACTTACTTTCTTGAGTACTCTGCGGAGATTTCCAGGGGAGCCAACTACCGTGATAGACCTACGAATTGCCGGTGTATCACGAGGAGGATCATGATATCTGAACCCTCTTACCGCGTTTGACTAACACATGTTCTACGATATGAGCCACAATGCGATGAGCACGATGACGCCACTGCAGGATACGTGTACAAGCTTACCCGGTTCTGTCACCATATTTCAAACACGAAGGAAAAGACTTGATATGTGGTTAGGCGATGAGTATGTGGGCCAAACAGTCGGGTGAATTGTACGCATACTGCTCGATTCGTGACTTCATACCATAGGATAAACGTTTCATGACTTCGTGCGATGTGAAAGAAACTCAAGATAGCCGGACAGAGCGGCATTAACCAAGAAATGTGCTAAACAGACTCATAATGAAGTAGCAGCAGCCAAGCTGCATTCGTTGTGACATTCCCGCCGATCTGGAAACAATTGCTGGGGTATGGCGTCGTGATTGGATGTCAATAACCGTATTTTCGCAAACGGTATATATACCCCCCTTCAAGAGATACAATCCTCCAGACCAGGTCCCCATTGTTCTGTTTCATCGACTTGCCAACATGTTCAAACTCTTGAAATCAACTGCTATTCTCATCGGCGCAGCACTCTTAGCACCGCTGGTTGCATCCCAGGGAGTCACCGCTCCTCAAGGATTCAATATGTAGGTGTCAATGGATAAATCACAGAAGATTTGACACTGAGAAAAACCATTTCCCTAGCACTAATTTCGGGCTAAACGGATCAGGATGCCCACCAGGATCTGCCTACTATATTCTCAGTGGTATGTCATGTCGAGTTTCTTAGCACACCCTTTACCCACAGTTCGATAGCCGACAGAACTGCCGTCACCGTCTCATTCAGCAAGTACTACGCCGAAGCCGGCCCTGGCGTTTCCATTAGCAGCAATCGCAGGAACTGCCAGCTGACATTCGGTATCGCGTATGTGATCTCATTCCCCCATTTACTTGTGAAACCCATCTTGTCACCCTTGCAGACTCCCTGGAGGTTTCTCATTCGGCGTTGCGACTATCGATTATGTGAGTTCTTCCTTGGCTCTTGATTGACCGGACACTCAGTACTCATCCTCCAATTCCCTCAGCGAGGATTCTTTCAACTAGACGACAGAGTCGCCGCTTCTCAGCAGGCAATCTACTACTGTATGCATCTTTCCATTACATTCCCACGCGGTTGCTCACTCCTTCTCAGTTCAGGGGCAGATCCCACAAGCCACTGCTCGCTCTACCGTCACCGGTCCCATTCCAGGTGAGCTCGGCTGGGCAAATTTCAAGGTATTCCACGCTCACTCACTTGGACATTGTAGGGAAGGATTACACGTACCGCGATGCGTTTGACCTCGTTTCGACAGTTACCTCACCTTGCGGTGCGACTACTGTCCTGAACGTCAATAGCGACCTCCGAGTTAACAACAACGCCAACCCTGGAGGCCGTGGACTCATTACCACTGACTCTGTGAGCCTGATTTATTCTATTTGTGTGTCACTGCTTAAATTTTCATTTTCTCGTAGGTCGATGGTTCATTCAAGCAGGTGTGTCATTTGATTGTTTTTATAACGCACAATTACTAACTCTTCATAGACATTCAGTTTCCAATGGCGCAGATGCTGAGCACAAACGCATTGACTTAAGCCCTGTGATATGAACTTCCCAGCACCCAATACTTCACTTCTCTGCTCAAGGGTGACTTATCTACTGGGGTAATCATCTCCTCACCCACACTTCCAGTGGTCGTACAATATTTCTCGTTACATCCTCTACTATGGTCTGGACAACTTTGAAGTAGCCTCTGCCTGAATGTCTCAACACTTACTACCTTGTCTCCTACCTATGCGGCCGAATTCAAGCATTACGTTCTTACAATTGTCCTTTTTCATTGGATGCAGCCCAACTTCATTGTTCTTGAAAGACGAAGAGCTCCCGGCCACCGAGCAATACTGGAGGTGATTACTAATTTTTTTGCGCTGTTGGTTCATGCAGTTAGTCTCATTCTATCCGTTTCGGATCATGCTTCAGAGGGGGCAATCGATATCTTTGGCATCAATTTGGACGTGTAAGAGGCCCAACTGGCTGAGCCCTAAAAGCACGCTCAAATCGCCGTTAATTAAGCACGCGCTCGTTTCCTAGCTTGAATCGTTTTCTCTTATTGCTCATCGATTCTGTAGTTTTATTATTGCGAACTCTTGGTGATGCCGCGGCTCGGGTCAGGTTCAAGAGGGTACCAAACCGGAATCGGACTTGAATTTGGAGAAATTGTCGAGAAAACTGAATTTTCTGCTCAAGTCAGTTTATTCAGTTATCCATCAAACCCTGAGGCACCAGAGATTCTAAAAATTACATCAGACGAGAGGGCTGGTAAAGTTGAGTGTTTTTTTGCGGAAGTAAATTGAGTAACTTGAATATTGAAAAGACACAAGTTCAAGTTGGAGAGTGAGAATAAATGCCAGATCGTCAACAGGAGAGGGTATGGGTGTCAGCGAATACCTGCGTAACGTAGCTTCAAAATGAAAAATAACCCCATCGACTCGAATCGAGTTTCTCGACTGAAAAGATGACATGTATTTGCCCCGAGTCCACGAGCGCAGCCAGATTCACACAAGGATCGATTAAATAAAGTATAAATCGGGATTTGGGTTAGGTTTTGCCAATAAGCGTTCATGAAGAGCAGCGACATGGAACCACTGGAACATGATGAAAGCGGAGTTTCAAATCACTATCCTCGTTTATGGCAATGTCCGAACACACCTTAGAAATCTTACACCGAACCTATACCGTCACAATCCGATCTCTCTTCTCGAGTAGTTCACTTACGAGTTCGACGCTCACAAAGGTAGCACATAATGTATCAAGACGGAAGCGACCTGGGAGCCACTCCCTCTACATTCGGTACGATTCGCGTATTTTACCGGGATTAACGCCCTTTGAGAACGATGATCCCACAAAGATCTCGAATCCGCGCCTGCAAGTGAAGGTCGTCCTATGATACTAGCCCTCTGCAGTCCCGAATGTTCATTCATCCAAAGTCAACTTGTCCCATTTCCACATTCATATCAAGTAATTCTTTGACACCTTCTGTTGACGAAGTCCGCTCGCTCACATAGTCATACTAGGAAGCGGTCGATGTGGGAGGCTCAATCTTCCAGACGGAGATATATGGACGGACGGACATATCTGGTGGAGATGAGGCGCTTATTCAGCTCAAATATTACCACAGGCGGATCGATGGATCGGACCTCTGGGTTAGTCTTGAAGCGACAATCAATTCTCCGGCAACCTGGAGACGTCTATTGCAGTACAAGCCAGAGATAGTTGAGATCGGCATCTTCCCTCCTGATCCGCCTACGGATATTATAGAGGAAAACGGAAAACCCATCAGGGTAGCGTTTTATATATCGCATACATCGAAGGGGGATAAAGACAATGGATTTGTAAATGAATGGCTTGACCCAGCGCCGAATACATACGTGGTAAGTGGTTAAATTTATTGTCCAATTCTTTCTTATGGTCTCAATACTCCAGAAATGCTTAAATGAGGCCCGTCGCATTGTTGAGAAAACTGGCTTCCCTCATCGCACCACTCTCCGGGGACCTGATCTCAGAGAGTCTGTGCAACTCAAGATTTGGAATATGTTGGTAAAACCAGAAGGCTATGTCCCTCTGACCTTCTATAACTATTATAACATGGTCAAAAGCAAGGATAATAGGTTCGGTATCAATTCGCCTGTTGCTCATATCCTCATACACCATACCTAGCGATTTTATTTGTAGGTGGATGTTTGTATTCTGCCTTTAACTAAAATTTCAACGTAGCTTCCGCCACAGGTCCAATTTTCTAATTCTCTCTGGTGAATGATTGAGTTTCATTTCCGGGTTATCATAATCGCGTTGATAAACCTTCACCATCACGCGAACTTACCGTTCCAATTATTCGCTGAATATGCACAGATTTTGCCTCTCTTGCTGTGTGTCAGGCCTAAAGTAGGAACCCTACCTGAGGTGCGGCTGCCTTCGCTTGTTATTTATGAACGTCTTCTCTGGTCCGTATAACATATCTGAGGTTTAACGTTCATTCAGCAGAACAGGTGCTGTACACTGTAAAATATATTTTAACCTCTCAATCCTCCACCCGATAATTTCTCGCAAGCACGATCGCAGAACTGTCTGCCTGTCCTTTTCCGCTATCAGGTCATATTGAGATTCGACATCTCAGCGTTCAAGTTGAATCCGAAAATATGTGAATCTATTCAAGGCAGAGACTCCGTCTCAATACTCTGCTTATGATAGAATAAATTCGAACCAAGTCACCATGTCAACGAATACAATTCTAATAGACTCGGTCATAACTGACGTTCAATTTGATGATGAATATCTAAGTAGGTGATTGCAGTGAATGAGGGAATATCGAGTATCAATGAAGAGAACTCATTGAACACTAGACTAGTGAACAGAAAAAAAATCCAACTCGATCGTGTCAAAGTATTTGAAACTTTGAAGGTTGAATCGGAAAGGTGACTTGGGTGCTCGCGTCTGGCAACAAGAGACGACATCGAGCGCTGGAGGCTAGCCACACAACCTACAAAAGGGATCCATGGAAGTCATAAGTGAAATTTACAGCTTTATGCCATCTCCTCCATCTCCAAACAGGCGACACAAATTAGAGAAGTCTGATCGCGATGGTGGAGAGCATGGATATCAGTAAGCACCTGTGCATCATATCTAGCGATCACTAACGAAACCAAATAACCCATCGAGTCGCCTCGAGTCACTCGACGTTGACTGAGAGGATGAGATTTATTTGGAGGGTAATGTCCACCAGGCTACGAGCGTAGGTTCACCTACTCTACCATCCATAGCGAAAAATGTGTTACCTGGGCTGGGTATCTGGGACGATCGCATGAGATCAGCGGGACGAACAGAGTCGAAGATGGTATACATACCTCATTGGGTGAACCATGGCTGGCAGGTTATTTCGGACGGAGAAATAGACGTCAATGACCACGAAATCGACACCTCGATCCATCCACGTACGACTATCGGACCAAACACAGTCCATACGTCCCCTCATCGCAGGACCAAATTGTAGTCCTGGGAGGTAAATGCGTCGGACGAGCGTCCAGGGCTAGTGTGAACGTGGATGGATCGGATCGGGAAATTTGGGTTTTCGAGCCCTTGGCCGTGATGCAGAGACGACAAGTTGGGGTACGGTGTACGGTGTAGGCCCAACGGGAGCGTTGGGACGGATGACTGCAGTTCGGCGATTGAACACCCTCCACTGAAGGAATACACGATGAGTAGCCCCATACTCACATTCATGATGTGGGCGTGATTCATCTTGCTTCGAAAGAGGGGCGCGGGCGCAGTACTCTGGTAGGAGGCTGTCTGGTTCGTGAATCTGCGAGGGGGGCTAAAATGCCGAGAACGGTCGACAGATTTCTTCACATATCCATCGCCTAATGGAAGACTAAGACTGCACCGAGCTCGGGGGAATTCACGACGTTTAACGATGGAGTCTGTTCACGGAGTATAAAAGGACTTGAAAAAAGCGGATAATCAGTCAAAATAAGAGAACGCACCAGCGGCGAGCAAGTTGCCAACCTCTACCTCATAATCGGCTCCGCTATGTTCATCATCATCGGGCGTATATCCAGGTCACTGAAGAAATAGATGGGTAGCTTGGATGCAGCAAAGACATGGGTTTTGAGGCTATTGAAATAATGCAGAGGACAAATCTATATTGGAACGTGGAGTCAGAGATTGCAGAGAAAAGGTAAGAGGGGAAAAAGTACCTGTTTTCAAGAGAGGACTACGATTCCGGCAGGGCGCTGGCGTTGCCAGATCTCGAGCTCAACGTCGCCGATCTGAGGCCGACGGAAGAGCATGGTGCGCCAGAGGTGATCGGCGCGGAGGATAGATTTGGTCTCATGAAGGAGGACAAGGGAAGGAAGGGAAGAGCGTTCTTGGCATTCCGTCACCAAATGAAATGGTCCGTGCGTTTCGGATCACAGACCCGGATATGAACTCCGATCGTAATCACCTTGCTCATGTCAAATCGAGATCTTTCCTCCGTCTCCCGCTGACGCTCGGGAATTCGATCCAAACCCTCACTCATTAGCCAGATCTGGATCTGCACTCGTCCGCTGGCCTCAGATGTCTACGATCCCATTGATTCAGATCTCGTATCGTCTACAGGTCTGACAATTAGAGCTCAAGCTACAATCTTTCGTCACTGGATTGTCTAGAGCAGCACCAGACAGTTCGGCTAACGATGAATTTGGGATTCATTGGTCTACTGGATGCTTACTCAATGATCTATTTTAACATCATCCAGGAACGAATTCTGCCGTAGCATCCTCCGCCATTGACTCATCGACACTTTCTACTTCCATATAACCTTCATCGCAAAGCATAACCGCAGATTTCAGGGATCGCCAATATTTGACGTCCTCGATCACCGATGATATGGCAAAAATTGACGATCTGAGCCATGGCGGCTAGATGCTCGGAGGATGCTCAGGATCGACCGTTCAGATTGGAAATGCGGTGTGGGTTTTCCTCATGAGCTTTACAGACCCAAGGTGCGTTTACCTACTGGTCGCATTTGTTCCATCACTGACGACTTTCTGCCTAGCAATTCACCTTTCACACAACGCTTTTAATCCACCGCTCTTGATCATCGTTTCACCAGGTTCTGGCTCTCCTCTCAAGAACGCCCTTTTCAATTCATGGCATTGATATCGAAGAGATTATTGGCCCCTCTACAGAAACGGCCGAATTTAATCTGGTGAAATTTGCCGAATCACAACCACTTTTGTACCAAACGGCTCTAATACTATAACCTCCAATATCACTTCGCGCAGGAACAACGCTTCACATATCCATTCTTTGAAGATCCATCCACACGGAAGTTTCGCTCGCACTAGTCACACTCGACGAAACTCCCGACCAGCAGGTCCTTTCTCGCCCATTCACTCTTGCATCGTCGTTTCTTATCGACGATCCAAGTGTTTGGAGAATTGAACCATTTCTGCACCGGGACTTTCGTCTGGACGACAAGTACGCTGCTCTCTACTACAACATTTAGGTAGTCTCTTTGACCGTCTATATTTGCCTATTATCTGTTCGTATTTCCACCACCTACGGTCTCTGGCTTCTCAGAGCTACCCCCGTCTCGCGTCAAAAAATTGCTTGTACTCATCGAGCTTGACAAACCCCAGACCAGGCAGTGCTTCCTTGCCCAATTATCGGCGGTTCAGATATTGGGCTTGCCAAAAAGGTCCCTGCGTGGCTGGGCGCTCGTTATCTGCTCGATCATATACTGCTTAACTATAACTGCAACTGGATCGTCTTCGTTCTCAAATTGTCTAAGCCAATCATTCGCCTGCTTGGCACAATTTTCATGAACTTCTCCAGCCTCAATCATGTTTACTTTTATTCAACCATTTTCCTGAGTCGAGTTTCCACCCGACTCCCCTCCTTTCCTTATTTCTCGCATGACTCTCAGAGGCGCAGATCTCTCGATACATCACATCTTTGGGGCATATGCGCACTTGATGCTTGATTTGTGTGCAAGAGACGGGAATACTTGGATGTTCGGATTTTGTGAGTGGTTCAGATATTGCGGCTAATACACTCAAGGTCTATTGCAATTTTCGAAATAGTTGGCACGCGCGTCGACCCACCCACACCGCAGTTTCTCCGACCATCGTCAATTCGTCGAAATCTCCGACTAACGGCAGAATTTCTCGACAACCTTTTCCTATCTCTGTGGTCGCAAAAACCCCAATCGTACTTTAAAATCTCGCTCGTACTTGTCGAACTTAACGAAGCTCCTGTCAGCAGACGTAGTTTCTCTCCAACCCTCTCGTGATCGGATTTTTTGTTGCAACGATTGAGGCGTTTGGCGCGAACATCGTCACATCAGTGGTGGCCAAAACATCATTGTCTGTCAAGTACAAATGACTTCATTCAGTGGGAAAGGTACCAGTGTAAGTAAGAACATAATGCTTGAATTTGGACACATAGAAATTTTCCCAGAATGTACTAGAGCATATAACGAAACATATTTTAAGACCTGTTGATATAATAATCGGAGTCATCCAGCCGGACCATTCAATAAATGCCCGCACTCGTATATTAACACCTCGAATATTCGATATTACGGTCATTATTAAGTGCATCTCGTGACGCGTGCGTCGCGCCTATGTGGGGGTAACGGTATTGGACTGGGCGGTGAAGAGTCAACGACTTGGAAGCCGTCTGGAGGGATAATGAGGAGAGAAGGACCCAGTAAACAGGTGGCATTGAGCAGAGAAAGTGAAGCATTGCGGTTGTGGGAAGTCGAGTTCCTTGGGTTTAGGTGGGTGCCTTGGTGCTCAGCATCTGCGCCATTGTAAGTTGAATGTCTATAAAGACTCAGTAAATTTTCATTATCGATTATCTATTGACATACCTGTTCGAAAGATCCATCAACCTACGATCAAATGAAAGTTAATCAGTTACATGCAGATAGAATAAATTTGACGCACAGAATCACTGGAAACGGATCCACTGCCTCCAGGATTGGCGGCGTTGTTAACTCTGAGGTCACTCTGGACGTTCAAGATAGACGTGCCACCGCAAGATGAAATAATAGTGGAGACGAAGTCAAAGTTATCGCGGTACGTGTAATCCATTCCTACGGTGTCCAGGTGAATGAGCGTAGAGTACCTGGAAATTGGCGAAACCTAGCCCACCTGGAACTGGGCCTTTGAGAGTAGAAAGAGCAGTGGCTACTTGACCCTGGACTAGAATGGAGTAATCAGAGGCGTAGTACAGTAAATGGAAAATGTTCATACAATAGTATTTGGACTGATGAGAAGCACTGACATTTGGATCCAGCTTGTAGAAGCCTCGCTGCGAAAATTAGAGGCGAAGAGTCCGGTCGATCACTAACCAAGGAAAACTCACGTAATCGACGGTGGCAATTCCGAATGAGAAACCTTGAGGAACTCTGAGACGGAGACAAGGTGAGCGTTGCGAGTAAACGCATGAGTGGAACCACGCACTTGCCAGCGAATGCCAACCGGCAGTTCTTGCGATTGAGTCCGGTGGGAATCGCTGGACCAGCTTCAACGTTATAGGCGTTGTACATGACGGTGATGGCGGTTCTGGCGGCTATATTGTTGTGGGTAATGGGTGTATGTAGGGAAAACTGACGGGCCATACCATTGAGGAGGTGGGAGGTGGATCCTGGTGGACATCCTGATCCATTGAACACAAGACTCGTACTGGGCATGATAACTTTTATCAGCATCATATTTTTGGTAAGTCGTCTTTTATCACCTACATGTTGAATCCTAGAGGAGCAGGGATACCCTGAGAGGCGACCAGGGGGACTAAGAGGCAGGTAGCGAGGAGGGCAGCGGTTGATTTCAAGTATTTGAACATGTTTGTATGTTGAAGAAATACAAGGATGACAGCCACTCTGAGGAATTGTTTCGACTGAAGTGGGTTATATATACTGGTTGCGAGAACCCAGGAACATATGTTCAGTGACGACGCCAGCAACTACTTCAGATGGCTTGCGGCTGCTTCGTTAAGAATCTGCATGGTGCAATTCTTGGGTAATGTCGGTCTGTTTGGCTATCCTGAAGTGCTCTCACGTTTCACAAATTCATGAAACTGTTAGATATGATCTGAAGCAGCTCTAGGGAGCAGCCGGTGTGACCACTCATCCAGCAGTGTGCGTACAATTCACTCGACCCTCTGGGCCACAATGATGCATTGCTCATTACCCACAGTTCAATAGGTGACAGAACCCAAATCACTATCACATTCCCAACTACTCCGCTGAAGCCGGCCCAGGAATTTCGCAAGAGCTTCTCACCGCTATTTGGTCCTTGTCACTTTCGCAGAGTCCTTAAGGTGTCAACGACAGAGCTTCAGAATATATCAACGGGAAAAAAATCAATGTGATTGACGCCAACGATTGTAGAGTGGAGTTCAACCAAAACTATCCTCTCAACGCATACTACAACTTGGTGACGGAACTGAACTTGAAGTTTACAAGGGACAACTATGCCAATGGTTGGGATGCATGAGGAATATTCAAGTTAGAGAGTGTGAGCATGAATGACCGACTGCTAAAAGCAGAGAGTATGGATATTAGCGAGTACCTGCGCACCGTAGACTCAAACTAGAAATCATAGTGGGAGGATCGCGTTTGTTAGACTGATGAACGAAGTCTAAGACGATATACTTACCTTATTGGGTGTATGTGAGGGTGAGTCTCTTCAAACAGAGTAATGACAGCACGAAACACGAAATCGATTGCCCCATCCATCCATACGTTCCTTCACCAGGACCAAAATCGTGATTCTCAGAAGTAAATACGTCGGACGAGGGTCTGAGGTTGATGTGGATGTGGATGGGATGGATAAGGTGCTTTCGAGCTTTCTACCGCATCGACAAGAG
>Ga0247741_1000377_pt1 | contig 26090 bp, 20 predicted proteins | sample UWRJL213509R2_FD_180945 | JGI IMG/M metagenome (GOLD analysis project Ga0247741, IMG submission 180945) | Plant litter microbial communities from Arlington Agricultural Research Station in Wisconsin, United States - UWRJ-L213-509R-2 | ecosystem: Environmental > Terrestrial > Plant litter >... | reverse complement strand
ATTCAATAATTCGCTAAAAAGTACTTTTGTACTGAATACATAAATACCCATAGATGCTAAAGCCCTGTCAGTTTTGCCCGGCGTTGGCTCGGGGTTGGCAGGCTTTTCTGTAAAACGGGTAATCCGATTTTCGCCATCAATATCAATCAAACCGAAAGAGCTGGCGATTTCCAAAGGAACTTCAATACAGCCCACGGTGATATCAGCACCGCGCTCAACGTGCGCGGCAATCATGGTGCCGTAGTCCATTTTATAAATATGATCGCCCGCGAGAATCAACACATATTCGGGATTGTGGCGGCGAATAATATCGAGGTTTTGTAAAACCGCATCTGCAGTGCCCACATACCAGGATTCATCAAGACGTTGTTGCGCAGGAAGGAGCTCTACAAATTCACCCAGCTCACCGCCGAGGAAACCCCAGCCGCGTTGAATATGTCGATCAAGTGAGTGAGATTTGTACTGGGTTAATACGCTGATGCGACGAATACCGGAGTTCACACAATTGGATAAAGGAAAATCAATAATCCGAAACTTTCCGCCAAAATGTACGGCTGGTTTGGCCCGCCAATTAGTTAATTGATGAAGGCGTGATCCGCGACCTCCTGCAAGAATTACAGCGAGGGTTTTTTGCGTTAAGCGGCTTACGAAGCGACCAGAGGTCTGGTTTGTGCTCATTGAAACTCCTTTCTTCTTATGTCAAAGGTGGGGGCTTAAGAGTTTACTTTTTCTCTTTACTTGCGTTGAGCAATATCGATGCCAAGAGAAAAAATCTGATTAATTTTATAGCTGGCAACCAATTAAATTTGCCTTAATAAAGCAATACAAGTGTAGACTCAATGCTGGCACCGAATCTGCAATTATTTCGTTTGTGCGAAATTATTTTTTACATTACTTTGTGTAATACCATTGCCTTACTTTATCTCTAGCCTGTGACGATTCTGTGTAAAAGCCGTTGCTAGATGTTGGAGTTAATCCAAATAAAACGCTCGCGTCTACAAACTTAAACGCCATTCTTTACGGCATCAATAAAAACTCGAAATTTAATCATTTTTTGATCAATAATTTCGCATAGAAACAGGATAATTTTCATGCTCAGTGCCAAGTCAGCACAAGGTTTACCCAACGAACTCCTCCGTATAATTTCTGCTACTCATCACGATCCCTTTGAGGTTCTCGGCAAGCATCCACTGGCTGTTCCAACTCCCACTGCAGACTCCGTTATCCGGGTTTTTCTGCCAGGTGCGAGTAAGGCATCTTTGCAAATAAACGATGGTTCAATAAACCTTGAGCGCATTGAGGGTACTGACTTTTTTGAATGGTACGGCTTTGCTAAAGACGTTCCTACGCACTACGAGATTGAATGGACCGATCGTCACAGCCAATTGCATAAAGAATTTGACCCCTACAGTTTCGCACCACAACTGGGCGAGCTGGACATACATTTGTTCGGCGAGGGGCAACATTGGGATATTTACCAAGTCCTCGGTGCACACGCAAAGATCGTCGATGGTGTAGAAGGTGTTTTATTCGCAACTTGGGCACCCAGCGCTGAACGCATAAGTATCGTCGGTGATTTTAACGATTGGGATGGTCGTCATCATCCAATGCGGGTTCGCGGTAGCAGCGGTTTATGGGAAGTATTTATTCCCGGCGTTGCCGCGGGAACCAACTACAAATTTGAAATTCGTAATCGCGATACGCACCAAATATTTTTGAAAACTGACCCTTACGGTCAAGCCTTTGAGAAGCGCCCTCTTACATCCTCTATAGTAACGGCCAAAAGTAAATTCGAATGGCAGGACTCCTCCTGGTTGAGCGCACGCGCTGGCTGGGACTGGCAACATTCGCCTTTATCCATTTATGAAGTGCATTTGGGATCATGGCGTCGTGGCGAAGGTAACTCATTTATCAACTATCGCGATCTCGCCCATCAATTAGCAGATTACGTGAAATATATGGGTTTTACCCACATCGAAGTTCTGCCAATTACTGAACACCCATTGGATGATTCCTGGGGTTATCAAACATCCGGCTACTACGCGCCTACCAGCCGCTTTGGTTCACCCGATGAATTCCGCTATTTCGTAAATCACCTTCACTTGAACGGCATAGGCATTATTCTGGATTGGGTGCCGGCGCATTTCCCTAAAGACGCTCACGCCCTCGCCAAATTTGATGGCACCGCGCTTTATGAACATGAAGATCCACGCTTAGGCGAGCATCGCGACTGGGGCACGTTGATTTATAACTACAGCCGCAATGAAGTGCGCAACTTCCTTTTGGCGAACGCGCTTTTCTGGTTAAAAGAATTTCATATCGATGGTCTACGCGTAGATGCCGTTGCATCCATGTTGCATCTGGATTACTCGCGCAACCATGGCGAATGGATTCCAAATATCTATGGCGGTAATGAAAACCTTGAAGCCATGGCATTTTTGAGCCAGCTCAACGTGCTTTGTCACGGTCAATCCCCCGGTGCGATTGTAGTCGCAGAAGAATCTACCGCCTGGCCGCAAGTTACTCGCCCAACCTGGGTCGGTGGTCTTGGTTTTTCTATGAAGTGGAATATGGGTTGGATGCACGACACGCTCAAGTACATGAGCAAAGATCCGATCTTCCGCCAATATCACCACAACGAATTAACTTTCGGCATGGTTTACGCCTTCACCGAAAATTTCCAATTGCCTTTTTCGCACGATGAAGTTGTGCACGGTAAAGGCAGTATGATTAAAAAAATGCCGGGCGATGACTGGCAGAAATTCGCAAACTTACGTTTGCTTTACACCTACCTATATACCTACCCCGGCACAAAATTATTATTTATGGGTAGCGAATTTGGCCAATGGAGTGAGTGGGCTCATGGTCGCTCTTTAGATTGGCATTTGTTAGACGATGGCTCACCGCAAGAAAATAAACACGTGGGTTTGCAAACGCTTGTAAGAGATTTGAATAAGCTCTACAGCACATTGCCATCGCTTTATGAACGCAGTTTTACTCACGAGGGTTTTGAATGGGTGGACTGCCATGACTCAACCCAATCTGTAATTAGTTACCTGCGTAAAAGCAGCACAGGTTTCACTTTAGTAGTTTTGAATTTCACTCCAGCGCTGCGTGAAAATTATCGCCTTGGCGTTCCAGTAGCCGGTGTTTATCACGAAATTTTTAACTCTGATTCCGCTTACTATTCTGGCAGCAATAAAGGTAATCCCGCAGAAATTCCAACCGAGCAAATAAGCTGGATGGGGCATGCACAATCCATGGAATTAACGTTGCCGCCGCTCGGCGCGATTTTATTAAAATGTGACTATTAATAGAAACATGATGACCATTATTAAATAGGAATTTTTTAATGCAGAAAATATTATTTGCGACCAGCGAAGCGCATCCCTTGATTAAAACTGGCGGGCTTGCAGATGTTGCATCCAGCCTGCCACGCGCACTGTTAAAACGCGGTCACGATGTAAAAATTTTGTTGCCAGCCTATGCAAGTGTTTTAGTGAAAGCGAAAGAAATTGGTGTAAAAAAAATCGGTGAACTCAACATCACCGGCCAAACAATTTCGTTATGGCAAACACGTTTGCCAAGTTCGCGTGTCACCGTTTTATTGGTTGATATTCCGCAATTCTCCGAGCGCGAAGGTAATCCTTATTGCACACCTGAAGGTAGCGATTGGAGCGATAACCACTGGCGGTTTTTTGTATTTTCAAAAGCCGCTGAGGCTATCGCCTTAAATCAAGCGAATCTGGATTGGCAGCCAGATATTGTGCATTGCAATGATTGGCAAACAGCGTTGATTCCTGCGTTGCTAGCGCAGCATGAACACAAGCCTGCAAGCGTATTTACGATTCATAATCTCGCTTATCGCGGTTTATTTTCCTATCAAATATTTACCGAATTAGGTTTGCCAGATGAACACTGGCACCACGAAAAACTTGAGTTTTACGATCAATTATCTTTTATGAAAGGCGGTTTGGCGTTTGCAGATGCGATAACTACCGTAAGTCAGAGTTATGCGAAAGAAATTCAAACACCAGAATTTGGTTGTGGATTGGAAGGCGTATTACAATCGCGCAGCAAAGATTTAACCGGTGTACTGAACGGCATTGACATGGATGAATGGAACCCCGGTTCCGATAAATTAATTACCTACAACTACAACCGTCGCACTGTAAATCAAAAATTTAAAAACAAAATCGCTTTGCAAGAAAAATTGGGTTTGCCTGTTAATGAAAGCATTCCATTGCTGGGATTTATCGGCAGATTGGTCGAACAAAAAGGCGTGGATTTAATTCTCGGGCAAATTGATAAACTGCTAGAGCAAGATTGTCAGCTCGTTATTTTAGGCAGCGGCGTTGCGAGCTACGAACAAATTTTAAAAACGATTGCACAACAACATCCTGACAAAGTATCAGTCACCATTGGCTACAACGAAAATTTCGCTCACCAAATTGAAGCCAGTGCTGATTTATTTTTAATGCCTTCGGTATTTGAACCTTGCGGTTTAAATCAAATGTATAGCCTTCGCTACGGCACTCTACCTATCGTAAATGCAGTTGGCGGTTTACGCGATACCGTATTTGAAAAACCCTTTGATGATATAGGCACAGATGGAAATGGCTTCGTATTTCATTTGCCTACAGCGGAAGATTTACATGCTGCAATATTGCGCGCGCTCGCTTGTTACAAACTGCCCGACGCGTGGAAAAAAATGCAGCAGAACGCAATGAGCCAGGATTTTTCGTGGGAAAAAAGTGCAGAGCGATATGAAGAGATTTACAACGGTATTGTGAAAATCTAAAAATAGATGTAAAAGCTAAATCGTGTCGGCATGATTGTCGACGCGATTTCCAACTGCAAACTTAATGCAAAATATGGTTTTCAATATCGACCAGATCAGCTGAAATTTCTTCGCGAGTTTGGCTTTGATCCGCTAATTCACTTGCTGTTTCCATTCCCGCTTCAATCATAGCTTTGGCGACTTCGAAGCGCGCCGAGCCTAAAAATGCGTTAGATTCCTCTGAAAACTTAAGTGTAACCAATGGTTCTTGCGAGCCATCATCGCCACTGCGTTTAAGAATAATTTCACCAGAAGGTAATTCGAGAATTTCGTAGAAAGAGGATGACATAGCCGCTCCAGACTTATGGGAGGCGGCATTCTATCAGAAGATTATTCAATGTGTTCAACACTCAGAGCTGGTTAAACCAAATGCCACGGCTAACTACTATCAGAATCGTCATCGAGTTTTTCCAAACTCAGCTCACTAAAGCTGCTTGCTTTTGCAGCTATCACTGCTTCAACCGACGGCGCCGCTTGCGAATCACCCGCTAGCTTAATACGCAGCCTCAGGTTATTGGGAGAATCCGCATTGGCGATTGCATCGTCAAAGCTGATCTTACCGGCCACATAAAGTTTGAATAAGGCACCATCAAAAGTCTGCATTCCAAGATTTTCGGACTTCTCCATAATCTCTTTAATTTCGGTGAAGCGGCCTTTTAAAATCAATTCCTGAATCGTTTTTGTGCCCAATAAAATCTCAATAGCGGCACAACGCTTTCCATCTACCGTTGGCAATAAACGTTGGGATACAAAGGCGCGCAAATTTTGCGATAAGCCCATCAATAATTGCGGGCGACGCTCTTCTGGAAACATATTGATAATACGTTCGAGCGCCTGATTTGCGTTGTTAGCGTGTAGCGTTGAAATTGCCAAATGACCTGTTTCGGCAAATTCTAATGCATGTTCCATAGTTTCGCGATCGCGGATTTCGCCAATCAAAATAACATCCGGCGCTTGCCGCAATGTATTTTTCAATGCCGCTTTATAACTGCGTGTATCCACACCAACTTCGCGTTGATTAATCACACTGCGTTTATGTTTATGAACAAACTCAACCGGGTCTTCGATGGTAATAATGTGACCGCTGCTGGTACTGTTGCGATGATCAATTAATGCCGCCAATGAGGTTGATTTTCCCGAACCGGTTCCGCCGACAAATAGCACCAAACCGCGCTTGCTCATCACTACGTCTTTCAAAATTTCAGGCAAGCCAAGACTATCGAATTGCGGAATATCGGTTTTAATATTGCGCGCAACAATCGACACTTCATTGCGTTGTTTAAAAATATTAATGCGGAATCTTCCTACGCCATGAATTGAAATCGCGATATTCATTTCAAGCTCATGCTTAAAAACGCTGCGCTGTTCTTCATCCATAAGTTCATTGGCAATAGCTTCAATTTCACCAGCTTTATAAACGTCTTGCGACAAAGGTTTCAGCACGCCTTGAAATTTTGCACAAGGCGGCGCGCCTGTACTTAAGTACAAATCTGAACCATCTTTTTTGGCGAGAATATTGAGATATTGGTCGATAGGTGTGGCCATGAAAGCAACTCCTTGGATTGATTATTCCGAGAGTAAAACGACGGCTCAAAACCGATGTTGCAGAAAATCAAACACAAATAAAAAAACACAGAAACGAAATTATCCCTGTGTTTTATTCCGAAAATTAATTCAAACGCTCAAGAACCGTCGTAATCCCCTGCCCTAAACCAATACACATTGTAGATACGCCGAGAGTCGCATCTTTTTGCTGCATAACAGTTAAGAGTGAGCCGGTAATACGCGTACCCGAACAGCCAAAAGGATGCCCAAGTGCAATTGCCCCACCGTGAAGGTTTACTTTGTCATTCATTTTATCGAGCAGCTTCAAATCTTTCAGCACTGGCAACGCTTGCGCAGCGAAGGCTTCGTTAAGCTCAACGATTTCAATATCGTCAATCGTTAAACCAGCAACTTTCAGCGCTTTTTCGGTGGAAGGGACAGGTCCGTATCCCATAATCGAAGGGTCGACACCCGCCAAACCGGTGGACACGACTTTAGCAATAGGTTTTAAACCAAGCGATTGCGCACGCTCGGCAGACATCACTAACATTACCGACGCACCATCACTTAATTGCGATGAAGTACCAGCAGTAACTTGACCATTTTTCGGATCAAACACGGGCGGCAGTTTGGACAGCGCTTCAACGGTTGTTTCCGGACGAATGGTCTCGTCTTCCTCAACTTGAATCAAAAAGCCATCTGCATTGTGGCCTTCTACAGCAATGATTTCCCGAGCAAAACGACCTTCTGCACGTGCAGCTGCAGCCAAGTGATGAGAACGAGCACCGAACTCGTCCATTTGCTGACGATTAATACCGTGCAGCAGAGCGAGATATTCCGCGGTCATCCCCATATTGCCAGCGGCTTTCGCAACCGACAGACCAAGCAATGGATTGATGTTAATGGATTCATACATGGGTAAATGCCCCATGTGCTCAACACCGCCGATTAAATAAACATCACCAATATTTGCGCGAATATTGGCAGTTGCGGTATGCAAAGCCGCCATGGAAGATCCGCATAAACGATTGATAGTTTGCGCGGGAATGGTATGCGGTAAATCGGCCAACAAAAGGATATTGCGAGCGATATTAAAAGCCTGTTCTTCACGCTGCATGACGCAGCCCCACAGCATGTCGTCGATGGTTACGGGGTCAACATTTGGGTTGCGCGCGAGCAAACCTTTAATAATCGCGGCAGAAATATCGTCGGCGCGCACATTGCGGAAACAGCCATTTTTTGAGCGCCCCATGGCGCTACGGGCGAAGTCAACGATAACGGCATCACGTGGTTGTAAACTCATTATTTTTGCTCCTTAGCGATAACCGCTGGGGCGTTGCTATAAAAAGATTCGTTCTTGGCAGCCTTTGCTTTCAAGCTTGCAGGCGGCTCATAAAGCGCGCCGAGCTTGCTAAATTTAGCGGCGGTATCCACAAATGTTTTCGCACCAATAAAATCAATCCAGCGGAAAACTCCGCCCCGGAAGGGCGGGAAACCTGTGCCGTACACCAGTGCCATGTCTGCCTCTGCCGCTGTTTCAACTATACCTTCTTCCAAACAGCGGGCTAATTCGGTCGCCATAGGCACCAGCATGCGGGCGATAATATCTTCATCGCTAATCTCTAGCGCACCGGTAATATGAGGTTTTAGTAATTCGACTGCTTCAGGGCTTGGGACTTTTGCAGGTTTGCCTTTTTTGTCCAGCGAGTAGTTGTAAAAGCCTTTCGAGTTCTTTTGACCTAGTCGACCTGCTGCATAAAGCGCATCGGTACAAGACGTAAAATCGCGAGTCATGCGATCAGGAAAACCTTCAGCCATTACTTTTTCTGCGTGAACAGCGGTATCAATGCCGACTACATCCAACAAATATGCTGGACCCATAGGCCAACCCCAAGTTTCCATGACTTTATCGATACGTTGGTAATCCACACCGTCGCGAACTAGCAATGCAAAGCCAGCGAGGTAAGGGAATAAAACGCGATTGACTAAAAATCCCGGGCAATCTTTTACGACAATGGCTTTTTTGCCCATGGCATTCGCGTAGGCAACCGTGCGCGCTATGGCATTATCCGAAGTTTTTTCGCCGCGGATAACTTCCACCAAAGGCATCATATGAACGGGATTGAAAAAGTGCATGCCGCAAAAATTTTCAGGGCGCTGCAGCGCTTCTGCAAGATAGGTAATTGAAATTGTCGATGTGTTCGATGCTATAACAGTATCCGCACTCACTTTGGATTCAACTTCAGCCAAAACACTGCGCTTCACTTTAGGGTTTTCAACCACCGCCTCTACGACTATATCGACGTTGTCGAAACCGTCGTACACCAGTGTGGGCTCGATGCGATTTAGCACATCACCCATTTCGCTCGCGGTGATTTTTTTGCGCTCAACGCGTTTGCTTAATAATTTGTTGGCTTCGGCAAGACCAAGATCAATACCAGGCTGGGCAATGTCTTTCATCTTGATCGCCGTGCCTTTCAGAGCAGATTGATAGGCAATACCGCCGCCCATAATTCCAGCTCCCAACACCGCCGCACGGCCGATTTTTTTGTCGGCTTTCTTTTCCCAGCTTTTGGCTTTTTTAGTAATCAATTGTTCGTTTACAAAAATCCCCACTAGTGATTGCGCAACGGGTGTTTGTGCCATTTTGGCGAAATTTTCCGCTTCAATTTGCAAGGCTTCATCGCGGCCTTTATCAGCCGCTTTTTGCATAGCTTTTATTGCGGAAACTGGCGCGGGATAATTACGACCTGCTTGCCCACCCACAAATGCTTTTGAGGTTTCAAAAGCCATCATGGATTCAATAAAATTAAGTTTTAGCGGCGCTTTCTTTTGCGCGCGACGGACTTTGTAATCGAATTTACCAGCAATCGCCTGATTAAGCGTGTGAAGTGCGGCATCACGTAATTTTGCGGGTTCAACGACAGCATCAACTACATGAGCAGTTAACGCTTGCTCAGCTGTATTTTCTTTACCCGCCGCGATCCACTCCACAGCGGTGTCCAAACCGGCAATACGTGGTAAGCGTACAGTGCCGCCCCACCCCGGAATAATTCCGAGTTTGGTTTCAGGCAAACCAATTTTGCTGGCTGCGGTACTGGCAACACGATAATCGCATGATAAACAGAACTCTAAACCACCACCTAGCGTGATGCCGTTAATAGCAACTACGGTAGGAAACGGGAGATCTTCGAGGCGGCAATTATTACGATTATTATTTGCGAGATGCCCAATAATTTGCTCCGGCCCAGCTGCGAAAACTGCACCGAATTCCATGATATCGGCACCGACAATAAATACGTCTTTAGCGCTGGTTGCGAGCAAACCTTTTATGTCAGTGGACTGCTCAAGCAATGTTAAAATTTGATCAAGTTCTGACACGGCCAGTAAATTAAATTTATTAACGGATTCGCCTTGCAGATCAAATATTAATTCGGCAATGCCATCGGGATGTTTAATGAGGGATAGCGCTTTTCCTTGAAACATAAGCATCTTCTCTTAGAGGTTGATATAAAAATGCTGAAGCTGGAATCAGTGTAGCAGGCAAATGCAAATTGGTGGAAAGCGTGATTCACACGAGACAGGCAAACTGTGACCCAAGGTCAGGAAAATCCGGCATTGAATGCCACGAAAAAGTAATTAAAGAATTTTGTTGAGGATCGCGCTCGAACTAACTGCTGCAGATAGCGATAACGCATTCTTCAGTTGGCGATAAATTGCGCAACCTATAAGCCTGCATAGAGCCGAGCGAAAATGCATCGCCAACCTTTAGCGATGAGACTTCAGAATTGATGGTTAATTCAATAGTTCCGCTAACAAGAAAACCACTTATTGATTGAGCAGAATATTGTGGAGCTTCGCCAGTATCTGCACCTACGGCATAAAATACTTTTTCGAATTGAACTCGTTCTAAAGAATTTTGAAGTGGAATTGATTGTGCAGAAATAGCGGCAGAAATTTTTCGTTGCTTTGCTTGTAAATCTTCAGCACGAAAAATATGTTCATTGATGAGCGAAATATCGCAACTAAAAAAATGTGCGATGCTCATGGGAATACCGGCGAGAATTTTAACAAGAGAGTTGATTGAAGGACTATTTAAACCTTGTTCAATCATTGAAATACTACTGTGCGGTACTCCAGCGCGTTTTGCCAATTCCCTTTGAGATAACCCATTGTATTCACGGATGTATTTAAGACGAGCACCAAAGTCTAATGCTTGCGAATTAGACGAGATATCTGGCTGCTCAGAGTTAAGCATTTTTCAACAGACGTTCACGCTCGGAATCTAGCAAATTGCTGACGATAAGATTGTATGAATGATCAATCATTTCATAAATTTCTTCATCAGAAATACTGCCATCAAAAATTACAGTGTTCCAATGCTTTTTGTTCATTTGGTAGCCAGGTTGAACCGCATCATATTGTGCACGTAATTCCAACGCCAAGTCTGGATCACACTTCAAATTGATACGTGCAAATGCGACACCCGATGTCAGGGTAGCGAACATTTTATGGCAAACCTTGTAGACGCCAACATTGGGGTCTTGCGGAAATGTTTGTACCGCTTGGTTTTTACTCAGTAGATATTTTTGCGCAGAAGAAAAATCCATCATGCAGTCCTTTTTAAACATCTCGATAAGATAACGGTTGAAAGTACATGTCTTGTAAAAACTTTTTGGCAAAACAGTGATGAAAAAGAAATCGCACTAATGTGTAAACTGAACATGTTCATACATTTCTTTCTTCGGTTGCCCGTTTACTGGCTGGTTAGTACGGATCATATGGGCAATTCGACCATATTCAACCACTTTTTCGGGTAACCGGTTAAACATTAAAACCAAATCTTCAGCACTTGTACCTATTTGCGACGCATATTCAGCATCGGCGATGGCACTAATTACCGCAAGAATGTCGTCTAGATCATCATTTAATGATGATAGCAGTATACCATCAAGATTCAAGTTCGTCTGGCCCTCATTTAAATAATGATTCCAAACATCCTCCCAAAAGATGTAGCCCTGCATAAATCCTCGAGCCCATTGCTCGGGCCTGATTCTGGCCATTTTTATGGATGAATATTCACAGGCAAAAACAAGCTCGCATTGGCTACTTAAAACTTGAGCTCGATGGGAATTATAGAGCCATATTAGTGCATTAGTAACGGATTCTATTGAATAGCCTTCAATAAAGCTGGGAATTTCACCACCAAACACTAGGGGCATCCAATATTCCGGCGCCGTCTCTTGAGGCTCTGCTGCTACCGCATACAAATATCCATCAAGCTGATCAATATTCATCGTGTATTGTGGACAAACAGATGATTCAAGAAGCTGGATAATAAACTCGCGCACTATTCTCTATTCCGTTAAAGCTAATTCAATACACATTCTACTACGCGCACTACTAACAATCCTGTTTAGCGTCTCGGTTTAACAATTCTTGTGGATTTAGAAAGATGTTCGGCGATATTCGCGATATTCAGGTTGCCAAAATTCCGCGTTAATTTTTTCAATCATGATGTCTTCTGGAATAGGCATGGCAACATCATCCTCAATTGCTTGCTTGAATACGGCCAAAGCAATAATTTTGCTGATGGAGCGAATTTCACTCAGGGGCGGTAACAAGGGCCCGTTAGGATTTTTCAATGTTGGCGATGCATTAGCCAAAGCGCGGCTGGCCACTGTCATCATATTATCGGTAATGCGCTGAGCTTTAGCGGCGATAACACCCAAGCCCAACCCCGGGAAAATATAACTGTTATTGCATTGGGCAATCTCAAAATGACGGCTGCCCATATCCACAGCAGCAAAGGGGCTTCCAGTAGCAATCAGTGCTTTTCCTGAAGTCCAACGCAACAGATCCACAGGTTGAGCCTCAGCCTGCGATGTCGGATTTGATAATGGAAATATAATTGGACGTTCACAGTAAGCTTGCATGGATTCAACGATAGTTTTCGTAAACAGACTGGATTGCCCTGAAACACCTATCAACACCGTAGGTTTTGCATTAACGACCACATCAAGCAAATTGACGACGCCTTCACTGCGCTCGTGAGTCAACTTCCAGCGGTTAACAACAGCATCGGGAACACAAAGATGTTTTTGGAAATCAAACAATCCCTGAGAACTGGTTTGTAACAGGCCATCTTTACTGACTAGAAAAATTTGGTCGTGCGCTTGCTGTTCAGTTAAACCTTCGATCATCATTTGCCGAACCAATTGTTCCGCAATACCGCAACCCGCAGAACCCGCACCCGCAAACGCAATTCGCTGATCACGCAGACGCTCGCCTTTTGCTAAACATGCAGCCAACAAGGTCCCAATAGCGACGGCTGCGGTGCCTTGAATATCATCGTTAAAACAGCACAACTCATTTCTGTAACGATTCAATAAAGGTGTGGCGTGATCACCCGCAAAATCTTCAAACTGCACGAGCGCTTTGGGCCAGCGCATTTTCACTGCCTGGATAAACTCATCAACAAATGCGTAATATTCATCGCCAGTAATGCGTGGATGTTTCCACCCCATATACATAGGATCATCAATTACCGCGGGATTATTACAGCCGACATCAAGCGTCACTGGTAATACATAAGCGGGACTGATGCCGCCACAAGCGGTATAAAGCGCAAGCTTACCGATAGGTATCCCCATGCCGCCAATACCCTGATCGCCCAATCCCAAAATGCGCTCACCATCGGTAAGTACAATCACTTTTACATTTTGTTTGGTGGCATTTTGGAGCATGTCATCAATACGGTCGCGATCCGGGTAGGAAATAAACAGACCGCGCTTACGACGATAAATTTTGGAAAACTGCTGACACGCCTGTCCTACGGTGGGGGTGTAAATTAGCGGCATTATTTCTTCGAGATGTTCAGTTACTAATCTGAAATAAAGCGTCTCGTTGGTGTCCTGAATATTACGAAGGTAAATATGTTTATCGAGATCGGTTTGAAAGGTATTGAGTTGGTGATAGGCGCGCGTTTTTTGTTCATCAATCGATTCAATGCGATAAGGTAACAAACCCTCAAGATTGAATTGCTGGCGCTCTCGCTCACTAAACGCACTACCTTTATTCAACAGCGGCGCTTCAAGTAGCGCAGGCCCGGCGAAGGGGATATAGATTGGGCGTTTTTTAATCGTCACGGGAATCTACTCGATTAACTTTATTGTTACTAACATAGTCTAGTCAAAAGCGAATAGCTACTTGATGTTTACATTAAGCGTAAAATCTTTATTGGATGACTTTATGGATAAGCCGTAAAATAGCCTTCACCGTAATATTTTCAGTTTTATAGGATCTATGAATGCAAATTAATGCTTTTTTAACAAAATTAAATACAACGCCGGATCAAATAGCTTTTGCAGAAACTATTGCAACTGTCGATGAAAATTATGAATTTATTCCCACCGCCTTTCGCAACGGTGAACTTGCGAATGCCGCAGACCAAAATTCTGGTTCATGCAAACTATTCTCTTTTGCAAAATTACAAAATTTATCAACCGAACAAACATTGAACTGTTTTGGCGATTATTATCGAGTTGATGTATTACAACATCCAGACGCAACCGATCACCAAAACATTCGCAACTTTATTCGTTTTGGATGGGACGGAATTGAATTTGAAAGCGACGCGTTAATTTTAAAAATCTAATCAGGTGGCGAATAAAATGTGGCGGACTTTAGTATTTTTTATATGTGCGATTTCGATAAACTCTTGCACCACAAAACCAAAATCACCGCCTACATTTATACAGTGCCCTGAACAACGCGCGCAAATGTGTACCAGAGAATTTATGCCGGTTTGCGCAACGCGCGACACCGGTGTGAGATGTGTAACCGCACCCTGCCCCTCAAGCGAGCAGAAAACTTACGGTAATGCATGCACTGCGTGCGCGGACGAAAAAGTTATTGGCTACACTGCAAAAGCGTGTGAAAAAGAAACTGAAAAATAGCAGGTGATGTATGTGGATTCAAAAAGAAATTCGTCTATCCGCAAAAACTCGCGGTTTTCATTTGGTAACAAATGAAATACTAAGGCAGTTGCCTGAACTGCAAAATGTTAATGTCGGTCTTTTAAACGTTTTTATCAAACATACATCCGCATCCTTAACGATTAATGAAAATGCTGACCCAACCGTTCGGCAAGATTTCGAAAGCTTTTTTAATCACGCCGTGCCTGAAGATGAACCTTATTACAAACATATGGATGAAGGCAGCGATGATCTTCCTGCGCATTTAAAAGCCAGTATTTTAGGCAGCAGCGTTACACTTCCCGTTTCTGCAGGAAAATTAAATGTAGGAATTTGGCAGGGAATTTATTTGTGTGAGCACCGCAACCACGGAGGAAGCCGTTCGTTAGTAATTACGCTGCAAGGCGAATAACAGTAAAAAAATAAGGCGCACTTCTTTCGAGGTGCGCCTTATTAAATGTAAACATAAAAAATATTAACGCTTCGGTGGCAAACCACCCATACCACCTGGAAGTCCGCCCAAGCCGCCCATAGCACCACCGATGCCGCGCATCATTTTAGCCATACCGCCGCCTTTCATTTTGCCCATCATTTTTGCCATTTGTTTATGTTGCTTCAACAAACGGTTTAAATCCTGAATTTGTGTGCCGGAACCCAAAGTGATGCGGCGTTTACGCGAACCGCTCAGATCATCAGGATTGCGACGTTCTTCCGGCGTCATAGAGCCGATAATCGCTTCCATGGTTTTAAATTGTTTACCCATATTGGCGGACTGCGCTACTTGCGCAATATTCCCCATACCGGGCAACTTATCCAACATAGACGTTAAGCCACCCATGTTTTGCATTTGCTGCAACTGATCGCGCAAATCTTCAAGATCGAATTTTTGGCCTTTGGTGACTTTCTTAATTAATTTATCGGCTTTTTCTTTATCGATTGAACGTTCGGCTTGCTCAATCAACGACATCACATCGCCCATGCCTAAAATACGTGAAGCAACACGCTCAGGATGGAAAGGTTCAAGCGCATCAACTTTCTCGCCCATGCCTAAAAACTTGATCGGCTTACCGGTAATATGACGAACAGAAAGAGCCGCACCGCCGCGCGCGTCGCCATCGGCTTTGGTAAGGATTACACCGGTCAATGGCAAAGCATCGTTAAACGCTTTAGCGGTGTTAACCGCATCTTGACCAATCATTGCATCGATCACGAATAAAGTTTCCACAGGGTTAATCGCCGCGTGCAAATCTTTAATTTCGGTCATCAAATCTTCGTCGATATGCAAACGACCGGCAGTATCCACAATCAACACATCGAAGAACTGACGTTTAGCGTGATCTATAGCAGCGCGGGCGATATCAACTGGTTTTTGTTCAAGATTCGACGGGAAAAACTCAACACCCACTTCAGCAGCAAGTGTTTCAAGTTGCTTGATCGCCGCTGGACGATAAACGTCAGCACTCACTACCAATACTTTTTTCTTTTCACGCTCTTTCAAATATTTGGAAAGTTTGGCAACTGATGTAGTTTTACCCGCACCTTGCAAACCCGCCATCAACACAATCGCCGGCGGTTGTTGCGCAAGGTTCAGGCGCTCATTGGCTTGCCCCATAGTTGCAATCAATTCGTTTTCAACGATTTTGAGGAATTGTTGGCCGGGGTTGAGCGCTTTACTGATCTGCGCACCAAGGGCACGGCTACGAACTGTATCGATAAAAGACTTCACCACTGGTAGCGCAACGTCAGCTTCCAGTAGGGCTTTACGCACATCGCGCAACGCATCTTTAATATTGTCTTCGCTTAAACGCGCTTTACCGGTAATACTGCGGAATGTGTGGGATAAACGATCCGTTAGATTCTCAAACATAACTAGTCTCAATCTTGAAAGTGATGGCCTGTAGCGGAGCCAACCGCCGAAAAATGGGCGCGATTATAACCCCAAACCCTATTTGATGGGCGAGTTTATAGAACAAATCTTGTGGAATTATCAGCAGCCATGGCAATTAAACCCACCTTATGACAAACTCGCTATTGAGATTATTTATCATTGAGCGCATACCTTAATCAAGGTTGATATCATAGGCTCCAGATTTGATTTACGGTTTTTTCCTTATTTATTACTGAGTTTTTTTATGCCATTTTTCATTGCCAATCTGGCCGCCGCAATCTTGTATGCCGCTCTAGGCATTTACCTGGCTCGTCAGGTTATTCAACAAAAAACACTAAACCTACCTTACCTTCTTGGTGCAATTGCTATCACATTGCTGATTCATGGCGTGGGAATTTACGGCATTAGCGTTAAAGAAGATGGTATTCAGTTAAGTTTTTTTGCAATTTCATCGCAAATTTTCTGGGTGATAAATGCAATCGTGCTATTGAGCAGCACAAAAAAAGCACTGCACAATTTATTCATCTATTTACTACCTTTCTCGGCTATTTCAATCACGGCAACATTATTTAGCCATACTCAAAGCACAATTCGGCCGCTCGACTTCGAACTTGCGAGCCACGTAATTCCTTCTATTCTCGCTTACAGCTTATTAACCATTGCGACCTTACAAGCATTACTTTTGTCGTTTCAAAACCGCCATTTGAAAAATAAATCTGGTTTAAAAACTTTGCGATATTTACCGCCGCTACAAACTATGGAAGCACTTTTGTTTGAGTTTGTTTTGGTTGGAGAAATTTTATTAACACTATCAATAGTTAGTGGGTTTATTTTTCTCGATAATATTTTTGCACAGCACCTCATCCACAAAACCGTGCTCTCAATAGCTGCATGGCTTATTTATGGATTTTTGTTGCTAGGGAAATACAAACTAGGCTGGCGCGGCAATACCGCAATCCGCTGGACCTTGGCAGGTTTCTTATTTTTAATGCTGGCGTTATTCGGTAGCAAACTTGTTTTAGAGATTATTCTTCATCGCGTTTAGAAATTAAATAAAGTGGGCGCATTGCCCACTTCATATCTTAGTGTTGTTTCTCCGTCTTTCCCATTCTTTGCAAAACGTATTCTGTCATTCCACTTGCTAACTGTTGTTCACTTAAAAATATCTTCCCAATATTATCTGTAGTCCAAAGCCTAGCTTCTTCCTCATTATGAGTACGAATAACTGTTTCAATAGTGGGATTCAACGTTCGTGCAATTTCAATCATTTTACGCACATGAAATGTATTCGAAGTTGCCGCTATCAACAAACTGGCTCGTGCGATATGTGCCTGAATAAGCACACCAGGATCAGCCGCGTCACCGCACACTGCGGCAATATTACGAGCACGCAATTTTTCAACTTCGCTACGGTTGGATTCAACAATAACAAAGGGAATGTTATTTTCCGTAAGCGTTTCCGCAATGCGACGCCCTACTCGACCATAGCCCACTAAAACCACTTGCCCTGCTAAAAAAGATTCGTCTACGGACATAGGTAAAACCGCGAGCGGGTCATCCCTTAGCTCAAGCTTGCGCGCCAAATCGGAACGAGCGCGAATCCATTTTTGTAAAGGCTCCAAGGCTGCAAACATAGCTGAGTTGAGTGCTATAGAAGCAATTGCACCGGCAAGAATTAAATTATGTGCAGTGTCATCCATTAAGCCAAGGCTTACGCTCAATCCTGCAAGAATAAACGAGAATTCACCGATCTGCGCCAAGCTAGCACCAACGGTTAGCGCTGTATTTAAGGGATATCTGAACGCTAATACCAAAGCCACAGCAACCAGTGTTTTACCAAACATAATTATAGAAATAACGGTTAATACTTTGATGGGTTCTTCAAGCAAAATGCGTGGGTCAAATAGCATGCCGACTGATACAAAAAACAAAACCGCGAAGGCATCGCGTAACGGCAGAGAATCATCTGCAGCGCGATGACTGAATTCAGACTCACGCAACATCATGCCCGCGAAAAAAGCGCCCAATGCAAATGAAACATCAAATAACATTGCTGATCCGTATGCGACACCAACCGCAGTTGCGATTACACACAGACTAAATAATTCGCGTGAACCTGTGCCGGCAACAGACCATAAAAATTTTGGCAAGAGACGCTTGCCAACGATCAGCATAAACGCAACAAACGCTACAACTTTGCCAAGCGTAATTAAAACGGTAACAAATACACTGTGAGTGCTTTCAGCGTGATGACCATCTGCAATGGGATGACCACCTAAGATGGTGGCAAATGAGGGGAGTAAAACCAGAACTAGAACCAGAATTAAATCTTCAACAACCAACCAGCCCACCGCAATACGACCGTTGATGCTATCAATAACACCGCGCGCTTCCAGCGCCTTAAGCAATACAACCGTACTCGCAACTGATAATGCCAAACCAAATACTAATGATTCACCAAAACTCCAACCCCACCACATACCAGCAGCGCCACCAAAAACAGTGGCCAACACAATTTGAATAATGGCGCCCGGAATTGCAATGCGTTTTACCGCAAGTAAATCATCAATTGAAAAATGTAAGCCCACACCGAACATTAATAACATAACGCCAATTTCTGCTAATTGACTTGTTAAATGAACGTCAGCAATAAACCCTGGAGTTGCGGGGCCAACAATAATACCCGCAATAAGATAACCAATAAGAGGTGGCATGCGTAAACGCACTGCAATAAAACCGAGGACCATCGCCAGACCAAGACCAGCTGCAATGGTTGTAATCAAACTAATATCATGCGGCATCTTTCACCTCAACAAACTGTGAATTGATTTGCACTATAGAGTGATTAAATAGAAGAATGCAATTGAAAAGATTTTATTTAAGGAAGGTAAAGATTCCAGCGTTCCCTGCCAGATTAAAGACGTTTAAAAATGTTTAATTACTATTCACGACGCCATTGAGTTCCGCCAGTTTTAGAATCTTCAAGAACAACTTTTTGACTTAACAAAAATTTACGAATTTCATCGGCACGCGCATAATTTTTATCAGCTTTCGCTTGAATGCGCTCATCAATTAAACCTTCAACTTCCTGTGCTGAAATTGCATCATTCGCACCTGACTGTAAAAATACTTCAGGATTTTCTTGTAAAACACCCAAAACTAATCCAAACGCTTTCAATTGAGCCGCAAGATTTCTTGCGAGATTTTCATCGTGCTTTGCGTTATTCAAATCGCGAACTAAATCATACATGCCGGCCAGGGCAACTCGAGTATTAAAGTCATCATTCATGGCTTCTACAAAAGCTTTGTAGTAATTGCTATCTTTCATTTCACTAAACGTTAATGGCAAAACGTCGGTATAACTACGCAATGCGCCATAAAAACGCTCAAGGCCTGAACGCGCCTCAATTAGGTTATCTTCAGAATAATTTATCGGGCTACGATAGTGGCTACTTGCAAATAAGAATCTTATGACTTCTGCATGATATTTTTCCAGCACTTCGCGGATGGTAAAAAAGTTATCTAAGGATTTAGACATCTTTTCGCCATCTACTCGTACCGGCGCAATATGCATCCAATAATTTACATATTTTTTACCATTAGCAGCTTCGCTTTGCGCAATTTCATTTTCATGATGCGGAAACTGCAAATCAGCCCCACCGCCATGAATATCAAAATTTTCTCCGCAGCAATTTTTGCTCATGGCTGAACATTCAATGTGCCAACCTGGGCGGCCATTGCCCCAAGGCGATTTCCATGATGGTTCATCAGGCTTCGCACTTTTCCATAATACGAAATCACGTGAATCTTCTTTGATTTCATCTACTTCGATACGGGCGCCAGACAACAACTCATCAACATTTTTGTTAGCAAGTTTTCCGTAGTCTTTAAAGCTAGTCACACGATAATAAACATCGCCATTGCTTGCAGCATATGCATGGCCTTTGTTAATCAGCGTCTCATTCATGTTAATGATTTGATCAATATATTCCGTAGCACGCGGTTCTATATCAGGCGGATTAACGCCCAAACTAGATTGATCTTCATGAAAGTGATTGATAAAGCGAGCAGTCAACTCCGTGTATTTTTCTTTGTTTTCATTCGCACGGTTGATAATTTTATCGTCAATATCCGTAATATTACGAACGTAATTAACATCCCATTCTTGGCTGCGCAAGTAGCGGGAAATAATGTCGAAAGCAACTAACATACGTCCATGACCAATATGGCAATAGTCATAAACGGTCATGCCGCAAACATACATAGAAATTTTTCCCGGCTGAATGGGTTTAAAAATTTCTTTTTGGCGAGTAAAAGTGTTGTATATCTGAAGCATTATTAAAATCCGTAAAAATGTATTTCTAACTTTCGGAATATTTGATTATTCAATTTATTCCTGGTCGTCAATTTTCGCAAAACTGTCTTTCAAACCAATAGTGCGATTGAAAACAATTTTATCAGCGTTGGAATATTTACTATCCAAACAAAAGTAACCTTGACGTTCAAATTGGAAACGATCTGTTAGTTGCGCATTACCTAAACTTACTTCTGCCTTACAGCCTGACAATATTTCCAGATTATTTGGATTAATAGAATCCAGGAAATTTTTTCCACCTGCATCAGGCGCTTCGTCGGTAAATAAGCGTTCAAAAATACGTACTTCACAATCAACATTTTGCGTTGCAGATACCCAATGAATTACGCCTTTAGGTTTCACACCGTCAGCGGGGTCTTTACCTAAAGTGCCTTCGATAATATGTGCACGAATCTCGATAATATTTCCGGCTTCATCTTTAATCGCTTCATCCGCTTCAATCACATAAGCACCACGTAAACGCACTCGTTTACCTAACACTAAACGTTTGTATTTTTTATTGGCTTCCTCACGGAAATCTTCTTGCTCAATAAAAACGGTTTGAGTAAAGGGTACCGAACGATCACCTAAATCTTCACGATTCGGGTGATTGTGTAGACCTAAAGTTTCAACTTGATCTACAGGGTAATTTGTCAAAGTCACTTTTAGCGGACGCAATACACACATAGCTCGCGGTGCATTTTTATCTAAATCATCGCGCACACAAAATTCGAGCACACCAACATCTACAACACCATCTGAACGAGTCACACCAATACGGTCACAAAAATCACGCAGTGCTGCCGGTGTATAACCGCGACGACGCATACCTGAAATAGTTGGCATACGCGGATCATTCCATGCATCCACATGCTTCTCATCAACCAATTGCTTTAATTTGCGCTTACTGGTTATTGAGTAATTAATATTTAAACGCGCAAATTCATATTGCCGCGGCACAGCAGGCACAGGAAGATTTTGAATAAACCACTCATACAATGGCTTGTGATCTTCAAATTCCAAAGTACAAATTGAATGCGTAATGCCTTCAATTGCATCACTTTGACCGTGAGCAAAATCATACGACGGATAAATACACCACTTATCACCCGTTTGGTGATGCGACGCTTTTTTAATGCGATAAATAATGGGGTCACGCAAATTAATATTAGGTGAACTCATATCGATTTTCGCACGAAGAGAGCAAGAACCCTCTTCAAAATCACCTGCACGCATTTTTTCAAAGAGTTCTAAATTTTCTGCAACCGAACGATCACGAAATGGACTATTTTTCCCGGGCTCAATTAAAGTACCGCGATATTCGCGCATTTGTTCCGCATTTAAATCACAGACAAAAGCCAAACCTTGTTCAATTAAATGAATTGCCCATGCGTGCAACTGGTCGAAATAATCCGACGTATAACGAACATTACCGTTCCATTTAAAACCAAGCCATTCAACATCCTCCTGAATAGAAGCAACGTACTCTTCATCTTCTTTTTCAGGATTTGTATCGTCAAAACGTAAATTGCAGGTTCCACCAAATTCGTTTGCCAAACCAAAATTCAAACAAATAGATTTAGCGTGACCAATATGTAAATAACCATTTGGCTCGGGGGGAAAACGAGTCGATAAAGTAGTGTGAACGCCCTGCTCTAAATCTTTGCGAATAATTTGCTGCAAAAAATGCAACGGTTTTTTGCTTTCGGACAATGTATTTGAGTCGGCTGAAATAGGATGTTCGGTCATGCTGTTATAACTTCCAAAATAAGAAGGATATGGCGAAAATGAGGGCTATTGTAGTGTAAGCGCCCTACGATTGTCATTGTCGGGCGCCCATTTAAGCGTTTGGCTATTTAGGCGAAGAACGATAATCAGCAGCGCGTTGTAATTGATAGCGAGCTACCGCGCGTTGGTGATCGGAAAGCGTTTCCGAAAATACACTGGTTCCGTCGCCTTTCGCTACAAAATAAAGGGATTTGCCTGAGTCAGGATGCATCGCCGCATAAAGTGATGCCTTGCTCGGTATAGCGATGGGTGTGGGCGGCAGCCCTGGAATTACATAAGTATTGTAATCGGTTGGATTCACTAAATTGTTGCGGCCAATTTTCCCGCTATAAGATTCACCCATCCCGTAAATAACTGTAGGGTCGGTTTGCAATTTCATACCTTGTTGCAAGCGGCGTATAAAAACTCCAGCGATTTGATCTCGCTCGCTCGCACTGCCAGTTTCCTTTTCAATAATCGATGCCATGATAAGTGCTTGATAGTCAGTTGTGTAAGGCAAGTTATCCGCTTTAGCGGCCCAAAAATCATTCAGAATCTTGCGCATAGCGCTGTAGGATTGCGTGAGAATTTCTACATCACTTGTGCCTTTGGTGAAACGATAAGTATCAGGAAAAAACCATCCTTCTGGATGAGAAATAGGCAAATTTAAAATTTCCAATCGCTGTGCATCGGTTTTATTGCTGAGCAGATGTTTAAGCTCAGGTTGTTCGTCTAAGGCAGCTATAATTTGACGAAAATTCCAGCCCTCCAATAAAACAACTTGATGCAAAATTACATCGCCTTTATTTAATTTATCGAGCAAGCTCAAGGGTGTTAAACCCGCTTCTAAAGCATATTCTCCCGGATGAATTTTTTCTTTTTGATAATAACGGGCGTACCAATTAAGCCAACGTGGGTGCTCAATAACTTTTGCGGCAGCCAGATCTTGAGATAAATGACTTAAAGATTTTCCTGCTTCCAATTCATAGTTAACTCCTTCCGGCGGAATCGATAGAGGCGAAACTAACCATGATTGAAAACTAAACCAACTATAGCCAATGCCAATAGCCGCTATCAGCAACAATGTTAAAAAGCTGGTAATAAAGCGACCTTTAATGGACGAATTAAATAATGTCATCTTAGCTACACGGTAAAAATTGATGATGGGCATTTATGAAACAAATATTTTACTTAAATGCGTTTGTAGTTCGCGTGTGATATCGCCAGCAATAAACCCCTTCGGCTGCTCCATTAAGATTTCTCGCACTGGCCAGATTCCGTAATTGCTATTACATAAAAAGACTTCATCGGCATTTATCAAATCCTGAAAGTCATATCGACCTATATGCGTTTTGATAGCTAATTCCGGTGCGATATTTTCGACGATCACACGACGCATCACACCGGCCACACCTGATTCTGACAAATCCGGTGTAAATAGTTCGCTATTTTTAACGAGAAAAATATTACTAAAAACGCCTTCTACTAAATAATTATGTGTATCAAACAAAATACCTTCTGCAATGTTTTCATCATTCCATTCTGCGCGCGCAAGTATTTGCTCTAATCTATTTAGGTGCTTAAGTCCTGCCAAATATTGACTGCGACTTAAACGCAATTTGCAAATCTGGGTGGACACGCCTTTTGAAAAATAATATTCAGGGAAGGATGCTGCCGCAAAAACGCCTATGACAATTGTAGGCGATACATCATTGGGAACATTGTAACCTCGCCCACCTTGTCCGCGAGTAATGGTAATTTTTATAGTTGCGTTAAGATCATCGGCACCCAATGATGAAATCAAATCATCCAGTTGCGTTTGAATTAATTGTAACTCAACCTTTATAGATAATTTTTCACAACTATTCAGTAAACGTTCTTTATGAAAATCCCAGAGAGGTATTTTTGCATTAATCATTCTGCAGGTTTCAAATACTCCATCACCATAGGCAAAGCCACGATCAAGGGGTGACACCTGAGCGCCGATGACGCCATTAACGGCAATGAGTGGAAACTTATGTTGCATACATGCGCTCAGAGATTTTATGAACCTTGTAAATATTAAAATACATTCCAATCTGGAATACAAAAACGCCGAACATTGGTTCGGCGTTTTAGCTTAAAAACTTAATAACGATTAATTAAATTTTTCTAAAAATTAACGAACCGTTAGTTCCACCAAAACCAAATGAATTTGACAGCACTGCATCGATTTTTCGCTCCTGTGCTGTGTGCGGCACAAGATTGATATCACAACCCTCATCAGGATTATCCAAATTGATCGTCGGCGGAGCAACTTGATCGCGAATTGCCAATACGCTAAAAATCGCTTCGACAGCACCCGCTGCGCCAAGCAAATGCCCAATCATAGATTTGGTTGAGCTTACTGCAACATTATTAATCGAGGAGCCCCAAACAGATTTCACCGCTTGACACTCAGCTTTATCACCAGCAGGCGTTGAGGTGCCGTGTGCATTCACGTATTGAATGTCGGAGACAGGAATCTGTGCATCACGAATCGCATTAACCATTGAAGAGGCTGCGCCTGAGCCATTTTCAGGTGGTGATGTCATGTGGTAAGCATCACCACTCATGCCAAAACCGATCAACTCAGCATAGATACGAGCGCCACGTGCTTTGGCGTGTTCGTACTCTTCCAACACTAAAACACCAGCACCATCGCCCAATACAAAACCATCGCGATCTCGATCCCAAGGGCGGCTAGCCGCTTGTGGGTTGTCGTTGCGAGTCGAAAGTGCGCGTGCAGCGGCAAAGCCACCTAAGCCAAGCGGAGTCGTTGCCATTTCAGCGCCACCAGCAACCATTACATCAGCATCGCCATACTGAATCATACGTGCAGCAAAACCAATGCTGTGCGTACCTGTTGTGCACGCAGTAGTGATCGCGATATTAGGACCGCGAAGATTATGCATAATCGAAAGATTACCCGAGATCATGTTAATAATCGCACTAGGAACAAAGAACGGAGAAATACGACGTGGACCTTTGTGCTCAAGCGTAAAGGAACCTTCTTCAATAGTACCAATCCCACCGATACCTGAACCAATTGAAACACCTATGCGACCCGCGTTTTCTTCGGTAATTTCCAATCCGGAATCGCGAATGGCTTGTATGCCCGCAACCATTCCGTATTGAATGAATGGGTCCATCTTGCGAGCTTCTTTGCTCGGAAAATAGTCGTCAACCACCAGATTTTTTACTGATGCACTGAATTGAGTAGTAAATGCCGACGCATCAAAATTGGTAATAGTGGCTATACCGCTTTTACCATTCACAATGCCATCCCAGGTTTCAGCCACTGTATTTCCCAGTGAACTAATCATACCTAGACCAGTAACGACAACTCTTCTGCGTGACACGTTTTGAGACTCCTCAAAGAAAAGGCTTGAGCCACAACTGCACTCAATTCAAGAAAATTTTGGTGGCGGATAAATTACACCAAAAGAAAAAGCCGTACTATTTCGCAATAATACGGCTTTTCGAGAAGATTAGTAATCAGCTCTAAAATTACGCCAGGTTTGAATTGATGTAATCGATAGCCAATTGAACTGTAGTAATTTTTTCAGCTTCTTCATCTGGAATTTCAGTTTCGAATTCTTCTTCGAGAGCCATTACCAACTCTACGGTATCCAAAGAATCTGCGCCTAGATCTTCTACGAAAGAAGCTTCGTTTTTCACTTCATCTTCTTTCACGCCTAA
>Ga0247741_1000376_pt1 | contig 26133 bp, 37 predicted proteins | sample UWRJL213509R2_FD_180945 | JGI IMG/M metagenome (GOLD analysis project Ga0247741, IMG submission 180945) | Plant litter microbial communities from Arlington Agricultural Research Station in Wisconsin, United States - UWRJ-L213-509R-2 | ecosystem: Environmental > Terrestrial > Plant litter >... | reverse complement strand
AAGCCCACTCCGTCGAACACCCGGCCCTGCTGCACCAACTCCGTGATGCGGTGAACCCGTCCAGCAACACCGCTGCAGGGTCGAGCTCGTTGAAGTCCACCCGGAACCTGATCGACTCCGACGCCCTGTTCGAGTACGGGAAGATGACCGCGGCGATCGGCGACTGGTGCCGCATCGTCAACATCCAACCCACCCGCGAACCCGTCGCAGATCTCCGCCAGTGGTACATCGCCTACGACCGCACCGGCGCTGACGACCAGTGGTACATCTCCGAACTGCGCCGGTGGGCGAACCTGATCCGCAACATTCTCGAACCACTGAAACGCATCGAAGTCACCACCCCATGCCCGGTATGCGGGAAACGCACATGGCTTGACCTCGACGGGAAAGAGATGATCTTCCCCGTCGTCATCCAGTACCGGCTGCCGAAAACAGGTGAAGCGATCCACCCAAATGCGATCTGCCGAGCATGCGAAACGGTCTGGGAAGGAATCGCCGCAGTGGAAGAACTTGGGGAGGAACTCAACGAACGACACGCCGGATGAAAACTGACCGCACCACGCACCCGAATGTGGCACAATTGTGAGTGCCTCGGTGGACTATGTCCCGAGGCATTCTTGTTTAAACTTCCGGGACCGCGGGCACACCATAGCCGACATGATCGGCCAAGCCGCCGAGTCACCGGAACCTTCCACCCGCCCCACACAGGCATGTGACCCCCACCGGATTGCTGATGGCATGCGGTCAGCGTGGACGCAGAACATCCTGTGCGGAGGTGGGCACACTTCGGCCCGCAATAGCCGAACGACGGTAGCGGCAATACGCCGACCGTCACACCTGTTGCAGTGACGGGAGAAACCACTGCAACCGGTCGCGGGTGACGGGCTGGTCCTCACATTCGGGTAGGACCCAGCCCGCACCCGCCCTCCCACTTCCGCCAAATGGGCGGATAGACGTCGAGACGACGTTGAAACGAAAGAGGCGCTTATGCCTGCAGAAAAGTTCTACCCCTCCACCGCCGTCGAGAACGTACCGTCCGACCATATCGAGGTCGCTTGGCACCGCGACTATCCGGGCGTCTACGTGACCATGATCATCGGCGGTACAGCATCCGCGATCGACATGGAACGCTCCGGCCTGAACCGTCTGATCAACACGTTGCGAAAAGCCCGCAACCAGACATACGGCAAAGACAGCTAACACTTCGCGACTGGTCGTGCCCCCGTACGGTCGCGGATCGATAAACACACCCCCGATGGGTGTCACAACCGCTGACTGTTCCCCCCAACAGGCAGCGGCCCACGTCAGGGTGCAAGTAACGGTAACTGGCCGGCCTCATAAGCCGCGCGATTGAGGGTTCGATTCCCTCCCCTGCCACGGACGCCTAGCTAGCGTCTGACGTGACTGGTGCGTCAACGCGCCTACCCGCGCGGGAGTCACGTCATTGCTCCCCACCTTCCTCCGGGAATGGTGGGGTTCACCTGAGCGGGGCGCGTTGTGCTGCCCACTGCAGCCCGCCCCGCTCGGGTGCCTCGAAAGGAAACCCGATGATCATTCCGCGTACGCTCAGCAGCCGGAAGCGATCAAACACGACCGCGCCCGGCCGGCCGATCTCTGCCGAGGAACAGCGAGCAGTAGATCTGAGCAAATGGCTTTGGAACTACACGATCAACCAGGCGATCAAGAGAACCACCCGATGACTGACCTCGGCTGGTGGGCAATCTCCGGCGCTGCCCTCATGGATGCACTGAAGCGAGCCAACGACGGCGAAGACGCCGACCTGATCTACCTCGAGTTGTACGCGAACACGGAGACCAAAGATGCCTGAGGACGAACGCCTCGATATCGACCTTGCGGTGCGTCTCGGGTATGCCCAGTATGCGGCGGCCGACAGCGAGGGTTACACCAACCTCCCCTTGGATCAGTGCGTGCTGCCCGTGAATCCGTTCACCCGTATCGGCCCCATCGTCCTGATCCGTGAACTTGTGCTCGACAGCAAAGGCAACACAATCAAACGGCGCGGCAAGCAGAAGCTACGCCGCAAAGTGCGACTCATCCCCGCATGACAGAACCATCCGGCTATGACGGGCAAGGCGCGCCCCTCTACGCCCATGTGTACAGCCCGCTACACGAAGCCGCCACCACCGTCAGCCAACGCATCAGTGACGATGCTCGAGCCGCAATGATGCGGATGCTCGAAGCCAACGACAAGGACGAGAGCTAAGCCGTGACGAAGTACGGCAAAGACTACGAACGGGAACGAGCCCGCTTCAAAGCCGAATGCGCCAAGACCAACGCACCCTGCTGGATATGCAACAACAGTAAAGGCCCCATCGACTACACCTCGCCTTATAGGCGGGGCACGCAACAGCCGTTGCTGTTCAACCTCGACCATGCCGCCCCTGTATCCCTCGGAGGCGAGAGCGCCAGGCCCGCCAACTTCCGCGCATCCCACTACGTCTGCAACGTCAGCCGCGGGAACACCACACGCGGACAGTTCCCCACATCGAGAGCCTGGTGACCAATGCGTACCAGTGAAGAGACCCTGGCAAGCTCCGGCCAGCACGTCATCATCCTCACCGAGACAGCGACCGAGCGACGCATGCTGCTCGACCAGGTGCAGCAGAGCGACGACATCATGCGCAGCAACCGCACACGAGGTGCCGAGCGCGTGACCTACCTCAGCGGCGGCAGCATCCAGTACATCCACGCACACAGCCACGGCATGCGCGGGCGGAACGCCGACGTACTCTCGGTCACCCCCATCCTGTATGCCGATCGCACCGTGATGGACCAAGCGCTCCCATGCCTCGCAACATCACAGGTCGGACAAGTCATCATCCGACTCCAACCTTCCTCCGGTAGCGCCCGCAGCCACCCCGGCACCCCCACCTAGCGCATATACGACTCCGGACCTCCGGGGCGGGCGCTTTTCTCTCCCCATCAGAAAAACGACCCGGCTGGAGGGCTCATGGCGGTCCTGGGGTCGGTTGTCGCTGCTCTCGATGGGGCGGAGGTCTCCGGCTATCTGCGGGAGATCGCTGAGGCTCTCGCTGCGGCGATGGACGATTCCCCGAACGCGTCGACGGCGAAGGAATTGAAGGCGTTGATGCTCGATTTGGTGGGCGAGCAGGTCGAGCCGAAGGCGGATGTGGGTGATGAGCTTGCTTCCAAGCGCGCAGCTCGTCGTGCCGCCGCGAGTTAGGTCCGTTCCGGCTTATTCGTTCACCTCTGGTGTCGAGGCTGTGGAGCTTGCTGAGTCTGTTGGGCTGAACCCTGATGACTGGCAGCGCGCCGCGGTAAACGACATTCTGGGCGAAGACGATCAAGGCCATTGGGCGTCGTTCGAGTCGGCCCTGCTGATTCCGCGCCAGAACGGCAAGGGGACCATCTTCGAGGTGGTGCAACTGGCTGATCTGTTCCTCTTCTCCTCGGCCCAGCGTGACTTCTTGGCCATCCATACGGCGCATGAGTTCAAGACTGCGCAGGAAGCGTTTCGGCGTCTTCTGTTCTGGGTGGATAACACTGATTGGCTTCGGAAGAAGGTCAAGCGGGTTTCTACTGCGCATGGCGAAGAGGGCATCGAACTTCTGAACGGTGCGCGGCAGCGGTTCTTGGCCCGTTCGAACGGGTCGGGGCGTGGGTTTTCCTGTGATCGTCTCGGATATGACGAGGCATACAACTTGCCGGAAGAGACTGTGGCGGCGTCGCTGCCTGCCCTTTCAGCTCGACCTAATCCGTCCGTGATCTACGCATCGTCGGCGCCGCGCGGCGACCAGTACGGTCTGGTTCTGCGACGTGTCATGCGTCGAGGTCGACGTGAGCCCGAGGTCAAGGGCGGGGACATCCCAGAACCCGACAAGCATCTCTGCTACATCGAGTACAGCGCTGACCCGAAAGCTGATCTGGATGACCCTGCTGCCCGGCTGCAGGCAAACCCGGGCGCTTCATCGGCTCGTGCGGTTCCTTCGCTCGAGTACATGGAGAAGGAACGCGCCGGCATGTCCGAGGTCGCGTTCGCTCGCGAGCGTCTCGGAATTTTGGATGAGTCCGAGGGTGGGCAGGTTATTGAGGCTGACGCGTGGCTGAATGCGGCCGATGCGCTCTCTTCGCCGCTGGATCCGGTGTCTTTCGCTCTGGATGTGAACCCGGATTCGTCGTGGGCGTCGATCGCTGTTGCTGGTCGTCGAGCTGATGGTCGAATTCACACTGAGGTTGTCGTGCGTGAGCGCGGCGTGGGGTGGGTTGTCGACCGGATCGAGGATCTGGTCAACAAGTGGTCCCCGAAGTCGGTGACGCTCGATGCGATCGGCCCGGCCGGTTCGTTGCTTCCACAGTTCGCTGAGCGCGGCATATCAATCGACATTGTTTCGATGACGGAGTACGGGCGCGCGTGCGGCGGGTTCAAGTCGATGATCGACGAAGACCGACTCCGCTACAAGGAGCAGTCGGGTCTTTCTGCTGCCCTTGAATCGGCCCGAAAGCGCCCGCTGGGCGAGTCGGGCCTGTGGGGGTGGCACCGACGCGACACCACCGACATCACCCCGCTCGTTGCGGTCACATTGGCCACCTACGCCCACGCGCGAACCTCGGCACCTGCTGAGACGACTGATAACCGCATGTTCATTCTTCATTGACTCCGATGGGAGCTGTTGTGCCGCTCTCTGACGACGAATTGGTCCAGTTCAACAAGATGCGCGCGATTCTCTTGGCGACGCGCAAAGAAACTCGCATGTTGAACGACTACTACGAGGGTGTTCATCTGCTGCGGCAGTTGGGGCTCGCGATTCCGGAGGAGTTGAAGCGGTTCACCGTTCAGGTCAACTGGCCTCGGGTGGTTGTCGATGCGATCAAACGTCGTCTGATCGTCACCGGGTTCCGCCGGCCCGGGTCCGATGCTGCAGACGATGACCTGTGGGGCATCTGGCAGTACAACAACATGGATGAGCGTGCCAGTTTCGCCCACACGGACGCTCTCGCTTTGAAGCGTTCCTATGTGTGCGTCAGCACGAACGGCGAGGATCCCAAGTTCCCGCTGATCTCGGTGGAGTCGCCGGAGGAAATGATCGCTCTCCGCGATCCTCGCACTCACCGCATCGTCGCGGCGATGCGTATGTACGGCAAGAACGTGTTCGGATCGGACCGTAAGGTCACCCTGTACTTCCCGGACCGCACCGTGTGGCTGCAGTTGAACGATAACGGGCGCTGGGAAGACGAATTCGACCCCGACCCTCACGAGCTCGGCACGCCTGCCGTTGTGGCCCTGGTGAACCGTGACCGGGCCACCCGGGTGACGGGAAGCGTCGCCGAGGGCGTGTCGGAGATGGCCGACATCATCCCGATCGCCGATTCCGCGTCCCGCGCACTCACCAATGCGCAGTTGGCACAAGAAACGGTCTCCACCCCCCAGAAGTTCGCTCTCGGGATGGCAATCACGGACTTCGTTGACCCTGTCACCGGCGCTCCGGTGCCGAAATGGGATGCCTACTTCGGTTCGGTGTGGGCCTCGGCGAATAAGGATGCGAAGATTGGCCAGCTTGAGGCTGCCGATCTGGGCAATTTCGAGAAGATGATGAACATCTACGCCCGTGTCGGGTCTGGTGTGACTGGTCTTCCGATCGAGTATTTCGGGTTGAATACGCAGAATCCGCCGTCTGAGGCTGGCCAGCGTGCCGGTGAGACCCGGCTGATCAACACTGTTGAGGAACGTCAGGTGACGTTCGGCAGCTCGTGGGAGTCCGTCAACCGTCTCGTGCTGCGTTTCCGTGACGGGGAGTGGAAGCAAGATGCCCGCCGTCTCGAGACGGTGTGGCGTGATGCTGGCACCCCGACGCGCGCGCAGATCACCGATGCTGTGGTGAAGGAGTTCCAGGCTGGTCTGACCGACTGGGAGACCGCGCAGGAGTCTTTGGGGCGTTCCCCGGAGACGATCAAGCGCATGAAGGATCGTCGGGCGGCTGACACTGCGACGTCCCTCGGTTTCGGTGTTCAGGCGGCTAACGAGGCGGTCTGATGACGACGATTGCGGAGCTCGCTGATGCTCGGCAGCAGCGTCTCATCCAGATCAACGACACGGCCACGAACCGGACCCTTTCGGCTTGGAATCGGATCGACTACGACAATCTGGACGAGTCATGGGTTGATGTTGGTGCGGCGATAGTGGAGCAGGTCACTGCAGCCCAGTTCGCATCCGTCCAGGGCTCTACCCGGTATGCGGCGAACGTTGCGACGGTGCATGACTTCACCGGTGACCGGTCGATGGTCATCCCGGAGGCTTTCGCCGGCGTGGATGGTGTTGGTCGTGAGGTTGAAGGTGTCCTTTACGGTGCTGTGACGACGACGAAAACAGCGGTTGGTGCAGGCCTTGGCCGCACACAGTCGCTCGAGACTGGTGCTGCGTACCTGGCGTCGATCGTGAAGACGTTGATCGCCGACAAAGCCCGTTCTGGCGACATGGTTGCGGCGACCGGCAAAGGTTTCACCCACTATGTGCGGGTCGTCAACGCGGGCGCATGCTCACGGTGCGCAATCCTCGCGGGCATCTCGTCGTACGAGAGGGCGTTCAAACGTCACCCGGCATGCCACTGCACCGCCGCACCGGTCGTGGACGGCAATACGACTGGCCTGTTCTCCTCCCCGGAAGAGTATTTCGATTCCCTTTCGGAGGCTGAGCAAGAGCGGGTGTTCACGAAAGCGGGTGCCCAGTCCATTCGGGACGGGGCCGAACCGTCGAAGGTCGTTTCTGCTCGCCGTGGAGCTCGGGGCATCGGCTATTCGAACGCAATCGGCGGCACACGGCAGCTCGGATATCCCCGCGGCAGGTTCGTGAAGACCACTATCGGGCGCCGCCCGGACGGCGCACCGGTTCAGGTGTACACGACCTCTGAGGGCACCACCGGGCGCGGCGCGTTTGGGTCACGTTCCCGCGGTCGCGTGCGGCTCATGCCCGAATCGATCAACGAGATAGCCGGGGAGGATCTAGCTCTGCGTCAGGCATTCCTCCGCGATGCCGGGTACATGACCACGCCACGCCTCACCCCACATGCCCTGCTCGAGCAGCAGCGCGCCGACCGAATTCTGGTCGATCGAGCCACCCGGAAGTTCAACAACTTCTATCTCGGGTAACCACACTTCCTGGCCGCACGGACAGGACGACTCACCATCTATGCCGAAGGCCGCACGGCCGCTATTTGGCGATCCCGCACGGGAAGGAACAGCAATGCCAGACCCCATCGCCCCGGAGAGCACTCCTACGGCCGTCGCCGCACCCGCACCTGCCGCCACACCAGAGCCCCCCGCCGTTCCTGCACAGGAAACGACGGACTGGAAGTCGGAAGCGCGTAAGTGGGAGGACCGCGCCAAGGAGAACAAATCCGCGGCGGAAGAGCTCGCGTCCATCAAGGAAGCGCAGAAAACCGAGCAGCAGAAGCTCGAGGATCGCGCCGCCGCCGCCGAGAAAAAGGCGGAAGAAAACGCGAAAGACGCACTCCGCGCACGGGTCGCCCTGGAAAAGGGCCTCACCCCCGCGCAGGAGAAGCGTCTCATCGGCACCACCCGTGAGGAACTTCTTGCGGACGCCGACCAACTGCTCACGGACCTTGGCAAACCTGCACCGAAAACGCCAGTGCCCGACCCGTCGTTGGGGCCGAAGAACGAAGCCAAGACGGCATCGGTCGGAGCCGGGCGTGACCTGTTCAACCTCACACGCAAAAAGACTTCCTAGAAGGGAACATCATGCCTCGTATTCGTACTGAGAACATCGGCACTGGTGACCAGTCCTGGCTCGGGTCCACCCACGGTCTGCGCAACGCGCGCACCGAGGTCCTCGACATCTCGACGTTCACCGCCGGTACGCACTACCCGAACGGTTACATCCCGTCCGGTTTCCCCGTCGCCATCGTCGGCGGAATGCTCGTGCCTTACGACGTCACCGTTGGCACCGTCACCGGTGCCGGCATCCTCGCCGGGCACCTCCTCACCGACCAGCAGGTCGTCGGCACCACGGACTTCGCAGTCCCCGTGCTCGACCACGGTCGCGTGAAGGCGGCGAAGATCGCCACCCTCGCGATGATCGGCTTCGTGAAGCCGATCGCCGCGAAGTCCGCCACGACCATCGTCTACATCTAAGGAGGGATGAACAATGGCACTCTGGACCGACATCATCGACCCGGCCGAACTCACCGGCTACGCCCGCGCATCCCTCGCTGACTACGAGGCCACCCGCGGCACCCTCGCCCAGTACCTCCCCAACCGGGAAGTTGCTGACGTGGTTGTCCGCTTCGTCGCAGGCTCCACCGGCCTCGTGGAAGCTGCACAGTTCCGCGCGTACGACGCAGAGCCCGAGGTGGGCAAGGCCCGCCCCGGCAAGCGCGTCACCCTGGAACTCCCGGCGCTGGGGCAGAACATCCCCATCTCCGAGTACCAGCAGCTTCGCAGCCGCAACGCCGAAGAGGATCAGGTTCGCGTCGCGCTCCTGAACACCACCGACCAGGTGGTTCGTGCGGTCGCTGACGCGATCGAGCGACTTCGCGGTACGGTCATCGCGACCGGCAAGGCAACCATCACCGCATCGACCGGTGCCGTGTTCTCCGACGACGACTTCGGTCGCTCCGCAGGGCACACCGTCACCGCCGCATCGCCGTGGTCCACCGCCTCGGTGTCGCGCCTCACGGATCTGACCACATGGTCGGACACGTACCTGGCCGACAACGGCGTGGCACCTGGCGAAATCGTCATGTCCACCCGTGTGCTTCGTGCACTCGCGGCTGGCACCGAGTTCCAGACGCAGCTGCTCAACGGCGGCGCACGTCCGGCAACCCGGACCGATGTGGACGCGATCATCGCGGGTGCAGGTCTGCCCCCGATCCGCCTCTACGACCGTCGTGTCAACGTCAACGGCACCTCCACCAAGGTGCTGCCCGACGACCGCCTGTTCTTCCTCCCCGCCGCGGTGGGAACGGACGACTGGCAGGGCACCGAGCTTGGTGCGACGTTCTGGGGTCAGACCCTCACGTCCACCGACCCGACCTACGGCATCGCCCCGGTCGACCAGCCGGGCATCGTCGTCGGCGCCTACAAGGGGGAGAAGCCGCCGCTGATCGCCGAGGTCATCTCCGACGCGATCGCACTGCCGGTTCTCGCCAACGCAGATTTGAGTTTTAGCGCCGATGTGCTCTGACCCAAATAGTCGGTAGCTCGGATTAAACTGAGCGGGCCGGGAAGTTGTTTCAGCAACGTCCCGGCCCTAGCCGAACCTGTGTGAGAGGTCCAACCTGTGTCAAATAGTACTGATGTTCCCGCTGGCCTGAAACGGTGCTCACGGTGCCGAGAAAATAAGCCATTCGAGTCGTTCTCCCCGTGGAAGCGGGCGAAGGATGGCAGGTATAACTACTGCCGACCCTGCGCTGCCGATATTGCCCGCATAGCCAATGCCGATCCAGAGGTTCGCGCGCGAAAAGCGGCGTACCAACGTGCTCGGCGTTCCAACCCGGCCAAAGCGCAGGCTGACCGTGAAACTTCCGCGCAATGGAAGATAAGCAATCCAGAGCGTGCCCGCGCTCACAACTCAACGCCCTCGAAAGTCGCAAATAACGCCGCGTGGAACGCCGCGAACCGCGAGAAGAGGTTGGGTTATGTGCGCGCGTATCAGGAGCGCAACCCCGAAATTGGCAAGGTGGCGCAGCAGCGACGTCGTGCTCGCAAACTCGACACTGACGACAGCCTCACCCATGCCCAGTGGTTGACCATTCTGGATGAGTTCCGCCATTCCTGCGCATATTGCCTCCGTTCCGAAATCCCGATGCAGCAGGAGCACATGACACCGCTTGCCCGTGGAGGTAAGCACGATCGCTTCAATGTGATCCCATCGTGTGGCCCTTGCAATTACAAAAAGCACACGAGAGACCTTCTCGAATTCTTAGCCGTTGGAGGCAAAGCATGAGTCACCTAATCGCTGTCGTCCACGTCAAAGACTCGGACGGAAACACCCGCATCTTCGAACCCGGCGATGACGTCCCGAAGTGGGCGGCTGACCTGATCGTCAACCCGAAAGCCTGGGACGGTGAACCGGAAGAGAAGACATCGAAGCCGTTCAGTCTCCTCAACAAGACCGAACTGACCGCCGTAGCCGAAAACGAGAAGATCGACATCTCCGGCGCCACCACGAACGATGAGATTCGCGCCGCGATCAAATCTGCTCGCGACTCGAAGTAGCGAAAGGGGCTCGTGATGGCGACCAGCCCGGCGATCACTGACGATCTGACCAACCGGTCACTGCGCCCCCTGTCCGATGCTGAACTCCGGGTCGGAGATTACCTACTCCAGGACGCATGGAACATCATCGCGTCCGCCCAGCGCACCGTCTCCCCCCGACTCGACCAAGTGCCCGACACCGACCCGTTCTGCGCCCTTGTGGTGCAGATACAGGTCGCAATGGTCCTTCGGGTCCTGTCGAACCCTGACGGGGTGCTGGAAGAGTCTGGTGACGACTACACGCGCCGGTTGGACGCGGCACGCTCGAGCGGCTCCCTGTATCTATCCGACGCTGAACTGGCGATGCTCTCCGAAGACAGCGGAACCACCAATGGTGCGTTCACCATCCGACCCGGAGGTATTCGAGCACGTCACCCGTGGGCTGAAATATGAGCCGCGATTCGGTGATCCTCGCCGGCCGTCGTTTCAACGAACAGCTGATGGTCGACGGATGCACCGTCTCCGCGTTCAAGCTCGACGTCGACCCGGATACGGCCGCGACGATCGTGACGATGATCGGTGACCCGCACTATGTGGGGCTGTGCCGAATCAAGTCGGATTCGTCAGCGGTGTCGGAGATCAACCCGGGTGGGCAGCCGATCGCAGCGCAGAACCTGGTCTGGTGTGTCCCCATCGGGACCGCGGGTGACGTGAAGGTAGACGACGCGATCCGCATCACCACTGTGGATCCTGTGACCGGTGACCAGTCCCGCATTGGGAACGTTTACCGGGTGAAGGGTCTGTATGACTCCACCTACGTCACCGAACACCGATTCCCGATCGAAGTACTCAACTAGGAGGCGTCGTGGCTGACTTCGACTTCTCCGACCTTGCGAGACTCGACGCCGACCTCGGAGCCGTGGAGGACAAGATCATCCCCTCGGTCACCAAGGCGGTGGAGGTCAGCGCGCGCCTCGGTCGCGACGAGTGGCAGAAGCGCGCCAAGGGGCCATCTGGCCGGATGGCGAAGGCGTACCCCCGCTCGATCGACTACGAACTGGTGCTCGACCAGGACGGTGCGATCGGTGCGGAGATAGGCCCGAATCTCGGTAAGTCGCAGGGTAGCCTCGGCATCCTGGAAGACGCTCCGGGCGACGTGCGAGCCAAGCCACAGCATGCCGGCCGTGACACTGCGAAAGCGATCCAGGCAGACTTCGTGAAGGGCATCGAGCTTGCCGAGAAGGAAGCATTCTCGTGATCGCTGAGTACACGGATGTGAAGTCTCGACTGACCGCGGATCCGGCGGTGAAGGTTTACGACGCAGTCCGGCAAGATGCCAACGGGAAGTTGCTCCGAGAGACGTATCTGCTGCTGTTCCCTGGTGCTGGTGACGCGGACGATGACCGCCTGTCTGCCGCTCAGTCCCCAGATTCGGACGTCGAGTTCGAGTGGCGGATCCGAGCGGTGAGCATCAACACCGACGGGATCATGCTGCTCCTGGCGAAGGTCCGCAACCAACTGTCCGGCTACGTCGTGACTGCCGCCGGCCGCCTCTGCTCGCCCATCCGAATCGAGGATGACAGCGATGTCGAGCCCGACTACAGCGTGACACCGCCGCTCCTTTACTGCGACGTGTACATCACGTTCCGGTCCAACCGCGCGTAATCCGCGCCCTCTCTCTTCACCGGTCGACCGATCGGTGATTCCGGCATGCCCGGAAACCTGAGCCCCGGCCACCGGGGAACGAAAGGAATAACCCCATGGCTGATGTCGCAGAAGCATTTGGTGGACCCCCGGCGGTCGACCAGTCCGGCAACCTGACGATCTGGGCGATCCCCGGACGGACGATCTCGCAGACCGCCCCGTCTGTCGCGCTGCTTGGCGGCGTGACGGCGTTCCGTGTCACGTACTCCTTCCTCACTGGTGGGTGGGCGCTCACCGCGCCGCAGGAGAAGCCCACCGACGAGCGCCTCACGTCCCCGCAGGTGCGCGAGTCGCTCGGGAAGATCACGCCTGCCCTCGCGGACCTGAACTACGTCGACACTCCCGATGTCGCAGGGTCGGCTGCTGCCGTCCTGGCCGCGGGCGGCGCGTTCCAGTTCATCGAGCGACGCAACATCCCGCAGACGACGCTCGCCGTCGCCGCGCAGAAGGTTCGCGTGATCAATGTGAACCTCGGCAAGCAGGCCCCCGGCCCCACCGATGGCACGGGGAAGTTCTCCCTGATCCAGCCGGTGGCGATGGAGTCGCTCGGCGATCTGGTCGCGCTCGTCGCGTAACAACCCCTGTGCGGTCGGTTCCACCGGCCGACCGCACAGGATCTTCTTCTCACGGTGGACACGGTGGAGGTAAATCATGAGTTTCAGCGACAAGCTGGCAGCAGCAAAAGCAGCGCCCCGCAAGCACGAGGACGTCGACGTTCTCCTAGACGGCGACCTCGCAGAGATGCGAGCTGATCTCCAGGCGTCGCTCGATGACGTGAAGCGTCGCAGCGATGGCGACCACCGTCTCGCCGGCGGCGCGGACCCCGAGGCAGCAGACCTGCAGGACAAGCTCGATGCGCTGATTGCGGAGTCTCGGGACTCGATCGTCACTCTCCGGTTCTTCCGACTCCCGGGAGAAGCGTGGGCGAACATCCAGTCCCACTGCCCTGCAAGGCTGGGCGTTCCGATGGAGTCCGATCCGACCTTCGGGTACGGCTACAACATGCAGCAGGCGGCCAAGCTCGCAGCGGCGTACACCGACCAGCAGGGGCAGATCTACGCGGGCCGAGTAGAGGGCGAAGAAGTTCTCCCACTCCAGTACGTGGCCCCGACGAAAGACAACCCGGGCATCAACGAGTGGGACGACCTGTTCAGTGTGATCTCTGGTGCTGAGCAGTCCCGCATCGAGTCCGCGGTGTACTCGCTGAACGTGGCCGAGCCCACCACGAACCTGCTCGCGCTCAAAAAAAAATTGGGTCTTCCCCTCGACTGAGGGACGAACTCTCACTGGCGCTGCATCTCGGAGTCGCCCCGCGCGTCCTCTCGGGATGGGCGCCGACGAAGCTCACCGAGTACGAGTACGACAGTGCCGGGCGCTTGGTTGCGTCAATCACCACGACCGAGAGCCCGTTCAACGTCGAGCAACTGGACCTGCTCCTGGCCATGCGCAACTACCAGCAGATGTTGGATTCGAACGGCATCCCCTTCGAGGAAGCGACGTCGAACGCCGCGAACCCGACGAACTACGACTCTCCCGAGATCGTTCGGTTCATCGCTCGGGGGCCGTTCACGAACTGGGCTGACAAATCCCGCCTGGACGCTGAGGACGCGTTCCGCAAGGAGCAGGGCGACAACGCCAACCTCAACGGTTTGTTCTGGACGGTCGAGAAGAAGACCTACGAGAACCCGGCTGCTAGTTCCGCCGCCGATGAGACATGACCCAGCCGGTTACGCCGATCACGACTCCGAGCCCCATCAGGATCACGCCGAACCAGCTGTTCTCTGACGCGAATCCGACCACCACCCAGATCAGTCCTACGACGACGAGCAGTGCCGAAGTTCCCACGAGCACGGTCGACGTCTGCTGAGTTTTCCCCATGCGCTGAGCGTAGCCAACTTCATACGACGAGACGAGGTGCCCCTTGGCCGATCGCGTCGTAAAGATCACTCTCCAGGCTCAGGTCGCGAACTACATCGCCGGTATGCAGCAGGCGCAGCGGGAGACGAATAAGACCACCAAGACGGCTGCCGATGCTAAGGCTTCGTTTGAGGCCCAGAACCAGGCAATGACGCAGCTCGGTGTCGGACTTCTCGCGATGGGGGCCCTGGCGGCTGCGGGTGTCGGTCTGGCGATCAAGAAGTATGCCGAGTTCGACCAGGCCATGTCCGAGGTTCAGGCGTCCACGCACGACTCCGAAGCGAACATGAACAAGCTGCGGGATGCAGCGATCGAAGCCGGTGCAAGGACGGTGTTCTCTGCGACTGAGGCTGCCCACGCGATCGATGAGCTCGCGAAGGCGGGGCTGTCGACTGCGGATATCCTCGGCGGAGCCCTTGACGGCGCATTGTCGCTTGCCTCTGCTGGCGGTCTGGATGTCGCGGATGCAGCGCAGATCGCTGCCACGGAGCTGACTCAGTTCAAGCTTGAGGGCAAGGATGTTCCGCACGTTGCCGACCTCCTCGCCGCTGGTGCAGGCAAGGCGCAGGGTTCTGTCGAAGACCTGTCGCAGGCCCTGAACCAGGGTGGTCTCGTTGCTTCGCAGGCGGGTTTCTCGATTGAGGAGACCACTGGTGTTCTGGCTGCGTTCGCTTCGGCCGGGCTGAAGGGTTCGGATGCGGGCACGTCGCTGAAGACTGCGATCCTCGCACTCGAGTCGCCGTCGGCAAAGGCTGCCGCGGTGATGGACCAGTACGGCATCAATGTGTACGACTCGTCCGGCAAGATGCTGTCGTTCGCTGGCATTGCTGACCAGTTGAAGACCAAGCTCGGCGGGCTGACGGATGAGCAGCGCAACTCGGCGCTCGCAACGATCTTCGGTACGGATGCTGTCCGTTCCGCATCGGTGCTTTACGCGAACGGCGCATCAGGCATCAACCTGTGGAACCAGAAGGTCAACGACAGCGGCTACGCCGCGGAGACCGCGCGCCTGAAGCTGAACAACCTGAACGGTGACCTTGAGCAGCTCGGCGGGTCCTTCGATACCGCCCTGATCAAGAGCGGCTCTGCGGCGAACGATGTGCTCCGCGGCATTGTCCAGACCGCAACGCTGGCGGTGAACGCATTTGGCGACGCGCCCCCAGTCGTGCAGGGCACTGCACTTGCGCTGGGCGCTGTGGCGGCAGCTACTGCGTTGGCTGGTGGCGCATTCCTCGTAGGGGTGCCAAAGCTTGCCCAGTTTTCCGCTGGGCTCGAGGTGTTGAAAGACTCCACTATGCCGGGTGTTGCCAGCGGTGCGGCACGCATCGAAGGCGGCGTTGGTAAGGCCGGATCAGCGCTCACAAAGACCGCTCGTTTTCTGACGGGCCCGTGGGGATTGGCGCTTGCGGCAGCAGCGATCAGTACGCACTTTTTCGTTGATGAACTGAACAAAGGCGCGACCTCTGCGGAAGAGTTCCAGAACAACATCGCCACGGCCGCCACGGGCACAGCGCTGCTCAAAAGCGCCGTTGCACAGAATGGACTCTCGAAGAACTTCTACGGCGATCTGAAGAATGAGCTGAAGGACCTGCCGGGTCTTCTGCAGAAAGCGACTGACGCAGACAACGGGTTCGGTGGCTGGCTGAACCTGTCGGTTGGCAACCGTGCCGCAATCAGTGGCCTGTCGGATTTGGGCAAGCAGTTGGCGGTCACTGCGTCGACGGACCTGCCGAAAGCGCAGGATGCGTTCCGCTCGATCACGGATGAGTACGACCTGAATCGGAAGCAGCAGATCCAGCTGTTGAACCAGATGGGGCCGTACCGAGACGCGCTGGTGCAGCAGGCCAGCGCCTTGGGCATCAACGTCACTTCCTCGAACGAGGCTGCGAACAACACGAATCTACTGCGGCTGGCGATGGGTGATGCCAAGCCGCCGGCCATTCAGGCTGCCGAGGCATATCTGAAGACGTCGGGCGCCGCGGATGAGACGAACGACGCTGTGCGGCGGCTGATCGATTCGATGAACGCGATCAATGGCAAGAACCAGGACGCGATCTCGGCCAACGCTGACTACCAGAAGTCGCTGCAGGACGTGAAGGACACCATCGCCGACATCGACCCCGAAACGGGGAAGGCGCGGACTGGTGTTGAGGCATTCCAGCACACCCTGGATGAGTCGACCGCTGCCGGTTCTGCGAACGTGAAGATGCTGTCTGATCTCGCTGCGAGCGGGCAGCAGGCTGCGCAAGCACAGTTGGACGCTGGTGGTACCGCTGACCAGTACACGGCGTCGCTGAAGGCGAACTACGACGCGGTGTACAACAACGCGTTGGCAATCACCGGGAACGCGGACGCTGCAAAGGCGCTCGCCGACCGGGTGGCTGCCATCCCGACGGAGAAGCAGATCGCGCTGATCGTCGCGACCGCTCAGGCCAACGCGGAGATCGACGCATTCGTGACCCGGAACGACGGTCGCAAGATCCGACTCAACATCACCGGGTCTGGTCCCGGTGGTGCGCTGATTCCGTCGCTCGGCAACATGGCCTTCGCTTCAGGCGGCATGGTCCCCGGGGCACCGTCCCATAGGGACAACATGGTGGCGACAGTGGCGTCCGGCGAGTTCATCACCCGGACCGCTCAGGCGCAGATCCCAGCAAACCGTGCAGCGCTCGAGTACATGAACGCCGGCGGTGTGATCCGTGGTTATGCGGGTGGTGGTTTTGTGCAGCCGCAGTACGCCCGCCCGTCGTACGGCGGCGGGTATGCGGCGGCGTCATCTACTGCGGCGCCTGCGTGGACCGGGAACATGTACGTCTCCACTGATGACCCGTCCCTGGCGGCGGGAATCGTCACTCAGGGGCTCGCGGCGAGATTGAGGTTTCGGAAATGATCTCAGCAACCGTGGGCGGAATCACGTTCTCGTCTGACCCCGTCATCCGTTTCGGAATTACTTCCTTCGATGGGTGGCGGGGAAGCCCGCCCGTGAAGACGCAACTTCAGGATCGGGCGAATTCCGATGGGATGTTTGGGGTGTCGAAGTTCCTTCGTGGAGCTCGGCCGATCACTCTCGCTGGCCGGTACACAGGCACTGGTGAGGATGCGGAAACCTATGACCAGTACGACGCACTTGCTGCGCTGCTGGCCGATGGTGCGCCCACGACCCTGACTGTGACGGACCCGGGCGGCACGGCTAGTGCTCAGGTGATTCTGTACGGAGATGGTTCGACTCTCACCCAGTTGGTGAATGGTTTGGCCGATTACGTGATCACGTTTGTGGCTCCCGATCCGGTGAAGTACGGGCCGGCGAAAACGTATTCGACTGGTCTGTCGACGGCGGGTGGCGGGCTGGAGTACAACCTTTTCGCTGGTGGTGCTGGCGGGACGCTGTTCTACGGTGCGCTCGGCGCTCTGGGGCGTGTGTCTGTGGTGAACACCGGGCATGCTGATGTGTGGCCTGTGTTCTCTATCACGGGTGGTCTCGATTCCGGGTTCTTCATCCAGTGGTTGGAAACCGGGCAGGTGCTCCGCTATGACCGTGTCGTCCCGTTGGGGACGTTCGTCCAGTTGGATTCGCGGACCGGTGAGGTACTCATCGACGGTGTTTCGGATTCCAGCACTTACCTGACGCGGGATGAGTGGTTCGCCATCCCGGCGAAGGGGTCCGCGACGCTGCAACTCAACGCGATCGGCGGGTCCACGGGTTTACCGCTCATGACGGTTTCGAGTTGGGATGGTTCCTGGTGACGAAGTTCATCATCGGCAACATGCTCGACGGTCGCCGCATCCAGACGATCCCCGATGTGGTATCCGGATCATGGTCTGAGGTACTGAACGGCTCAGGCGATGTTTCCTGCACGGTACCGCTCGGCGACCCCGCCATTTCGCGGTTGAACCTAAAGAACAGCGCCACCGTGAAGAAATCCTTTCTCGCCGCGGTGGAGGGCAACGTAGTTCTCCAGGCTGGCCCTATCGCAGGGCATCAGTTCTCTGATGATGGTGAACTGCTCACTATCTCGGCGGATGGCATGTGGTCGCACTTCGATGACCGTCTTGTCCTGCCGATCCTGGCCGGACGGCTGCCGTCCGACAAGACAACTGACACCCGCTACATGAAGGTTTCGGTCGACCCGGATGATCCGTGGCCGGTGGACACCAGCAAGTCGCTGCAGGGCATTGCCCGGGCGATCGTCGCGCAGGCCCTGTCGTGGCCGTCAGGGAACGTTCCGGTGGTGCTCCCTGCGGAAATCCCCGGCGATCAGGAGCGCACCTACAAGGGCTCCGACCTGGCATCCGTCGGGGAACGTCTATCGCAGTTGACTGCCGTCGATGGCGGGCCGGACATCAAGTTTGTTCCCCGATACACGTCGGACAAGCTCGGAATTGAATGGCTGATGATGATCGGCACACCGGATCAGCCGTTGCTGGTCGGTCCGATCGAACCAGTATTCAATGTTGGCCTGTCGCGGTCGTCGGTGTCTGACTTCCAGATCGTCGTTGACGGCTCGAATCTTGGTTCACAAGCCTTCGCATCGGGCGGCCGGACAAGTGATGAGGTGCTCATCGCCCAGTCGGACGACCCGACACTGCTCAATGCGGGATTCCCGCTGATGCAGATCGTCGATGCTTCCCACTCGTCCGTTTCGGAGTCCCCGACCCTGCAGGGTTATGCGGACGAGTTGACGACGAAGGGCAACCAGCCGCTCATGACGTTCTCATTCGATCACGACATGAGCCGTATCCCCTCGATCGGAGGTTTCAACGTGGGCGACTTCGCGAAAATCAAAGTCCGCAACAACGCCTACCTCGAGACGAAGACCTACCGGTCCCGCATCGTGGCCCGCTCGGGGTCGGAGAAGTCCGACAAGGTCAAGCTGACGTTCCAGCCGACGGTCGCCTGATGGCCGGCGGATACTTCACCCCACCGAAGGACGACCTCGACGTACTACGGCAGGTGCTGCAGTCGTTGAAGGATCGTGTGGCTGAGCTCGAGCGCCCCACGGGGACGCAGACTGCAGAGGCTGTCAAGCAACTCCGAGCGCTCGTGGAGGACCTACAGGAACAGATCGACAACCTCCTCTCCACGGCCGTCAACACCGGCAATGTCACCGCAACGGGTTTCGGCCACTTCGGTGGGGAAGTCACGGCAGGCGGTAACGCGTCAGTCGCGGGAACGTTTTCTGCGGGCGGTGTTGCAAACCTCAACCCTGGCATTGTCTCGTCGGACGTAAAGAGTCGCGTCTTGGCGATCGGTTACAACGCGGTCTACATCGACGTGAACAACCGCATGGGCTTGTCTCCGTCTTCGCGGCGGTTCAAGCAGGACATCGAGACGCATGAAGTCGACTTCACCCTTATCGACCAGATGGTGCCGCGTTCATTCCGCCTCATTGGGGCGGTCGAAGTTATGGGTGATGCGGCCCCTCGAGAGGTGGGGTTCATAGCGGAGGAACTTGACGAGCTTGGGTTCGGAGAGTTCGTCACGCGTGACTCAGCTGGGACCGTCGCGGGTATTGCCTACGACAGGCTCACGGTCCCGCTGGTTGCTGCAGTGAAACAACTCCGGGCAGACGTTGCCGATATTCGTGCAGTGATTGGCCTGGACTAGTCGCAGTACGGAGTGCCGTCAGCGCCTGTGCTCGCGGACCCGCCCTGGCAGACTGACATGTCCCAGCTGCCTCCGTCAGCGTTCTGCGGGTCGTCGCTGGGGATGAACGGCACCTTCTTGCCGTGCACCCCCGCGGACCCGCCCGCTGACGAACTCGACTTCACGGGCGCTTTCGTAGCGGCTTTTGCTGCGGCATCTGCGGCTGCCTGAGCTTCCGCAGCGATACGGGCGTCCTCGGCAGCTTTCGCATCGGCGGCAGCTTTGGCTTCTGCTGCTGCTTTGTCTGCAAGGAACTGCTGGTAGGCGGCTTCGTCGGCCGCATCCTGGGCGGCTTTCGCATCTTCCGCGGCGGCGTACATGGCCTTCTCGGTCGCGGCCTGCTCTCGAGCATCCTCGGCGGCGGCAACAGTACGCGCCTGCTGTTCTGCGCGGGCGTTCTGAATCGCTGTCGCAGTGCCAACAGTTCCGAAGACCAACCCGCCGATAACGACGACTGCGATACCGATCTGCGCGGGTACCGGCAGTCGCGCCTTCGTGAACGTTTCGCGAGTGAGTTTCATTCGCACAAATTAATCCCTTTCGGGTGGAACTTCTACCCCCACTTGAGGGCTGCCCACCTTTTCGTTACGTACGGACCTCGGAAGGACCGCCATGCCGAACAGCATCACTCTCCCCATTCAGGAGGAGAACAGCAGCGTTGACGCCGAGAAAGTTGTCGTATGGGCGCAGGGGTTTGACGGTGTGGATGCGCACATTGTGTGGAACTACATCCCCATCGGTGACGGGATGGAACGCGGCGATCTGAACGGCGTCACCATCCAATGGGCACACGAGGACACCACTCTCGAGCCTGCCGTGCTCGGTGACGCCACCATCGAGTTCGTTGACCGTGACGGAGACGAACAGAGCATCGGCGTCCAGTACGTCGACGTTCCCGCGCTGGTCGCACCAACCGCGACTGAGGCCGTGCATGTGCGCCCCGGACAGACCATCACCCGCACCAAGAACGGATTCGAGGTGACCGAATGACCGCGTTCAAAGGACTCGGCACCTACGGCAACGCAGTCGGTGTAGTCACCCCACTCGATCACAAACTTGCTGATGCCGGTCTGATCACCAAAGCATCCGGCAACCTGATCCGCCCCGGCCTGTTCTGGGGCGGCACAGCGACGATCGTCAGCGGCACTGCGGGGATGGCTTACAGTGTCATCGCATACACCTGCGCGACCACACGGGGTGTCACGTCTGGGGCGGTCCTGGGTGGCAACGACGGTGTACTGTCCGTCTCCACCACCGCGGCCCCCGGCTCCAACTCCCGCTACGACGTCGTGTACCACTGGCACCGCGAATATTCCCTAGATGGTGTTGACTCCAACCCGGTGATTGGTGTCATCCAGGGAACGGCGGCCGCATCCCCCACCGTCCCCTCCCTGGCCGCATTCCCCGGCGCAATCGCACTCGCGACGATCCTTGTCCCCGCTGGCGTGACAGCCACGAACACGGGCACAACAATCACCCAGACGGCACCGTTCACATCCGTCGCAAACGCACCATTCCCTGTCCGCACCATCGGAGAACTTCCCACCGGTTACGCACAGGGCACCCTCGCGTATGCGCTCGATTCTGGGGTCACGTTCCAGTACTACGCCGTGTTCAACTCGACCACGAACCCGGCTGGTGCGAAAACGGCTGGTTGGTATCCGGCCCCAGGTTCTGATGTGTTCTTCCACACCGACCGGGCCAACGCGATCACATCCCCCGTGAACGCAACCGCTGGTATCGGTGCTGGTGGGTCCCTCCTCGGTTCTCCCACCTACCAAAGCCAGTTCTTCTCCTTCACCACAGGCGGTCTGATATCGCCACTGTTCGAGGGCCGCTATTCCATTCGGGCGTCCGCACAGTGGACCGCTTCGGCAAGCGGTGGTGTTGTGCAGATGTATGTGACGAAGAACCAGACCACTGTTGCGGCGGCGGGGAACCTTGCTGGTGAGGATGGCAACGGTGGCAATCCGGCATCGATCACCTTGAAAGCGATCGTTGACTCGGTGCCGCTGTTGACGACTGATGTGCTGCGGATGGTCAATAACGCGATCAGTGGCTCTATTTGGACTGTGGGTGGGAATAACACACCGGCAGCAGCTCAGTTGGACATTCGTTGGCAGGGGGTGATTCACGCGTGAGTGCCCCCGGTTACCTTCGCCCCGATGAGTTGATTACCGTGCAGGGGAAGGTGCAGCTCGCGGTCGCACCAGCTCACGCGTTCCTGGCCATGCGGGATGACGCGGCCGAGCAGGACCACGTGAACATCACCATCGCGACCCCGGCGGGTGGCTACCGGTCGCATGCGATGGATGTGGATATGCACCAGAACCCGCGGAACTACAACATCAACCCGGCGCTGGTCGGCGGCCTGTACCCGGTCGGCAAGTCGAAGCACGCACTCGGTACTGAGGTTGACATCGCCGCCGGCCTGTCATGGGTGAAGAAAAACGGGCACAACTACGGCTTCACCTTCACCGAGATCGCCAAAGGCGATCTGAACCATGCCCATCACGACGGCATCACCATGGCCGACGGAAATAGCACCCCCTTGGGAGAAGACATGTCACTAGACGACAAAGACAAAGAGTGGATCAACCTGGGCCTGGATTACGTGGTCCGACAGCTTGCTGGGACCCACGAATATGCGGACGGACCGCTGACTCTCCGCCAAATCCGCAACGACATCGGATACCGCGACTCAGCACTAGCCAAAATCCAGTCCTCGGTGCTTGCACTCGAGCCAGGAAAGGACGGGCATATCGATCTTGGCCCGATCCTGACTGCGATCAACGGACTCCCGGCGGCAACAGCCGCGGCCGTGCGGGCGCAACTCAAAGCCGCCCTATAACCCGCAGCGATCACAACTAAACACAGGCCGAACGGCAGGGGGAAACCACATGGCGGCAGGCGAATCGGTAGAGACCACGCTGGCCCGGATGGACGGCCGCCTAGAGGGCATAGAGAAGTCCATCGGCAAGACGGCGACCACGGAGCGCGTGGACGGTCTGCGGGACAGCGTCAAGGACCTTCGCGACGCGCTCGCCAACGAGGTCACCGCGCGCACGGCGGCCGATGCCGAACGGAAGCTCGAGTGGCAGACCGCTCTCGCGGCGGAAAAGGTCGAGCGGGAAAAGGTCGCTGCCCGACTGCAGGAAGTCGAAGACAAGCAGGAGACCCGTCGTTACCAGTTCGGCATTTCCATCGCGCTCGGAGCCCTGGCGATCGTCTTCGGACTCGTTCAGGCGTTTCTCGGCCAGAAGATCGGAATATGACATGACGCATCGCGAGCATGACCCGAACAGGCCGCGCCGTGCACACCCTCGCATCTATGCGCTGATCCTCGCCCTCGTACTTTTCCTCACGCTTGGCGTTGCCGGGTTCGGTGTGGTGTCGGCGGTGCAGCAAGCCAATGCGCAGAAGCAGACCATCAAGGTGCTGCAGGCGCGCATCGACCGCGGGTCCGACCTGTACGACAAACTGTTCGACTCGTACCAGCAGCTGTCCCATGACTGCACGATCGCAGCTGACTGCGACACGGCCGCGCCAGCGCCGTCCACGATTGCGTCGGAGGCTGCGGCCACTCCTGTTGCGGGGCAGAACGGTCGAGATGGACGCGACGGCGCCGATGGGCTGGACGCGACCCCTGAAGGGATCTTCGCTCAGGTCGCCCGGTACTGCTCCCTCATCATCTGCGTCGGAGCGCCCGGAACGAATGGCACCAACGGCACGAACGGCAGCGACGGGCAAACGGTAGTCGGCCCAGCTGGCCCGCCGGGCGCTGATTCCACCGTGCCCGGCCCTGAAGGCCCTGCTGGCCCCACGGGTCCAGCCGGCGCCGACGGGCGCGGAATCACTTCCGGGCCCACATGCAACGCCGACGGCACATGGACCACCACCTACTCCGACGGCACCACCGAAACCCAGGACGGACCCTGCCGGGTCAGTCTCTTCAACTAGAAGGAGCCACCATGGCCAAGCACATCACTCTCGGAACCGTTCCCGACATCTGGTTCAAGGCGCAGCGCGTCCTGCGAACCATCGTGCAGGTCGGCATCCCCGCCTTCCTCTCCTTCGCGCTCGTGCTCCCGCTCGTCATCCAGGCTCTCGGCCTGCCCGTGACGTCGGCGCTGTACCTGTGGCTGCTCTCCTTCGCCGCGGCCATCACTGCAGTCGCTGCGGCGATCACCCGCGTCATGGCTATCCCGGCCGTGAACGTGTGGCTGACGAAGATCGGCCTCGGCGCGATCCCAAAGAAGGAGATCGAGGGGGACTTCGCCGCCGGCTCCAACGCGGCGAACAGCTCGTCTCTGCCCACGGGCGACTGACATGCGCATCGTCGATGTGCTGCCCGGCGATGTGGACTCCCGCGTCGACGTCGGGCTCGGGATCGAGATCCTGTTCTGCCCGGACCGCACGGTGCGGGTCGCGCATAACTGCAAGCTCATCGGCGATGACGAACGACTCCGGTGTGCCCCTCGCCTCATGTTGGGCGAGGGGCACACCGTCGTCACCCGCACCCCGCTGACTATCGTCGCGTCGATCCTCTGCACCGACTGTGGTCTGCACGGATTCGTCACCAACGGTCAGTGGGTGCCCGCATGACCTGCGCATGCCGCCATCCCTGTACCGAACCGAACTGCCAGCACGACCACAACTGCGACCACTGCACCCATTCGAAGGAGTAACCATGTTGGATTCCACCCGCCTGTCTGATGAGGTCGTTGCGACGATCGATGCAGGCCGCACCAAAGTCTCACCCGTCGCTATCGAGGGGCTCGTCGTCGTCGAACTGTTCGGGGCTGACGGCAAGCTCAAGTTCCGTCAGGAGACGAAGAACCTCGTCACCTCCGTCGGTGACCAGCTGTATGCATCCCGCGGCGCCGGGCTCACCACGTCCGCTCTACCGACCGGCATGAAGCTCGGCGCCGGATCGACCGCGGTCGCGAAGACTGGTGCTGGCGCGGCACTGGTCACGTACCTGTCGGGTTCCAACCAGGCCTTCGACAGCACCTTCCCGTCCGCCGCTGGTGGTGTGGTGACGTACAAGGTCACGTACGCGGCTGGTGTCGCGACCACCGCGTCTCCGATCACGGAGGCAGTCATCGTCACCGACACGATCGCGACGAACGCGACGTCGACCGCGGCGAACACGATCGCCCGCGTCCTGATCGCAGGTGTCGGGTCGAAAGCGGCCGGCGATAGCCTCTCCATTTCGTGGACTCACACCATCCTCGGCGCCTGACCGGTGGTGAATCTGTCCATCCGGGTGGGCAGCATCCCCAGCACGCTGGTTGACCCGCTCACCCCTGCCGGGGTGCAGCCTGATGGTCAGTCGTCGGGGTGGACGTTGGCGTTCTCGGATGAGTTCGCGGGCGGGAGCCTGAACCGGGCGAAGTGGGACCCCTGGTATCCGGATACTCCGTTCTGGAACGCAACAAGTCCGGGCGGTCACCTCACGAACACGGGCGAGCCGCAGGCCTATGACCCGTCAGCGCTGACCTTCGACGGCAGCGCAATGTCGATGACGTTGCGGAACCAGTCGACGGTGTCGGGCATCCCGTACACCTCGGGCATGGTGACCAGCTACCCGTCGTACGGAACGACCTACGGGTTCTTCGAGGCGCGGATGCAGTTGCCGCGGGTGAAGGGTGCGTGGCCCGCATTCTGGATGGACCGGGTCGACCAGACGTGGCCGCCCGAGATCGACATCATGGAGGCTTGGGGTACCGCGGGCATCGTTGGTCAGAACTATCACTCCGCGGACAGTGCCATCCACGGCACGAACAAGGGCACCACAACCACGAACACCGGCTACAACACGTTCGGTGTTCTGTGGGAGGCCGGTCATCTGCGCTGGTTCGTCAACGGTGTGCAGGTCTTCGATTATGTGAACGCCAATGTCGACAACCACGCCATGTACATGATCTGCAACCTGGCCGGCGACCCGCAGGACGTCCCATCCACCACGGTCATGCCATTCACGGCGAAGGTCGACTACATCCGGGCTTGGAAGGCGGCGGCGTAGATGGGCATCATCCAGCAGGCATCCGGCACGTCGACGGGCGGCGGTAACTTCACCGTCGCCCTGCCTGCTGCATCGTCGGCCGCGAACCTCGTGGTCGTGTCTATCGTCTCCGACAGTGTCATCGCGACCCCGTCAGGGTGGACGCTCCGAGCCTCGCAGGTGAACAACGTCGGTCACTACCTGTGGGACCGTGCCGGTGGGTCGAGTTCGTACACGTTCAACCTCGCCACGGTGGGTCAGATCACGTGGCAGATAACTGAGATCCAGGGCGGTGTGTTCGACAAGGCTGTGTCGGCGAACAATGTGGCGAACGCGACCAGCTATGCAGCCCCGCCGATCACCCCGGCTGCAGGTCAGAAGCTTCTGCTGCTGAGCTTCGGTGCGCAGAAATATTTCTCCGGCGTCCCCTCCGCGTTCACCTACTCGGGCTCACCCACGACGGACAGTTTCCAGACATTCGCGGTCACGGACAACACCACCCAGGGTGCTGCACACCTCGACATTCCGTCGGCGACCGGCTCGACGGCGTACAACTTCACCGCGACGAACGGTGCCTCGTCAACTCAGATCGCATCGTGGTCCGCGATTGTCGCCTCGTACACGACGACCAGCAGCAGCGGAAGCACGTACACGGCGACTCCTGCTGACC
>Ga0247741_1000375_pt1 | contig 26158 bp, 25 predicted proteins | sample UWRJL213509R2_FD_180945 | JGI IMG/M metagenome (GOLD analysis project Ga0247741, IMG submission 180945) | Plant litter microbial communities from Arlington Agricultural Research Station in Wisconsin, United States - UWRJ-L213-509R-2 | ecosystem: Environmental > Terrestrial > Plant litter >... | reverse complement strand
TGGTTGGCTATTTCATTTCATTTCATTGCTGGCTGGCTATTTCATTTCATTTCATTGCTGGCTGGCTACTTCATTTCATTTCATTGCCTATTTCATTACAGGCTGGCTATTTCATTTCATTTCATTGCCTATTTCATTGCTGGTTGGCTATTTCATTGCTGGTTGGCTATTTCATTGCTGATTGGCTATTTCATTGCAGGCTGGCTATTTCATTGCTAGGGCCTATTTCATATATTTCCATGTCATGTGATAATATTCCCACGGTCATGTGACTTTTCAAAAACTTTTAGAATTGGGTCTACTATGGCTTACTACTATGGCCCTATCATATATTATCCTAAGATAATAAAAATCACTAAGTCTTCACAAACAGCTATGATTAATATGTGACTTAGTGTATTATAGTTATTAATTAATTAATACTAAATGATTGTAAGGGATTGATATCATTATTTACTATTTGTTGCTATTTGAGGCCATAATTTTCCATTTGTGAAGTTTCAGCTTGTCATTTGAGGCAGTTTAAAAGTCACATGATCTGGTTATATAAGCATCAAATGTCACATCTACACAATATAATGGCCCTACGGGCACGCCTGGACACTGTTCCTTTTTTCGTACCGCAACGTTATCCATTTTTGAAATTAGTAAAAAATTTACTTTATACGGTTTGAAAAGTAAAAGTATCATTTCAAGTGTACCGTGTACTGAACATATCTTTGAAGATCGGTTTTAGTAATTTTTTTTTATGCTAGCGCGTTAAAAAAGCGATGTAGTAGAGTACGGAATCATGTTAAAATCTGTCGTTGAAGAGGCACCGTTAGCTAGTAACGATGTATTTAGCATAAATCGGACACCCGAACCACGAAAGACGTTACAGTTGGCTGCGGTTGCGCCCATGTTTGTGAGGAGTTCCTGCCATGTAGCATCGGAATAATTAACATCGGAGAACAGCTGCATCAAGTCGAGCATGGACTTTTCCTGAAAGAATATGCATTGCTAAATTGAGTTTCTGCTATGCGATAGTAAGTGAGAGTTAGGACTCAACAGTCATTGGGCTGTACGCTTGAATGGATGACGAAGGTGCGATATTTGTCGTCTGTGTATAAAGTTTCAGTGTTAAGTGAAGTCAGTATGCAAGATTATTAGGACTTGCCATATTGTAGGCGGGAGTAGTCAAGGCGCTTCCCATGTCCGGCGCGTACGAATAAGATGGCAATGTCATATTGGTTGGTCCAACCTCAATAAACTTTATGAGAATCGGTGAGAATTAAAATCGGAATCGATGCCATTACCAACGGGAAACTGTTTTGAGAGGATACCAAGTTCGGGAACGATGGTGGTAAAGGTACGAACGGATAATTACTACCGACCGTTCGTGTTTGTGTGGCATTCGGGAATGTCATGATATCGGACATGTTCTTTATTATATATTAACGAAGCGGTTGTGGACTTGGGGAGGTTTCACTCACCATGGGTGTGCTGTATTGTGGCGCTCCATCTGATAGGATGGTAGGCATGTTTACTGGCGAATGTTGTATGTTACCATTCAGTTGAGCGTATAAAGGGGCTGTCGATAAAAGACTTGATACCTGGTCATACCATGATGTCAGATACCTAAGATGATGGTAATAGAGGCTTGATCCTCACGTTTGATATGGGATGCGTTGTCCCAGGAGACTGGAGCGTGAAAGCCGAAGGATGTACAGCACTGCTCGTTTGCGTAGTTTCCAGAAACTTATTTGATGTTGTGGCCTCGATGCTATTCCCTGAGTTTCCAATAGGCTGGACAGCAGAGGCTTGGGAAGGTGTAGTTTGTGTAGCATTGTTACTTTCTTCTGCGTGAATAGACGGCGATGGGGTCTCGATCTTTGTGATGAAATTGAGAATGTGTCCGAGACGTTAAAATATGAAGTACCTTTGACGCAGATTCCACCGCACCGGCAGTGTTTGAAGACGGTAAATCCGAGGGGTGCGGATTGGTATTCAAGGAAACACGACCCAGAGATATCGCAGAACTCTTTACGATCTGTATAGAAAGCATAGTTGGGGATTTTGGAGAGAGTGCCTATCTTGCTTACATTCGACATAGATGGTGAAGAGTGAGGCTTCGCTGTGATAAAAGCATGGTCATCTTGGTCGATTCGAGGTTTTTCTGACACTTCAGCATTGGTTTGGCCGTTCTCTTCTATTACTGGTGAAAGAATTCAAGAAAGTTGATCATTTCGAACCAGCGTACCTTGGTAAGAGGTGTCCACATTGTCAGCATTATTCTTGTTTCCCTCGCACAATATGTCATTGGGCTCGAGTATCGATACCATATTCTTTGGGATTCTTGCTAGATTTGCTAGAAGAGATTTGACAGGTTTGCGCCGTTTGACTTTCCTCGGTTTCAAGCGATATGCTCGAGAAAAGGGACGAAAAGTAAAAGGGGATACGTGTTAAAAGAAAATTTTATTGGAAAGGCGGGCCTCGTACTATGAAATGATCCGGACGGCAAGTCAAGCTCCTGTTCGTCAAGACGTTCTTCGACTCCTGTACATTCGTTTTGACACGGATCGTTGTGTTTAGCGGCACATATATGGGACCGTTTGTTCTGAAAAGAAGGTGGATATGGTAATAGTAGACGCCTGCGTTGTACGCACTAGATCCGACTCGTTCACATCCTTCTTGACTACATCGCGCGATTGCTGATCATCGCCGTCCATGCAGCTACGATCCGTTTGAATGACAGGGGGTGCTTTTGTAGTACACCGAGAAGAGTTTCGCCGTGACTGCCATCGAATAAACGTAGCCGTGAATTAAATATTTAATTGGACATTGAAGGGGACGATTACCAGAATTCGTCCGTTCATTCGGCTACTAGCCTCGATGGTGTACTTCGATTTGTTGTATTTGACAAGTTGGATCAACCTGAGGAATTGTTTGTCTTGAAGAGAGACCTCAGTCGAAGACACGTCTCTGTAAGGCGTTTCCGTCCGCAACCTGGACATAAAGAACAGTTAATACAACGCAGACAATTTCAAAACAGAACCACGTACACTTCGCTCATTGTATGACATGCATCTAGAAAAGAAACGACGGACACTAGAGTCAGCGTGGATATACTTTACCAGTTGAAGTTCGAAGCTTATAATAAAAGGTCAGCAGGTATTTCTGCCTCCTATCACCCGTTTGGAAATAAAAGGTGCCAGTGACGCACTATGTTCGTTCGAACCATAAATGGATATGAGTTGCAGTAGAACCTTATCAGGTATCGATGTGATTGGTGCGGTGTGGTGCAATGAATTAGGCCATTCCTTTTATGTACACGTGATGTCATGGCGCGACACTGCTGTCATTTAATCTGCTACATCCCGTTCGTCTTTGGTCGGGAAGACCTAACATATGTAACATCGCGGTTTTCTCTAAGTGCTTTTTGAACGACTTGTAAGTATTCTGTATCCCAGGTACTCATGGACTGCGTTCTATCGCGGACCAGATCATGCTAAATACAATAGATAAATGCACGTCAATTATTTCCAGTCAATATATATACGCACGCAAACTATACTCGAATTCGCAGGTATGACTGATAGGGTGGCTTTGGTTTTTATGTTCTAGTAAATCCACAATGAGACGGGCACATATTTTAAAAGGTACGAGGATGTACGTACTGAATCCATGTAAGAAAGTATCAACCAAGAATGAGGAAGTATCGACCGAGAATGAGAAAGAAACGATGTGATAGTCGTTTCTATTTAATACAGACCATAATTACTGCGACTTGGAGTCTTACTTAAAATTTGACCCTGACGATAGTGGTGGTATAAGACGACATATGACCTCCGGGCTCTTGAGTGTAGCCAGAAACGACGGGAACCGTTAGAATAATAGAAAGTCACGAGTTACTCTCGTCGATGAGTGGTTCCCGGGTCAACATGAGTCGAGGAGGAGCTAATGAGACTGGTGCGTGGACTCACTGGCAGAGTGGAGGTGGCGTTCAATTGAATTTCCCCTACCCGACCCCACAGAACAATTAAAATCGCATCCAATGGCAGCTGTTTTCATATAGATAGAGTCATTCCTAGAATAAAACATTCAGCGTCTTTATGTACATTTGGAGCAGTATCAACAGGACCTTACCTGGTTGAGGTAACTTGGAGACAAGGGTCGACAGGGGTGTATTGGAGTAGTTTCCCACCTAATTTGGTTAGTACAGCCCCAAACGTAAACAAAGATCATGAGCGTTGGAAATTCAAAAGAAGTCTATCGATATGAAAACAACTGCAATGTAGTGAATTGATTCCGTTTCTAGAATTTCTTTGCTCGGAGCGTCGAATATATTAGCCCATCACCAAGTTGGGGTTGTTCCGCTAAATTCAAAGATCAACTGACCCATGATATCATGTCAGTTTTGAGTGGACCCACAGATTCGATGCTACTGGTACAGTCTCCCAATCCCAAGTTACTGAATAACTACAGGACGTTTGGGCCATTCGACTTTGCCATCTACATCAAAGAAGATGTTGTCGGAAGCGGTACGGAAACCACTGATAGAGTGCATGGCATGCAACCCATCTTGTAGTCTATTTCCCTGACGAGAGGATGGAAGAATCGTCCTACCTAATCCCTCGGTACATTGTGCGTCTGATCTACACAACTTTCTAGTTCCACGATTTCAGACCATTATTCCCTCAGATGAACTTCGCCATGCATTCGCCGTCAAGCGGTGTAGTAGCCAAGATCACTCTGAAGTATGCGCCAATCAAAATGGTGAGTAGTCAGTCGATCTTTGTGTAAACCGCCCTTTATTTATTAGCGTTGAAGTTACATACCATATATCTATGTTCGACACCAACATGAAAGACCCACCTGTTGACCGTTTTCTTGCAGCAACTCAGATTCCTTCATGGGACTTTGCACCCAGAATACGTCGCAAGCGTAGACAATTGTATGTCGTGGATGAAGTTGTAAATTCCCAGTTCAGGATGTATATACATACTTGAATTTAACTTTGTACATTCCGTAGTCAATATATATAAAAAGTAGTAGCTGTCGGACGTTGACGAAAAAAAAGGCAACCAAAACGATAATGGTCGGTTTAGACAGTCATCGTCAAGGACCCAAAGACTCGATGTGATTTGACCTTTGTAAGGGTTGCCCGTTTTGCTGGGTTTTGAATTAAACAGGATTTAATCAGGTCGTATAAGTTGGGCGAACGTACACGAGCCTATCGAGAGATTAGTTAAAGGCCACCAGGTGATATTTGCTACTTACCGATAAGTGTTGTGCAGACCGTATTTCCAATGTATTAATGTCCTCTGGCAAGGGGGGCCTCAGTTCAATTTTACCAACGTCACAAAATAAGTTTGGTTGCGTCGGACGTAAAATATTGTAGAGATCCCAGTCGATTTTACCGATAGTACGTTCCAGAAACGCGAGGACGTCGCGAAGAGTGACCACTTCTGGGAAAAGAGGATGTCCTTCATACAATTCGAACAAGGTACACCCCAGAGCAAAAACGTCAACTGGAGACGACCAGCGGAGCCCTTGTTTAATCCATTTATAAAAATCTAATCCATGGACAAATCAAACCGATTCACTTGCATATATTTCTGGAGCACGATACCGAGATGTGCCTATAGAATGTTGATTTGTATCGAGGGTCGATACCGCGTCTTCAAAATCGATAATTTTGATTTGGGGATTGAAGAGGATCGTCTGAAAACACAATTTATTGTCGAATAAATCAATAGTCGCTAAAAATTAAAAAGTTTTAAAAAAATCAAGGGAAAAAGACTCACACGATCTATGAATTGACCGGCTGTATTCATATCAATAATCGATACGGTTTTATCGTCCACAAGAACGATGTTATCCGGCTTGATGTCCGTGTGAACAATGTCTATCCGATGCAAGACTGACGAGAGTGATAAACGAAAATTTAGACAACAATAAGGGAGGCATCTCACATGAGAGAGCATCACAAATCTGCCACGAAATAGCAGTGAAGTGACGCGGTAAAATCGGAAAGAGGTCGGGATGACATATGAGACCACTCAGTGACATCCCATACTTTTCGTAAACTAGACACCTTCTTCTTTTCACTGATGTCGTGCGTAGGATTGGTGCGAACAGCCTATCATATAGTGAGAGGAAATAATTTTAATATTCGACGAGTAGAACTCACTGAACAGAATTGGAACAACTAGCCGAGAGAAAATCATTCAGCGCACAGGCTCTTCTGGCCTTTACACTCGGACCACATTTCAGCATTATTTTGATAGCATAAATAGATGAGTCGTCTGTCGATCTCGCCTGCCATACCTCTCCGGAAGATCCCCGACAAATTTTCTTTGTTAGTTGCACTTCGGAGGGGTGTTTGTGAATACAATCTAACGGCTATATCGGTGTTATAGGCAACTTACGGTCGTGGCCCACAATATCCCAGCGCCTAACACCGTTGCTCGAAGAGATCCCAAAACTAGATTACTATCAGACACGTTGGTAATCCCAACTCGAAAGGAGAAACCAACCAGTCGGAATCACTCGCCATGCAATCGGACAAAGTTCCAGGCTTGTTGAGGCGTGGCATCTCTGTCGAGTGACGAGAGAGCTATCGTGAATGGCTCTTATATGAACCTCCACCCTCTCCCCGGCCCTAAATGCAGCTTGGAATGAAAAATCCGGATGTAGAAAGTCAAGTCCATACTAAATCAGCATATAAACTCCTTGAGTAGTAACAAGATGTCGCATACCATACCTCGTAGCAACATGCCTTCGACAAAAGAGAATATTTTTTAACGCACAACGCTCACCTTTTCTGGTCAATGCGGGGAATATCTATAAAAGAAAATCAAGAGTCAGTAAATGTGATACACGATCCCAAAAAAGGAGAAGGTGGGTGTACTCCGATTATGGAGTAGGAGAGAGCTACCAATTTTGGGAACCTAAGCACCTATGCCGCGCCACTACCAAATAACGACAACCAGTCATGCCTCTGGTTTATATCTTTCAAACGACCAGCGCACAATGTCGTTGGGAATGACGACATGCTAGGTACTCAATGTAAGCCTATCGCTCACGACTTTCATCATTGAAAACTGACGTTGCGAGCAGACATCTTCACGGAACTTATCAAGAGTTATAAAAAATCGAAACTCGTGCGAGCCGTCGATAGGATTTCCGGGGCCAACAAAGTCATACGTCTTGTGACTAGCGGAAACCCGGTGGCGGAACCGCTGTTGGGTGAGATCGAACAAATCCAAAGACTCGGTTCGACGAAAAGGTAAGGTCGCCTGTCTTTATATGTCGCACACCGTTCCTTTATACCGCCCAGATTTGCGTCAATACAAGAGATCTTTCATATCGAAGACACACACGTCCTCGTGTTCGAGGCCTCTCGCTTAACCCTCGCGCATGTCAATTCAATCAAACATATTGAATTATCTCGTCGAAATATTCGCGAGATAACTCTTCAACTTGTTACAGCCATCGACTGTGAGCAATGTCACCAAATTTTCCCTTTCCCCTCCCTTACAGCGATAAAGTTCTTCATGACGAAGGGATCGTCTACTCCGATCTATCGCCAGAATCCATTGAATTCACGAATCCTACTACAGTTCGCGTGGCAGTTCTGGGCGGGGATGTGTTTACAAATACAGTGAGCATTCGTTAGAGAGAACTTTACGTTTCTCAAGAAATACCAATAGGATATGTTAGTATCTGCTGAAATACGTGTATTATTCTGCGGATCAAGTCAGATAACGTTGCACGGGGGAGTAGACTCCTACAGGCCACCAGAAGTCGTCTTCGGATTCCGCGCATGTGAAAAGAGCGATCTGTTTTCGGTGGGGTGTATCTTCGCGGAACTTATTACCCAGCGACCGCTATTCCCTTCATGTGAAAACAGTCCATTTTCAGCTTACGAAAAGGCTCTTCTCTTCGATGCAGTGATCGGCTTCTCGTCATCCGCGTTAACTGAGAGACTACGTTTGGCCCATCCAGGATGGTTTGATGCGTTTGGTATTGCAGTGCTAGACGATCACGTTTCAAAACACGTCAGAAAATTCCTGAAAAGTGCTCGCATAATACAGGTGAACGTTTCTACTGAATTCTGGTACTCGTGGATGCTCACCACTAGTCATTTTAGTCCAATTTTACCTACGAAGAAGAGGTTAGGGAAGTTTTGGACGCGATGCTTGAGCTGGATTGCTTCGACAGAGCGTCCCTGGATGATATTGAATCTTACCCTTTCTTCAGATGGAGGTTATGAGAACGTATTTTTGAAGTGTAACGCTATATCAGACCTCAATAATAACTGTGATCGACAAATCAAGTATTTGTGTCACACATCTGTATCTACTCGACCTTTACATCCTTCGTTATGATACATCAAAAATTCGTTGTGATTATAGGAAATACATGCTTAATATCCAAAACGTGAATGAGTCGTCGAAACCAGATAGGTGTGGTATTTTACTGCTTATACGCCAGATACTCCTCACTGACGAAGAGCCAAGGTCAATTCTTCTGTCGTGAAGAACGTCTCGCCTTACTTTTACCCTGCGGTTTAGGCGAAGGAGGTTCTGAATTTTCAGCGTCCACCATAACATGATCCTCGTCACTGCTATCAGATCGCTTTTTAGCTTGGTGATTGTCGTCGGATTCTGGACCATCTTCATCATTGCCATCGTCCCTATTTTTACGTTTCCCAAGCTTTGACGGACCTGTAGCACAATAGTTCGCAGTTGATGACTTGTGGATGCATACTGCATTCACCCACCGTTAAGAATATTCAATACAGAACCAGCCCGAAGCTTTGTGAAACTCTCGTCGACCATTTTCGATTTGGATACCCCATCTGTTGGTGCAATCAAATGCTCGGGGAGTTTTCCGACTCTTATAAGATCGATAGGGATAAAATCCGGTCCCCATTTGTCCGCGAAGAAACTAAACGATACCGTAAAGCAAACCCATATAATATCACCTCGTCGAAACGTATGCGGCCAGCATTTTATCAAATCCTTCAAAACCGATCCATCCAACTCGTACACCGATGGTCGCTCGGGGTTGATTATGAAACCCTTTTCTTTCTGGTCTCTCTTTGCGTCTAAGACCCACTCATGAGGCTGGTACTCTAATCGGTTTTCGTCGCCCGTATTGAATGGTGTCTTTCTCAGAAACATCTTAGATGCAAGAATTAATCGCCCTCGATGTGAGGACGACCAATCCTGCCAAGAACTTTCCCTTTATTGCCTCACTGAATCCCGGACTAGCGACAACATACGCTTCCAGAATCTACGGTAAATTGTTTGCATCACAGATAAACATCATAGAAAGGGCCAGACTCACCTCAAGCAGAGTCTGAAACGAATTGTCGGTGGACGTGTCGAAAGCATACGCATACTCACACTTGTGGCCTATTACTGATTGACTAAATCCATTATATTAGTTTCCACCTGGTTTGAATTTGAAGAGGAGCACTTACACTCGACTTTCGAGCACAGATCCTGGAATTGGCTTACCCTTTGGCACAAGATTACCGGAATATGGGTCAGCTCCCCAGGCAAAATAACCGGCATGGGTAAAGACGGCCACGTTGTCTGTTCGAGTATCAAAAAGCTGAATCATATGGTCAGAAAATATGCTTCACACAGAAAATTTTTAGATATGTACCGCCCACTGCCCAGATTGTTCTAAAGGACGGATCTCCACCATCGGCTCTTCCGCTGTCAATGATTCTGTGGCTTCTTTTAACGTGATTTCATCTTCTCTGAATCTCTTTGTATGCCACTGTGCAAGAGTATCGATGATCTCGTCGTTGTTCATAGAGTTCTCTGATTTATTCGTAACGATTTGACTTGTAGTTAGAGCTGAATGCGAAATTCCCGCTTATTATATACCCAAATTATATCCCTTTGACGTCATTTCAGAGGCGACCTAAACCGAGGAATAGACCAGTCGGATTACAAACTATATTAGGAGAAGCGAAAATCAGATACAAATTAGGCAATATGACAAATAAGGAAATTGGAAACGACCCATTTATGGTGTTGCATCTCCGCTCACGAGCCAGCTTATTCAAGATAAACAAGAATACAAAGCATGCTAGTTCTTTCCTATTTAGGCTCGGGTTGTCATGGATAGAATAGGACAGTTCTGAATCCTGATATAGTAGGATGCTCCTTATAGTAACGTAGTATCACCTCGATCATTGCATATAATTTTTTTTTTCCCCCACTATAAAACGTGAACGGAATAAAGACATATATAAGAACGTCGATATGAGTATAAGACATGCCACACAAGAGTATCAAATATACATCGCGAACTTTCTATAATCAGTTCAGACCACAATATCCTCTGCTATGAGTCGAATGTCAGCATTTGAAGTTTGGCTGATCACATGTCCCTTTGAAGTGCTCACCCGCTTATTATCGTTCTTATCTGTGAGACGACTATATGTCATTGGGAGGACATCAAAGACACTCAAATCGGTTCTTGAGGCATATACGACCATCGCATGGGATTTGAATCGACGATTTAAACCGTGGTTCTCAGACATCAAAGGGTTCCGTCGTGCGCTCCACGAGGCCAATGGCGTCGTCAGCGGATCACAAGCTCTTCAGTTTTTTGATCGGGACTACTATCCTGACAGTGACATGGACATATTCGTGAGAGCGGGTGGCGTAGAGACGATGAGCAAATGGTTGACCCGCCATTCTTATACCTACAAAGACGAGTCACTTTCCCAATCTAATATTTCCCTGAAGGAGAGAATTTTTGCCCTCTCAGCCAGAGCTATAGAGAGTAAATCAAACACAGACCGACCAATGCTCGGGGTTTTTAATTTTACCAAGCCCAAGAGAGGCAAAACGGAAAAGAGAGGTGTTTTCAAAGTTCAAGTCATCGCAGTCGATATAGAACCGATCAAATACATCCTGTTCGAATTTCACTCAAGTGAGTACCTTGCGAGACTAAAAATGAAATATTAACCTACGGGTTCACAGCAGCCGTAATGAATATTATTACCTCGAACTACGCTGTCTCTGTGTTTCCACTGTCGACATTTGTTCATCGATATTCGTTCATAGTACGACCACGAAATTCGCAGGATTGGAAGAAGGAATACAATGACCTTGGATCTAAGGACGTCAGTAAAGTTGAAAAACTATCGCAACCACCAATCTGGAAGAAGAAGTACGAGGATCGTGGGTTTCGGCTCGTCGGTGACAATAAAATATCTTCGCGGCGAAATCTCCCTTCAGGCCAAAGACATGTTATGGACAAGAAGTGCTGGATTATTAAGTTCAAAGGTATGGATGCCATTCATAAACCGATTTAACCAGAGCAACTGTATCTAGTGCCCATCGGATGTTTAGATTCGTTTGACGATCCGAGCATATACGGATTTACACAGCCTCAAATCAAATTTGACGTCCTTGGGCCGTCATCCGGGCATGTGATGCCTGGTACCCAAGTCCGCATAGGAGAAAGCTTTGTGTGGAGGTGACGATATTTCACTAACATATAGAAAAGTAATAATTACTCACAGGAAGACAAAGATCATTAACCAAGAGAAACCACGGTCACGCTCAAAGTGATAGCGAAAGCGAAAATGACGAACAAACGAGCGTTCGATACTAGAAAAATACTGGATTAGAAAATATGTATGTACAAACAGGCAGATAATTAATTCGTATTACATTTCAATCCTAATACTATCGCGATAGTCAATCACAACACCCTCCTTTTTCATATATGTAGAGAGAAGGAATAGAATTTTATGAGGCAACAATACATGATTACGCTCTGCGCTCATTCGATTCTCCGTCAAGTGCTCGGTCCGTTGATCACACTTTGCGTATACTTCCTCCATAGCAGGTCAAAATGCTTGATCCACCTGGCAATGCAAATCGAAGGATCCGTGAATAATAGAGAACTTTCCGTTAAGTTTGAAACTTACCGGTAAAGTAGCGTACATGCCAGTTCCATGTCAGAACCTGTAGCATTCACAAACGTGACGCAACCTTCCTCCTGGTGATATTTGGCAACAAGAATATTGCCTAACCATTTACGTCCAAACTTCGCCTCGATCGCCCTGTTACGGGGTGGCTTGATGACGAAACTAGACACGTAGATGCGCCAATCGCAAGGGAGTTTGTCGTCTGTCCCAGGGAGAACCGACGCTCGGACACTATAAGCACCGTTAGGAAAGAAGTTACTGACGTCGAGGTGTTCATCGTCTTCTCCTACGTGGGGTGCGACAGACACTCTGGTAATTGCTCCGCCAGTTGCAAGAAGAATAACTCTGACACACGAACTCGGATCGGACTTACAGTTGTTCAGATACACCCGACATAAAAGAACGACGCGACACACATACCCCTTTGAGTAAATCCGATATTTCTTGAACCCTTTCGTCAGACTGTACAAGCTCTGGGACGGTAGCACTAGACCGTTTCCCTGGATGCTGAATGAGTATCAGCTGAAAAGAATAACATATGACTACATATTGACGTACTTCGATTAAGAAAGATTTCAGTCCCTTTCCCGGCATCACATTTGATGAAGGACGAAGAAATATTCAAAGTAGTAGGATTGTAGGATACCTTTCATCACACGTATTTATATCTCCAGAAACGATATTCCAGAAATTTAATTCAGTGGTCGTGCCTGACTCAACAATACCCTGCTGATCAAGTCAAGCAATACACAAAATAGAAGTTGTCGTAAGGCGTATAGGAAAGAAAAAGGAACAGTAGAAGCTGCGACTCCTAATAAATTTACAACTTTAAATTTTTGAATAGGGCAGTCATCTGACGACTGTATTTTCTGGTAAAGACTATTACATATTTTCCACTTCGCTTGAATACTTCAAGTTGAATACTCCAAACCTATATCTCCAAGCCGCCCTGCCGACCATTTCCTGTCGGTTGAGGGACGATATTAGCGCATTCGATTTAAGAACCTAGTTATTCAATCCTTTACCTCCATATCTTTGGCTCCGCAATTCTTATATATGAATTGGCCTTGGTCGTGTTTGATCTCCAATCAAGAACATCGAAAGCCGGTCCTCTGAAAATAGTTACTGGCTCCATAGGTACTGGACAGAGTCACAATTATTGTACTTGTATTTTCAGCTGATTAAACCTCACACTCACAAGTGTTTTCGCACGGGATACACCAAGACGCAGCATCGCCAAAACGACGCTTGCCACACTCTTTTCCAAGAAACGGTACACGCGAGAAACCGACCTTTTTTATATGGTAGGTACGACAATATTTGTCGAGCCAAAATTTCTGACCACCTCGATGATAATCGGCAAAAACGGTATCTTGTCTAGACACCAATGCACGTCGATCGACAAATGTAGATTTCGGAAAAAGAGATATAGCATGAGTAGAAGTAATGACGTTCATTAATCCGGCTATAGTCACAAAAAACAATTCAAAGGGGTTCTCATAAAGAATAGGGAACACACCTGAATGAAGAGACAAAATATGTCTGAGAGGATCGCAACGGGTCAGATGAAGACAAATCTTCTCCGAATCATCTGTACCAGACGTCGTCCACTGGAAGACGAATATTCGAGAATCATTGTCATATTGATTTGAGTTTCTTTCCCCGTCAACAATGCGCTTAAATCGAGAAAAACTCGCGAGGGCACGAATTACCGCATCACCAAATCGATGAGGTTCGCCCGAACTTAAATGCGGTCTGAAGTAATACCCCTCTCCTTCCAGATATTGTTCTATTCTCTCTGCCCCCGCATATCCCACACATATATCCAACGGCACTGTATGGTCTACCACTCGGTCAAAAAACTGTACGACGGATGGACCAAATACCACTGCGTTATTCATCTCCAACAACGCAAGCAACTCCGCCACCTTCCACAGGTACCGTCGGAGTAGATCACATGGACTCCACATCTCCGATTCATAGAATTTCACGGCACCGTGAACTCTCATGCTACATTGCCCGAACCGCATGATCATCTGAGGATCCCAGTAGCTAAGGGCCAGACGAACGAGTTCGCGATCTTCTGTCAATATTACGAATTTTTCTATAGGGGAGAGTGGGGAAGTTAGGTGGTGCGGATCAACAAGGGTCGGCAAATCAGGGCTACGATTTCGAATTGTAATATCCATATTGTGTGCCTTGAATGTGGGGATCGATTCAGTAGGTCTTTTATCTGTGATTAACATTACCCCTTTAGAAAGCAGATTCCTAAAATAAGTGAATGACGGTCGCAGTTCGGTACTATATTTGGCGTCAGACAGCACCCCGATTCTTTCTGAAACAGGACTAGCCTAATTCAGATAACACTACGAAAGATAAAACAGGCAATGACCTGAAGTACCTAAAAATGGTATAGCAGTCGAGTAGAACCAAATTTGTCTCGAAACGTTCGTAACTAAATTTGGTATTACTAAGACAAGTTTATTTGACCGTGCCTAACATTCGACTTTCTGAGAGGCGATGGATTCAGCGTTAATAGTAATTCCATTGTGGACAGAAGAAGCACCTGAAAGAGAGGACATAAAAGCCACACTCTAGCGAGACGACAGACGCAAAACGAGAACCTACCCTCCAACCTTTATTATTGTCATGGACACTGATCGTACGATCATAATTAAACGAGGTAAGGTTCTTGTATCTACATTCTGGTGATCCAAGGTCACACGAGGCTTTTAGATGGGTAAGTCCCAATAAGGGGCTAAATCAATATGATTTGATGGTCGTCTGACATATACATTCAGCACCAACGAAATGTTCGACGTAGATAAGGTAAGGGTCTCCTCTCCATTATTGTTCGCTTTAGCTCGATGACCTCGTTTATTTACACACTTTCATAATAACAGATAAAGAAGAGAATACAAACAGTAAGTTCCAGCACCGATGTTGGGCATTGTATTGTATTCAGAGTTGAATTTGTGGTCATAGATGACGCGTCCTTCAGAGAAGCGATACGTAGACGCCGACAGGTACCTTATACTATCCACGCGCCAGACAGACGGCTGAAATCTTATAGGTTGTCTGAATTGGTACAACGATCCCTGAGTGACCAGCTGACGTCTGATGACCTTGATGTACGTTACCCCGGTTCAAAAATTCGGCATTTCTAACATTGGCCCCAGGAATCACTTGCAAATACAGTTGCTCAATTCTCCGGCGAACATCCAGTGTACGATGCCGTGGCCGGTCGCATCGCAATGAGTCGTCTGTATAAAATGACCCCAAACACGTTCCATGCATGCGTTGAGGCTCTGAACACACCACGTGAGTTGTCACATCCCCGTTAGTCAAACCCTCCGCTGATCAAGATCGAAGCCGGTGTGAGGCTTTCACAAACATTTGTCTACCATGCTCTTGGTTTATGGCCTATATTGGAGACAGCGATACAGCATAGTCGTGATTTCGATTACCCATAGTACGTTTTTCACTGGTCATTGTTCAGAAATAAAATTCCCTAAAAGCTAGCATACAAAGTTTTGCAGTCAAAGCCTTGGAGCGTTCTTATCTTCTTAAAAAAGATGGAAAGATACTGGAGCGACCACAGTTCATGTACATGCGTGTTGCATGTGCACTACACAGGTCGGACATCTCTCGTGTACTCGACACTTACGAACTACTTTCTTCACACAAAATAATGCACGCATCGCCGACGCTCTTTCACGCCGGAACAAAAAACGGCCAGTTGAGTTCGTGCTTTCTAATGAACCTATGGTCAAACACCAATGGCGTGTACGAGACACTACTGGACTCGGCCAAAATCAGCGTTGGTGCAGGTGGAATCGGAATGTCTGTGTCAGATTATCCTGCGACTGGGTAAGTCTGGCCTCCGTTCCTGTCGCATCCTAACTTGAGCCTAACTCAAAGTACAATGCACAAAGGCAAAATTTCGTCAGGAATCGCACCGGTACTCCGGCTTTTTGATGCCTCAGTAGCTCTAACGGATCAAGGCGAAAATAAGCGCCCAGGCGCAATGACGATATACATCGAACCATGGCATCTAGACATACTCGCATTTCTGGATCTCAAACGCAACAAAGGTAACGAAACCATGAAAGCGAGAAGATTGTTTTATGCGCTATGGGTTCCTGATTTGTTGTATGTTATTCATTCATGCATAATACGTAGCTTTCACTTATGAGCGATTCGTTTTTACAGCATGAAAAGAGTCGAAGAGAACGAATCCTGGACTTTATTTAGCCCGTCGGACGTGCCGAACCTCTTAAACAACCACGGAAGAACATTCGACACCGTTTACAAGCAATACGAACACTCCACTATAAAGAAACAAACCGTAAAGGCGAGATTGATATGGAAAGAAATTCTTGAATGTCAGATCGAAACTGGAGGCCCTTTCATTTTATATAAGGACTCTGTCAACGGTACGTAGAACCACCCTATATTCAAACCTCCATATTTATGTTTACTCATACTCTAGCGAAAAACAACCAAGAGCATCTCGGCATGATCACGAATTCGAACCTATGCACCGAGATAATGCAATTTTCGTCCGACAAGGAAACTTCTGTCTGCAACCTCGCGTCACTTGTTCTACCCTCCTTTATTGATGGTCGTCAGAAGCTCGATTTTGACTCGCTTCACAAAGCGACGAAAATCTTGGTATGGAATTTGAACAGAGTTATCGATACTACACTATATCCAACCGCATCGGCCGCGACGAATAATCTAAAACATCGTCCCATCGGCGTTGGCGTCCAAGGTCTTTCTGATGTTTTCACAACCCTCATGGTTCCTTTCGACTCTCCCAAAGCACAAGAACTTAATGTACGTATAGCTCAAACACTCTACCACGCTGCTCTAGAAGCCAGTGCGGAAGTGGCCGAGAAGCGGGGGACATATCGAAGTTTCGAAAACTCACCTACTGCTCGTGGATTCCTCCAATTCGACCTATGGAATGTGGACGTCAACAACGACTACTTCGACTGGTCACAGTTACGAGAACGTATCAAACAACGCGGCCTGGCGAATTCGCTCTTGATCGCATACATGCCCACAGCTGGCACGACTCAGATAACTGGTTGTAGTGAAGCGTGTGAACCTAGCATGAGGTACGAGGATCGTTATTAACCTTTCCCCTTCATCCGTTGACTATCATTAATTCATCAATTCATGCTGTTACGATCCAGTAATCTATATTCTCGACGAGTCCTCTCGGGCGAATATCAAGTTATTTCAAAGAGCCTGGTTCAATGTCTTGAGGACGTGAACTTATGGAACACAGAAATTCGAGACAAAATTCTAGAGCATCGTGGTGCGTTTATCTCAAACTATTATTCAAGTAGAGTTGCATAACTTCACTGCTATTCAGGCTCAGTTCAACACATCGACCAAATTCCGAAACGTATAAAAGAAGTATTCCGCACCGTATGGGAGATCAACCCACAAGTCTTGGTCGATATGGCGATCGCGCGTGGCCCATTCACATGCCAAAGTCAGAGTCTCACACTCTATATTGAAGATCCTACCCTCAGTCAAATCGTAAGCGGTTTCCAGACATAGTATCACCGCGCTAATCGCACCGAAGGGTTCGTTACTTTTCCGGGGTTGGAAAGGCGGTCTGAAAACCGGATTGTACTATCTAAGAATACGTTCAGCGACGCGAGCCACCCCGATAACGTTATCTACCAAAGCACTCCAACGTTATATACACAACGATGCGACGAGTCCCCGATGTGCAACTCATTCTGCCTGTATGTCATGCTCCGGATGAATGTTAATCCACCGTAAATAGAGCATCTATTGTACAACTACTGATGAATATAATCGATATGTTTGACTCGATTGGATAAATACGAACGTCCTCCGTCACTAAATTGCCCCGATTAATACCATGCCTTGTATTACATACAATGAACAAATATGATTGCATTGAGCTTCTCTGGCGAAGGAACTCTGGTACTTACATGTTTGAACAATGGAATACATTTACATCGTTGAAAATCAAAGCTAGACTTTCTTTTCCCGGTTACGGCGATTGCCGTTGTTGCAAGATAGTTATTCGTTAGGCGGCAGACTTGTATTAATTGTATTAATCTTCTACGTGTCTCTTTTACGGAAGATTCAACTCTGGTACAGACGTGGTGAGGTAACATCAGAATTTCAAGCTCTCGAAAGCTAACGCAATATTTACTTGTCCTGTGCGCCGAACTAGTGAGTATTATATCTCATTGCCCACAGGAGAAATATCGTAGAGGGGCCGTGTCGCCGAGTGCGGAACGTCCGGGATGCTGCGATTCGTTTCTAAATTTAGAGACTCTACGTCATTTCTGATGGACTTGGTCTATGCGCAACACATTGGACGCCGCCTTCGACTCTATCGTCTCTAACCTCTTTCTTCTCTTCCACCGCCACCTCCGCTTGTATGCTCACAGCTGCCCTTGATAACCTCCTCCAATACCTCACAACGCACCGCTAACACCTGCCCCTGACCTGCCTCTAACACGCCACTAATTCAGATTCGTCATCAAATCATCAAACTCACTTATGGGCTGGTTTATACAGTTTCGAGAGCTACGGTGTCCATGTTACCTCAGGTATGTGCTTGCACTTACCCGCTTCAGTTCTCAGCCGTGTGCTTACACCGTCCACACACGTCAGGTTCCCTTGAAGCCTACGGAATGTTGCTCGTGGATAGACGGGATTTAGCCCTAATTTTAGGTGAGTATCTCTATCGCGATCATCGTTTTTTTCTCTGTTGATCTCATCCCTGGCAGATATATGCGCATATAGCTGGCTTCAGGTCTGTAGGCTGTCCATGAAGCAAGACAAACGCCTTTTCATACATGATTCGGAGGCGGGGGGAGGCGTCTTGTCGGCTGAGTATCATCTTTTGACTAGAATGGCTGTCGTCTACTGGAGCTTTTATGACTACCAATGAATATAACCTGCATGATTTCCTATTCTTTGTGATCTCTATTTGTAAGGTTCTAATTGTAGGGTATGAGGAACGGCAAATATATTGAGTCCTTGCATAGTATTCTATATTCTATAGATACAGGCATTGTCATTGCTGACAGAATTGTGCGATCTTATAATGGCCTCAAATACATGCGTTAGCTTACATTCCCTTGCTTTATTATGAGGCCGTCTAAGAGTCCACATATGTTGCTCCAATTTATTGATCGACTCCATTCCAACGACGTGCGGTCTAAGCATAGCCTTGCGGCATATATATTCACTTTTTTGGTGATGGGTTTACGCTGTGGAAAATGTATCATGCCGGAAAGGAACAAAGTGAACGACTTATGGTTTACATGTAGATGTCAAACGGCCTATAATCTCTAATATCCCGACCCGTATGAAGTACCAACTCTCTGTGGTAATACCTGTAGAAATTAGAGCATGAAAAGGAACGAAAGGAGAAAAATATGAGCTGTGTTTCTTGTTATGCCCTCCTTCATCACGACAGACCTCCCGAGAACAATGGACCAGGTGACACGCACTGTATTGGATCTGACAGTATATATCCGATATATCTAATAGTCTCTTATTATATCTTAGGTAACGACGAGAAACCTCGTTTGGAGTGAGTGCATACAAAACAAAAAAAAAAAAACAGAGACGCATGCTACGTTACGTGAACCACGATGGGTGATGAGCGTGAAGTGGCGACGGGAAAGAGAAACTTTATATTCTCTGCTGCAATACATATACGTAATAATACTAAGATTTAAATTTAGCCTTCGTCTTCATCGCTCTCATCGAATTCTTCGTAGTATACACAATACGGTGAAGAGCATAGCCAACTTCGGAATCCATACCTGTTCAGCGTGTATGTGTCTCTTTTAGCTTCCCATTTATTATTAGACATAAAATTCCATGTCATATTCCCGAATTGTACCACCTTCAATTTAGGATGATGAGTCGACGCTCGTGCCAAGTGACGTTTTTGCCGGGCTATGATACCATCGTCCGGAATCATCGACGCGACGGATGAAAATATGTCCGGATTGAATTTAAGTGAATGAGCCGAGCGAAATATTGAATGGTGTTCGGCTAACAACTTGGATATTGACTTTGTTGCAATAATATATAGGCGCGGACGTGCAAATGCATAAGATAATAATAGTTTAAATCAAAAAAAAAAAAAAAACTCTTACTAAAGCGTTAATGTGTGCTGTTCGGAATACAAGGACTTCGAGTGAGGGGAACATTGCAGCCAATCCAAGTAGAGAATAAGCTATTTCCGAAACAGTTTCAATCTCCACTGTTATAGTTAAAGATCTGAGTTGCTCGGCTGTGTTCGATTGGCCTGCAAGACAGCTGGAAATGAAGTCTAAGTCACTGAAGTCGATCGGTTCTTGTATAGTCAATTCCTTCAAAGGACAACATCTTGCTATCGTAAGAAGAGATAAATGGCTATCGATACAAAGGGAATGGAGCAGCGACAGATTGTAAGGTATCACCGGATATAATGCTTCTGATATTGGACGAATATATTTAAAAGGCGACGACGATTGTCGTATTATTCCATTCCTTGTCAATAAACGGACGAGAAATTCCGTCATGCTAAATGGAATTGAGAGTGAGAGGTTACGCAGATTGGGCAGTGCTACTAGCGTCGCAGATAGTAACGGAAACGTCAGATAAGCGTCGCTGGGAATGGCAGCCGAGTAGTCGAGGGATACCACAAACGACGGATAATGCACACTGAATTTGGAGTTGGATAGAATAGTGACGAATAGCCTTCTGGCATGATGGTTCTTTGTTTTGATATCTCGATAAAGTAGTCGTGATACGATCTTGTGAGCATGGCTGCAAGTTCGTACCATGGAGAGTTGAGTTTTTGTATCGCTGTATTGTCCGATTTCGTTGATAAGTTCGGCTGGTAGATCAACAAACGTAGCATAGGCATTTCTGTTTATCGGGCTATCAAAAATGAGACAAATGAAGTTATCTGGAATATTATACATACCGTCGTATCGACGGATACGGTATTACTCTAGCACCCGACATGTGAGACGAACAATAGCGCGACTATATCAACTAAGGGTTGTCAATCCGATCATTGTTTTATACCGCTGCTTCATTCATACCTTACTTTTTTTGGATCAATACACGTCGTCTTCGCTTGGTATTATGGTGTTGCATTCGGATCTCCATCTATGTACCTTGAGCTTATATGGTGTTACCTCTGTTTACCATTTTTGGTAATTAACTACTTACAGCAGCGATTCCGTGTTGCTATTTATAGTAGCGATAGTCTCACGTATTATTATCCGTAACACTACCAGGTATTGCTCAAACGGGTACCGCCTTAAATGACATTACCTGCAATGGTGTCATCTGAAGTAGTGCTACCTGAAGCAGTGCTCAAACTCTCGCTTCCAAAAACGATGTTGGCCTGTAACAGTATCACTTGACGTGTGCTCCCTGAAACGGAAAAAAAAACCCCCCGTACGCCAAAAGGTCACAGGTCAACGATCTGCATAACGCGACCGTGCTTTCCTTATTCTAATTTTATATAACAACACAACGACGTCTAGTTCCCATATTTAGGCTGTGCGTCTGCTCGAGATACTCTAATACTATTTGTATATCTGTGCATGTTGCGATACCTGTGGCCTATAAAATAGTCAACATCCCCTCATCTCTGAAACAAATTTTCACCGGTTAAATTCCTGAACCTCTTCTTCATCTACATTTTTACACAATGAGCAGTGTACGACTCTTCTTAACACTGCCATCTGTGTTCTCACTACAGGATACTTACAGGTCGGTTCATCCGCTTCCAGCACCCTGTCCCGACGAAACAGTGAGGTTGAAGATATCCTTCGAGAAGATCCCAGACGATTCGTGATCTTTCCTATTCGTTATAAGGCGGTGAGTTATATCATTGTTCTTATTTATCTCTTCAGATCAGCTCACATTGGCTGATAACCATGTTCGCTACCCTATTCGCATGGCAAGATCTGGTCCATGTATAAAAGTGCGCTCGCGTCCTTTTGGACCTCGGATGAAATAGATCTGTCTCGGGACATCATCGATTGGGCATTACGCATGACAGAACCAGAAAAGAATTTTATCTTGCTTGTGCTTGCTTTCTTTGCCGCCTCAGATGGCATTGTAAACGAGAATTTGGTTCAACGCTTTTGCAGTGAAGTAATGATCCCGGAGGCCAGATGCTTCTATGGGTTTCAGATTATGATGTACGTATATACAATGATCACTATCACGAAAATACTAACATAACACAACTAACAGGGAAAATATTCACTCGGAGACGTATGCCAACCTGATTACCACGCTGGTTGCTGACAATGCACAGCGAGACAGCCTCTTTGAAGCGGCCACAAATGTCCCGTGTATTGCTAGTAAAGCCAAGTGGGCATTGCGATGGATTGAAAGCAAATCTGAATCGTTTGGTGTTCGCTTGATCGCCTTCGCTGCTGTGGAAGGCATATTCTTCTCGTCTTCATTCGCAGCAATTTTTTGGTTGAAGCAGCGCGGTGTCATGCCGGGATTGTGTTTCTCCAACGAGCTCATATCCCGCGATGAAGGGACGCATACAGAGTTCGCCTGTCTTCTGTATCATCATCTCTCTTCTCGACCATCCAAGGAGAAGGTGACTCTCATCATATCCGAAGCAGTCAACATCGAAAAGGCATTCGCGAGGGGTGAGTCGCTATCTTTCAATTGCCGTCATAACTCACGTCGCAGTAGAAGCGTTGCCTCAGAGGCTGTCCGGCATGAATCATACGCTGTTGAGTGAATACATTGAGTTCGTAGCTGACCAGCTGCTCAGTATGCTCGGGTACCCGAAATACTACCTGGCATCTAATCCAGTAAGTTAAATTTCGTTAATGGCCTTACAGCGAGATTGAACGTTAGCCTAGTTCCCATTCATGCAATTGATATCAACGGAAGGAAAGACAAATTTCTTCGAAAAACAAGTATCAGAGTACCGTCACGGACCAGCCTTACCAGATACATTTATTCATTCTAGTTCTGAAGAAAAGTTATTCTGAATACCGTCCATCCTACCCTCTTCGTCTGATATGATATCAGAGGTAAAAGCATATCATGACAAATGGAGCGTAATGTACAAATAAGCAAGAATTTTGACCTTGTAGTAGGATATGTAGTACTTCGAATCTAACACATATTTGACTCCTCACCTTGGAAATAAGTTAAATTAAGGCCGGATATTTGTTTGTTTGATCTAACCTCTCACTGATGTAACTGTAAGTCACTGAGGTTTGACCTGTGTATCCAGTTTGCTCCCGGACCGATCCAATACCGTGCCTATCTATCAACGACTCGGATTAAGGCAAACTTAGAGACGCCATATGTGTAGTATACAAGAATCCGAAACTTACGGTCATAGTAAGATTAGTTTCAGTTGTAATGTACGCCTTTTACCGACCGACGGGATGCGATGTAACGATTCATGGCCTCAGAAACTTGCCCATACGCACGCTCCACCATGAATACCTTCAAGAATTCCAACAAGACATCTGCTCACATTTAAGTTCACCTTTCAATATGCATGCATATTCAGTTAGCAAAGAGGGGGATACCATATATGATTAGCCATACAATTTTCGTAATACAGTTGCATGTATACGAGTATTTTTTTTCGTTTCTATTTAGCGATATACAACTCTCTAGACCTACTAGCCACTGCTCAACAAATATCTTTCCTCTTGTCATTTGATCTTCGTAATTCATTTGCGGATAGAAACAAAACCTCGACCCGATTTGAGTTTCCACTACTGATTTCAATGTGTTGCGGTAAAACATATAATTTTTTTCAGCATCCTGTAAATCGCGTCGTACGGTTTGGTCGATGCGGCCGATTGAATTCGACGGAAAAAAAAAACCCATTTAATACATGGTAGACACTATCAAACATCGTATCCTATTATCACTCTTTCAATGATAGGTATTTATTTTCGTCCGTCTTCGGAGCGAGATAATAACATAGATCGCCCATGTCCGCTTTGTACATGCACTAGAGATCGCGTTGACTATCGCGGATTCTAACGATGGCAACACAAAGCTACTCACAATACACGGCTTGTTGTCGGATATTTTGATACATACTTCATCCGCCACGAAGCTAGCTCTCGCTATCCTTTCCAAATGGGGAATTGACAAGAGCACAGAAGCAGGTTCTTTGACCACGACTCTCGCTGAGCGCTTATCCGTATGCTTCTTGGAGAAAAAATCGTCTTCGTCAGAGGATTTTATCCGTACCGGAAAACAAATTTCCCCATGTCCAGTCGAGTCCCAGACCTCGAACCTAATTCCATTTTCATTTATGCTAATGCGGACCGTTACGGAGAGACAGGCCAAAGTATCAAAAACTCGCGCAAATTCATACGAATCCATTATTGCTGAAGTCGCGTAGGTTTCGTCGGGTATGCTGAAGATATCGGGATAGAGGCTAGGAGTCTTGATGTTGTAGGTTGCTGACCACCGAGATTCTATCGCAGATAGGATAAAAATGTCAACACCGACTAGCTAGTCAAAGTAATCTCGACACAGTCTCACCTCTTAAACCAAATATTAACTGTACAACCGATCCATTATCACTGGTAACAACACTACATGTTTCCCCCCGCTCTGAGCAGTCAAGGACGGATCTGAATCGCGAGATCCCTATGCGAAAAGACACAGCACGTTCGCAATGTAACTCTGTAAACACATCTGACGAAAAATTCATCGTCACTAATACGACTTGAGTACTTGCTCTGAGTGGGCCATTGCTCTGCATGGCATATATGAGTCCTTATTTTTGAATTTAAACTATGGCTGAGTTAGTAACCCAGTGATTTTTTTAACTTTAGCTGTTTAATAGTGTAACTGTATTGATACTACTATAATCAGACATACAGAAAGGGGGTATTATAAATACTCTTAGAAGTTAGCCAAATAGGCCAACTTTTAAGAGTATGTATAATACCCCCCTATCTTTATATAAACAATATAATACTATACAGTTCATTTATTTACTATATATTCTATCATGCATATACTGCAAATACAAAGTCTTTTTCTTTACATCTGATAAAGTATTCACTATTAGTCATACACAGATTTCTTTCTTCAGTACACTGTCTACCAGTTGTAATTCCATCATGATACCATATAGTCCCATTAGATGATATAAATCTAGAAGTAAAATGATTATCACCATGATATACAGTGCCTCTCAATCCTAAGGTACCAGAATTATTTTCAGCTTTTACTTTGATTTTATGACTTGTTCTAATATTTGTAAAAGGATATTCCAATATTAATAGTTTTGGTACTTCATAAAACTTTATTGAATGAACAAGAGTTTCCAAGCATTCTGGGCATTGATCATGTTCAGTAAGAGTTGGAAATGATATCCATTGAGAGGTAGAAGTTATAGCCTGAAGAGTCAAGTCAAAGCAATATCCAAGATTATCAGCATAGTCACTTTTAATATAGCCACAGTTTTCACAATAAATCTCAGACCTGCCATTTAATCTCTCATCTTTTAGAAGTATAGTTGCAAGTTCTCCAACACTAGCACTGTTTTTTCCTTTTGGAAACATAGTAGAGTGATCTTGATATAGCAGATCTCTTACAACATTTCTAGCCTCTTCTAAACTTAGAGTTTCTTCTTGTACTTGAGTAAAGCCATTAGCTAAAGTGTATGTATAATGATTGATATTAGTAAATATTTCAGTCCATTCTATAGGATTTTCAAGCCATAGGTTATATAGAATTGTAAATAGACTATCATAAGGACAGCTATAATTTTGATTATCCCAGATAAAGCCAGTAGGAGAATCATCAGTTTGATTAATTGTATTCTGTCTTTTTTTAGATAAAACAGGTTTGGTCTCATTGGATTTCCACTTAAGATTTGATACCTTGGTACCTTTAGCAGGTATATAAGTTTATATGCCAGGAAATTTATACGCAGAAGATGGGACATAGGCCATCACTGGTAATATAACATGTATATGACACATTTGTCAACATGCTGTGTTGCATAAACATTGTAGACGTAGAGAATCTAGATTCTCTACGTCTACAATGGTTTTGCCAATTGTGCAAGGTAAGTCTTGCCCAAAGAAATTGCTGTGGTCTATATATGAATATGATTAATAAGCACTTATAGATAATATATGATTACTTACCAGAAGCCACCAAGTT
>Ga0247741_1000374_pt1 | contig 26160 bp, 17 predicted proteins | sample UWRJL213509R2_FD_180945 | JGI IMG/M metagenome (GOLD analysis project Ga0247741, IMG submission 180945) | Plant litter microbial communities from Arlington Agricultural Research Station in Wisconsin, United States - UWRJ-L213-509R-2 | ecosystem: Environmental > Terrestrial > Plant litter >... | reverse complement strand
ATCACCGAGCTTGAAATCCAAGGGGCGTCGCCCACGGATTATACCACCGTTGTCCAAGCTTGTTTGGATCTCCCAGCTTGTATTTCCATTACTAGTGCTGGGATTGCTGATAGAGGTCCGAGAATTTCTTTAGCATCAAATTCCTTATTATGGAGTTTGAGTTACAAACCCAAGCCCGCTTACTTCGCAGTTCTGGATATTATGTAGCTGACACACCAGAGAAGCCCCGCGCCATAAAAATCAAGTCTCTCAGATTTTATAAAATCTACCGCTTTCTATTGACGCTAAGTTGACGCTGCAATCATTGGATCTCAAAAACTGGCCTATACTGAGAAGCCCTTGGAGAAAGCATGACTCAAAGGAGGCACTGACTTATCACTCAAATTAGACCAATCATATGCATTCTTTTGAAATTTTGGACCCAAGTAGACATTAGCGTCATTCTAAAGCACGTGCTCGCGAGCGCTTACTAGATTACATCATCTCACCTTGGGCGTCTAATACACCTCATGCTTCCAGCGTCCAGCGTGCCTTTGCATTTCCTGATTAGCATAGATACCAGAACTATCTCCTCGAATAATTGACCTGTAACGACCCGGAACTCAATCCACATAGGCTCTGCCAGTGTGCTTACTTTGAGTTATTGGGCCGCCGCGGAAGACTTGCAAGTCTTTGACTATCGATCTTCGTCAATAATACATGCAATTACTAAGCTTCTCAGTCAAGAAAGAGCGACCTTAAGCACGGCTCTGTCCACCGACCACCTCAAACCACAGCTGGGGTCCCATTCCGGCTATTCATGGCAAATCTCCATATAACAATGGCCAACTTCCTTTCTCTTATCGGTCTCTTGGGCATACTTGCCTCTCAAACTAGAGCAGTCGGGCTCTGGGGGCAGTGTACGTCTGACTCCCAAGCGAATACCATCACAACTGAAACTCTCTATCTTAGTTGCTGGCAAAGACTATACAGGCGACGGGCTTTCAACATATCTCATCTTAGTACAACCATCTACTGACATCAAGAATAAAGTTTCCACAAGGCCATTTTTACGTTGTTACGAAATGCTGGTTTTATACTATATATGGTCAGGTCCAGAAGGTGCCTGCCACCTGGGTTTTTTTCAACATGAGTCTTAGCGCGGCGTCGTGTCCTCCCAACGCTGGATGATATGTAGCAGGGTCGGAAGGAAATAAAGCTAGATTCATGATAGTATACATTTGTGCATTCGGTGGGGAGTGCGCGATGCGACAACTGAGTCCTCAATATTCAATGCTCAGATCAACGGTTTCAATACATAACTCAAAGCTGGTCTGGTGTGATGCTTTGGTATATATAATGTATCGTATGTGTAATCACTTTGTTGTCTGCCCACCGCCTCGGTCTACACTCATTCCTGCAGGACACTCGCCGCCAAAGGTAAACATCATGCACAAGAAATACAAGTGAGGTGTAAATTATGGTGCTGTAGAAGTAGGGAAGAAAAGGAAAGGGTTGTCGTAACCGAAGGTAATAAATAGCTATCAAAGGCGGAAAGTGTGTGATTTTTACCAATGTTGGGATCTAAGCTCAACGGGAGGGTACAAGATGCGCCGAATCATGGCGGAATGACTACAGAAAAAAGAAGGCGCTGTGGGTGGTACAATATAGAACGAGTCAAACAGTACAGTGTCCAGAATGACCAAGAGAGACGAAAAGCAAAGCAGCAGAGAACAGCAGTTGCGGAACAAGATGGACAGCAAGAAATAGCAGAGTCGTGCAAGATATCAAGAACAATCATCAGTACCCAGGAAGAAAGGAATATTGAAACGACAACGCCCAGTGGCAATCGCGTTCAATCAGGAATCTCGCTTCGGCGACCGTGTGATTCGTAATCGTCGTCGTCGCTGCCTTCATCGCCAGACTCTTCTGGCCCGATGACATGCATATGGCCACCCATTCCACCGCCAATGGCCGTAGTCGTACCCCCGCTGCCCTTGCTGCTCCCTGCCTTTTTTGGACCCGAGGTTTTGTTACTGAACCGCTTTTTAATCTGGGAGAATAGGTGATCACAAACGCTCAGCAATTTTACGGTTGAGGGCAACATGGAACTCACCAGTTTGGCATAGACAAGGCCACATGCGTTACATAGTGTTCTGGGACCTAGAGATGCCTGTGTAAGTCTAGCGTAGAACACATGGTCTTTGGGGCACGTACCCATTGGACCTCGGCGCCATTCCGGTGTGGAGGTCGCACTGCAACCCAGACATGTCTGCCCATCCCCCATCCCTTCTTCAGTTTTCTATAATATGGAATAAGTCATTATGATCATGAAAATAGGAGGTCGCGTGAAAGTTTCAAGGCCTACCTGTCGCTTCCTATCCCCACCCGCACCGACAGACCCTGACGCTTTTGCACCGTTCACTCCTTCCTTCCCTCCATCTCCTTTCTTCAATGGGCCATCTTCAACTATTCGTAGCGTACCCTCAGTTTTTATAATCTTTGGCGATGGCGCGCTGGAGGTTGAGGTAGGCTGGGAGGCCATAGCATGCACATGTGGCGGATAATGCGAATGCGCGGTCGAGGATGAGGTTGAGCCAGGCCCGGCGGTTATAGAAGACGGAGGAGGTGGGGGAGGCTGTTGTTGCTGAGAGGATATGGCACCCGCCAACGAGCTGGCCGACGTGCTGGTGGTCGTTGTATGCGCCCCATTTGTGGATGGATTCGTCGTTCCATATGCAGGAGGAGAACCTCCTTGTACGTATTTCAACGCCGCATCGAGCATTTGCATACCATATGTCGCACTTTGATGCATCCTTTCCATAGCCTCGGGAGTAACTGCCGTTGAGTCATTTGTACTTTGAGACGAAGCTGAGTTTGGACGACCACGACTGTCGTTGCTCCCGTTGGCAGACTCAAGAATCGCCTGATATGACTGCATGAGCTGTAAACAGGAAATGACGTTAGCCCACGTCAAACTCCAAAGTTGGATAGAATTATTTATTAAGCGAAATAAAATAATCTAAATTCAAGAAAAGAGAGTATGATTGGTGCATACCTTCATGAAATCCAACCCACTTGGAGGGGAAGTTGGAGGAACAACGCTGGTGTCTATATTCACTGTTGAAGCGGGAGCGGTGGACCCAGATCCTATGGCTGCAGGGGCAACCATTCCTGACGGAACACCACCACTCAAACTACTTGTGCTCGATGTATGCCGAGGCATCGGGGGTTGATGGTGTTGGGGGGGTTGGTATGGCGCGTGTTGCGTTTGTGGCTGGGATTGAAGGTGAGTAGGGGGCGGAGGTTGTTGATGATGCGCGGGGGGCTGTTGGTGTTGTTGTGACGGCGGGAGCTGAGGCGCTTGCTGGTGCTGAGGTTGATGTTGCTGATAGTGCTGTGGATGATGCTGCGGGGGTGGAGGCGCGCTGCTCTGTGATGGAGGGGGCGCAGGCGCATGTTGCTGTGGCACTGGGGTCGGGCTAACCAGAGAAGAAATACTATTCGATCCATTGGGTGGGCCAATAGAAGATGAGACAGACGTTACGCTGTCCCTTCCCCCTCGTCTCCGCTTATTGTTGTTATTACTAGGCTGCGGGTAATGCTGTTGACGCATTCTCTCTTGCTGTGAACTAGGAGGTGGGGGCGGATGTTGTTGGGCTTGAGCATGCTGCTGCTGTGAGATTTGCGGCTGATATTGCACCTGCACTGGATTCACATGTGTCGGTGGGGATCCAGAACTGGGTGGGGGTGGGGGGTGCCCATGGTGCGATTGGTGTTGGGTTGAGGATCCCATCGAGCTATACGGAGGCGGGGGCTGTGGGGTCGGTGTCGTCGACGATTGATTCTGGTAGTGCGGCGGCGCAGCAGACGGAGGTTGCGGCGTAGGTGCTGGTTGGTAGTGCTGTTGACCTTGATTGCCATGCGTTTGACTAGTTGTAGGAGTTTGGCTTTGATTTTGATATCGATTTGAGCCATAAGACGAATACTGAGGTGCTTGCGGATGATGCTGCAGTTGCATCGGGGCTGCGGTTGTCGGAGGAGGCGCAGGAGGAGGCGCAGGAGTCATGTGTTGGCTTTGGCTCTGACTTTGATGCTGATGCTGTTGAGACCTGTGCCTATCGTCCAGAGGAGACACAGAAGAGCTTAGAGAAACGGGTGGCATCATTCTACGAGAGCTAGGGGCTGAAGAGGGTAGACCATAGCTTCCTGAGGCTGACGACGACGAGAGCCTATGAGGCTGAGAGTGATGGCCCGAGACACCTGGACCGACGCTCGAGTTAGAACTTGGAGGGGGGGCCGAGTCCATCATCCTGGCTAGGGAGCTGGAGGACGGAGCTGGAGGGCGTTCATGTGCAGATAATGAGGAGGAGGAAGAAGACGGAGGGGGCGGCCCGTATGAAGACGAAGCAGGATGGTGTTGGGTTTGCATGTTGCTGCTGCTCGATGCATGCGTAGAATGATGCCCTTGCGAAGTGTAGTGACCCCAGTTGCTATTAGTCTCGGATGTAGAAGATGCAGGCGCACTGTGCTGAGGAGGTGGCGGAGGCGACCATTGTTGCTGTGGGTGATGTGACGAATGCATAGCGTAACTGGACGATGAGGTAGACGAGGGCGGAGGAGGGGGAGCAGGGTTGACATAATTCGAAGATGGGTGTCCATAACCCCCAGAAGAAGATGAAGATGAGGGTGGTGGAGGATAATGCGGGGAGTGTGATTGTGATTGTGAATGTGAAGAGGAAGTCGACGACCGTGCGTGTCGGAGTGACGGTGCATGCATCATATGTTGAGGTTGATGGTCGTACGAAGAAGAAGAAGAGAGAGGTGGCGGTGGCAGTGGGTGCGAGTGCGGCGAGTGGGAGGGGGGCGGTAGGTGCGACGAATGTCCATGACTAGTGGTCGATGAGGGAGGAGCGTACGAGCCATATGTATCATAAGCCGACGAGCCATGATACATGGGGTATCTGCCGTCTGAAGACATGCCGACCTAACTAGGCAGCTTTTTTTGAACGTCTCGATGGTGGAAAGAAGGAATCAGTAACGGGACCGCTGGCGTGAGTTGGTGCAGTCCTGATAAGGCGCGGTCTGGTAAGCCTAAATGGCGGGGAAAAGACGTGTGAGCGAGGTTAATCTTAAAAAAGTCATGACAGGCGCAAAAAAAGCTTTGCGAGGGAAAGACAATTGAAAAAATAAGCCAGAAAGCCAACCAGATTTGAATGAACGCGGCGAACGTCAAGGTAGCGGCGCATGGTCATTTTTCAACATGAGGGAAGGGCTGGAAATAGAATCAATAAATAGGGACCTGGCGACGACGGCAGACAGTCAGACAAGCTGTCTCGCCTGTATAGCCTGCAGAACTGGAGCGTAACAACCCAACCTGCAGGGCCGCCAAACCGCCAAAGATGAACGGTGGGTCATGCATCCCTGCTGCAGGGATCAGGAAGACCCCATTCACAGAATACGACCAACCCTCTTTCTTCTCCTGCTCACATCTGCTCCTCACTGTGCCTATCGTCGCGGGATCACAACAAAGCCGAGCAAAGGGTGCATTGAATGACGATGCAGTGTACACTGCCTGTTCAACGTCATCAAACTTGCCAGGTGTCGGCGGCTAACACCAACAAGAAAGCAGCGGACATGCAAGCACAACGTCGAGGGTACTCACTTGTAGAGGAAGCCACGAGCGTGTTCAAAGACCAGCCACACGTCTTAAGATAGATCCACAGCGCTTGGGCTAAGACCCGGCGGAAATGGCAGATGGATGTCCTCTGGAAGTGACAATAGCCCACGCGGGGCTACAAGTCAGCGTGGCGCTTTACACACTTGATAAGCGTCAAGTGAATGAATGTCAAGACTGACCGCAGACCGGCGGGATTCCTAAACTCTCCCTTCCCTTTGTCCGACAAATGTAGTGCCAGAGCTTCAAGGCTTCGAAACTGAACTGTCCTTCGCCAGTATGATATATGGTTGTGGTATGTTTTCTCGCGAATCTCTGATGATGTTTTGGTTGGGCTCGACTCGAGGAAGTCAGGGCAAGAACACTGCTTCGCCTGACGCTTGCTCAATGAGATTAAGTAGTCGACGTTGAGGATGAGGAGAAAGGACGGAAATTGTGACGGCTATTGACAAGACTCATGAGGTTCCTATCGGGCCGCCCACGGCCGAACAACAGTCTTTTAAACTTAGAAGTCCCGCCCTGGAGCGCTAATCGCAATCTAAAATCTCGAAGAAACACATGCTTGATTGGGGAATTATGAATATACATAGCTTGAAGGACTGATGCTGGTGTATGCGTGCGATGAGAGTGGACTAGCAAAGTGAACGAAAACAAAACGAGTGGGTTAGATGGAGAGAAAGCTGGACTGCCAGTGATAGCTCGGATGTCCGCGTCGGACTATTCAAAATGATTGTGGGATGGAGTAATGTATGAGAGTGGAAAAAGGAGAAAAAGGGACAGAACAGAGGAACAGAACATGATGAATGAGCGAATTATAGGACATCGATGTGAAAAAAGAATGGGAAGCTTTGGGAAAGAAGAAAGAGGGTTCGAGTGGGAAACACGAAGTCATGCCGTCAGACAGTGTCCACAGATCGGCGGTCTGAAAAATACGAGGCCAGTTGACAGTGTCAAACCACGAATGTCAAATTGACGACATTTGCGGCTGACATAGACTAACCAACGGCATCTTCTCGGATTATTACCCAACAGCAGCCGTTTGGTCCTTGTCTGGGCCACCCCTGATTTTCGTGCCTCTCTGTGGTGGCGCACTGCCATATTCATCCACCCCGCTCGCCGAAGTTCCATCGTACCCGTCGTAATCCTCCTCAGGTGGAGGCGGGGGGATCTTCGTCGTACTCGTCCCACTAGCAGCAGCAGCAGCTCTCTCTCTCGCCCTCCTTCGTCTCTTCAGGATCTTCTTTCTGCTCCTCACTGCTCGACGGTATGATGCATCGTCGCCATAGAAGAGATCATACTCGCAGAACGCGCATATCCACTCGTCAGCGGGGTTGGTTGACTGTACGAGCGGGGGAGCCTTGGCAGACCCAGACTTTTTGCTCTTGCGACGAGGTGGAATTTGGGCACTGAGGAAGCGGACTGGGGGCGGCCAGATATTGTTGTTGGTATTTGCTTGGCCTTGAGCGTTCGGGCCACTGTCTCCAGGTCCAGAGTGTGGCAATCGAGAAGGGACATAGTTCTTGAGGTGATGTGGGTTCGAAGCGTTTGCCAATGCAGAGCGTTTCTTCTTCTTCCCGTTCTTCACTTTGCCTCCTGCCATGCCTAGCACACTTCCTAAGCTCAAGCCACCGATCGAGCCAACCCCAGATTCCACCGACTCTGGCGTCTGATCGCCTCCGCTGTTGGTTCCGTTACCTGCGGTGATGGCCTTCGCCATTAGCTGCCTCTCGGTCCTCGCAGCTCGTTCCCGGTCCCTTTCTTGCCTTTCCCGCTTTCCTCGCCCACCGGTGGCCTTGACAAGCGTTTTGCTGCTTCCAGTAGCAGCTGCTGAAGCCATCTTTGCCGCTTTTGCCGCTTGTCGTTCCAATTCACCTTCGAACCGCTTTCGTAACGTGGCTACTTCATCCTTCGTAGAGATAAGACGGTCGGCGGCTGATCAAAGGTCAATGCAGAGAGGTTACCAGTGCGTTGAAGGACGGGCCAAGTGAGAAGGTCGGGTTGGGAAACAACAGGTGAACAGGTACATGTGAGGGAAATACAAGCACGATTAATAACGCACTTAAGCAAAGGGAAGAGAATAGGGCATCGATCTCAACACAGATGAGGAAAGAGAAAGGAGAAGAATGTAATCAGAGAGACACTTACTAGCGCTGGGACAGCAAAATAAGAACCCCCCTGTTGGAAATGGCACTGCGTCTGGATGTCGATACCTCCGCTCTGGAGTCTCCAATACGAGCTTCATCGCACGCGCCAGGCGAACTGTCTTCCTCTTCGATTTGTGTATCTTCAGGTTCTCCCCTATTGACCCTCCGCCAGCTGACGCAGAGCCGATACCACCCACAAAAGGGTAGTTGGCAGATAATGCTTGATCGAGGGCCAAAGTATCACCATGTGACAGAGCACCCATCACAGCAGCAAGCTGCCGTTTCCGTGTTTTCAGTACCTCTTTATGTTGTAGCCCAGCCAGCGTGGCTGCTGTTAGTTTGCCTTTCTTCTGCACCAACATCGACAATTGACCAGGAAAGGGAGGGGGCGGATATGCAGGAGAGCCAGGAATCGTCTCGTAGTCACGGTCTCTATCACGGCCTCCATCCCGATGTGGCTCAGTATCAGCTCCTGTGCCAACCAAAGAGCCATCGCCGCCCTCTTCGTCCAGATAACCAGAAGGACTTCCAACTCGCCCAGTATCACCTCCATCACCACCTCGTGGCGAGCTACCAGCATTGGCAGGTACCTTCCGCTTCTTGGTATTTCCGGGTTGGCGAATGTGGTCGACATAGTCACCATCCCCGCGGCCTCCATCCTCTTCCCGCCCTCGCGATTCCCTCTCTCCGACTCTTTCCTGACCACTGCCAAGAACAGCCGTCGGGCTATTAGTACCAGCGACACCCATTCCCATTCCCATACCCGCACCCATACCCATGGTCATCCCATTCATACTCGGCAACCCCAGACCAAGACTCCCTAAGCCTCCCATCGCCACTCCTGCGGCTGCAGCTGCAGCCGCAGCCGCAGCAAAGTGTACCCCAAATTCAATAGAGTCCAACTCTGACAAAGGAGGTAGTTGCCCGTTCCTTCCCGCTCCGGCGACAGCAGCGAGTGCAGCCGCCGCTGCCGCTGCCGCATTGGTAGCATTACTGGCGTCATTACCAGCTCCGTGGCCCGAGGCAGAACCTGCTAGAAAGTTTTGGACGCCCCCAAGAATAGGCATGTAGTAGTTCTGCAGGGCCATCCTAGCGGTGAGAGAATCGGCGTGTGCGAGGAGCTCCTCCGCTGTGGCATTTGGTCCGAGGGTGTCCAAGGATGGCGGTAATTGCTGGTGGTGTTGTTGCAAAATAGCGGCGGCGGCACTTTGGTGCAGCAATGCAGTTGCACCCTGTGCTGCGAGAGCGGATGCAGTCGCAGGTGAGAGAGACAATGGGTTGGACCTCTCGCTGATTGGCGCCGACGTTCGTCGTCGCTTTGGTAAAGGCTTGACTCGGCGAAGAGTCGGGAACTCTGGGACGTCAAAGATAGGCGATGGCGTCCCTCTATACATGGTGTCTGCTTTTATTGACGATCTGAAGTCGATCGTCCTTGTATAGGCACTCCTTCGACCAGGGTGTCTAAGGAGCACACTTCAATGGTGAATCCCTGCCGCAGCGAAAGATGAGGGTGCTTTGCGGGGAGGTGAAGTGAGGATGATTGAATCTCGAAGAGTGATCTCCAGTCGTCTGGTGATGGGTGTCTGAAAACAAGACCACAAGACGTCTCAGCATCAGCGCCAACCAAGAACAGTCACAGAACAAAGGAGTGTTAGAATTGAAAGCGGTGACACTCGATGGAAACCGAGGAGAACGAATGAGGTAAAGAGACACAAGACCAAATGGTAATTGACAAGTTCCAAAATAAGAGAACGCCTTCCAGAGGACCAAACTGGTACCACTCCCATAAGAATGCGGGACAGAGTAACTCGCAGGGGGATACTGCGTCGAGATACACCGGGATAGGTATATCCGACCCATATCATGGTACTTCTTCGGACGCAGCGCGGTGACAGATGAGCAAATGAAAAAGGCACCTTCGGAAACCAAAACACACGGAATAGAGATCATGGAAAGACGAGGAACACAGTATTCCGTTAGGTGACGAGGAACCTGTCATTAACACGCAACGTCTGCGTGCTATGCCTCTAGCAAAACCGCTGAGGATCATCGTCGATGGTCCAATAATCTGTCCACAAATCGAGACTAATCTTCTATCGATCCTTCTCGGAACGTATAGAGCATAAGTTCAAATCCGAGCAACACCCCGATGAGCACTGAGAAAGGCGGTATCCACATCGTCCAACCCATGGTTTCAAAGAAAGAAGGATTGGACTACACACCTAATGCCACTAAACTTCAAACAGTCTCTCCAAAAACTCGAACAGTCCCGACGAGAGCGACCGAATGGGGAGAAAGCCAAAGTCCAAGCGGCTTGAAGATCTCGTTCGAAATATATACGACGCTTCGAACCTCGTGAGCGGGTCGTCCTCGAACCTGGAGGTCGACAATTTGAAATGTAGAGGTCAGTCTCTGTGGTAGACTCCGACAACCGCGACCAACGTCAACGAAATGTAGCACAATTCTCCAAACGAGATCCTTCAGACGAGATAATTTCAAGAAAAATATCAAGAAAGGGCGTACAAGATGATGAAAGAGTAAGGCAAGTGCTAAAGGTCGCCACATGCACTGCTGGCCGTCTTGAGGGCTATTCCCGAGCCTGTGACGAGATTAGTGCAACTGAAAGGGGGGAAAATTAGTAATTTCAGTTCCCCAAAATGCTAACTGGCAGCGGAGATCGCCGAGCAACGGAAAACCCAGAGTCCCCGTTGAACCTGAGGGTGGTGAAAATTCTTTGAGTCTGACGAGAGCGCATATTGAGAGGGACACAGAACATAGATTGAAACAGAACGTAAACTAAGCTAACTAATCTGAAAATGACGATGGATAAACAGAACAACCCAACGAAGAGCCGAACTGAATGAATTGTTCAAGAAGCTGGACGAAAGGAAGGAAAGGAGAAATAAAGTGTCTCCATCGAGTCTCGAATGTGTGCATGGGAAGACCTAGAATCATACAAAATCATTGCGCTGCATTACCATAACATACCGTATCATAACGTACGTCGAAGAGGGGAAGAAAGTTGGAAGGGCAGTAATATACGAACAGACAGGGTGGGGGATAATGTAAACAGTCTAGTGGTGAGGACAGAAGGATGTGGCAGCATTGAGGAATCACCGTATCACCCGTGGTAGTGCGGAGTTCATGTGTAGGATGCGAATACGCAGGTGAGGGTATCAAGCGAAAGAGAGGGTGTCGCAGCGAACGCCAGATGGAGGAAAGCTATGATACACAAAATGGTGATGCTGATGGTGATACACAATGCCGATGGAGAGAAGGAAAATAAACACGAGACTGTTCGATGCCGCCCGAGAGAAAAGTCAGAAAATTGCGATGATGATGATGAATCGATGTGATATGCGTGAGGAATTGTGATGCCCGTTATTGCTCGTCCATGCGGTTGACGATTGCTATATGTGAATATAGAGGGTATAGGCCGGGAAGACGATTATAGAGTTGAGTCGAAGTCTACGTTGGGTCCGCCCGCGTCTAGGATAATAGCTGTATGATCTATCGTCCAATATTGAGATGTATGTTGGAAGTCATGGATGTATGATGTGGTTGATGTTAGAAAGTGGTGCAGTCCAGAAGATTACAAGAATTGTGCAATAGAATTATGTTGGCGCACAAGTGGGATTAGGCTCGTCGTCGAAGTCGGCGGAAAGCATGTACATCATACATTCTAGAACCATACAGAGCGTCTTCGGTCCCTCTAGCGGATGGGCCGGGTTGCATGGATGGATGGAGCAATAAAAAGCGTCGGTCGGTATGTCGTCATGATAGAGTTGCAGCACAATAGCCATAGTCATGGACAAGTGCAATCGCAATGAAACGATCACAGATATCGAAGTTCGTAAGATGCAGGATTTAGGCCAGATGGAAGTCCAGGGGAAAGTCGAGAGGTCGAGGTAGGAAGACTAGAAGGGAAGAGGGTCCATTTTTGAGAAGGTTTTAGGAGGGTTTCTGTTTCTGTGTATGAGGCGCAACTTGTAACGGAAAGGTAGCAGGAAAGGAAGAGAGGCGGAGGCGTGGAATTGATTTACCACCATCCTTGGGCACCTCCACCGCCGTAACCTCCGCCACCGCCACCACCATATGCTCCACCTCCACTACCATAAGAAGGACCCCCATAGGAAACCGACCTCGGGGTACCGCCGTAGCCAGCTCCACCAGCACTGCCGCCTCCTGTTCTATAGTCGCGACCACCAGCGCCTCCACGGCCTCCACCGCGTCCTCGTCCCCCACGTCCACGGAATCCCCCCCCACTGCCGAACGAAGCTTCGTGTGCAACAGTCTCCAACCATCCTGGAATGTCCTGGTTTGCCTCCCTTAACAGCTCCACAAGTTCGCGCACAATATTCTTGTTTCCGCGGTTGAAGAAAGCAGTGCTGACACCAGTGTTACCAGCACGTCCAGTACGGCCAATGCGATGAACATAATCATCGATATCGGAAGGCAGGTCGTAGTTGACGACGTGGGTGACGTTGGGGATATCGAGACCTCGAGCAGCGACAGCAGTTGCAACCATGATGGGAGTGCGGCCTGTGCGGAAAGTTTGCAGAGCCATTTCACGCTCCCGCTGCGTACGATCTCCGTGAATAGAGGTGGCAGGCAGGTTGTTGCCCATCAAGAAGTCACTGAGCATATCGGCCATACGCTTGGTCTCGACGAAAACGAGGGTGAGCCCCAGATCTTCTTTGGATTGCGAGGCAAGGATGTCAAGGAGCACACTACGTTTGTCGTTGTCCTCGACATACTCTATCTTTTGGGTGATGTTCTCGGACGTGGATCCAACACGGCCAACGCTGAGGAAAATGTAGTCCTTGAGGAAGTCCTTTGCAAGCATCTGGATGTCTCGTGGGAAAGTAGCACTGAACATGAGGGTTTGGCGTTCAGAGGTGCCCGGCATGTCCTCGCCTTGAACGATACGACGAATCTGGGGTTCGAAACCCATGTCAAGCATGCGATCGGCCTCATCGAGAACAAGGTATTTAATGTTGGCGAGGCTGATGCGACCACGCTCGATGAGGTCAACGAGGCGACCAGGGGTCGCACTGAGTAAATCACAGCCACGCTCAATTAAGCGGAGTTGCTGGTTAATGTCGGCGCCACCGTAAACAACTGCTGGCCGGACCCATGATCGATAAGCGAATTTACGAGCTTCATCGTGTATTTGAGACACGAGTTCGCGGGTAGGCGCAAGGATCAAGGCAGTGGGGTACGCCTTGCGGGAGCGCCCATAACCTTGAGGCTGGTCGGGTGGAGAACGGGGTCCTTGGGAGAAAGAGGCAGAAAGTATAGGGAAGAGGAAACCTCCTGTCTTGCCGGAACCGGTCTATTCAGGGAATGTTAGTTCGTGTGTCAGATGGCATGGCAATGCAGAAATAGCTGTACCTGAGCGCAAGCCATCAAGTCTCTTCCACCAGCGACGATGGGAATAGAGTACTTTTGGACAGGGGTAGGAGTTGTGTACATGGCATAGCCAATGTTTTCCAAAAGAACTGCATCCAAAGGAGGGCTCGTGAAGGCAAGAACTGGGTCAGGAACTCCAGCGCCAGTTGCCTCGACCGGAATGTCGTCGTACTTTTCGAAGTTGATACCGGTGTGCTGCTTGGAAGGATCATTGGCGTCGCCAAAGAGCTCCTTCTCCATGCGCATATTACGACCACCGACGATGTGCTTCCCGTCTTTCCAAACTCCGTAGCCAAAGGTATCGCGCGCAGCTGGAGAATCTGTACGTGAAGTTGGGGCGGACCAGTTCGCAGTCTGCTGAGGCCCAGCCCAGCCATTGGTGGCTCCTCCTCCACGGGGAGGGCCTGCATAACCGCCTCTGGAGCCTCGGTCAGAGATTCCACCCCTGCTTTCAAAGCCGCCTCGGGCGGCTGGAGGGGGCGGAGTGTGTGTACGAGCGGCAGCCCAGCTGTTGCTGATGAGTCACGATATGTAAGCGAATAGCGCGATGACGAGGGGATGGAAACGAACTTACTCATTTGAAAATGAGGGATTGGAAGCAGCCCGCTGCACATTCCTGAGATGAGGAGGAACATAGGCGGATTTAGTCAAAGAAAGAGCATCTGAGGACGCAAAAAAAAATGACATGAGTTTGCTTCAAGGCAGGAGGAGAGGGGGGTTAAACACACCGAATTGGCTTTCAATGCCCGAGTTGCCATTTACAAGACCATTTGTCATATTAGTTCAAGCAGGTATAGGCGTTTTTCGTGATTTTGCTGGTGGTTCTTTCGTTAAAAAAAGAAAGAAAGAAAAGGTGTTCTAAGATGATGAGGGGACTGATCAAAAGAGCGGTTGCCTTGCCCTCAGAAAAATTCGAACTCATGTAAGCAGTTATTTCCCAGGGTCATGTGGTGGCGGCTGTGTCAACTACTGAATGTTGTCCAGGACGTGGCAGATAACCGCCAGCACTTCTTGACCATGTCCCACTCACACACTCATGCACCTGGCGAGGAGCATTCTCATTCACATGGACCCGAAACTCCTCAGACCCCTCACTCTCCGGGGATGCCAATACCAGACGCAGCTCTGCAGGCCCTAATCGAGCAGGACTTCATCCCAAGTCCGTTAACTCTTTCACCAGATACGACAATCGCCCTCTGTTCAGAGCACAAACTCGAAAAATGTGACGAATGCAACCTGGACTTTGTGAACACGAACCGTCTTTCACGGTTGCTCGTCGCAAACCCCAATCTGCTCTGCCCACCGCCTAGCAATGTGATCTCTCAAAAGCTATCTCAAATGGTTACGTCCACAAAAGATGAGGGCAACGTATGTGTTTCACTTGTTGTACCAGGCGCAAGATCTCATTCCACATATAGGCACTCTTCAAAGCAGGCCAACCCTTACAAGCCATTGCTCGATACAGTGCAGCCGCCTCAATGGCAGTCCAAAGACCCCCTTGGGAGGCCAATCAATTTATGCGTGAAGAGCTTTCTACCGTCATCTCAAATCGTTCGGCGGCCTACTTTGATTTGCGCGACTACGTTTCCGCTCTCGCAGACGCAGAGACAGTTATTGCAATTCGACGCAACTGGAGTAAAGGCCACTTTCGCAAGGCTAAGGCCCTGCTGGGCCTCAACCGCTTCCGCGAGGCAGCTGATGCCGTTCGTCTAGGACTGGACTTTGATCCCAGCAGCAATGTATGATTCTTGCAACATATCTGCAGTGCGAATGCTAACCTTAGGTACTTGCAGGAACTCCTTAATTTCTTGTCCGATATTGAGTCAGTTGAAAAGAAACTGGAAGAGAAACGAATCGAAGGTAGACAACCACCGGCCGTATCTGCAGCTGCATGAACACTGGACGTACTGTAATTGCCCGTGGAGGGTGCATCTCTCTTCATCAACAGACTTATATTTATATTCCTTCTATTACATGCTTGTATCTCATATTCTTCACGAAAGTTGGGAATGGCATACCACGAAACAGTTGTATCGACTTATCCTCGTCGGAACCCAAGTAAGATGTTCGAAGACTCCTATCTATCATCTATTAGCAACCATAAAAACTAGACTATGAAACCCATACAAATACAATTTAGATATTTCCAACGTACAAGTAGACTAGAGATTCTGCTCCAACGAAAGAAAGAATGCAAATACCAACTAACGGTTACCGCTGCCCAGCTGGTCCCTTCTTCGCAATAACACCTTTCCCCGCACCAGGTTTGCCTTTCGCCGCAGCGTGAGCAGCCATCTGCAGCTGCATGTGCAAATGCTGACCTGCTTGCGCCTGAGCGTGCTGAGCAGCTTGAGCTTGCGCAGCGACCGCCTGTTGTTGTTGCTGCATCTGCTGCATCTGCATCTGACCGTGACTTTGAGCCTGGGCCTGCGCTTGGGCCTGTTGCTGCTGAACCTGTGCCTGGTGCGCTCTCATGAGCATCATTGCCTGCACCTGTGCCATATGTTGTTGCTGTTGCTGGCCAGAGACTTGAGCCTGACCGCCTTGAACCGCTACTTGGCCCCCGCCTTGGGCCTGAGCCTGCAACTGCTGTTGTTGCATAAGCCTTTGGACCGCTAAAAACTGGATTTGTTGCGGTGTAATTTGTTGGCCGGTTTGCTGAGCCTGCTGGACGATCTGTTGGGTGATGAGTTGCAGCTGGTGCTGTTGCGCAGTTGGTATCTGGCTTTGTCCTGTGGCGGCGCCAGTATGTTGCTGTTGTTGCTGCTGGCCTTGAACGCGCCATAGTGGGTGGTAACCGCCACCAACGGCATACATCTGGGCGTATGCGGCCATTTGTTGCTGTTGTTGTTGAGTCGTGATCTGTGTCTGTTGCTGGACGGGTGTCTGCTGAACCTGCGTTTGTGCCTGCGCATGCGGTTGACCTTGGGCCAGCTGGGCTTGACCTTGTGCTGGTGATACCTGTGGAAGCTGTTGAGATTGGGCTTGCGGGGTCTGATGTTTCTGGGCCTGAGCAACTGCCTGAGCCTGAGCCTGCATTTGAGCGTGCTGTTGCTGCTGCATAGGTGTCGGTCTCCGCATAGGCGGCTTGCCGTCTGATCCCAGTGCCATACCAGGAGTCATAGGCCGACCTCCTGCTCCTATCCCTGGAGAGGCATGAGCCATCGTCGGTGTTGCATTCACCGTGACTCCCCCTGGATTTGCAACACCATTCACACCACCCTGCGCCTGCGCCATCTGAGTGTTCCCGTGTATCACGGGCCGAAGCTGATGGGGATTGTATGAAAGCATTCTCTGAGGCATCGTGCCAGGAACCTGCGATTGCTGCTGACCAACACCGACCCCCAACGCCCCATTCTGCTGAATCGGAATCGGAGCCTTGGCGGGCATAGGAGAAGCCCTCGCAGCAGCAACACTCTGATGATTTACGATGGGGCTGCTTCGCGCGGGAGATGGCGTACCTGCCTGCTGAAGGGCCTGAGCTTGCGTTCTTGGACTTTGCTGCACCTGAACTTGCGGCGTTGCCCTGCCCCCATTCGCGGCGGCAGCGGCAGCCTTCTGCTGTGCAACTCGTGCGTAAAGAGCATGCTGCTGTTGGGCCTGTGCGATCTGTTGAGGAGTAGCGTTTGGTGGGAGGCTGTAAGGTAGTGGCTGTTGCCCCGTTTGCTGAATAGATTTCTGATTCGACCGTATACCAGGAGGTGGTGGTTGGAGGAACTGTTGATTATGTTGATTGGGAATCGCAGCTTGGAAGCCGGAGGTAGCACCTCCGAACTGCTGTTGGGGAGTGGCATTCGCATGTGTTGGAGTAGCAGAAGTGGCCTGGGCGGGTGGTTTAGGCGACTGGGTAAAGCGCTGTTGTTGGGCTTGAAATTGCGCAGCGTTGAGTTGCTGCTGCGGCTGCTGAGGCGATGATTGGGAAATTTGGGGAACCGAATTTTGTACTTGAGGGTGCTGAGGTTGTGAGGGCGGGCGGGGCAGTTGTGATTGAGCGGGCTGTGGAGGGGATGATTGCTGCTGCTGCATTTGGTAATGTTGCATATATTGTTGCTGTTGCAGTTGTTGTGCAGGCGTCGGTGCCCTGTTGCTATTGGCGGCATCCTTCGCTGCTTGAACGTTGGCGTACACTTGGGCTTGCATATTTGAAGTTGGCGCAGACGCCATCATAGGATTTTGGTTGACAAACTGATGCGTAGGCTGAGGTGGTACGGGAGTGTGAGAGCCGTTGGGGCGAAACGCGACGTTAAACGCCTGTGGTGTTTCAATCTTCTTCGTCTTCCCACTGCTAGTATCTGATGGCGAAGGGGCAACAGGAGTGGGTGTGGACGGTACTGGAGTAGGTTGTGATTGTGGTGGCTGAGGTTGCGAGTTCGCAGCCATATATTGATTGCCTGGCTGCGCTGATTGAGATGACACCTTGGCAGAATCGGTCTTTTGTCGACTGGCATGAATGGCGTCGAGAAGACGATAGCTGTAAGTTAAGATTATTAAATATTGTTCTCCAAGTAGATATGAGTAAGTCATACGTTGGAGCATGCGACCTATTCTCCCTCGGTGCCATGAAACCGAGCAAACGTTCTTTCTTCGCCTTCTCGGGGCCATCTTCTTCTGGCTCAAGGGCAGACGCCTTGCGCTTCAGTGAAAGTGGCATGCTTGGCGTAGAGACCCTTAAAACGTGGTTTACTATGCGGGTTAGATGGGGATCTGGATCTAGGCATAGAGGCTGGGAAGTTGCAAGCTAAGAGAAAGGATAAGCACTACATCGTGAAGGGGCAAAAGATGTATGCACCAGAAGCTTGGCCTCAACCTCTAGGGCATCCATGTCTGTCCATTTCCCCCCATGACGTTGATTCAATGAACAAACGTCGGCCCACAGAGTTTCAGGATTAGGGTGAAGGATAACACGCGTCTTCTCTGGGTTCTTGGGCGCAGGCTCTTTACTCTTCTGCGGCCGGTAATCCAGCAACTCAACCACCATACAACCTACAGTGAAATATAGTATGTCAGCAGCAGCTATTAAACAATATATTCCTCTCACCATCATAGAAAGGTACTCGCGCAGACTTAAACAGTTCAAGAAAATCCACAGGAATCCGGTGTGCGCGTATGTCATCGAGCAGTGACTTTCTTATATGTGAGCTTGTTGTACTACCCATAGCCGATATGGAATACATACCGCGATTTGGTTATGGTAAAGGAACTTGGACCCGTTGTTCAGGACCCAATACTCGGGATGTAGATGCACCGTAAACGACGGCGGCGATGACTCTGTTTTCTCTAGAAGTTGTTCCACGTATCGTGTCCTGTTATACCCTGCCATATTCATCCACTCCCTGCGCGCCAGGGCAACGTTAAGAGGAGGACTCCGAGTTGAGATTCGGCAACTTGGTGGCACAAGACAATGAGTTGCGTGTTATGTAATCCACTAGGATAGACGCGCGAGTAGCACATCACGTGCGTCAATTTATCTGACATGGACGCCCAGCTTCGAGAGGCAAGTACGCCAGCGATTCCTGGTAATTCGAAGGCTCAATGGCTCTTGGCACAGATTATACCGTTTTTAAGAGATAGAAATGCACAAGTACGACAGCTTGCGCTCGAAAATCTACTGCCTCAAACTGTGAAAGGGGCCCCGCATCGAAGTATATTTTTTTCAGATCTTCAATCGGGGGGATTACAGAAACCGAAGGAGAACGATATCATTCGAGACCTGAAAATCCTATGTAGGGATCAAATAGTGCGCATATACCCCTCAAACAGGTACTCTCCTCTTATCAGATTCACAGAGCGTATCCCATGACGCCTTCCGTGCGTTAGTGAATCTCTCAGATTCTCCCTTAATGATCGCACCTCTCTCGGAACCCTCGTTTCTGAGCTATATCGCCTCTTATATCATTGTAGGCCGTCGCAATTTGCTTCGCATAATCTTATTAATGAAAATATTTTCAAGAATCCGGCCTCCATTCTGGCGGAACTCGCATCGATGCTCCTTTCCAACCTAACGGCGTCGTCTCCAGCCTGTTCTGTGCTCCTCTCACTGAAGATCTCTGTGATTCCTGACTCCCGGCTATCCAATTCATTCTATCCAGTGGAATCAAGATGTGGATCATGTCCAGCCCCCGTTCCATATCCCTCAGCGGAGCCGATTGAGATGGCCGCTTTACCTCTCCTCATTGACGCCTTCGTAGATGGCGCACAGATGGCGGAAGACCTATCGAAGCGGACTAGAAAGGCGGAACTCCATTTTTTAGCAAGTGTTTTTGCCAACATGACTGTCGTAAGCATTTAGACATTTCCCCAATACGGTTCCAAATTGAAATAATTGGTAGTCACCCATTGGGCGGAATTATTTTCTCTCCCCACAACCCGTCAATATTTTGACACCCGAGTCGCTTGAATACCCCTTAGCAAAACTGGCCGTTTTTACCGAACACAGTAGCACCATTCGGAGAGGAGGTGTAGCATCTGCAATCAAGCAAGCAATTTATACCCATGAAAAATGCTTACCGCATCTGACAAGTTCTTAGAAATTGTGCCTTCCATGCTGCTGGACATAAGGCGATCCTCAATCCGGTATCTTGCGCAACCTCCGTTCCTCCGTCAACTATATTAGCTCCCGGGATCGATGCTTTGCCTTATCTTCTCCTCCCTTTAGCCGGACCCGAAGAATACGACCTGGATGTAATTATCCTCCTTATTTCTCTCTAGCTGGCCTTTGACTTAAGCGTTGAACTAGGATCAAGAGAAGCTTCTCGAAACCCTTCAATTCCTCCCTCCAACTAAAAAGCGCGAAACTGATGCAGCTATCCGCTTTATACACGTCGAAACCCTTCTTCTCCTATGCCACACTCGCTGGGGTCGTGACTATCAACGCCAGCATGGCGTATACGAAATCATCCGGGTTGCGCATGAGAATGAGAGTGTTGATAAGGTAACTTCTCTCGAAACTATCAAAGGCCCACCCCTATTATCGTATTTCCTAGATTTCAGAGCACATCGAACGTCTCGTTCAACTTCTTCATGGTGATGAATCGTCGAAACCGATCCCAGAAGATGATGATGCAGAGATTAAAACGGCACCACAAATTTTGATGGGTACGGAACAGGAACAAACCGCAAATCAAACTGAGTCTGACGACGAGGACATGACAATCGAGGAGGTGTAGTCGCGCGCTCTTATAATTAGCATTAAATGAAAAATCAAATAAATGGGTCTCTGATGATCGTTTCACTCCAAGAATACGGAGCGATGAGCCACTCGTCGTTCCACGCGACTGAAAAATGGACGTGCATGCAACAAGATATAAATTAAGCTTCAAACCATTTACTGCCTAGCCCATCAAAATACTGCAATTCTTCCTCTGTCATGCGATACATCCAATGATGACGGATTGCAGGCGCAGTTTTATGGCGTTCGGTTGAACGCGGGATCACCTTGACCTCCAGGCCAGCCATGTCACTTGGTAAACTTTGTCTGCACGAGGCCGTCGGAACATATATATGTATTCCGCGAGGCCAGGATTGAGATCCAGAGACTGGAGCGATGTGCCAATTTCTCGCGACGACGAGCTGCTTCAGGGCTGCCAAAGTACTGTGATCTCCGATGTACGAATCAATTTTGTTTACACCGAACTCGAGGGATAAAAGTCGTAAGTTTGGGAGACATGGATTTGACTCTGTCCCTGCGAAAAAGTGGCACGCGTTACTTTGATCACGTCTGGAGATCCCTCGTTGGACATAGCTCGGGGGTAAGAGAAAAGGAAAGATGATGCTGAAAGGCGATATGCGGTGGAACATTTTTTGACCGTAAACCATGACGTTAATCACCGAGACTGGTCGATCGATAAGCAAGTTGGCGAGGCCATTGACATACTGTCCTCGACTGATTTGCCCACGGAGGCAAACCTCTAAGTCAAGCTCTTCAAGTTGCGGGAGATGGAGCAGCAATGTTGAAAAAATAGAGGACAGATCTTCGGGGAAAGTCTCCAGAATGGAGAGGCGTTTCAAGCCTCCGATCTGTTCAATGAGATGGGCACAATGGGCATCCGCGTTTTGGGACGCCTTGAGGGATCCACTAAAGCGTAGGGTCTTCAAAGCCGGCGTGTGCAAACCATCAAATATTTCGGCGATCGTCCAGAACCTTGCTTTAACGACCGTAAGACAAACCAAGTGACTGAGGGTAATTGGTGCCGGTAAATTATCAACAGTAGAAAAGCTGGTTTCTGGAGTGAATAAGAGAACACAGCATACCAGCCTCGGGCAGTATTTCAGAAGCGTATTCCAAGGACGACGTGAACTAAGATGAGGGTCAAAGCAAAGCGGAGTAATGAGGTGGGTGAGGTTTCGCCCGAGTCCAAAGAGGACGAAATTTTTCAGGAACACGCCCCGGGTGGGTGTAATCAACTTACAAATCTGCGTAAAGTTGATTTTACGAAGTAGCATTGGGCTAGTTCTCCAGATGTTAAGGAGTGTGTTGACGTAGTTATCGTCTGGATGGCGACAGGAAATTATGAAGGAATCGATTTCGAGGGGCGATAGATGAAGCTCAATCAGCTCCCTTGGGCCTGCGAACAAAAGGGATATTCGATGTTGATGGTGCCTAAAGACACGCAGGAAATTGCTGGAAAATGCCCTTGTGCATGAACGGATACAAAGGCATTGGCGAGATTCGGCAAAGGCGACAGAGAGTGGACCAGTGCCCGAACGGTCAAGCCAATCTTCGACCGAACTCCAATATCTTTCAGAAACATTCTTGTCATCCATGTCGTGGACAACCAAATAACGTAGCGTGATTGAGGTCCAAAGATTAGAGTAATGGAGCGAAGCACCCCTCCAGTGCGAGCATATATGGCAAAGGAGTAGGACAGAGAGGTTTCTTGCGTTCGAAGGATCGAGCGGGCTGAGGCATCGAATGAATATTTCTCGAAGGATTTCCACAGGAAGGTGATCGATGGTGAGACTTGAGGGCATACCCTCCGAGCTCATCTTCCTACTGGAGATCAGACTGTTATAAGAAGATTAATACGAGCTCTGGGCTAAGAACTTACAGGCTTTGGATGCGCCCGAGCTCAGAGCAACTTTGCTACACCAGCCCGTGGTGAGAAGAAATGAAAGAGGAATGCTCGCGTGCCAACGTTGTCAACACCGAAGCGGACACGCTAAAGTTTGTCCATAAGCTGGGCCAACTATCAGAGACGGGGCGGTGGACGACAAGCAGCTGAAAAACTACATCCAATACGAAAACATTAAATATTCATCCGGGGAATAACGTAAGTAGGGTATATACACTATGGTAATGTTTGTATCTTCTATACAGCATCCTCTATGGTGAACGCCTCACTGGCGCATACCATCTAGCACCTAGTGGGTGTGCAAGGTACTAAGTAAGTCCAGCTGCAGGTAGGCGGTGCATCGTATACAACCTGGGCCGGACGTAGGTATGTCGGTATTGCTGTAATCCTCATGCTGTAGTCGATGTCTGATCGATATAGGCCTCGTGGAAGTTAATCGCGAAGCCGGGTCACCGTATCCCTCACCACATCTTGCCTCCCTAACCCTAAGTACTACCCATCCTGCGAGCCAACAACCTCGCCCTAGCTTTCTCCATGCTCTCCTTCAACTCTGGGCTCTCCCAGCCAGCCGGATCCTCCGTACCGATGTCGTTCACCGAGGTGGACGAGTATGAACCGGGGAAGTGTCCATACAACGAGCTCGATGAAGGCATCCCGCTCTCGACTGAGACTCCCCTGTTGTGGGTCTTCATTGGGGTGGCGTACACCGGTGCTGAGCTTGGGGCGAAATGCGATACATATGGTGAGGCGGAAGTAGAGCCTGATGCGTGCGCATTGGTGTGGTCCTTTCTCGGTGACGCAGAGCGAAGGTCGAGAGCTCTAGGTCTCCGTATCGAGCCTGTGTGTCTGACAGACCGCGAACGTGGCCTTGTGGCATGGACACCGTTGTCCTCCTCCTCCCATGCGCCCATGCCATCGTCGACTTCATCTTCCTTCGCGTCGGACATAACAACCACTTCGGCGTTCAGGGCACGTTTGCCTTGCTCGATAAGCATGGCGAGCTTATCACCAATCCAATCCATCTGGATACAATCTCAATGGCATGATATAGATCATGGAAAGCTAAGACTAACCTTGTCCTCCACTGGCGCCTCTTCTTCCTCCCGGCCGAAATCAAACTCGGGACGTGGGCTCTGTTGGATTGGAATGGGGGATGCGTGTGCATGTCGTCGTGATTTTCGAGAGTAGACTACTGGCCTCTTCGGCTGGGCCGTAACATGGACAGACCGAGATTTCTTTGCAGATCGCGGTGTGGCAGGTGTAACGCGGATAGCAGCCGGCTGCTCAATGCGCTGCCATTGCTCAGGAGGTGAGGATTCGTAGGGAGGCGGTGGTGGTAATGATTCGTGGGCGTGGGCAGACTCGATCCGCGCGTGCTCCTTTCCACGATCTCGCCATCTAAGGAATGGAGTCAGATGATTGTAGTGGAACCGATTAAGGGATTACTCACAGGCGGTAGACGGTGAGACCGACGGCGGTACCAATCAAGGCTGCGCTGAGGGCAGTAGAGACGATGGAGCCTGCGAGGCCACGACGCTTCTTCATCGGGGGCATCTCTACGTGCACAAGGAGGATAAGGCGGGAAGACATTGTGGTGAGTGTGGTGTTTAAAACGTCAAAAAGGAAGTGAATGGTGGAATGGACAATTGACAGATCAACTGTCAGCGGAGGAAGAACGAAAGCGAAAGTGAAGTTGCGAAAAGAGTAGAACAAAAGCACCAAGCACTAGGCAAGGCGACCGAGAAAGCGCAAGGCTGAGCAAGCAGCTGCGAGAGCGATACGATACGATGCGTTTGGTGAGGGCAGAAAGGCAGATAGATTAAGTTCCAGCTGAGGACCTATGTTTAAATCCCCAGCTCCGCGTGTTCGCCATACACCCTACACGTGGATCATGAAGCATTCACGTCTGTTTCAACCTGGCAGCCTGACTTGGGCCCACCTCGAGTTCTCCGCGAGGTGCAGGGTCCATTATGACATGCAAGAGGCGATGCGGAGCTGGATAATCACAATCTCTCTGAGAGTGAAAGTCCCTTGGGAGATAAGGTCCTTGCTAGTCGTAAAGGCGCCAACTAGCAAAGACATGATCCAGGTAATGTGTTGGGAGGAACAATACCAGAGTTCAATGATGGTTCGGTCGAGGCAAGGACACAGCCAAAATAGACGCGGGTAATAAAGCTCACCTTCTTCATCTTCTTGTCGATCCTGTTGATCGTTCATATCCTGATAGCCGTTCCACTCTCCCGACATTGTCATCTCCCTATACTTTGCTGGTGTGTCAAGATAGCCACTGCCTGACGCAAGAGTGGTCGTCGATCTACTTGGCTCAGCAAAGGTCGGCTCCCAACCTCGCTTTCGAGACGTAGGTGCTGGTGAAGGTGACGATGAAGGACGTGGTCTATTAATCTTGGGAAGATCCGCACGACTTGTCCGCCGCAGTGTATTTGGAGAGTACCCAGCTTGAAGAAGAGCTTGGTTGTGAATATATGGAGGTGCAGGAACATCCTGGGAATGCAAGCTGTCCGGGGCCAGTGGCCGTGAGCCTGACGTTACAGAGCTGCTTTCTTGCGGGCCATTGAAAGGATTTGGAAGACCTGGCGCATTGAAAATAAAAGTGAAGGGGAAAAGCATAATCTAGTGGAGGTAGGAAGACAAGACGGGTGGCAGAATGAAACTCGTATGTTTTACGATCACGTGTGTCTCGTGCATCAACGCGTGGTAAACGCGTGATCGCGATTTGTCCCTCGTTTCGCGCTTTCTTCGGACACTGACAGTCACCGGTTCACCGCTCGCTGGCTTACGTCCAGACACTCAAATATATATTCACACTCTGAGTCACTCTTCACCAAGCCAATATTCGCATTTCGTACCTTCTTTAGTACTTACTTAATTCAAGCCATCAAATATCTATTGGCAGGGGAGATGTAAGTTTACTGACAATACTAGGGAAAACGCTTGCCCTCTATAGCCACCTGCACTGAACTAAAGTCGCTTGCATTGAAGCGTAGAACCTCGATAAGAAGCCCTACAACCGATCATCTCAAGGAAATATTCATTCGATGTTAAATATAATTGATAGATGCCTTAGATAACATATGGTCCATTTTTCAAGACGTGCAGTTGCGCGCGTAGAATGATAACAGGTCTGCCATTCAGGATTACTATATCGAAGTATTGATCGTCCATCTAGTTAAGCGCCCAAAGACCACTCGTGAACGCGGGAACATTGGCGATGCTACTTATAATTCTGATACTTAGGTAGCGTCTTGACTCGATTGGACCTTGTATAAGTATTTCAAAGTTGGCCTCCTTCAATTATAAGACATCAGTCCATCTACCTCTAGGTTCGGAGCAAGCCACCGCGCTCCGGCCCGGTACGGGTAAATCTTTCGCAGGTGATCGGAGCCTCAAACGAAATACTAAAAAAGGCGATGTTTGTGCAGCAAGCAATCACTGGCAGAAGAACGGCGGCTTGGAACGAACCTAGCGGAAACCTGGAAACCTTTTCTCCAACTTGCTGATGTGGCTTCATTGCTAGCTTAAAATCTCGGTGACGAGTAGCTCCCTCAGGACCAAAATTGGCAGGAACATCGATAATACAATTTTAAACAGTTCCCTGGAAGAAAAGTACAAAAATTCCTCGCATGGCTTCCCCAGGGCCCTCCCAGTAAGTATGTTCTCAAAAGATAATTTCCTAATTTGGTTGGACCACGTGACATTATTCGATTGTGGTTGACCCCAGTGTTGTGCCGTTCAGTGTATAGTCGGGCAAATTTATTCGGTGACTATCGATTATTCACTGACTTGACGTCGCCTATCTAAAAGCCGTCGCTCAGCTTGGCATCAAAATGCAGGGCTTTGGATCACGGAGTAGGTCACG
>Ga0247741_1000373_pt1 | contig 26255 bp, 22 predicted proteins | sample UWRJL213509R2_FD_180945 | JGI IMG/M metagenome (GOLD analysis project Ga0247741, IMG submission 180945) | Plant litter microbial communities from Arlington Agricultural Research Station in Wisconsin, United States - UWRJ-L213-509R-2 | ecosystem: Environmental > Terrestrial > Plant litter >... | reverse complement strand
GTGCATCGCTACGGCTTTCCCGTTGGCAAGGCGGCGCATCTGGTCGTCGATCTGCGGTCGAGCATCTATAATTATCCCGGCAAGATCCTCTGGTCCTCGGTCCGCGTGCGGCCCGATGGTACGATCACCGGCATGCGCGAGACGCGGGGCTGGGCGCCGGCGCGCAAGCTGTTCTTCGCCATGCGCTTCTCCGCCCCGCTGACCGGCCATGCTTTCGTCAACCGCGAGGAGGATGTGCCGTACAAGGGCTTCCAGGGCCCCGGTCGCGGTGACGATTCCGTCGAGCAACTGGCCGGACGCGCGCTCGTCGCCCGGCTCGATTTCGGCGCGCTGACCAGGCCGCTCGAAGTGCATGTCGCGATCTCCGGCGTCGACGAGGCCGGCGCGCTCGCCAACCTCGCAAGCGAGCCCGGCAGCTTCGACACGATCCGCGCGCAGACCCGCGCCGCCTGGGAAAAGGCTCTCGGCGCGGTCGTCATCGATGCGCCCGCACCGATGAAGAAGACCGTCTACACCGCGCTCTACCACACGCTGGTCGCGCCGAGCGTGTATGGCGATGCCGATGGCCGCTATCGCGGGCCCGACGATCAGGTCCATCGGGCAACGGGCTTCACCTATCATTCGACCTTTTCGCTATGGGACACCTTCCGTGCCGAGCATCCGTTGCTGACCCTGATCCAGCCGGAGAAGCGTAACAGCGATTTCGTCAATTCGCTGGTCGCCAGCCGTCAGGACAGTCCGTTCGGCATCCTGCCCGTCTGGCAGTTCAACGGCCGCGAGACATGGACCATGATCGGCTATCACGCCGTCCCGGTCATCGCCGATGCCTATCTCAAGGGCATCAAGGGCTTCGATGCGAAGGCTGCGCTCGATGCCATGGTCGCGAGCGCCGATTACGCGCCTTATGGCGGGCTGGGCGACTATATGAAGCTCGGTTACGTGCCGATCGACCGCGAGCCGGAGGCGGCATCGAAGACCGTCGAATATGCCTATGACGACTGGACGATCGCCCGGATGGCGCGGGCGATGGGCCGCAAGGATGTGGCCGACCGCTTCGACAAGCGGGCGCTCAACTGGCGCAACAGCTTCGACGTGAAGACCGGTTTCCTGCGCGCCCGCAAGGCCGATGGCAGCTACCGCGCACCGTTCGATCCCACCGCGATCAACTATGGCAGCGACTATACCGAGGGGAATGCCTGGCAATATTCCTGGTTCGCCCCGCAGGATCAGGGCGGCCTGATCCGCGTGCTCGGCGGCGATGCGGCCACCGTCAAAAAGCTCGACGCGATGTTCGACTTCGACAACAGCAAGGTCGATTACAGCCATGCCGAGGATATCGCCGGCCTGATCGGGCAGTATATCCATGGCAACGAACCGAGCCATCATGTCGCCTATCTCTACAGCTATGCTGGCAGCCCCTGGCGCACGCAGGAGCGGCTGAAGCAGATCGTCGACAGCCAGTACAAGCCGACGCCCGACGGCCTGTCCGGCAATGACGATCTCGGCCAGATGTCGGCATGGCTCGTCTTCACGTCGCTCGGTTTCTATCCGGTTGCGCCTGGCACGGGCGAATATGTCATCGGACGGCCGTTCGTGGATCGCGCCGTGCTGAACCTGCCGAACGGCAAAAGCTTCACCATCCGCGCCGAGGGGATGTCGGACACGAATCGCTATGTCGGCCAGGTCCTGCTCAACGGCAAACCACTGCCCCGCGGCTTCATCCGCCATAGCGAGATCGTGGCTGGCGGCGAGCTCCGTTTCGTGATGCAGGCGACACCCAACGCGACCTGGGCCACGGCAGAAAAGGACCGGCCCTATTCGATGACCGGCTATTCGAAATGACCTTTTCCCCTCCCTTTCAGGGAGGGGAGAAAGCAAGTAAGCGCCCCCCATGTTCGACTTGGACGCCTATCTCGCCCGTATCGCCCTCGGTGAACGGCCGCTCGCTGATGCCGAGGGGCTGGCCGCGCTCCAGCGTGCCCACCGTCTCGCCATTCCGTTCGAGAATCTCGACGTCATCCTCGGGCGCGGCATCCGGATCGACAGCGCGTCGGTCTTCGCGAAACTCGTTACTGCCAGGCGCGGCGGCTATTGCTTCGAACATAACCGCCTGTTCCTCGACGCGCTGGCCGCGCTCGGCTTCGAGGCGCGCCCGCTGCTCGCCCGCGTCTGGCTTGCCGCCGTCGACACGCCGCCACTGACCCACACTTTCAGCCTCGTCACCATCGGTGATCAGGAATGGATCGCGGATTCCGGCTTCGGCGGCAGCTTCACGCCGATCATGCCGCTGATCGAAGGCGCGACGGCCGAGGCGCCGGACGGCGCCCGCTTCCGGCTCGATCGCGATGCGCTGCACGGCTGGATGCTGCTGCGCGACGGTCATCCCGGCAGCACCGACGGACGCAGCACCGGCTCGGGTTTCCAGCCGCAATACAGCTTCACGCTCGGCCAGGTGTGGGATGCCGATCTCGAACTGAGCAACCGCTGGACCTCGGCCGCGCCGGAGAGCCGTTTCATGCAGGCGCGCATCGTCAGCATGGTGCTGCCGCAGGGCCTCGCCGGCCTGACGGAGCGGGTGTATCGCTGCCGCGCCGGTGAGCAGGACTTGACGGCCGACATGGTCGATCCGGCTGACTATCGCGCTCGGCTGAGCCAGATATTCGGCATCGACTTCACCGCCGAAGAGGTCGCGGCGCTGGGGTTGTTCCCGGGGCCTGAGCGCTAACCGGCGAACCCGCTGGCGTTGATTCAACATCGCATCGATTGGTCGCAAGATGCTTGGCGGGCGGTTCAGTTGACCGACCTGTTACGGCGCGCGAACAGGGATTCCGGCGCTGCCGCAACGACGCGTCATTCGATCGTGCTGTCGGGTCGCTAGGCCGAAAGCCGCCCCAGTTCGACCATGACCACCCGGTCGCACCGCACCAGGCTTTCTGCGCGGTGCGAGATCATCACGATGGTCGGTCGCGGGTCGAGTGCCGCGAGCCGTTCGAGCAGCGCGGCCTCGCCTGCCGCGTCGATCGCGTTCGCTGCTTCGTCGAGCACCAGCAGGCGCGGGTTGCGGAGCAGGGCGCGGGCAATCGCCAGCCGCTGGCGCTCGCCACCCGACAGCGCGATACCGCGTTCGCCGACCAGCGAGTCCAGCCCCTCGGGTAACCGCCCGACAATCTCCTCGGCACCGGCGAGGCGCAGCGCATCCCATAGCCGCGCATCGTCGATGCCCGTCGTCCCCCAGGTAAGGTTGCGGCGTACCGTGTCGTTGAACAGGAAGCCTTCCTGCGGAACATAGGCAAGGCTCTCGCGCCAGCCCGCCTGTCGCGCCGCGTCGAGTGATACACCACCGACCAGCATCTGTCCGGTCTGCGGTTCCTGCAATGTGGTCAGCAGCTCGACCAGCGTCGTCTTGCCCGCGCCTGACGGCCCGGTAACGCCGACAAAGGAACCGTGCTCGATCCTGAGATCCGCCGGATGCAGCCCGCCGCCGCCGGGATGGAGGAAGGATGCGCCCTGCAACTCGATCGCCCCTGGCGGCGGCGCGACCGGGACAGGGGCGGGGGCTACGCTGGCGTCCAGTTCCCGCTCGAGCTTGCGGATCGCCTCGAAGGCGGGAAGGCCGAAGAAGAAGTTCTGCACCGATTGCTGGATCAGCATCGCCGGCCCGCTCATCCGGGCGAAGATCAGCACGAGCGTGATCAATACGGCAGGCGGTATCGCTGCGGCATAGCCGGTCAGCACGACGACCGCGCCCATCAGTGCCGATCCGATCGCGAAGACTTGCCGGCTCCGCGCCTGGCGCTGGGTGAATTCCAGTTGTCGTTCCCGGACCGAACGCTGGATCGCCGCGAACTCCTCCGCGAAACCATGCTGCGCATTCTGCGCGGTCGCCGCTTTCAATCCGCCGAGAAAGCCCGCCGCGCTGCCCATCATCCGGTGATTGGCGTCGACCAGCCCAAGGCCCAGATTGCGGATATGCCCCTGCGCCAGCAAGACCACGCCCCCCCCGATCACGACGATCGCGCCGATCGTGAGCGCGAGCACCGGCGCCAGCACCACGGCAAGCGCGCCCTGCACGACCAGCATCACCAGTGCGATCCCGCCCTGGATCATGAATTGGGCACCCGCTCCGATGCGGTTGACCTCGACGCTGACGAGGCTGGTGACCCGCGCATGGCTCAGCGCCGCGATCCGGTTCCACGGCGCGGCGGCCAGGGACCTGATGATCCTGACGCGCTCATGCTGGGTGAAATCGCCCTGCAGCCGCGCAAGCTGCATGTCGCGCGCATACAGTGTCACCGCACGAAGCAGGGATAGCACGACGAATGCCGCGATCAGCGCCGCGAGCCTGGCCAATTGGCTTTGCACCCCAAGCCTGTCGAATATCACACGCGTCGGCAGCTGGCCGCTTTCCGGGCTGACCACCGCTTCGACGATGGGGATCAGCAGCACCAGCCCCATGCCGTCGAGAATCGCCGACGACCCGACCAGCGCAGCGGCGATCCAGCCCCGCACGCCGGCGAAGCGCGCAAAGGCGACGAAGAATAGAGCGGCCTGGCGCCAGAGCGCTTTCATCGAGGCGAGGGTCATCGCTGGTCCTTTCACACGCGCGCGGCTCGCCGTCGAGAAGGCGCGTGCCTTCCGATCCCGCTGCGTCTGATCTCGCGACGTTTTGAGGCACCCGTTCGTAAATATAAGATTTCTCACGCGAAACGATAGGAACGACACGCTTCCAGGCCGGTTGGGTGGGCATATCCAAGGAGAAGCAGGATGCCCGATACCGTCAGGGACCGTAGCGATGATGCGCCGCTTACGGCGTCGAAGCGACGCGACGCCGTCGATCGCGCCACCGAAACGCTGATCGAACCCAAGGGTGATTCGCTGTCCGGACGCGCCGTCACGATCAACCGGCCGGTCGCTGAGTTGTTCGCCTATTGGCGCGATTTCACGAACCTCGCGACCTTCATGGAAAATGTCGAACGTATCGATGTGCTCGACGACCGGCGTTCGCATTGGGTGGTCAAGGCCCCCGGCGGCAAGGCGGTGGAATGGGATTCGGTCGTGACCGAGGAACAGCCCGACAGCTTCATCGCCTGGGCCTCGGAAGAAGGCGCTGACGTGCCGAACAGCGGGCGGATCGATTTCCGCGATGCTGGTGCGCGCGGCACGGTCGTGACCGCGACCATCCTTTACGATCCGCCGGCGGGCGCGATTGGCAAGCTGATCGCCAAGATGTTCCAGCGCGAGCCTGCGATCCAGGCCCGCCGCGACCTGCGCCGATTCAAACAGCTGATGGAAACGGGTGAGATCGCCACTTCCTCCTGGACCCGCGCCCAACTTGATGAAGAAAAGGATTGATCCGATGCGCGCACTAGCCTGGCACGGGAAGCACGACGTCCGCATGGATACGGTCCCCGACCCCGAGATCCTCAACCCCCGCGACGCGATCATCAAGGTTACCTCGACGGCGATCTGCGGCTCCGACCTTCACCTTTACGATGGTTATATCCCGACGATGATGGCGGGTGACGTGCTGGGCCATGAATTCATGGGCGAAGTGGTCGATGTCGGTCCGAAATCCACCCTGAAGAAGGGCCAGCGCGTCGTGGTGCCGTTCACCATCGCCTGCGGCAGCTGTTATCATTGCGGCAAGCATCAATATTCCGCCTGCGACAACGGGCTGCCGGCCGACAATCAGGACATCGCGCAGGAATTATATGGCCAGCCCATGTCCGGCCTGTTCGGCTACAGCCACATGACCGGCGGCTATGCCGGCGGTCAGGCCGAATATGTCCGCGTGCCCTTTTCCGATGTCGGCCCAATCGTGATCCCGGATGGGATCGACGACGACAAGGTGCTGTTCCTGTCGGACATCCTTCCAACGGGCTGGCAGGCAGCCGAGAATGCCGACATCGAGCCCGGCGACACGGTGGCGGTATGGGGCTGCGGCCCGGTCGGCCTGTTCTCGATCCAGTCGGCCTTCCTGATGGGTGCCGAGCGCGTCATCGCGATCGACCATTTCCCGCACCGGCTCGATCTGGCGAAGCGGTTCGGCGCGGAGACGATCAATTTCGAGGAGAGCGCCGTCTATGAGGCGCTGATGGAAATGACCGGGGGTATCGGCCCCGACGCGGTGATCGACGCGGTCGGACTGGAAGCGCACGGCTTCTTCGTCGACAATGTCATCGACCAGATCAAGGCATCGACCTTTCTCGGCACGGACCGGATTCACTCGATCCGGCAGGCGATCCTGGCCTGCCGCAAGGGCGGCCGGGTATCGATGCCGGCGGTCTATGGCGGCTTTGTCGACAAGTTTCCGCTGGGAGCCTTCATGGAAAAGGGACTGACGCTCAAGACGGGTCAGACTCATGTGCAGCATTATATGCCTGGCCTGCTCAACGCGATCGTCGAGGACAAGATCGATACGACCTTCCTGATCAGCCACCGGATGCCGCTGGAGCAGGCGCCCGAGGGTTACAAGATGTTCCACGACAAGCAGAACGAAGTGACCAAGATCGTGCTCAAGCCCGGTCTCGATCGCGTCGCGGCCTGAGGAGAGTGACCATGCCCAACAAACTCGCGATCATCACCGGCGCCTCGACCGGCATCGGTTTCGAACTCGCCACGCTCGCCGCGAAGGGCGGCTATGACCTGATCGTGGTCGCGGACGAAGCGCTGATCGATGCCGCCGCGGCGGATTTCAGGCAGTTCGGCACTGATGTTCAGTCAGTCGAAGCGGATTTGTCCACGATCGAGGGCGTCGACCGGCTACTGGCCGCCACGGGTGGCCGGACGATCGACCTGCTTTGCGCCAATGCCGGGCGCGGCCTTGGTCACGGCTTCCTCGACCAGCAGGTGGCCGATTGGCGGCATGTGATCGACACGAACATCACCGGCACGCTCTATCTGTTGCAGAAGGTGCTGAAGGAGATGGTCGCGCGCGACGAAGGCAAGGTGCTCGTCACAGGCTCGATCGCGGGGTTCATCCCGGGCAGCTTCAACGCTGTCTATAACGGCACCAAGGCATTCGTGGACAATTTCACGGACGCGCTGCGCAACGAAATCAAGGAGTCCAAGGGCGTCACGCTTACCACCCTGATGCCAGGGCCGGTCGAAACCGAATTCTTCGACCGCGCCGATATGTTGGATACTTCGGTCGGTGCCAATGACAACAAGAGCGAACCGGCCGACGTTGCCAGGGACGGCTGGGATGCCTTGATGGGTGGCAAGGCGAGCGTCGTTTCAGGGTGGAAGAACAAGCTCCAGGCGACACTGGCGAATGTCACGCCGGCGTCGGTCCTTGCCGAACAGCATCGCCACATGGCGGAGCCCGGCAGCGCGAACGACTGATCGGCCTTGCGCAGGGAGCGGCAACATCCTGTATGCGGGCAAACCGTTCGCAGGAGCCGCCCATGACCATCCGCCCGTATCGCAGCGCCTTGTTCATGCCCGCCTCGAACGCGCGTGCGGTGGAGAAGGCACGCAGTCTAGATTGCGATGCGGTGATCCTGGATTTCGAGGATTCGGTCGCGCCCGAGCTGAAGGCAGCGGCGCGCGATCAGGCCATTGCCGCCGCGGCGGCCGGCGGGTTCGGCGATCGCGCGCTGTTCGTCCGGGTCAATGCGCTCGATACGCCCTGGGGTGCCGATGATTGCCGCGCCGTGGCGGGTTCTGGCTTCGAGGCAGTGGTGCTGCCCAAGGTCTCGCATCCCGCCGACCTTGAAGCCGCCAGCGCACTGCTCGACGGACTTCCGCTGTGGGCGATGATCGAGACGTGCGCGGGCATGCTCGATCTGCCCGCGATCGTCGCTTCGGCCGGCACGACCAGGCTCCAGGGCCTGCTCGCCGGCACCAACGATCTCGCCAAGGAGATGCGCTGCACGCCCGGGCCGGATCGCACCCCGCTGCTCGGCCATCTCGCGATGATCGTCACCGCCGCGCGTGCCGCGGGCCTGGTGGCGCTGGACGGCGTCTGCAACGTGATCGAGGACGGGCCGGCGCTTGCCGCCGAATGCGCGCAGGGGGCGATATTCGGCTTCGATGGCAAGTCGCTGATCCACCCCGCGCAAATTGCCGCGGCCAACCGCGCTTACGGCCCGACGACGGAAGCACTGGCCTGGGCCGACCGCATCATCGCGGCCTTCGCCGTGCCGGAGAATGCGGGCAAGGGCGTCATCCGGGTCGAAGGCGAGATGGTCGAACTGCTGCACCTCGAACAGGCACGGCGCGTCGTGGCGATGGCGCGCCGCTAATGCCTCCCCGTGCCGGGGAGGATCAGAAGAAGAAGCTGCTCAACAGCTTGACGTTCAGGCAGATCACCGTTGCGGCAATCACCCAGGCGGCGATCTTCAGCCACAAGGCATTGGCCAGCGCGCCCATCTGCTGCTTGTCGCTGGTGAAGGCTACCAGCGGCACGATCGCAAAGGGCAGTTGCAGGCTCAGCACGACCTGGCTCAGCACCAGCAGCTTGGTCGCGCCGGAATCGCCGGCAATGCCGACCACGATCACCGCCGGCACGATCGCGAGCAGGCGGGTCACCATGCGTCGCAGCCAGATCGGCAGCTTGAGGTCGAGAAATCCTTCCGCGACGATCTGCCCGGCCAGCGTGCCCGTCACCGTCGAATTCTGCCCCGAGGCAAGCAGCGCCACCGCGAACAGCACGCTTGCGGCACCCGCGCCGAGCGTCGGCGAGAGCAGCTTGTAGGCGTCGTTGATCTCCGCGACATCGGTCCGTCCGTTGACGTGAAAGGCCGCAGCGGCAAGAATCAGGATCGAGGCGTTGATGAACAGCGCCAGCGTCAGCGCGACGGTGCTGTCGATCGTCGCGTGCTTGATCGCGTCGCGCTTGCCCGCTTCGTCCTGCCCGAAGCGACGGGTCTGCACGATCGAGCTGTGCAGATAGAGATTATGCGGCATCACCGTGGCGCCGAGGATGCCGATCGCGATATAGAGCATCGCCGGATTGGTGACGATCTCGGTCGAGGGGATGAGCCCGCCCATGATCGCCGCGACGCTCGGTTGGGCGAGCGCCAGTTCATAGGCGAAGCAGCCCGCGATCACGACCAGCAGGGCTACGATGAACGCTTCAAGCTTGCGGAAGCCGAAACGCTGCAGCGCCAGGATCAGCAGCACGTCGAACGCGGTCAGGCAGACGCCCGCGACCAGCGGCATACCGAACAGCAATTGCAGCGCGATCGCGGTGCCGAGAACCTCGGCCAGGTCGCAGGCGATGATCGCCAGTTCGCACAATACCCACAGGCAGAAATTGACCACCGGGCTGTAATTGGCACGGCACGCCTGGGCGAGATCATGCCCGGTAACGATGCCGAGCTTCGCCGAGAGCGACTGAAGCACCATCGCCATGATGTTCGACAGCAGGATGACGGAGAGCAGGGTATAGCCAAAGGCCGATCCGCCCGCGAGATCGGTCGCCCAATTGCCCGGATCCATATAGCCGACCGCGACCATATAGCCCGGCCCGGCGAACGCCGCCGTCTTGCGCCAGAAGCCGCCCTTGCCCAGCGGCACCGCGATCGTGCGATAGCTTTCGGAGAGCGACGGGCGATGCGGGCGCATGTCCTTCATGCCGTCATATCCGGACGCGGTCGTGGCTGAAGGCGGCGGGGACATGCGATAACCTCTCTTATGCGCGTCATGCCGTCAATTGCCGGTGCCGCGTCTGGTTGGGTCTTAACCGAGGACTCGGCCCGCGACAGCATCGAGTTTCGCCAGCATCGCCGGGTCTCGCGCCTCGGGTGCGGTGATCAGCGCATGGTCGAGCACGGTATCGAGCGGCGAGGGGGTACGCTCCGCCGGCAGCGCGGCGACGAATTCCAGCACTGCCTTGCGCGCGATCGTGCCGTTGGCCGACATCTGCCTGATCACGTCGCTCACCTCCACGAACGCGGCTTCCTCGCGCCAGCAATCATAGTCGGTGACCATGCCGATCAGCGCATAGGGCAGCTCGGCTTCACGCGCGAGCTTGGCCTCGGGCATCGCGGTCATGCCGATCACGTCGGCACCCCATTGGCGGTAGAGCAGGCTTTCCGCGCGGCTGGAGAATTGCGGGCCTTCCATCGCGAGATAGGTCGCGCCCTTGGCGATCGACCCGCCGGCCGCCTGTACGGCTTCGGCGGCAAAGGCGGAAAGGCGGGGGCAGACCGGCTCGGCCATCGAGACATGGGCGACCATGCCGGGGCCGAAGAAGCTGGAGGTGCGCGCCACGGTGCGGTCGATGAACTGGTCGACCACCACGAAATGCCCCGGCGGCAACTCCTCGCGCAACGACCCGATCGAGGAGATAGCGAGGATGTCGGTGCAGCCGCTCCGCTTCAACGCATCGATGTTCGCGCGGAAATTGAGGGCGGAGGGCGGGATGCGGTGGCCGCGACCATGACGCGGCAGGAAGACCAGCTCGACATCGCCGATCGTTCCGAAAAGCAGATCGTCCGATGGATCGCCCCAGGGAGTCGACACCCGGCCCCAGTCCGGATTCTGCAGCGCGTCGATCGCGTAAAGGCCGGATCCGCCGATGATCCCGATCTTCCACTTGCCGCTCATTCGCCACTCCCCTGTTGTTCCAGGCGGTCGAGCCATGCCTGGGCCTGTTTTGGTTCGCCGACTGCATGCGCCTTTACCGGCCCGCGGGCGGCAAGGAATTCCTGATGGAGGGCGAAGGGCTCGATCGACAATTGCGCGCGCAGGTCGTCGATCTCGTCGCCCAGCTCACCGAGTTCGTCGATCACCGGCGCCGCCTTGGCGCGGGCCGCCTTGTCCTGGGTGTGGCCGAACAGCCCCCAGCGCCCGCTGGCGGTGAGCCGCAGGGCCGCGATCAGCGCCGCGCGATATTCCGCTTCGATCTCGGTTCGCCGCTCATCGAGGCGGGCAAGGCGGTCGGCTTTGGCCATCGCGACTCCCCCTAGATGGGATGAAGCGTGCGTCAACAGCGGACAGGGCAGGGGGTCGAATCATCTTGCCCTTCGGAATGCACGCCTTATCGATACTGTACGGGACATGGGTTCCCGCGCGGGAGCCGTACATGCGTTTTGTTTTCGTCTTTCTGTTGTGCTTCGCGTTTCCTGGCCTAGCCCAGGCGGCCGACCAGATCACCGGCGACTGGGTGTCTCAGGATGGCAAGGGCGTCGTTACGATCGCCCCCTGTGGCAAGGCCCTGTGCGGTCACATCACCCGCCTGACCGAAAAAGCGAAGACAGAAGGCCCCACGACGGATAGCAACAATCCCAATCCGGCGTTGCGTGCCCGATCGCTGGTCGGCGTGAAGGTGCTGTTCGATTTCACGGCACAGAGCGACGGAAAGTGGCAGGGCAAGATCTATTACCCGTTCCAGGGCAAGACGTACCGCGCCTTTATCAGTCGCGATTCCGACCGGAGCCTGAAGGTCCAGGGGTGCTGGCTGATCATCTGCCGTACGGTAAAATGGCCTGCCGCGAACTGATCCTCGCGGTGTGAGCCGGCGGCTCAGACCACTTTCATGTCCGCGGCATAATGGTGCCATGCGAAGATCGCCGCGGCGCCGCGATGCGGGCGCCATGCTTCGGCCATTTGCCGGGTCACCTTCTCGCTTGGCCGTTCGGCATGCCCCAGGATCCGGCCGATCTCGATCTGCACGGCCAGATCGCCCGCCGGCCATATGTCGGGCCGCCCTTCGGCGAACAGCAGATAGACCTCGGCCGACCAGCGACCGATGCCCTTGATCCGGACGAGCGCCGCGATCGCTTCCTCGTCATCGGCCGGAAGATTGTCGAGATCGAGCCGCCCGCTGGTCACCTCGTCGGCCAGGCTGCGCGCATAGCTCGCTTTTTGCCGCGACAGGCCGGCCTCGCGCAGCTGCTCGTCACTGGCGCGGGCGATATTGCCGGGGTCGTCGAGGCTGCCGACGATGCCCTCCAGCTTGCGCCACACCGACTCGGCCGCCTTGGTGCTGACCTGCTGCCCGATGATCGTGCGCAGCAAGGTGGCATAGCCGCGCGCGCGGATTCGTGGCGGAGGATAACCGGCCCGTTCGATCGCGACGGCGAAGCACGGCTCGCCCGCGGCAAGCGTATCGAGCGCCGCGCGAAGCTGTTCGGCGCTCAGGCCCATGGTGTCGTCCCTTGATTAGCGGCGCCCGGGGCGGCATGGCGACGCCGAACCCCTGAGGAGGAATGGATGCCCAAGCTTATCGTCGTGACCCGTGAAGGGGAAGAACGCGAGATCATGGGCGAAACCGGGCTTTCGGTGATGGAGGCGATTCGCGACGCCGGGATCGACGAGATCCTGGCGCTGTGCGGCGGCTGCTGCAGCTGCGCCACCTGCCATGTCCATGTCGACCCGGAATTTGCTGCCAAACTCCCGAAGATGAGCCCCGATGAGGACGACCTGCTCGATTCCACCTCGGATCGCGACGCGACCTCGCGCCTGTCGTGCCAGATCGAGCTGACCGATGCACTGGACGGCCTGAAGGTGACGATCGCGGCCGAGGATTGAGCTCTAAGCCCCTCCCCTGAAGGGGAGGGGCTAGAAGATTACTTCGCCGCCGCCAGCCGCAGCACGGCGCTTGGGGCGTCCTTGGTCAGCGGGGTCGCCTTCCACGTCACCGTCTTTCGCCCACCCGCCGTCGCCACGGCGCCTTCCTCGTTGTTCTGGCTGACAATCTCGGCATTGGTATCGAGCGTGAAGACGCCGTCGAGCTGGCTCGACGTCTTGTCCATGCCGGGCATGCCCATGCTGCTAGTGGCCTTGCCGCTGTCATTGGCGAAGGCAGGCGCCTTGATCCGCACCGTGCCGTTGGCGCGCAGCTCGACCGCGATGAACGGGAACATCACTTCCGCATCGACATTGTACGGCCACATAAAGGCATGATCGAGCGTGCCCGAAATCGCATAATCGATGCTGAACTTGCCGTCGCCGAGATAGGTCACCTTGCGGTATCCCGCCTCCTTCGACAGCGTTTCGGCGATCGTGCGGTTCTTGGCCTCTGCCGCGGCTTTCTTGGCGGCCGCCTTTTTGGCAGCCTCTGCCTTGTCTTCCCCGTCCCTGTCCTGGAAGGCGAGCTTCTGCAGTGTCGCGTCGCCGTCTCCGCCGGTCGGGTCGGTCGGGGCCTCGGACGAGGTATCGCCCAGGCCCTTCATCATATCCTCGCCGATATCGAGCGCGAGCACTTCGCCGACATAGGTGAAGGTGAAATGCCGGTCCGCGTCGATGCGCAGGGTCGAGACGAACTTGCCCGGCGTCAGCACGCAGCTCGCCAGCGCGAACGGCATCAGCAACACGAGCATCAGCCGCGAAAGTCGTGCCGCCATGGTCTTGCCCCCGGTCAGGTCCATTGTGATCAGCCCCGTGTCGTCACCGCATAAAGGGCGATTGCCGCCGCATTGGACACGTTCAGGCTTTCCACCTTAGGCGAGATCGGCAGACGCGCAAGCTCGTCGCAATGCGCCGCGGTGTTCTGCCGCATGCCTTCGCCCTCGGCACCCAGCACCAGCGCGACGCGAGTCTCCCCCATCGCCTCGGCCAGGGTCTGCGTCGCTTCGCCGGTCAGGCCGACGCGCCAGAAACCGGCTTCGGCAATCTCCTCCAGCGCACGGGCGAGGTTCACCACGCGAACCCAGGGAACGATCTCGAGCGCGCCCGAGGCCGAGCGCGCGATCGTGCCCGATTCGGGTGGCGCATGACGATCGGGGGTGACGATGCCCAGCGCATCGAACGCCGCCGCCGAACGCAGGATCGCGCCGACATTATGCGGATCGGTCACCTGGTCGAGCACGACCAGCGGGCGTTTGTCGTCGGCACCCTGCTGGAGCAGGTCGCCCAGCCAGATATCCTCCAGAGGATCGACCTCGGCCACCAGCCCCTGATGCGGGGCATCGCCCGGCACCAGCCGCGCGAGATCGGTGACCTCGGCATAGACGATCGGGATCACCGGCGGGATGTCGAGCGAGGCGAGCGCCTCGCGCGTTGCCCATAGCTTGCGCACCGTACGCTCGGGATTGGCGAGCGCGGCCGTCACCGCGTGCCGCCCCCAGAAACGGGGGCGACCGGCGGGAGCCTGGGAGGGGCGGTGTCCTTTGCGGGCCATCAGTCGTCATCCACGGTGTAAGCGAAGGGATCGGTGACGACCGGTTCGGTCGGCAGCGGGGGTCGCGGCAGCGCCTTGTCGGCATTGGCTGCATTGGCGAGGAACGACGCGAGGATGATCGAGCCCTGGCGCATATCGTCGCCCTTCAGATGGTCGAAGGTGTCGATGCTGGTGTGGTGCACGCGGCTGCCATAATCGAGCGGGTCCTGAATGAACTGGAAGCCGGGCACGCCGACTGCCTGCATGAACACGTGATCGGTGCCGCCGGTCTTGCGGATCACTACCTCCTTCGCGCCCATGCCCGAGAAGGGCGCGAGCCAGTCGCGGAAGATCGGCGCGACCGCCTGGTTGTTCTCGACATAGATGCCGCGGATCTTGCCCGAGCCATTGTCGAGGTTGAAATAGGCAGCGAGATCGCCCCAGCCAGGCTTGGGCGTGATCGGCCAGCGGGTCGACCAGCTATAATAGCTCTTCATGCCGGTCAGGACGGGGTCGCTCGGCTTGCCGCGCGTGGCGAGGTGCTGCTCGACATAAGCGCGGCTGCCGAGCAGGCCCTGCTCCTCGCCGGTCCACAGGGCGAAGCGGATCGTGCGCTTCGGCCGGATGCCGCTGGCGGAGAGGATGCGCGCTGCCTCCATGATCATCGCGGTGCCCGCGCCGTTATCGGCGGCGCCGTCGCCCGCGACCCAGGAGTCGAGATGCGCGCCGGCCATCACATAGCCCGCCTTGGGATCGGTGCCGGGGATTTCGGCGAAGATGTTGTACGCCTTGCTGTCGCTGTCGTCGAAGCGGACGTCGCTGTTGATCTCCACCGTCGGCGCGGTGCCGACCTTTGCGAGCCGCGCGAGGCGGCGATAATCCTCGGCGGCAATCTCGACACCGGGCACTTCCTGAGTCTCGCCGACCCCGAACAGATAGCCTTCGCCGTGCACCAGCTTGTAATCGAGCCGCGACATGGTGGCATAGGCGACCGCGCCCTCGGCCTTCAGAAAGGCATCGAGCTTCTTGGAATAGTCGAGCCGCTTCAGCCGGCGGTCGGCGGTTTCCGGATCATAGGTCGGCTGCTGATATTGATCGAGCTTGGCCAGTTCGTCGGCGGTGTAGCGCTTGAACGCCGCCTCGTTAGGCTCGCTGCCGGTGTTGGGCTGCGTGATCATGACGATCTTGCCCTTTAGCTTGCCGCGCCATTTGTCGAAATCGCGTTCCTTCGACATTGGGGCAACGAAGACGGGCGCGCTGATCGTGCCGTTGGTCGAGGGGGTCCAGGCGATCGGGATCGCGGTCAGCACGATCGGGCGCGGGGTCAGCATGCGCACGCTCGAGCTGTTGATCCACCAGCCGCGGCCGAACTCATACCCTTCCTTATGGACGTTCTTCAGGCCCCATTCGCTGAACTTCGCCTGAGTCCACGCCTCGGCCTGGCGCATCGAGGGTGAATTGGTCAGGCGGGCGCCGATCACGTCGGAGAGATGCTGGGCAATCGGCATCACCTGGCTACGAGTCGTGCCCTCGTCGACGAGTCGATTTACCTGCCCGCGATCGACCGTCTGCGAAAAGGCAGGCGCGGCGATGGCGAGCATGGCGGTGGCGAGCAGGAGCGAGCGACGCATTGGGACCCCCAGAGACGTTGAAAGATTGTTGCGAGGCCTATTCGCCGCCGTCGTCCCGCGCAAGGCCCGGGCCTAAGGTCTTTCCGACGTTGACAGCATGGGTTTCGGTCGGCATTGGACCGCCTCGCTTTTGAGCGGCCCAGTGGACAGGTGGCCGAGTGGTTAAAGGCAGCAGACTGTAAATCTGCCCGTGCAAGCGTACGCTGGTTCGAATCCAGCCCTGTCCACCAACTCTTCATTCTCACGCATCCGCGAATTTTCCGAAAACCAGGGTTTTCGGGACTTCGCGATGATTCGCATCCGCGCTCGCCTGCTTATGGTGCACGCGTAGGGCGGTCAGCGCCGGATCGACACCGACAGTTCAACGCGCCGCCGCCGCGGATCGCCATGGAAGCTGTAGTTCATTCCACCGATCTCCGCGATGATGGGCGGGCTGTGATCGAAGAGGTTCTGAATACCGAAACGGAAATCGATCTCCCGAAGAGCGCCGCCGTCAGGCACCAGGCTCCAACTGGCCGCGAGGTCAACATAGGCCTGTGCCGGTATGCGCTCGCTCCCTTGCAGTTTTATGAGCGCGGGATTCAGCGAGAAATAATCCGGCGCGCCATAGCTTATCCGGTAACCGCCGACATATTGCAGGTTGAGATCGAGTCCGAATCTGCCTCGCTCCCAACGGATGCCACCATTGCCGCGCCACTCCACCGGTCCGTCGCGAAAACCGCTCCGCTCGATCCATGGGGTGCCGGTGTAGCGGCGCACCCGGAAGCTGGGCTGCCAGGTCGCGCTGGCATAGGGCGTCAGCACGCCGCCAGCCACTTTTTCGGCCCGCCACTCGAATTCCAGATCGAAACTGTGAAGTATGCTGCGTCCGGTGTTTGCCATGCGGCCGTCGACGATGATGATCGGGCCGCCGGTGAACCCAAGGAGGCGGTCCGCCTCGCTCAGCGATGCCCGGATCACGCGGTCGGGAAATGCCGCTTCCATGCTGACGAGCATTGCAGGAGCAAAGGGAGCATTCTCGATGCGCCGCCTGGTGGATATGCGCGAATAGTCGATCGAAAGGCGCGGCCGGCCGCGGCCGCCCGGATTGATGACCGCGCCCACGGCCAGAGTCGCCGCCAGTTCCTGCTGGATCGTGTCGGATCCCCCACCGCGACTGACATAGGGAAGCTCGCTGCCGATCTGCCGCCCTCCGCGTTTCGGATCGGCGAACGAATAATTTATCACGGTCGAAGCGACATCGACCGACTGGAATTGCGAGACCTCGGGCGTTACCTGCCCCGTTGCGTAGCTTGCTCGCAGCATCAATTGCGGCACTGGCCGGACGCGTGCTCCCACCGTGTAGACTGGCGCGTTTCTGCTGATGGAAATCAGCGGGATGTCCTTGCCGATGACGCTCCGCGCGAATTGGGCATCCAGGCGATCGAAACGTGCGGCGAGTTGCAGCTCCAGGCCGCGAAGTGGGAAGAACCCGCTGTCGCGTGGTACCAGGGGTGCGCTCGCCTCCAGATAACCCGAAGAGAAATCGAGCGTGCGGCCGTTGTGGATACCGACTTGTTCCGCCGACTCTTCGATGAATACCGAGTCCGGCATTTTCTCCTGGCGGCGTTCGGCAAGCAGGGAGAGGGAGAGGGCCCCACCCGGCAAGTCGATCACCGGTCCGCCCGCGCGGAGCGACGCACTGATCAACGTGTTTCCCGAACTGTAGGATCGCTGGATTGGCGTCACGTAAAAGGGGAGCGCCGCGCGAAAGGCCTGCCAGTCCGCAAGCGGGCGCACGGCGGGACGCCCTCCCGCACCCGCATCGCCCGTGGCGAGCGCTTCGTAAAAGGCGGCGTCCAGCATCGGGGCGGTCACTGATGAAGACTGGCGGACGCGGCTGAAGGTCACATCCCCCTCCGCCCGCCATGTGCCGGACAATGGCACGATCACACCTGCCGTCAGCCTAAACATCTCGCGGCGTGCTTCAGTCGTTTGAGCCAGGTCGCGTGGATAACGCAGATGCGTGAGTCGCGTAAAAGGATTGTCCGGTGACGTGACCCGAAGCGCACCGCTGCCGGCTTCATAGGGGTTGATGGCCCCCGCGGTGCTGTGCGTGTAGAGGCCGTCGAGGAAGATCTCGGGGCCGTCTCCACCGAACTGGTGATGGGCCGATACGACGCCGGAGATGACCCTGGGGGTGGTCATAAGCGTCCGGTCCGCTCCCGACGCTCCCGGTGAAAGGCTGGTGTCGATCTTTCCCGCATTGCGCAGAAGCAGCTCGCGCCGCTCTTGCTCGGTTCCGCGGAAGTCGAGGGGAAGGTAAGTGATCCTGGCGCCGAGGCTGCCGCCGCCATGGTCGGTGTCGAACATGAGCGGCGCATTTGCCTGGTTCGTGAAGGTGATCGAATTTCCCACCTGCATCGATGCGGTGGCACCGTTGGGTGAGAGATACCCCTCCGGATCATGGGCGAATCCGCGTTCGCGCGCTCGCACCGCATAGTCACGCTGACCGACCCGGAAACGGTCGCTGAAGGAATAGGCGCCGAAGAGCATCAGTTGCGTGGCGCCGTCGTTCGACGTCCATCCTGCCCGGCCAGCGATGCGGAGTCGCGCCGCGTCGCCCCGGTCGGTGATGCCCGACGACACCGTCAGCTCCGTTCCACGATAGTCTCGGCGCAGTACCACGTTGACCACGCCGCCGGTGGCGTCGGGGCCATAGATGCCCCCCGCCGTCGAGGTGATCACCTCGATGCGCTCGATCGCTTCCACGGGGATGCTGTTCAGGTCGGATTGCGCCAGGTCGGTGATCCCGATCGGCAGGCGCGGCAGGCGGCGGCCGTCGATCAGGATCAGGGTGCGATTGGCCCCTACACCGCGAAGGTCGATATTCGAACGCGCTTCTGCGGGGTCCAGGGTCACGTTTTGCGCAGGCGCGGCCACATCGGCATTCGCCGGAACGCGCGCCCGGAAGAACTGATCGATATTGTCGCGGTGGGCCGACTGGACTTCGCCACGCGTGACCACGCGATAGGGTTGTACGCCGTTCGGCGAGCGCGGAAGATCGGCGTTCAACAATCGCCGCCCGATTACCAGGATTTCGGCCACGGCGGGCTCATCCAATGTTTCGACGGGATTGGCCGACCGCTTGAACAGGACGTAGCCGCCGCCGGGCAATCGGCTGAATTCCAGGCCAGTGCCTGCCAGCAGCCTGCGCAACGCTGCTTCGACAGGCAGCCCGCGCGGTGGCCGCCGTCCGGAAAGACCGCTCAACACCGCTTCGTCGAACAGGACTTCGGTGCGCGTGTTCTGCCCTAATTCGGTCAGGAGCCGAGCGAGCGGGACCCTATCCTGCGCCGCGGCGCCCAATGGCGCGCCCAGTCCGCATGCGACGACGCAGGCCAGCCCCAGTCTCCGTGGGAGCGGGCGACCGGTGCCCGGCATGGCCTGCCGAACCCGGGGCACATGCGGCAAACCGCGTCCAGCGCGTTGCGGAGCATCCGTGTCTGTCCCCTGTCCTGCAAAAGCGCGCATCGGCCTCCCTGTCACCGCACGCTTTGCCCATGCATTCTGGCCAGACCCTGCGCCATCCCGAACGAGTGATGATTAGATCGCTAGATCGGGCATTGACAGATTGCGTGATGACGATTTCTTCACCGTCACCAAATACTGCATTGGTCATATCCTCGATGCGCCAAATTTCTTGCGGCTTACTTGCGACCTGTTTTCCGGGGGCGTGTAGTATTTGAGGCCGCCAGGATAGTGGCGCGATGGCGCACGGCGTGCCGTTTCTACCCTGAACGTTCGTCAGCTCGATGAAATGAGACACGCCGCCAGGGGCGGGCGTCCCAAGACGTGAGCTGACGTCACCGCGTGGCCGATGCTGACGCCTGAGGTGACACGACTCCATTCCAGCTGCCACCCAAGGCCTGATAAAGTGAAATCGCGGCCGTCAGCCGCTCCGCGCGCACCTGCACCAGCGCCAGATCCGTTGCCAGCAGGGCGCGCTCCGCGTCGATCTGGTCAAGATACGGCGTGTAGCCCGAACGGTAGCGGTTGGTGGCCAGCCTCAACAAGTCAGCCGTCGCGATGCGCTGCTCGGCGACCTGTCCTTCCTGCAGATTGTTGTACGAGACGGCGGCCAGCGCATTCTCCACTTCCTTGAACGCCTTCAGTGCCGCCTGACGATAGGCGAACGCCGCGGCGTCCCGACGCGCCGCCGCGCCGTCGGCGCGTGCCCTCAGGCGACCGCCGTCGAACAGGGGCTGAAGAACGGACGCGCCGAGCGAGAATATCCCGATCGGGTTGTCCATGAGCAATGACGAGGCGGCATAGCCAACCCCACCGTTGAGCTGGATATCGGGGAGGAACGCTGCCCGGGCACTGTCCAGCGAATGGTCGGCGGCGACGACTTGTGCCTCTGCCGCGGCGATGTCGGGCCGCCGGCGGAGGAGAGCGGAGGGCAGGATCGGGCTGATCGGTGGGAGTTCGAGCCGTTCGAGTTCCAGTCCGCGAGGAACCGGGCCCGGATTGGCGCCCAACAATACCGAAAGCCCATTTTCCTGCTGGCGAACGGCAAGTTCGGCCGCTGGCACGAGCTGGGCCGTGGCGGTGTATTCCGCCTGTGCCTGACGAAGCTCGAGTGCGGGGGCATATCCGGCGTCGGCGCGCCGCTTGGCCAGTTTTAGCGAGGCGGCACGCGCGGCAAGCGTCTCGCGCAGCACGGCGAGCCTGGCGTCGAGTGCGCGAAGACCGACATATCCCGAGGCTGTCGCCGATGCGATGCCCAGGCGCACGCTGTCGCGCGCCGCCTCGCTGGCAAGCAACTCTGCCCTGGCGGCTGAATCCGCGTTTCGCAGGCGACCAAACAGGTCGAGGTCGTAGGACGCCGAGACCTGTCCCTCGCCGGCCCATTCCCTCACGGGTTGGCCGAACGGACTGACATGGCGGTCGCGACCGCCACCGCCGATCAGGATGATATCTGGCAGGCGGTTCGCGGCAGCAAGGCGAAACTGAGCCCGCGCCTCATCGACGCGCGCCGCGGCGATGCCGAGATCGGGGTTGTTCACCAGGGCCTGTTCGACCAGCGACGCGAATATGGGGTCGCCGAATGATCGCCACCATTGCGGGCCGACATCGCCAAGGGGATTTCCTGCATCTCGCCACGCGGACGGCGCCGAGAACTGGGCGCCGACCGGCACGACGGGCCTGGCGCCGGCGCAGCCACTCAGCGCCAGCATCAGCGCGATCGAGGCCTTTTTCACAGCCCGCCCTCCACATGCGTCTCGACCGACATGCCGGGGCGCAGGGCCTTGGCGAGTTTCTCATTGCGATCCGGCAAGATCAGCACGCCGATGCGCTGCGGCACCTTGACGAAATTACCTGTCGCATTGTCCGGTTTGAGCACGGCGAACTGCGATCCCGTTGCCGGAGCGAAGCTCGCGACATGGCCGGCGAGCCTGGCACCGCCAAGGGCGTCGACGGTGAACGCCACTTTCTGCCCAACCCGGATACGATGGGTCTGGCCTTCCTTGTAATCGGCAACGATCCAGATATCCGGCGGGACAAGCGAGAAGAACTGCGTGCCGGGCGCCACGAACTGGCCGAGATGCACGCCGATCTCGCTGAGCTGGCCGCTTTCCGGGGCGCGGATGACCGTATGGTCGAGATCGATCTCCGCGAGGCGAAGGGCGGCAAGAGCCGCATCGACGTTCGCCTGAAGCGCCGCGCGCCCAACCTCGACGGTCTTGACGCCTTCGCGAGCAGCCTGTCCCGTGGCCGCGATCTCACGCACCTGTGCCTCGGCGGTATGAAGCGCGGCGAGCGTCTGATCATATTCCCGCTTCGCGATGGACCCGTCCCGTACGAGATCGTCCGCCCTCGCCATGTCCGCCCGAGCTTTCAGAAGTTGCGCCTGTGCGCCGCCGAGACCGGCGACCTGCGCTGAGACGCCGGCCGTCTGTGCGGCCTTGGCCTGCGTGCTGTTGGAGAGCTCGGCCTGGGCCGCCTCGACGCTCGCGCGTGCCTGCGCCACGCGCGCCTGGTAGATACCGTCGTCGATCCTGACCAGGACCTGGCCCTTTCTAACCTTGTCGAAGCTCTTGACGAGAACGGCGCTCACATAGCCCGTCACCTGCGGCGCGATGACCGTAACCCGCCCTTTGACATAGGCGTTGTCGGTCGACTGGGTGCCGCGATCGAACGGCGGCAGCTTCCAGGCGGCGAGGATCGCCAGCGCCGCCGCGATGGCGACAAACGCTGTCGCCATGAAAAGCATCGGGGTGCGGCGGGCAGGATGCCAATAGCCATGTGGTGCGCCCGGCGCCGGCGCCGTTGCGGCCGGATCAACGTCACTCATTGAGGCACTCCTTTGCGTGGCGACCGCCTTGCGACGATCTTCGACCGGATGATGATGATTGCCGGAAACAGGGCGCCCGCCAGGGCGACCAGCGAAACGAGGATGAACGCGTCGTTGAAACCGAGAATGGCGGCCTCCCTCGCCAGCGCATCGCCGAGCAGCCCGGCGCCCTGGGCGACGCGCTGGGAAGGATCCTGGATCGTCGCGGCCAGGGCGCCTGCTCCCTGCTTGATCCGTTCGGCCACCATCGGGTCGCCAACCGCCAATCCGTCCGCCAGGGCGGCCGCGTGAACTTTGGCCCGCACGACCTGATAACTTCCCAGGAGCGCCGATCCGGCAAGGCCGCCGATGTTCTGGGTCATGCTGAACATGACGACGAGGCTGACGAGGTGCGTGCTCCCCTGTTTCAGCATCTGCGCCGCGCCATAAACCAGCGCCGGGCCGATGAAGAGCGTGGTCCCCAACGCGATCAGCGATTGGGTCATGATCAGATTATCGGGGCGCGTAAGGTTGTTTGAACCGCTATCCAGCCAGGCAGCACAGGCGATGATGAGTCCGGCGGCCATGACCTGATAGGGCTGACTCCCCACGCGGGTCGTTGCGATAGCAATGATGATGCCAAGGATCTCCGCGACCAGGATGCAGGCGTAAAGCGTGTGGAACTGGTCGTTGTCGAGACCGGCGAAGGACAGCAGGCCGACCGAGCCATAGGATTGTTCCGACAGGGCAAGGCGCACGACCACGGCCACCGCCACGAAACTGGCAATGACCCTGGTGCCGTACCATCTCAACCTGAGGAGCGGATTTTCGCGCTCATATTCGAGCGCGAGTGCGCCGGCATATAAGGGAATGCAGGCGGCCAACACCCAGCCCAGCCAGGGCGTATCGTGCCACCAAAGCAGACGTCCCTGGGCAAGCACGATACACAGGCACAGGTTCGCCAGGAGAATGAGGGCGAACGTCACGCCGTCCAGAAGCTCGAACGCCTTGGAGCGTTCGCTCGGCGGCAATGGGCATGCGAGGATGATCGTCACTGCCACGAGAGCGATGGAGAGCTGGAGCGCGGCCAGCGTCGACCATCCGCCTTGCGCCAGGAGATCGACCGGAAACAGTCGTGCCAGCGGCGTGCCGAGTTGCACGGCGCCAATGCCGATGATCAGTCCGAGCGGCTTCACCTTCGCCGGCAGGCTCTGCATCGAATAATAAACGGCCAGGGTGGTCAGGCCGGCGGCCGTCAATCCGCTCGCCGCACTCAGGACGATGGCGGCCGCAAGGCTCGGCTTCAGCCAAAGCAGCAGCGCCGCCAGTACGTAGCTCGTAAGCAGCAAAAGGGTAACGCGGGGGATGCCGAACTGCGTTCTGGCCTTGACCAGCACGAGATTGGCCGAGGCGTTGAAGGCGATGTAAATGCCCGTCAGGAACGCTGCTGCGGAAACATAGTCGTTCGCCGCGCCGGCGAGTACCGGCACATTGGCGATAACGATGCCGTTGCCGAGATTGACCATCACGCCCACCGATACGCCAGCGACCGCGAACGCGACGCGTCTCGCCGGCGCGTGCGCTGGCGAATAGGGGGATCCCGGAAACAGCGGTCGCTCTTCCGGGAGGAAGGGCCGCGCAGGGGACGTCGCGGCGGTCACAGGACAGGGGCCTTCAGCCAGTCCGCGGTGCGCACGGCGTTAATGCCCGCCCCTGCGTCGGGCGCGACGTTCGACCTCGCTGGTGTGAGTGTGGGCCCTTCCATTTTTTCCTCGTGCTCACGATGGACGACTGCCGCGGTGGCCCCGCGGTCGAAGTCGTTCTTTCGTCAGCGAGAAATTTGAACGGAAACCCCTTCCGTCGACATTATACGATCGTTTCACGTGGTATAGGTCGTCGTCGCGATAGCGTTCTCAACGAGGTTTTTCGGCCGATCGCCGCGGACTAGCGCGCGTTTTTCACGCGAAGGCGGCGATTCTTCTGCCGCGCCCGCCGCTCCTCTGAGGCAATGCTTCAACAAGGACACGCAACTCCAAACCAAAGGCTGATTACATTCACCCCCCCAGGGAGAATATGCCTGCATCTCCATTGGTACACGGAGGTTCAGACATGATCATAGATCGACGCACTTTCTCCGCCGGGCTTCTTGCCGGCGCAGCGACAGCATTGGTGGCGGGGGGAGCAGCCGCGGCCGCCGACGTCGTGCCCAAGGCAAAGAATGTCGTTCTGGTTCACGGCTTGTTCGCCGACGGATCTTCGTGGTCGGAAGTGATTGCGCGACTTCAGGCCGAAGGGATGAACGTGACCTCGGTCCAGAATCCTCTCGACTCGTTCGAGGATGCGGTGTCGTCGGTTCAGCGCGTGCTCGACCGTCAGGACGGGCCGACCGTTCTGGCCGGCCACAGCTTTTCCGGCATGCTGGTGACCCAGGCCGGCGTCCATCCTCGCGTTTCCGCGGTCGTCTACGTCGCGGCGCGCGCGCCCGACGCCGGGGAAGACTATACCGCGTTGGCCAAGCGCTTTCCCACACCGCCGGCATCGGCGGGCGTGGTGTTCGATGGCGACTGGGGCAGCCTGACGGAAGCTGCGTTCCTGCAGGATTTTGCGAATGGCGTGCCTGAGGCCAAGGCGAAGGTTCTCTTCGCCGTGCAGGAACCCTTCAACCGGGTGCTTACGACCGCCAAGACAACCGAGGCGGCGTGGCGGTCAAAGCCAAGCTTCTATGCCGTGTCGAAAGAGGATCGGACGATCAACCCCGATCTCGAACGCTTCATGGCCAAGCGCATGAAGGCAAAGACGATCGAACTCGAATCCGGGCACCTGTCGCTGGTCTCGCATCCGCACGATATCGCGGGCCTCATCCTGGAAGCCGCCGGCCGCCGCTGACGTATCGAGCATGTTCCCGCGATCACAGGGATCGCGGGAACATTGCCGAACGCGCAGGCTCGAAACATCCGGCGAGGGCTTCGCGGAAAGCCGTTGGCGGCCCGGGCCGCAGCCTGCTCTAGGTGATTTTGTAGAGCCGCATGCTCTCGGCAATGCGCACGAGATCGGCCACGGAGCGAACGCTCATCTTTCGCATCATGTGGCCGCGATGGATCTTCACCGTAATCTCCTGGAGGCCCATTTCGCCGGCGATCTGCTTGTTGAGCAGACCGCGCACGACATAGGCCATGACCTCTTTCTCGCGTGGCGTGAGCGCTTCGTAAAGGCGCCGGACGGTACCCAGCGCTTCGTCGGCGGCCCGCCGGCGGCGATCCCGGTCGATCGCCTCGGCCACCACGTCAAGCAAGTCCTGATCGCGGAACGGCTTGGTGAGGAAGTCGACCGCACCGGCTTTCATCGCGCGCACCGTCATGGCGATGTCGCCATGGCCGGTCATGAAGATGATCGGGATGGGCGCGCCGATGCGCTCCAGATGCGCTTGCAGTTCGAACCCGCTCCGTCCGGGCAACCGGATATCCAGCAACATGCAGCAGGGAACGTTCGGGAGCGTCCCGTCTAGGAAGTCGCCCGCCGAGCTGAACAGCAGGTTCGCCTGGCCGACCGAGCGAAAGAGGTTCCCGAGCGCTTCCCGTAAATCCCGATCGTCGTCGACCACGATCGCCAGGCTCTTGGGGGCTTCGACACCATAGCCGCTGGCCGCGGTGGGCGCGGAGACGATCATATCACGGCCCCCGTGTCGGCATGGTCGAGACGGACGCTGAGACGCGCGCCGTTGCCGTCTTCATTCTCGTGGGCGTCAATGCGACCGCCGAGGCCGGCAATGATCGATCGGCAGATTGCGAGGCCCATCCCGAGGCCCTGAGCCTTGGTCGTGTAAAAGGGTTCGAACAACCTGTCCGCCTGGCTCGCGGTGAACCCCGGGCCATTGTCGCGCACCTCGACGATGACCTGCCGGTCTGTTCGCACGGTCCGCGAAACGATGGTCAGCCGGCGCGGCCGGTCGATGTGCGCCAGAGCCTGCACGGCGTTCATGACAAGGTTCAGGATCACCTGCTCGAGCTCTACGCGCCCCGCCAGGACAGTCGCCGGCCCCGCCTCGAGATCAAGCGACAAGGTGATTTCCTGCGCGTCGATCTCGCTGCCGGCGAGCGCCAGGACGGAATGAAGGACGTCGTTGATTTCAAGGCGGTCCGGGGATCGTGTCGATTTCCGCGCCAGTGCATTCAGGCCGGAGACGACGTCGGCCGCTCTGTTGGCGGTATCGATCATCCTTTCGACCGACTGGCGGGCCGCGGCGACGTCGGGCACGTCG
>Ga0247741_1000372_pt1 | contig 26290 bp, 39 predicted proteins | sample UWRJL213509R2_FD_180945 | JGI IMG/M metagenome (GOLD analysis project Ga0247741, IMG submission 180945) | Plant litter microbial communities from Arlington Agricultural Research Station in Wisconsin, United States - UWRJ-L213-509R-2 | ecosystem: Environmental > Terrestrial > Plant litter >... | reverse complement strand
CTTGTACGAGCAATTACAGTAAAGGTGAGCTTTTAACTTCAGTCAGTATAAACCTTACGTATATTTTTATAATCTAGGTCCGATCATCAGCAAAGCGTAAAGAAAAGTTCAAGAAGCTACAAGTACGTGCTCAACATGCCTCTCCAAAGACCCTTCTCCTTGATATGAAGGTTCGATGGTCATCAACATATGAAATGCTTTGTCGAGCTCATACTTTAAAGACGGTAAGTTTTATTAGACGAACCATTATTCAATAGCAATCTAACTGAACTTCTAGTTTACAAACAAATTTGTTTATGAGATTGGCCGTGAGGAGCTGGATCTTGAAAAACGTAGAAAAATTGATGCATTGAAGCTGACGGTAGATGAATGGACTCACATCGAAAAGATGATCACATTGCTTGAGGTGAGTACCCACAGTTTGTAATCTTTTTATTTTTGTGAACATGGTTCAAGTGTGCCGACAATGCACAACAGGCCTTTTCCTATGAGAATACGCCCACACTCCACTCAGGCTTGCCAGCAATGGAGGGATTGTACAACGCTTGGACCACACGAGCTAAGAAGCAAAAGTACGCTCCCTTTGTGGAGGCGTTGAATGCAGCAGCGGCTAAGATCGATGAATATTATCAGAAGACAGCAACATCTCATGCCTATACATTTGCGATGCGTAAGAGAATCGGTACTTCTTTCTAGATATTATTCTGATATTGGATGACTCTAGTCCTTGACCCCGAGTCAAAACTTACTTATTTCAAAAACAATTGGGGCAAGGAACTTGCTGATGATGTTCGTGATGCTGCTGAGAAAATTGTGAGTGTATTTATCTCTTTATGTCCAATTCCAGTCATTAAAGGCCTAGTATTTGGCAGTTTAAAGAGAGGTATATCGAAATGTATGGTGAGGGTACAACTTCGTCGAGGCCAACTGAGCGCAAACGGGGCAACCAAAAGCTTGCAAAGCTTTTTGCTGCTGTTTCGGATGATGAAAGTGATGTTCCGACAACACCCGCACCATCAAGCACTCCAATCTCAGTAGGAGAAGATATAGAAGATACCTCAAAGCCATGGATGCGTGAGTTCAAGCTCTACTTGGATTCAGTTGATGAACTTCCGGAAGGAATGTCAAAAATTACCTGGTGGGGCGTAAGTTATAATTATCTTTTGCCAAGTTCAAGTCTGATCATTTCTTAAAGATCAATTCTCCTCGGATTACTGTCTGGGCATCGCTTGCACGAGACTATTTGGCTATTATGGGCTCCTCTGTCTCCAGCGAGCGTGCCTTTTCTGCTGCAGGGATCACAATCTCAAAGCGTCGTAACCGTTTGAAGGCAGACATTGTTGAAGCGCTTCAGTTTCTGAAGGCTTTGATCCGCGCAGATTTACTCTACCGAGAACCAATGCCTTCATCAGTTCTCGAAGAGGAGCTAGAGATTCATGAAGATGATGCGGATACTGACTGGATTGACGAACCAGACCCACCACCATGGAGTGACCTTATTATTTCTATTGATACAGACTCGGAAACTGAGGACAACTAGATTACAAAATATACCTGACATTTACCCCTCTGCTATCAAAATTTTTTATCTAAAAGTGGTCCTTCTATGTATTCCAACGTACTATACATTATTTCACACAAATTTGGTTGTTGTAGAAAGCCGTGCGACATGAATTAGCATGTCCAAGTCCACCCAAGCTGCGTGGGAAAATACCACTACCAGGCCATGGCCTGAGCCAAAGCCAGGCCAGGCCAAGCCCAAGCCGACAGTGCTGGCCTGGCTTGGGATTTTTGGAAGCCAGAGCCACATAAAGCCAGGCCAAAGCCATGGCTTTCAGGCCAAGCCAAAGCCAGCACATCACTAATTGAATCCCCTATAGACTTGTGAGTCATGTATATCATTGACAATGTTTGATTCGAACTCACCATATCCAACTTCTCTACGCTCCAGGTCAACGTATGCCACTATCCAGTGGTTCTGATTGACGTGCACTGGGATATAGAGCTGCTGAATTCTCTTCTGTTGGATGCGCTTTGCATACAAGTACAGAAAAGGTGTGCTTTTCCTGTCGCAAATTTGCTTGCGGCCTCTCGTTCGTGCAAGTTCGTTCGCCAGTCCCAGTGGCGCAACCATTGCCTTGTTCTCTAGACCAGCCTGACATTGCAGTCTTTGAGTGAGTTCTTCCATCATGATATTGATATGATCATCGTTCAGCCATTCGTTACTGAGTATGGCTGGGAACAGACGTGTCGTGACTGCCCCTCGTAGATACGGCAGCTTGGTGTTCCAACCAAGGTCTGAAAGAACATCGAAAACTTCATTAATATCCTCCTCCATGGCTGGCACCCTCTTGAGCCAGTCCATACTGTGCTTCCAGCTGTCACATTGTACTGCAAAATCCACCATCGCCTTCCAAAATGTCACTGTCCAAAGCGGGAGACGGTCCTTTCCGTCATTGTAACGTGAATCCACAATAGACTTTGATCCGTTGAACCAAGCCTGACCAGAGATTCCTTCCAGGCGCGTCAAGAAGTCTGCCTTTGGGATTGGCCGTGTGAGGAGGCAGACCGGGTTTGTTGTTGGGCTGTCACGACAAAACCAAGTGGAAGGGTTGACTGTGATGATCTCCTTTGAGATGTCGGGGAGGCTGGCAGCAATGAACTGTAGGACTGGAGTGTCGTCTTTGGGATAGTATTGAGTGTATGAGACTGGGACTCGAAATTTCATGTTTTTCGCGTTTTCGATGTACTGAGGGGGTTTTTCCGGGTACTCCTTGCCTGCACGTATCCATTCAGATTCCTGAAAAGGCCTATCATCGTTGAGGTCAATAATGTCGGGATCCACTGCCATTGCAATTGTCCAGGTGTCTGAGAGTTCTGAGATTCTTTTTGCAGAGTACGTAAGGTAACTGCCAAAAAAAGACAACTGTCTACAATCAAAAATGAAACATTAAGAGGAGTCGAACATATCGACTTTATGAGCATCACAATAATTATCATAATATATATAATAACGACTGGTAGATTTGTAGTTTCAAAATGTCAAGTGTAGGTCGCATAAAATACCTCTTGTCCGGACATAGATCTGACCTGCCTGTGGTGCTACGGTTTGTGTCCGGTCTTTCTGACCCGACATGGTCCCAAAATCCAAAATTTTTGTCCGTTTTGGACCCGACCTAGGGGGTCCAAATCTTCAAAATCCGTCCGGATCCGGATCCGACATTTGGCCTGAAAACTCGGGGTCCTTCTGGAGTCTGCCTTCAAAGCTTCAACGTTCACACTGTTCCTCCACTGCAAGTCTCGCAGCAAGTACTGCAATTGTAACCGGGCTGGACTCATACCAGGGACCAAGTGGAGGAATTACATGAAAGCTTTGAGATACCTGCACCATGAGTGCCTTAATTTACTTTCGCCTCATATTTCCTGCTCTTTCAAAGACGGTACCGTCTTATTCGCAACGCCTTATCCTCTGTAGAAGGTGCCTTGGCGTCAGATGGGCGAAATCGGTAAGCACCTACCCACCTCTCAGTATGCAAAAATCCTGATAACCAACAAGATACCAACGCGGGGCGATAGGTTTCCTAAAAAACAAAAAAAGTGCTCTTTTGAAATGGAATAAGTGCTCATCTGACAGGATGGTGACCACAGTCCGTTCCGTCGGTCTAACTTTTGACTTACTAAACCCATCCTTGATTCTTGCAGCTTGGAGGACGGTCTTGAGGCCATCAATCATGCCTACAGGCCAACGACCTTCCCCAGCCATTCCTTCTCAAACGCGGCGCACTCTCCAGATAAACTCTTTTGAGGGCTCCTCAGGCTTGGAGAATGCGTTGGAACTCGTTTTGAAGGACATTGGTTGGACATTGTTAGGCTGTGTCGGCTCAGACGCTGTCGCGCAGGAGTACCGCTCTCCCTATATGGGGATGTCGGGTGGGATTGGCTGGCAGAAGATGATGAGGGTGACAGCTGCAAGCGCCGAGGTGCGTAGATACTTCATCTTGAAACATCCTTCACTCACATTGGTCGTTATCGGGCCACAGCTGCATTGCAGAGCGCGCCCCCGGATCGCCATTACCGCCGTCCAGCACCTCTCCAAAGCTCGTTCTGATGTTAATAAATATTTCATGGGAAGAAACATCAAGCACAGACACAAAATTGACATGCCAAACCGATGTTGCGAACGTCGGTATATCAACCAATGGTCGGGTCGTGCCCAAGCTACACCCCATGCTTCTGACTCATCTTTCGACATATCGCTCAAATTTTTATGGCTCAATCCAACGCACTTGCATCTTACACCCATAGCCTACGCTCAACGCCACGTTTCGCCAAAGTCGATGGGCCAAGTCAACTTGCGGAAGCAGAGAAATATTGTGCCAAGAAGGCTGGGAACTAGGGAGATTCAATACCACATATGCAGACAGTGCTCCGACAAATGGCTTCCACCTCAGTGTCGGTGGTCTCAAGAAACGAGTAGATGGCCCAGGAGCCGAATCATCCACATAGGCCCAAAACCAAATGAGACTGGCACTTTCAACCCTCTCTCTGAGCGCACCGTATAAGCAGGCAGCCATTGGCGCTCACAAGGTACAAATTGCAATCGCATTTACCTATGAAGGCGCTAACTTTCTCAATAGGGCTTCAAGAAACCTAAACAGGAATGCCCTGGTGCATCAACACCTGCGACGACTGCCACCATTCTGCAGTTGCTAAGTCCTAATGCCCACATCGTTAGCGTCAACAACCTACGGTGGGGCATCTGAATACATCCGCCACGCCGCTGCCAAGAATAAAGAACTTGAAGTGACGTTCTTGTATCCAGAGAATGCCGCCGCCAACGAGATTATCTTGTCCCCACGAGAGAACACCAAAGTATGCCAGTATCACCTTTCAAACCTCAGCTTGACTGACGTGTTTTCTCAGGTCATAGGGATGGACTTACCAACAAATCTCACACTCCTTATAGGTATCAAATGTACCAAACTCAAGCCACGCACCCTTCTCGCCCCATCGTCCTGCTCAACACCTTCCTCGACCTTCCTCACCAACAAACACCAACAGCGTCTAGAAGACGAGGAGCCAGCCCGTCAAGTGCTCGATCGAGGACATTCGAGGACGGAACGGGTCCAGGAAGACGATCCTCCGCTTCTCGCTCCACTTCTGATTATGCCAGTCAGATCTCCAAGGCAAGGATCGCGAGGAATCAGGACGGACTCTAATGACACCTTCGAAACCACCTCTACCTCTCCTTCCTCCTATTGAACTTCAGCCTCCTTCGCCTCCTTGTCACTTGACGACATAGGGCAACCTCGATTTATCGAGGTCTGTGGAACCTACCGTCCTGTCCAGCTTCGAAACCTCAGCGCTATCCCCGACGAGCTCCTCTACCCCTGTCTTATTTAAGCTGACTGCTTCACCCAACATGCTTTCACTTGGAAATTGGTCGTATGGTACGCAGCAGAGTGCTTCTCTTGGACGTTCAGCGGTTATTGGCATTGGTCTTGGCACACAAGCAACTCACCTGGGGAAGACAGTGAGCGAACAAGAGAGAGATACTGAGACATTCTCCTCTCTTCGCTGTGTCATACCCCCAAGGAATCCGATCACACCCGCATACAGGAGCGAAGTGATGCACTAATATTGCCCTACCCATGCAGGCACTGGACAGTCTGCACGACGAAGGTCCTAGGCATCGCCCATTGGACTTGAGTAAAGATCTTCTTTAAACTCGAGATTTGAAAATACAATTAGCCAAGCGCAAGTCGGGCTGATGCACGATCTAGGCACGGTTTGAGAGCTTTCCACCAACGTCGAGTGTACGTTCTTTCAGCGATTTCTGTTAATTTCGACTAACAAGTTCTTTTATCTGTAGAACTTAAGCCTTGACTCGCATGCTACTCAACATGTGCAAATTAACTCTCCAAGCCTCTCGCCAGCTGTTGAATCTCCAATTCAACGGGCGACGTTTCTGAGCCTTTTCGCCAATCTTTCTTCTAAAGCTGGCAGGTCCCGAAACCGTCCACAATCAAACACCAATCCGACGCCTCCAGCTACTTTATAGCTTGAACCTTCTACTCGTCAGAGTATCGAGTCGGTTCGGTCACAACATGTATACAAGCAGCTCTCTGATGCCTTCTACTCTATCAATTCGAGATATCGGATCCCTTGGGAATGTGTTACCCTCGCTGGTGACGAAACAAAGCCTCTCCACTGTTTCGGGCATATCAGGCTCGAACACTCTCCCAGGATCTGCTCTGCACGCCAATCGTACATCTAGTGGCCCTCCACTGGTTAGTCCCCCAAACAACTCATGGGGAGTCTCAACTGGCAGGCCGATCTCAGCCAACGACAGCTCATCCTTCTCTGGGAAATGCTCAACAACTCCAATACCGCAACGTCCGTCAACAGCGATTCACACCTTTCCATCCTCGAGGAACCTGTTCGGTCGCCCATGCACTCCCTCCATGCAATCAATAGAGATTGGAGATGGGGCGATGACGATCACTTTACCTTTGGAGGAGAGCGCAGGACTGGGTCAGTCATGACGAAAGCTATCGAACGTCGGTTGAAAGGGAGAGACCGAAGCGACACAGTTGTCAGCTGGGAATGGCTGGGCTGAGGGATATGCTGAGGGCTCTGAAGGGGCACGCAGAAAGTGGGAATGGCGGGCCGGACAATGGCCCTACTCGCCTCCGCCACCCAAGTACATCCAAAGGAAGGTCGCATACCGTCGATGACCCTGTCGACTACATCTCTACGCACCGAATCATCAAGTAGTTGACACTGGCCCAAACCATCGGAAAGGGGAAGGTCCCAGAATCCCAGGGGAAACTTCACCTTATGCACCTTCGTCATTTACAGCTCCGAAACCTTCCCCTCGCCGACCCTCCCTGGCTTTCATTTTTCGGCTTGGATCGAAGAATCGACCTACAAGCACAGCCAAGGGCTTAACCCCTACACCTTTTCTGTCAAATACAGATGCAGATGACTCAGGTATAGGAGACGAGAGCAGCATTACTGGCGAGGAGGACTGGGATAGGATGGATTCTTTGGACCTTGCTGCAGCGGCTAAAAGTTTCAGTGTATATCCAGAGGGTGCGGCCACCGTGCATGGTCGTCGCGAGGGCAGCCACCGTCAGAGGGAAGGCATTCAGAAAGGAAGGAGCCCTTATTTCCAACACGACTTCCAGACGAAGCCTCGGCGCCTCTCAACCTACGCTGTCGACATCCGATCAACCACCACAGGCTCAATCACAACAAGGCTCACCATTATCTCCAAGCAATCTACCTTCTAGGCCAACCAGACTCTTGAACGTTGAAGAACGCGCGGACGATCCGAACCCTAAACCCACTGCTCTGCTGTCCAATTCTCGTTCTGCGTCGGGTTCATACTCAAAATCCCAGGTTCGACCACCAAAGGCTGGAGCTAGTCCCTCATGTCCGCCATACACAGTAGGGACCTTACCTAGGTCAGGTTCAGTTTGTCGCGTACCTCCGCAGTCAACTGCACCAATGCTACCTGATCCAAAGCTTGCGATGACGCCAGAGAACATACGGCCACTACTGGAGAATGCGAAGGAGGTGCATCCGAGGCTCAGGTAATGTATTCATGAAATATGATACTTGATCGAGCAGAACGTCGCCGACCCACATAGTAGGCGCCCATCTTGAGCATCTCTCTCTCAAAAATTCGTTCCATCATTCGTACTATTATAGCATTTTTACTGCATGTATAACACGCCGTAGTCAACCTCATTGTTTTCTTGTTTTTGCTGTGCATACATACTCGTACTTCACATCGCCCGGCGTTTGTGAAAGACAGACCACCTTGCATTATACTCATGAAGTATAGAAAAATTCAACGTTCAATGTTCGACACTCATCTTCATGGTTTTCCGTCATTCCGTTTAACAAATTCACCAACATGGATCTACAACAACAAAATCCATGTTTGGGTTGAATGAGCAAGTCTACACAGAAGAATGGTTGACTGAAGACGATGTCAATTTGACGTTACGCACCTAGTATGTAGAACACGGGTAGCGACTTTTTAGGGAATGATAGGTGTATCAGCGTACGGATACACTGACCAACATCCCTCTCAATGTCGAGTTCAGCCACGAATATAGTGGCATGGATAGCAAACTAAATAGCAATCGATTCTATAAAACTGTCAAGCCACGATTAGCCTCAGATTGAGTAAACAGAGTCAAAACGTACCTGACGACGCTGATACTCCACATTATGTTGGTGCCCAACATTCAGCAACCATAGTCCTCGGCGCTCAAGTTACCTGATCTTTTCACATAGATGGACCAAGTCACGCCTAGCTCCAGCATGCATATGGATGTGCAGCTAAAAGGGAGAACTATCTCATAAGCAAAAGGTGAAGAGGTCAGGAATACAGTAACACTATTACTAGCGTACAACCGGTGAGTCATGCCGATGGGTCACGTCTTCATAACGAGCATCAACGTCAAGAACGAGACCAATATCGATGACACGTCCAGACATCTTCCAGACGGACACGAGGACCTAAAAAAATAGCTACTAGTTGTCAAATACACGTTATTTGGATAGATGGTGCAAAAGCAGGTATAAGTAGCGCAAATACTTACGGTTCATTTTGATTCGAGAAAATGACGCAGGCAGAGGGCACAAAGGTAACGTAAATGGTAGTGGGATAGGGTATAGGGTGACTTCTTTGAAGATGTGAGGCAGCAACATGTAGTAAGCGATACTCCGATATTGACCAACCGCAAAGACAGCTCTTGGAAAACAAGGTGAGGCTTTAAAGACTGAGTGGGGGGTGGAAATCAAAGAGCAAGGACTCGCGTTTCTGAGTAATGCTGAATGACACCCGGCTTTCCTTGAGACTAGAACCAACCTCAATGAGAATGAGGCTGGCGCATCAGGGTGATTGGCGTTGTCGATCAATGAAGCACGGAGCGTTGGGAGTTGCAAGACAGGTGCCATATCAATGCGAGAAGACGAGATACGAGCAATTTTCGTTTCAGGCGGCAACATGTAGTAGGAGGTGCCGTACTTGGTGACGAGTTGAAGTGAGTCGTTCAAGGACTGGGTCACCGCGTCAGAAAGGTTACAAATCAATGAGTTGATGGCCATATACCTCCATACATCGAGAATCTTGACGAAGAGGTTACTGGGAAAATGGGTTGCCAATATTTGAGAGATGATGGACACATTTTTGGTAAGAGGTATTGAAAAGTTTGATGGGGTACCACGCTGGCCGCAGACGCAGTTGCTCTTGATGGGAGTCTCCATTCGGAAGCCTTGCAAAGCATCTGACGACGGCAAAGATAACAATGGTGAAGATGAGGTTCATGAGGTCGAGGAAACGCTTACGTCAGAAAGCCTCGCAAAGGGCGTGTCATCCCAGGTAAAAAGCAGCATGAAGAGAGAGACGACGGCGCCATCTGGAACCCTAGCCACGTCCAATGTTGACGGTGGTGGGCGAGAATGCCTTCTGGACAATGGACTCCAAAATATTGGTGGCAATGCACAAATTGATGCCGCGTGACCTTTTTGTGGGTGTTCGTCGAGGGGGTGTGATAAGGGCAGCGGCGATGGGCAAGATGATAAAGAGGCGACAGACACCAGCAGAGTTGACCATACAATTCAGTAAGGACGCAGACGTTTGCTCATCGGAGAGAAACGATGAGGGCAAGTGCTACAGGGAGTAAATTTGTCAGTTAATGATGAACAGGCGCACGATGCGGAAGGCAAGAACAAGGGCGAGGGAGAAACGCTGCATCACAGGTGGTTACGATAACGGGCGAGAATGCACAAGGAAACAAAAAGCCGCTCACAATTCTGTGCACCACTGAACAAAGTGTGGTCTTCTGTGAGGCCAAAGTCGATGGTCGATTGGGTTTGCGCCAGCAAGCACCTGCATAAACGGTCTAGAGGCAATGATAGGTATGGTTACAAGCTCCATAATACCACAGTTAGATGCCAGTGGGTCAAATGAGTCTGATGAGATGACGAGCACACCAAGGAAGTGATTTCATAGTGCCTTTTGGTTGAAGGGCACCTATAGCTAGGAAACATATGAAAGGGGATGGTGAGGAATCCAGCTTCGTCTATCATCGAACCACGATCACTACGAGGTGTGCGGTTGGGCTGGGGCTGACACGGCGGACATCCAACTGTCAAGTCAGGCCGCCTCCTGTCATGTCAAGTGACTTGTCAAGTCGGAGGTTATAAGTGACAATATGTCACACCAAGGCCACAATTTCGATTTTCAAGCCGTTCACCGTCTTAAAAGATAGGCAGAAATTCTAAAGACAGTTAATATATTACCCAGAATATATTCAAACCATCTCTTGTCTTCTCATCTTCATCTAGCACTGAGATCGAGCCACACACCATATGAGTGTTTAGCACACGGTTTTTGATACCTCACCAAGCAAGCCAGAAGAAGCGACACAATTATCGAGCTATTATAGTTAATTATGGACCAGAAATGACTGATGGTGAGATATTAGCATCGGGAACACCTCGTTTGTCCTCTAGAAAAGCAAAAGAAAATATGTGTGACGGTAATAAATGTGACCGGCAAGCACTTGACACCTAACCTGCCGGTAACATCTGTATTACTTGACATGACGGCTCGTGAGCCGACTTGACAGTTAGATGTCCGCCGTGTGAGCGTTAGCTCAGACCGGAACACGGAGCAAATTGAGCCGCTGGGTGGGCGGGAACAATTTGCTCGATGAAATTTTGCTCGTAGTGATCGTAGCATGCTTGTCTGCCAGTGATAAATTTTATACCATGTATCCTCCTAAACGTATGTGTAACTTGCGACGATTGAGTTGTTGTACGAATAAGTGACAACTATCTGAGGATGAGGTACGACATTATGACAACTTCAACTTCTGATAAGCAACGAAATATAATGCTAATATGACGAAGACTATATATTACCCTCCCTAGAGCATATTTATGTGACTTAAACTATCATAAATCGCTTGTAGATGTTGAAAACGAAGCACGTCGCTCCGGCCAAGGCGATTCACGCCCCTGAAAGCGAAGCGCAAGGCCTTCAAAGCTCGTTCGGAAGTATGTAAGTCACCAGAAATCAGAAAAACACCGGAATTAACAAAAAGGAGAACCACATATACTTCTGTAAACTTGATTATTACAGCTTTTAGTGCAACAATGAACCATTATTGTATTTAATGAAGTGAAGACGCATGAGTTCAAGTTACAGTCCTTTTGACTCGGAAGTTGTATGAATAGCTACCTTGAGCATAAATATTAGTATAAAACTACCCATTTCCTGTGAAAATATCTATATTGCTGGTCTGAGTAAGTAATATGGTTGTGCAACATACAGGAGAAAGTCACCTTCTAGGCGCTCGTCGGCGCTTCAGCGCACTCTACACTTTTCTGCCTAACTCTCGTACATCCATCAACTTTAAATAACCACTTAATCACTGAAATTAACTGTCATTCAGTCTAAAATAAAGTACATTATCTTTGTATTGAAAGCTCTTGATGGTAACGGAGCAGCACTTTTTGATCGACATATCGCTCCCAGCACTTCACGGTATGAAAAAAAACTGGATAACGGACTTTATTATTGCTTTATACTACTTAAGTATTTAAACTAAATTCAGCTGATTTCTATTGACTTATGTGCCTCCGAAAGAGCTTTGAAGGCCTTGCGCTTCGCTTTCAGGGGCGTGAATCGCCTTGGCCGGAGCGACGCGCTTCGTTTTCAACATCTACAAGCGATTTATGATAGTTTAAGTCACATAAATATGCTCTAGAGAGGGTAATATATAGTCTGAGATACTTAATATATACATATGTGCATGGTGTAAGGTGTGGCTACTCAGGCAGTGTTGGGTGTCCCCATCGCTCGCGATCAAAGTTGAACCGCGGCGATCCGGCCCACCGTAGGGGGGTCTTAGCGACACAACTTTCACTTTTTGGCGGAAGATTTCAGGTTCTGTCCAAGCTGTGCTAATAGCCCCCGAAGGGTGGTCATGGGTTTGAAATTTACCTTGAATAGCATTCGAAAAATGCAGACCTTCAAAGGCACGGAGCCGGCATTGTGATTGATCGAGAAATGACACTTGCGACGAGTAAGGGTGGACAAAAGCAGCGGTTTCCCCACCACTAAATATGTGGCATATAAATTCCGCTGCTGCGAGGAGTGAACCTTTGGTTCACGGTAAGCAGCAGAGAGATTACGTTGTAAATAAAGCGGTAGTGGGCATTGCCGCGCACAAAGCGACGGCCCTACCACGATTATTGATTAAAGGGAGGGAGGGTTGGGTAAAATAACGTGGATGCGAGAAGTGCGTAAACGCAACTTCGAGCCGCTCAGCTGGACGCTGGTGCCAACTCGCCGGCACCTGGCTAAGGAATAAAAAGTACCTTTGATCCAGTAAAGGAAAGGCTAGTAAAGGCTGGACAAGGATAGGGTGGCCGAGAAGTGCAAGGCTCACTCGACATTTGGTTTCGCCCAGCTCACTGCGAGACACCACATGTTCCCATTGACACGCTCTGAGCCTGTTGATCTGTCTTTCGTTGCTCAGACACGAGAATCAGTAACGGCTCTAATGGCAATATAGGGAACGTTCATTACACGATAACTCACATTTATGTAGATATAAAAATACCTGAGCATATTTGAAGATTTGGAGGGTAATTTTGGGATGCAATGCCTTGATAATGCCATATCTAGTCCAGCAAGATTTCGTATAGACAGATTACTGTACTATTACGACTGATCGTTCATGTAACATGTAACAGCAAGGTCTGAACTGAACAATATTGACATATGTAACACGTAACATGTCTGAGTGAACACTTCACGAAATGACCTCTAACACCTCTTAAAAACCTGGTTTTCCGCTCCATATCAATGTACATGAATAGTACATGATCATACTAACATATTCACCACCTAACATCGCCTTTCTTCAATTTCAAATTTTTAGCTCGATGACCGTCTGAGTTGTGCACTCGGCTTCGTCGAAAACGGATGAAGGTTGAGCGAAATCTGATAGAAAAGGGTGGGGTTGGTTTTATCGAGATTTCAGAGGGCTTCAAGAGCTTGTGGGTATATGTCTTAGTTCTATCCCTTGAGGAATCGAACAGCATACAACTTTAAAAGGTATGCCCTTAGAAAAAAAAAGGCTAATTCTTCTGGTTCATATTTTGGTTGAAGGTGGGAGATACAGGAGCTCTCGAAGCAAATATGCTGGCATCGGGGACATAGAATGGGAGTGGTAAGTGCACCGCACGACGGCCACCTCATTCCACTTCGGTTCCACCCAATCTCACTACCGCAGAGCAGACTTGGCAGTCAGCCAGCGGTCTGATCGACCAACCAGTGAACTTCGGCTCGAAGTGAACATTTTCTTGTTCGGTAACGTGTAACTTTAGGTCGTGAACATCTTGCTCAGTGAACAATAAGTGTAACATGTAACATAGCGTGAACATTCGGTCGTAATAGTACAGTAGGGTGCATATACCTAAAATGATAGTCTAGAATATTTAGATAAGAATGCGCCTAGTTTCAAGTCAAACGGACAGAAAATGAGCAAGTTAGAGCCTGCCCGAGCTCGCCAGCAGCGCATCACTCAAGCTGCTAGAGCAGTGTCATTCGATTAAGTGCATTAAGATGCATAGTTAGTGTCAAAACTATCCCTCCTGAAGCTAGAGGATTTGAGCTCAGAGCGCACCAAATTTGTAACTAGCTGTCCAGTCATACCAAGAATGATTAACAAGACCATTTCTCCCTTTTTATATACCTTGGAGATCGCCCTGCAAGTGACGGAAGCGAAACGAATCAGCAATCTGATCGACGACTAGCTGAAGGCGGAGAAAGAGGAAAAGGCAGTGCGTGACACGTCACGTTGCTTCTCCTGATGCACTCTAACTCTACGGTTGTGCCTCCCTCCGCGAAAGGCCAAGATTTTAGACTTTTTGCGAGTTTGTCTATTACAGATGAGCACGATCACCCCCTGGAAATCACACCATCTGAGCCATCTACTCAGCCATCCGACCACCCATACGACTCGTCTCCCCTTACTTTCAAACCATGCATAGGTCCCTTGCGAGTTCCCCTTAGCTTCGGCACCCTCGAAGGGCATGGCATCTGCTCTCCTCCTCGAATGGATGGCTGGGAAACACAGCTGGTAATAGACCCGCAGGATATGGGGAGTGTGAGCTCGCAGAACGCTGTATTGCTGGCCGGGATTGACAACTACAAAGCCTGTAAGTCACTTTCGCCGTCAAGATTACCCAATCCTTCAACCTAATGACTCCAGACTTCGACGGCCTTGAACATGCGGGTTGCAAGCATCACTTGGATCACTATCCTGAGGTTGAGCTCGAGTATCCAAACACTGGGGCATCGGAGAGGTGATTCGAACCGCTGCTGTGACTCCTCAATCCCTAACGCATCTCTGTATCAGATATATCCTCCTCGAGCCTAAAAATCCAGATAACTACTCACCCATTTTAGACCTGGAGCTAACGCTCTACACCATTGTTGAATGTATGCCCTATGCACTTCCTTTTGAACAATTTCTACCTTCGCTTAAGATCATCTAGGCCTATTGCCCCGACATCTCAAGGTCTTGTTCGGACCTGTCCCGTCTTCAACCGTCTTCCAGGTCCAACAAATATCGGCAAAAACCATGTGGTTGCCAACCTATAGCGATGACATATCAAAGTCTTCTGAGCGCCTGGCCTTTGAAGGCCCAGCAGCAGATGTGGACGCTGCCCGTGATCCTGTACTGTTGGCTTTACGGAGCGCAGTTCAAAATCGTGATGGCCCACGCTTCTTAGATTGTATGAGCCGAGTAAATGATCTTCTACGCTCCGCTAAAGTTGCGCCTCCAATTGCTCAGTCGGTATGGAATTTAACCGCCATTAATGCAAACTGTTAACTTTCTGTCAGAACCTTATTCTGACCCACATGACATCTTGGACCGATCGTATTCTCGAGGATGGGGTTACATTCCGTCTCCTGGATGAACTCTATTCAAGAGTAGTTCTGCCCGCCATTGCGGATCTGCGAAAATACCGGCCGTTCTCCAGCAATGTATATGGAGAACTAATGCCGCCTCTAATCGCTGACATCATTCGTATAACAAACTTAACTAAAGGCGATCTTTTTCTTGATCTTGGGAGTGGCGTTGGGCAAGTCGCCATCCAGGTTGCATTACAAGCTGGGTGTCGAAGCTATGGCATAGAACAGCAGGCCAACCCTGCTCGAATCGCTCGAACTTTGTTGCAACAAGCCAAGATCCGTACTAAAATGTGGGGGGTCAAACTTGGGGAAGTGGAGTTAGAAGAGGGAGACATGCTGATGAGCCTCCGAGTCCAGAAACTGATTCCAGAAGCGGACGTAGTGTTGGTCACTAATCTGTTATTCAGTGAGCAACGTGAGTACCTGGATATGATCTGGTTGTTATGCCTGTTCTCACCTGTGACTCTGTAGTCAACCAGGCCATCAACGAGAAATTATTTTATAGCCTGAAGGATGGTGCATATGTTATTTCCCTTGTACCTTTTGTGGACACTAGAGCGACAAAAAGACGGGTAAATTTACCACTTTTAAAACAAAGGAATAGATGCTAACTCTTTTCTCAGCTTAATGAGGCCAATACCATGTTCGAAGTCTCTGAACATAGCTATCTCTCTGGCGGCGTGTCGTGGCAGCCCAACGCAGGGACTTATTATATACATCGAGTAGACGGGGTTCGATATGAGGTGAAAGCCCGTCGTCTATAGGGCTCACTGGGCACGGTCGCAGCTTGTAAGGACCATGGTGTATTCCTCGGGGTGCAGGTAACAATCGGTGTACAGTAGTTGGGCGTATATATCAAGATGCGATCACTACAATACTGGTACTTATACGAGTCCAACGAAGCATGTGATAGTACTAAAGTGTCCGAACGCGAGTAAGACTGGGCGCCAGGCTTACATGAGGCCATGGATCAACAAGATCTCCTATCAGGTAGGTTTCTTATTCGCTTCTTTATGCTCTTTTCTGAGGCTGGCCGTTATATTCCAATTAGTCGACCACAGCAGCCCCTGTAATCCAAAGGGAATTTAAGGTACATGATGTTGCCCCTATTGGGCTACGTCCTACGAATGTTTCAAAACTAAATACATCATTCATGAATCCCTATCAGGGTGAGGATGGTTGAGGGAGAAAGGACCACCCATTTCGGGGGGGAAGCTTGGATGTATTGCTTGCATCGCCTTGCATCGATACATCGTGATAGGTGTACTTCTGAGCCCATAACTGGAGAATGAGAGCCATATTACTCTGACCTCGTAACGTACCACACTGAAGAAATCCTTCAAGAGCTGTAGTCCATGAATCGAACCTTTAGTGCCCGAAAAAGGATGGATTAAGCGCCCATGCTAAGGATTCCAAAATAGAGGGAGATGAACTGAACGAGATGGGCAGGTCATGCAAGTAAGATTTTTTGAGGTTGAGAAATTTACAAATACTACGAACTTTCGTATTGGCGCATGTTTGCTCGGAAATGTTTTAGCGCCCGACCTTACTCATTGTTCTTGGAACTGAAACAGATGTTCCAGAATCCATATAAATCGGTGGTCTCAACCTCAATCTAATTTCCCTACCCTTTTCAATCCTCCATCTCGCCTCTCAGCCGCTTAGGGCTGCAGAATTAACCTGAGGCCTCAAGAGTTGTGCCTGGAACTTTAGTGCAAAAACCCCCGTGGAAGAACAGGCTGAACAGCTGTAAGTGCCACCATATTTCTGCTCAGCATATGCTAATTTTTATAGCCAGAATATTGCAAAATACCTTCCACGATTCATTTTTGTCACCGGCTACTTTCACGCGACCTCCTCTGGCCCACACGAAGTAGGCGCAGTTCGTGATCCCGACTTCGTCCCATGTACAAGTCTCTGAGAGGTCTTCGATCTAATGTATGAATCATCACAACTCGCCCTATCGATCCTGACTTCAAGTGTTCATTCTAACTTAATAGACCGAAGTTCCTTACGGTTTACCCCATCAAAGTCAGCACTGCCTTGAGATTTTTTGAGGCTGTTTTCCCCCCGATTTCGGGCTCCTGACAATGAATGTTTATACCCTCGCAGAAAATTACGACGGTATGCAGATGGCGAAATTCGTATGTTCTTATTCAGGCCTTTACCTTTCTCATGAGCGATTCATATGTTTTTTAATAGATTTTTTGTCTCCGAGCTGCTTCTTTATTTCTGAGCTAATCCCCCTAATGACCAGGTCTTTTACGTTGAATTCCATCTTACCACCCCCAACGTCCCCTCTATACGACATTCCCTGAGCTCTGCGGTCGCCTGCTCAAATCTGCCACTGCACCGTTCGAGAATGGAGTACAAGCGCCCATCTCGGTCCACTGAATTTGTGCTTTCGGGGGCCAAGTTCTCACCCGTGAAATTTCTGCCGATTAGTACAAAAACACCCTTCAATTCTTCCAGACCGCAAACGGTGATGTGGGTTCGGAATAATCGTACTGTTTACTTCCGCCATTTTCGCAGGTAAGCTCCTGCATTGAACAAAAGGTTGATGGCTACTAAATTCTGAAAAGTGGATCGCGAGGCGAGTGACTTGTATATACACTCTTCTCTGCATGTTTTGAGCTCATGGCCTCTTGCACACCAAGCGAACGACCGTCGACTATGAGTGAAGCGGAGGTCAGCCGTGATGCCGGTGGGATGCCGCCACACGGGGATGCACCGATCAAAAATCAACCGACGCTGACACTTGGTGGCATTCATTTCCCAGGAAGGAACGCCGTCTTTCTTTCTTCCCTCATCCTTCCCGTTGCTTCCCAACATGCAGCCTCCGTTCATATCCTACCTCGCATACCACCCACCCTTGCCCCTTTGGAAAGTGGGGTCTGCCTGCACCGCGTACTGTCAGCGCCACTGACCTTGCCCATCCACATAGCTCTTGTCTATCTCTTGCAGCTCTTTCCACCATCGCAGATGAAGCTGGAACAAATTTCTTGCCGATAGTCACGCCCGTAGTAGGGACGGTGTAGCTGGACGCTCGAGCTCCACCTGCACCTCCTCCAACGCCATTTCGACAGCAGGGCTTGGTTGTTTGCGACGCACGTCGGCGTGCTTCAGCTCATTTGGACACGCCGCAGGGTGATTGGGTGAGTTCCTTCTTTGCAGCCTTTGGGATTCAGCCATGGATCCATCGTGCCGTTATCCTCTGCTCAACTTCAGGCTGATCCAACCTGCCTTTCCTTTAGGTTCTGGGCCGTTCTACCTGAAGAATAATTGAGTGAGTTCCTCCCCGTCATCATGCATCCACCGGGCCGCTGATCCTCCGCTGGTTCTGCCGGCTTTTCTAGGCTACCTCTCGCCTATACATTGCTATCTCATCTTGAGAAGCTATTGGGTGAGTCCCAGCCTCTGAGATTCGGCTGCATAAACGCAACGCCTCTCCTCTGCGATCAACCCCATGCTAACCTGCCTTATGCACAGTAACGCGCTACCTGCATCCCTTCGCGATTGGAGGCATCGTTTGAGTTGGTGCAGGCGGCCTCTCTACTCGCTGTCTCCAATATCATCTATAAGCCTGGGCTTGGCTGCATTTACGTAAGTCTACTGCTGCTAAGGCGCTATGCTTGGCTGAGGCGGTACTTGAACCCCATAAGCTGGGTAGATTTGAATGTCAGTTTTTATCATTCACCCCCTCTAAACCAAGAGCCCAACGGAAGGCGCCAGTAACACTAGGCGTGATGCGTGGATTGGATGTGCATACAACAGTCGTCGGCACTTGCCCTCATCGACAACTGGCGGAGGGATTGGTGCTTTGCATAAAGCTTTACAAGCACAGCTTAGGTTTATGGAGGGCCTTATCCGTCATTCCCCAGTGACCCCCGATGATCGTTCTTCAAGGCTAACCCATCCTTACACTGCCCGGTTCTATGCAGTACTCGCCGTAACGCCAGGCTATGGTATCCTAGGGGTCAACTTGGCCTCATCTTCAGCGCTCAAGCCTGTTCCAAGGCTGAGGAAGGGATACACAACTTCAACTTTGACGCCATACGCAAGTATCCCTTGCAGGCGTGTGCTACAAATCGTCCGTGGCCACACGGTCGACATCTTAGCGCATGGTATGGCCTGTCTATGGTCAGCGGACACCTTGCGAAGGTGGTCGTATGGCGAAGGCTGATCCAGCAAGTTTCAAGGTGCAATTCCCATGGGCCGAAGGTCGAGGGTCGTAAATCATAGCTTCGACTGGAGACACCAGCGCAGACCTATGCGGTGGAGGAATTTATAAGGCTTCAAGGTGTCGGCATTGCCCAAGAGGTCCGATTGTTTGGCCTGGCTTGCTCTGGTGGTTGACGTTCGAGCATTTGGATACACGTAGCTCGTGCTTCAAATTTCATACGGGGGTACTCTAAGGTAAGCATGCCCACGCTACTCCCTTCGTCCGAGACCTTTGACCTACGGATCGTTTAGTAAGAGGTCTGCACCAACGCCTATTAAACGCACGACATGCACAACAGGTCGTAATGCCGAGGTTACATGACCATCGCCGGTGACACCTGTCTTCAACTGCCGGTGAGGAGTCATTTTTGCTGAGGTGCGTAAGCTACTTCATGCTCGACATTCGTATCCCTAACCGTCCGCCACTAGGCATTTCATGCACCAATTAATCGCCCTCGACATCATTGAGCCCCTTATATGTGCGAAATACGCTACTTTGATACCAGAAGGCGCTCCTTATGCTTTAAGAGTTAGTTTATCGAAATATAACCATAAGGTATATATCAGATCGACTGTCATCTGTTATCATTTGGTCGGTGTGTGAGGAGACTAACCATAAGAACTCGAAGGAGGGCCTTTATCGACCACTGGCCAGGTTTCGAAACTCTGCGATCTGGTCGAACTGAATGGTAGGATGGTGGGTTCGGGCGCCCTTGTTGATGATCTTCGACGCACGCCCCACACCAACCAGTGGAGGCTATGCTCCGTGCTTTTGTGCTTCACTCGTCGTCCCATTACGTCTTTGCAACGTGGCTGCTGGCCTTCGATCGTTGTCGCAGTTACAATGTTCAAATTTCCTTTGATTCAACCATCCGTTTTAACGCTTTTATGCTACCCCGAGTTGACCGTCGAACTTGAATATATTTGAATTCATCGGGGCTCGCCCCAAGCATAAATTTACACCCGTTTCCTTGGGTAGAAAGAGAACTCGTTTTTGAAACCGCTAGCAAATACTAGCGCTTAGCATAGGGTTACATGGCGCGAAAAAATTCTGAGGTCTTCCCTCAACTGTTGCTCTCTGGAATTTAAATCTAAGAAATTTGCCAACCATCCATGATGCGGCCTATAGTACGCATTTCCCTGCGAGGGTAAAGTTTTCAACTTGGAGACGCATACAGCCAGTAGAGCAGAGTATATAACTGGGCACTACGCTATGTGTCCGTAACTGAGGACATGAGGAACTCCTTCAGTGCAAGCTTCGATTTCTTCAGGCACTGAGCATCATCACTTGTCTCCCCTATGATCGAATCTTACAATGAAAATGGGAAGGCCATTAGCTATGAGATAATTCAGACCCAAGGAGTAAGTCTCACCGCTCTGGTCAAGAGGAACCGTTCGTCGAATAACCGTCACGCCCCCAGTACCTTGGGGCAATTCGAGTGCAAGTGTATCTGGGGTCCAGTCCTGAATCGCGTTCCACTGTTGGTTAAATTGCGTGTTTTCGGAAAAGCAGTCGCGTACCGCCGACTCCACTGCCAATGGGTCGACGTCGCCCTCCTTAGCTAATGAAGCTTTGGAAGCAACGAGCGCCTTTGCTTGGCGGGCTAAGTAGAATGCGCAGACATTGGTCTGAAAATCCAAATACTTGCCATCCTGGGTATGGAACTCAAGGTTGCACCCCATCCAGTCTACCATCTTCCGACATAGCAGTCGCGCCTGAATAAACTGCTCCCTTAACGTTGGATGCATTAAATTTTTGGCCGGAAATAGGATGTTGCTAAGCTCCATCAGGTTGCAGAGGGATAGTAGATCGACGACGCCATCAAAACTCCCCAAGTCGGGAAGATGATAAGTATCAGGGTTCACTGGACTGTAGTCAGCTCAGGCTATTCTATATCCATACGATTGCAGACACTCACAGGGGTCAAGTGCAGCGAGGAGATTCTTGTGATAAAAATGAACGAGCCTGCGCAGAAGAGTCCAGGCGTCAGGCCCGGGATAGCCATGGCGGAGATCCGGAGGTCCGCGAATAAAGTCGTGCAGAAGGCCATAGCAAGAGTCACGCAGAGTGGACGTTGCAAAAAAGTATCCACCAGAACAAACTGTGTTCAAAGTTGAGTACAGGAAGTACGGCGTGTTTGGGGGGAAAATGCTGCTCAAATAAGGAGTTAGGTGGAAAGAGTGCGGCGTACTCGGAAAGAAGGGTACATACATGCGAGTTCCCTCGGGAAGGTAGCAGGCTTCCAACCGCATTGAGGCCGATGCTTTCCAAGGTTGGTCATACGGGAAATCCAACCGAGCAAATTCATGTCGCTGCTTTTCACGTGCGTTAGGATGCCCTATCACAGTCCAAAGGCCCCCTACTTTGACGTCGAGGAACGATGCCAAACCCGCGGGTGCAATTTTGAAGTCTTGCCGAGAGTTGGCAGTCAGGGCCATTCCCCACCTTAGCATGCTGCGTGGAAACTCCCTGTTCCTAGGGTCTGAAAAGAGATTTGTTGTCGCATCCCATGCATAGATGTCGGATGACATGGACTGAGGAGGGCCAGGAGAGTTGTTTGGGGCAGGGATGTTGAATGCGACCAAGCTTTGATCATATACTTTAACGACGCTGGAATTTAACTGGTCCAGAGTGCCAAAGTATATCCTCCCCGCAGTGCCTTCTGTGTGTGCCGTCGACTGATCTAATTTGAACCATGAATAAATCCTTTTGAAAACACCAAACAGCTGGATATACCTTGAATGAAGATAACACTATCCAAGCTCGCTAGGGTTCTAAGACCTGCCTGGGTGAACCCACGGGACTCCACAGGCATTCCTTGGACAACCAAGCACTTCCTTTTCAGCAGTCGTTGCGCATGCATTGAATCCAAGCGTTCCATTTCGGCTCGGCTGCAGAAACAAAATACAGAAGAGTGAGCTTCAAGGTGGTGCAAGTGTAGAGGCGAGGAATCTGCGAATGATGCCTCCACCATTGCATATATGTGCTCAAATTTTTCCAGGGCCTCCGGTACCTGATATCATGCGCCGTGAGGCTATGGACACAATGGGCAATAAGATACCTTACATGTAGCCGGGGTCGGTGGAGGAAGGGTCGGTCCCCACTATAGAACTTCACGTCCTTGGAAAAGGCATGTTTCTAATGCAAATCTGAGACCCCCATTGTGCATAAATTTCCAGTTGTCAACTCACTGGAACACGGAGGAGCGGGAGGTTTATCTGGGGTAGCTCTACCTAATTGGAAGCGGCATGAGTGCATAGCGATGGAGAGGTGAAATAAGTTGCTTACTTTATCAGTCAGGTCAATAATGTCATAGTTATACACCATGCGTATCACATCTGGCATCGCCTCAGGAGATAAGGCCCGCCGCGAGAATTTCAGTGGCTTGCAGCCGCTGGTAGAGTTACTGCGGCTGCCAATCCTGGAATTCGCGGTCCTTTTCTTACCAGTGATATCGCGATTGCTCTCCTTTGGATGGTGCCGCAATGCACCCCCCCCCTTGGCCCGGGAAGATGCACTGTAATGCCTGGCTGTTTTTTCAGCTATCGATGGTTTCCTTTTGCGTTTTTTAGCACCGTTATAGGACTTAGAAGGTTTATCGAGCGGTTGTGGAAGAGGGCTAAGAGGTACGTCACCCGGTGACGCCTGGTGACGGCTTTCAATATCCATAGGGTTATCGGTAATACCCCCATTCCCTGTGTTAGGTACAGGCGGTGGGGGGCTGGCAGTAGCCTTTCTGAGCAGTAAGGAGACTGGGGCTGCGGTAGGGAGGGGTTGCGAAACACCTGAGGAAGAAAGGGGGTCGGAAAGTCTAGTTGCCCGCTCTGTAGAACAGGAGTGCCGACGTTATCTATAGATGGCTATGGGGATGTTGTATAATTGCATACCTATCACAAACCACGACTTAACAGGTGTGGCGGCGGTGGCAGCATTTATTTGCGACCAGGGTAACATTTTGTCTATATTGGACAATATCTGTATCGGGTGGATGGTGCCGCTAGCAAGCGTCAGGAGCTGCTCCCATAAAATGCGCTCTGTAGTGGCCAGAACTCCAGGTTTGCCGTTTCCCAAGGCAATAGCGGCTTCAAGCATCGCTTCCCTATTGCATGGTATCTTCGCTAGGTTCAGGTTGACAAGTAGTATGATTGGCGAAATTAACAGAGCGGCTTGGAGGACGCCACGCATGCGGGCTAGACTGATCTTCCCATTCTGAAGAGCCTGCTTTTCCCCAAAGTTATCGAGCACCACGCTACGGAGAGTGGCCATGAATGTCGGCTCTCCAACATCTGGTACTTCACTATAGCAATTAGGTCGTAAGGCTCTGCGTCGAGGAGCAAATAAATAAGCTAACCTAATAGTTTCCGGAAGATCTGGGGGCGTGCCCGGTTCAGACGAGTTGCTCTGCATGTAAGCTATGTGTATCGCGGCAACCACAAAATTTCCCATCTTTCGATGAAAGGCTTGAGAGAATTGGTTGTTCTTGAGACAACTGAGTAGGAAGATGACTGCATGCCCTGAATTGTTCAGATTGCCTTCGGGAATGGCGATGTGCGCCGTCCGACTTCTGGCTTCTTTAGAGAATTGAATCAGAACCGACGGCCAGTCGGAAAGTCGATCAAGAGTTCCGAATCTCTTCTAGTGTTTTTTCTGAATTTTTTCACGGAGCGACTAGGGGTGATGAAGGACTTACTTCCTCTCCTATCTGGACTCTCCGAGGAATAGGCATCGCCGGTGGATACGTGTTCTCGATGCTAGCAGCAATGTCTACAAGCTTGTATGCAGTCAGTAGGCTGCAAGCCCGAGAAGTTTCAACAGAGGTCAGGGGACTTGACACCCTGACGGCCAATTGAGGACCATCAGGAGCTTGTACTAATTTTACACCAAGTGCAACGTGCATCTTGTGATTTTCCATTGTTGCGCATAGAAGATGGCTCTCGTATGCTGCCAAATCACGCAGATAGGGCTGAGTCCTAGTTTTCAGACAATTCAACACCCGTGCCCAGTCCAACCACGTACCATGAGTGATTGCCTGCCTTGCCCCAGCGCGATCCATGAGTCGTCCACATCGGTAATAGCTATAGTGATCCATGGAACCTGCGCAATCACACGCGAAATCATACGCTTCGGCGTTGATTGGTCTAAGTATCGGACTTTAGACTTCATTGGGAAATATCCACGGAGAACTTACCTGGGCCCATGGTTTCTCCAGAAGGCAAACGTCGCTTGGTGGTTCGAGACTGTAAGTAGTCTCCTTTACAGACCTTATGATCAACAAATGACAGTCGATTGATGATAAATATAAGAAGTAACAGTTCAACTCAACACGGGATAAATCACATGACTTGATGGCTGTGCGGACCTCTCCCAGTAGACCTCCGCACAGCCACTTCCACGCATCCGTCAATCTGCGACTCAAATGTTCGTTTTTTACCCTCTCAAAGCTATGGCCTATCTATAAATCTATACACGCTTGCGCAGGGTCTGGCCGGCCTTTCGTTTCTTTGTTCCCTCAGTTGGACTGGACCTCTCAGGCGGTGGAAACGACGCTCGTGCTTGCGCCCAAGTCAGCTGACGACCCTACTCCCTGCCGAACGCGGAATAAGGCTGCTTGTGCAATGCACCTTCGAATTCAACTATGGAACCAGAAACTTCGACAAAGGGATACTCCCAACATTGGGCTGATTTGTACGCCTCGAGTCGTTCTTGCCACCCTTGGGGCAGACAGACCATGATAACCTGAAGGTGATCAGATACAGGAAAGTCAACGACGAGTTAACACGCTTACAGTGGGTGATAATGATAAACCTTATCCAATACTAACGACAACTCAAGCCGAGGCTAAGGCCCCATACGGGATCCCGGTTAGGTTAGCGGCTAGCGTCACATATGTCACGTAGATTCTCACCACGCAATGTGATAACATTGGTCCTTGTTCGACATGTCTGCTCACCGGGTAACGCCTCACCTCACCATGGGATGGTCTGCACATGTGCTTGTTAGAGATCGACCCTCATAGACGGCATAATAACGACAAAAATACTTCAATAGTATCTCTCGGAATTTCGTTCATCGCAAACAAACAGCGCTGCGCAGAGCCCCCATGAGCTCTTCTAGTTCCCTAACACCAATGTCTATGCAACGGCGCCCTACCACCAGCACCGACATGTACCCCAATGAACATGTGGGCTCATACTATGACAACGCCAGCATCGTTATGTTGGCGTTTATGCCCACATACTTCCAAATTCCGAGACAACGATGACTAGGGTTTCTACATGGCACTGCAGTCCCAGCTCCTCGCCTGTCCGTACCCAGGATTCTACCCATACCCTAACCAAACGGCCTCCTCTCAAGGTCTGTTCCTTCACGATCAATCGCTAAACGAACGTCACATCGACGCGACGGAGAAGACCAACAATGCTGGCACATATAGCCGGAGAGACGATCCTCAATCGAGCATTACCCAATACCAGAAGATATTGCAGAATATGGCCTCATGCAATATGGATGTTTGGCTACTCTTCTGGGGGAGATCGATGTCGATGGAATCAAGGTCCTCTCGACCCGGTCACACTCTCGTCGTCGCCTTAGCCGTTGCCGCCAGGTACTTCAAGAATTGTTGAAGCTTGTCCTCAAGCATACCAACGGCGAGGTCTTGTACGGCGATGACGCTGCTGTGAACAAAAGTCCGCCTTGATCCGCTCTAGAAACTTCCAGTCCAACGGACGAGTAAGTGTTACTTTCTTCCATACGTCGCCAAAGCTGTCCATTCTAGGTCAAATCCACTGAAGATGTCGCCACCAGTTACAACTTACTTTCCGAACAGACTGGCCAATCCAAGGACTATCCCATATGTGCTCAAACGAATTAGAGCTCGCCAAACATCAGCGTCCAACCAGGACTTTGTCAATGTCGATAGTGCTATTTAGTGATGTGCGGGCTTGGGCTCAAAGCCCAAAGCTGGCCCAAGCCGGCCCTCAAAAGCCCAGCCAAGCCCTGGCCGTGACAAGGCTTTGGAGGGCCTACGGCTCGGGCTTCAGTTTGTGAAAGCC
>Ga0247741_1000371_pt1 | contig 26301 bp, 31 predicted proteins | sample UWRJL213509R2_FD_180945 | JGI IMG/M metagenome (GOLD analysis project Ga0247741, IMG submission 180945) | Plant litter microbial communities from Arlington Agricultural Research Station in Wisconsin, United States - UWRJ-L213-509R-2 | ecosystem: Environmental > Terrestrial > Plant litter >... | reverse complement strand
CTATACACATAACTAATACTTGGAACACATCGACCTCGGTTACTATACACTTAGAGCTCACACATAAAAAGGCAACAGCATATTTCACGACGTAATAGATGTACAAGCAAAAAAGAGAACATGAGTACATGAAATAGCATATTCGACCAAGAAACATAGGAGATACCCAGTCAAACCTGCTTGCTGTTGACGACGAGTTCCTGCCCGTCATTCACCAAGTCTCCTTGTCCGCCCATGTGCTGCTTGGGGTAAATAGGGGTTCCGTAAACTTGATACTGGTTGGTCATAGAAGCGCCATCCTGCCGGGGAATAGCGTACTGGGGGTGGTGGTAGGACATGGGAGTGAGAACTGCTGTCTGGTAGAATCCCTGGGGATATCCTTGGGCCTCTGCATCGGGTACTGGATGGATTTGAGGCTGCATTGGATGTGGCACTGGGGCCAGGTAGTATGGTGGGCTCGAGTACATCGGTGCACCCTCACCCTGCTTTGCGACCAGTGGGGCGTACTGGCCATAGTATGCTGGGGGGTAACCGATAGGGAGGTACGGCCCGGGGATCGGTTGACCGCCTGGTGGCGGGACCGTGTTTGAGACAGGCACGCCCTGTGGGGGCACGTCGGCTTGGTCGACGCTGCTGCCTGCGCGATCTCAAGAGAAATTAGAGACCATTCTCTGGAGACAACGCGTAGAAGGAGGGTTGATGAAAAGACGAAAACTCACCTTTTCCATCGCGCTTCTTGTAGGGCCCCCTCTTGATCCCTTTCTTCCTCTCCTTCCTCTGCGAATCGACGCACTCTTCAGAGATGCCATATTTGACGCATCTCAGACACGGGCGTGCGTCGTCGCACTTCTTGCAGGCCTTTTGGCAGTTGGTGCAGGCGTTCTTGACCTGCCTGCGCTTTGAACGGTGCGGCTGCTGGGAGGGAAGGAGGGCGTGTGGGAAGGGGTAGACGTGCATCGGCATTCCTGAGAAAGCAGTGGAATGCAGAGCAAGAGATTGTTGTGGTGAGGGAGGTTCAAGAGGCTCCTCGCCGTCTACGGCTTTGTCGTCGACAGATGGCATAGTGGAGGAGGGCAGCCAGTGGACGGGTCGCTTCTCGGCTCAAGAGGGTCGCTGACATAATTATACTTTTATCTCAGAGCCAGCCGGACTCCTGCAGCTGACCGGTCGCTGGTGTGTCCCACCACCGTCCCACAGCAACCAGCACACAGTGAGCTAGCTACCAGGCCATACACCAGCAGCAGCAGAATATCCCCTACAAGACGACTGCAAAACTCCGCGCATTTCACCAAGGTCACGTCGCGTCAGTCACACCCCGTCCGTCCTTGGACACCACGACCACCATGCCCCTCAAGCAGAACGTCCTCGACGCCTTCACAACTCTTGGGTTGACCCCAGATGCAGATATCACAGAGGCCACAAAAGCCTATAAGCGTCTGGCTCTCCAACACCACCCTGATCGCAACCACGGCGACTCGACCGCCACCCAGCGCTTTCAACAGGTCCCGTTTTCACCTCATAAGCCCAGCCCTCTTTTTTTCTCACAACGTCAACCCCACAGATCGGCGCTGCCTGGAATATCTGCCAGAGGCACTACGAGAATCCAGCCTGGAGCAACGTCCCAGACCATTCAACCTCGCCGTTTGGCTTTGGCTCAGACGATGACATTCCCTTGGATGAGGAAGACCTCTATGACTTTTACATGTATGCCTCGCGTTTTTCGCACTCTGTGAGCTTATTGAACAGTTCCACAGGTTCATGTTTGCAGAGACGTTGTTCAATCGATATTCTCGCGCTAGTGGACAACGTGCGTCTAACCGCTAATTTTAGTCTAACTAATCTCTTATCTTGTCAAAGGCTATCGTTTTGAACGTAGAGGACATGGTAGAGGAAGTGTTTTCACGTACTTTGGTAACTCCCCAGAGCCTCAGGAACACCGGGACGCAAATGCCGAACGGCAGAAGAAGGAGAAGGAAAGATATGAAAGGCGAAAACGCGAGCTGGGTGCGTCAACTCCATTCTCGGTCATTACCGTGTTCCTTATCAAAAGATAGAGCTTGAGATCGAAGAAGAGGAACAAGAACGTGAGAGGCAGGCCAAGAAGCAAAAGGCTGTTGAAGATCGCCTCGCTACTGCCCAGGACCGTGCTTTCCAGGTTCCAAATTTGCCCTGTTTTGGTTAATTCATACTAACCTTGCCTAGGCGGCGTATACAGGTAATTCGGCCGAGGTCCAGAAGATTATCGTAGAGTTCGATCTCGATGTGACTGCCCCAAGAAACTTGAAGCAAGCTAAGAATGCAAGAAAGCAAGACGATGGGGCACAGTACGAAACGTTGCTTCATGTTGCTGCGAGTCACTGTGATGAGACGCTTTTCATGTTCCTCCTCGAACAAGGTAACGCATTTTTCATTGACTTGTTCCGATACGTTAATTGAACCTCTATGAACAGGTGCAAAGCCCACCGCCCTGAACAAGCAGCAGCTTTCACCCTTCCACGCGGCAATTAAAGCGGGCAACTCGAAGATCGTGCGTTTTATACTAGAGCAACGCGGAAAGGCGTTCCAAGGTTATCACCATTCGAAAGCTACACCTTCGGGCATCACTCCGTTACAACTGGCTATTGAAAGTGGAAATCCATCTACCGTGGAGCTTTTGGTCAAACACGCGACTACCCATGATGTTGAACGATGCTGGAAACATGTTTCCATCTCCGAGGAAATCAAAGACGTACTACGGACGAAGGTAGTTCCTCACTAATCCCATTTGCTTATGGTATTGATTTGAGCCCTGTTTGAAGAAAGGATTCGTGCCTCCAGGAGAAGGGTTTCAACACGAAACCATGCCTCCCGCGTCTAAGAAGGTTCAGCGTCTGCTTGAACAGGCACAGCAAAAGGAGGCACAAATTGCAGAGGAACGAAGGCGTGCTGAGATCAATCGTCAGAAAAAGGAGGAACGTGCCGCAAAGCGCGAGAAGGAACAAACTGAACGTGCACGCCAGGAAGAAGAGAGGCGAAAGGTCGAAGAAGAGGAACGTCAGCGAATAGAGGAGGAACATGCGCGTCAAGAAGAGACTAAACGCAAAGCTGAAGAGGAGGAACGCAAGCGCGTAGAAGCCGAACAAGCCTGTCAAGAGGCAGCCATGCGCAAGGCTGAGGAAGAGCGTAAGCGGGTAGAAGCTGAACGCGTCCGTCAGGAAGCAGTCAAACGAATGGCCGAAGAAGAAAGGTGTCGACGTGTGGAAGAGGAGCGTCGTCAAGAGGAGATTCGTAGGGCAGAGGAGCAGGCTCGCGCCAAAGAATTGGAAGTCGCTCGTCTAAAAGCTGAGGCTGATGCTCGTGATCGAGCTGTACGAGAGAAGCAAGAGAAGGTTTCCTTCGAGGCACAGCTGCACGCCGAGGAGACGCAAGCACAAGCTGCGAAACCCCGGGCAGAGGGCCCACAAGCTCCAAGCTCCAAGACAAGGTCGTCGCCGTCTTACACTGCAACTTCGTCTGCAGACGCCACCAAGTTACGAGAAGTTCGTCCCGCAAAGGCGGGACTCTCTGAAGAGGAGCGAAAGGACCTCCGCCGCGCTAAACTCAAGGAGAAACGGAATGTAAAGAAGGCAAAACGAATTGAACAGGAACAGAATGTGCCATCCGTTTCTGGCATTCCACAGCCACCACCAGTGACACCAGTGACCCCATCCGCTGTTCCTGCGCCAAAAGTCAACAATGGAAAGAAGCCCCAATCAACTGTAAGTTCTAGTCTATTTAAGATTGGTCTCCAGGTTGACTTTTAGCAGATTGATCCAGAACAGATGGACGAGCAGCAAAGGAAGAAGGTGCGTTTGTTGACACTATCAAATACTGCAATACTTATTACATTTTTAGTATGAGGCTGCCTTGCGACGACGTGCTGAACAAAGTGCGCGAGTTAAAGAGAGGCATCGTCGACTCATCGAGGAACGCGCGAAGGCCAAGCTAGGGTCACAGTCACAGGCGGGCAGCGAGCCCCCTGAGTATGCACCTCCAACGCCCGTCTCAACTCACACAGCGCGCGGGCCTGTTACTGCTACCTCTCCGAACTTGTAAGTGTTAGATCAGATCTATGCGAATGCTCTGCCATTCTGACATTAAATTTTGAAAGCGCATCACCGTCATTGTCATTCGATGGTCCTCTCTACATGGAGGACATCCAGACTTGCGTCGTACCGGAGGATCTGTTCAGAGTCGAACGGCCTCCATCTCATTCCCCAGCTCCTGTGAAGGCCATTGAAACGACAGATGCTGAAGCCACCGAATCTTCTCCAGCACCTGTGCCCCACGCAAAACCTTACCGCCGATTCTACAAACACCCCAAGCGCGGCCGCCCCGTTACACAACACACATGATATACCTAGTTTTCTCGGATGTAAATATGTTACAATACGTGCGATATAGTGTAGTTAGCAGGAACGAGGATAATAGGATTGATTTGCCACTGTGACCAAACAAGTGTAAACGCAAACATGAGGTGAATTCGGCCAACAAACTCTCTGCGCGCGCCATACATCTCCTCCGCCAGACTGGTTTTTCCGCTGGTAGAGCCTGCCTACATCCATAGTTTCTTTTTCTTCTTTTCTTTCTCTTCCGGGCCCTCTATTTCTCTTATTTTCTCTTTCTGCCTTTCAGGCCTCATCTCATGTCGAGTTCTTCATCTCTTCATATCGGCCACACACTCCAGCGAAGTCTCTCCCATAAGCAACGAGAACGACCAGCAGGCCTCAGCATCCCAGACGAAGACAAAAAGTCAGCCTCTGACGGAGAAATTCGTTATGAACGCGCAGGCAGTCTTTCTGATGATAATGGCGCGACGGAGCAGGTAATCTCACAGTCCAAACTTGCCAACACGACTTTGTTGATCCTCTCCCAGTACCAGCACTTTGACGTGAATATCCATATTACAGAGGACCCATCCACGGAGCCAGAGCAGACCTTTTCGCGTTCAGCATCTGCCACCTCGTCTCTTGACCCATACTACTTTGGCATTCAATCCGAGTCCGATGAGCCAATCCCTCCCCTTCCACCAGCACCTCTATACCTCAGTACTACACCAGAACACCTTCCTATCAATGAACCAGTCACTCCGGCACGTAACCCAGCTATGATCGACCGGCGAGGACTTGTAGGCGTGGGTGAGTTGGCGACTCCTCGTTGGGCGCGACCAGAAAGAACTGAACAAGACGTGTCGACGCCGGACGTCGAAGCCGAAGAGTACGACCTCGTTGTTCCGGAAGAGGTCGAAGATGATCAACCTGATAGCCCATGGACAATTGAGGCTGTGGACGGCGAATCTTCAGAGAAGGAAGAGGTGCGTTGGGTTGCATTGTTTCCCTCTACCAGCCATATATTTAGTCCCCTATCAAAGGTCCCGAACATGCAACCACCACCACGACCTTTGCGTACACGACCCTCGATAGCTGATGAAAGTGGAGGTGAAGAAATTCTCTATCCACGGAACATGAAAGCCGACCAAGGTCATTCGTCTGAAGATACCCCCAAAGTGCCTCGCTTGCCGAATCGCTCACCGGCTTCTGACAATCAGCCGATGTCACCGCCTAGCGCCTTTAACCCTTCTACTAGGAAGGCCAGGAAGCGTACTTCGGACGAATTTGAGCTGGATCAAACGGGATCGCTGGTCTCAAAGTATTCTGGTTCTTCCTCGTCTGGTAGAGAGAAGGGCAAGGAAGACAAATTATCAACTCGCAAGCATCGTAGTCTCAATGTTAGCAGTCCCCCTTCACGAGACGTCAAAGGGAAGGATCGTCGTCGAGAGAGCACTGGCTTGACGATCAATAGCAGCGTCAAGTCGCCAACACGAACTCCAGACAAACACTCCCGGCAAATCTCAGCTGGCTCAACTTCTTCTAGCGCTGTCGACGTGCCTCACTCCCGTCGTGTTCACACTACCGATTTCTCTCACCTCCCACCATCACCTTCATCGTCCTCTATCCAACAGTTTTTGCGTAACACTGCCACTACCACTGCTCCAAGCCAGCCATCTTCTCTCCATCGGCCATCCAAAGACAATCTTCAGATGCATTCATCTCCGAACGTAGCGCATTCCTTGCTGCGTGGTACCCAGGAAGGCTGGTCTGCTCTCGATGACGAAGCTACGGCAGAAGCGTTACGTAAATTAGATGGCCTTTCTGGAAAGGGTGCGCGAGCACGAGCCAGCGTTGGCAGCTTGGGCCGGCCCTCGAGTTCAAGTCGTCCCGGAACACCCGCAAGTAAAGCCGGGAGCCAGTGGGAAGGTCTCAGTGGTGCATCTGATTCAGGCAAATCGAAACGGGGAAGCGGTAACGCCAAGGACAGCGTATCTTTCAAGGACAAAGCAGATACTCCTCGATCAATCCATCCAGAGAATACCGACGCAGCTGATAATTCTGCGATAGCCACGAGTAGCGACGACCAGAATGCGCAACTACCAGTTGTCGACAAGACCCCAAAGAAGAATGCTGGTGCCAGAATAAGCTTTACACCGAAGCGTGGTTCAACTTCCTCTACCACATATACTAGCACGCCCAGCTCCCGCGATTCTGCTTCGATGTCGGCCACGACCAGTGTTACATCCATGTCTGGTACTTCTGGTCGTCACTCATCAAATAAAGGGAGGAGGAACAGTGCAGGGAGTGATATCTCTAGTGTTCATTCAACTGATGCGGCGCTCAAGGATCGTGTTGCGTCTATTGCGCTCAACGGAGATTTGGCTGACGAGGGCGATGTGCCCCCGGTACCACCACTTCCCAAAGACCTATCCACATATCGCTCCCCTCCTGCCACATCCACTGGGCTGACGTTCCCACCAATGCAAGGAGATGGTAAGGATCTTCAATCGAACAACGATGGTCAAGTAAGCCGGACGATCTCTCTCGACGTTCCTCCATACACGAGCCCTGTTTCTTCACCCCCTGCATCTTCGTCGAATCGAAGAGAAAGCCAATACTACTCTTCGAACTCTGCAAATGAAAGTGTTCCCGTTGTTCTGAAGACGCCTTCCAAGAAATGGAGTTTTTCGAGTGCTTTGAATCTCAAGTTGTCTGGGTCGCCGTCTACTTCCAGTCAAAAGTCATCATCCTCATTCCCTCTCAGTCCGCGCTCTGTAACATTTGGCCAACAACTTCGGAAATCGACAAGCAGAGATCAGCATTTATCGGGATCCAAATCAGCTCCCTGGTCCCCTGATCAGCCAGAGGCTATGACCTCCGCGGCATCTTTGACATCTCTATCGTCAGTTGGCTCAGCAAGGGTACCTGCGCAGCCTTCCAAAACACCTGATCGTGGACCCAGCTCTAGTCGGCCTGGCACTGGCTCAAGCATTAGCACTAGTCATACTACTTCAGGTCTAGCGGCTCCTCCTCCCGGCCCACTCAGCCCATCGTCCTCGATGCGCCGTACTGCCTCAAAGCGACTAACGCCCTCTTCAATCCCATTCTTCCGGCGATCATCCTCTCAGTCTATGCAACTTCCTCCAAATGGAGTTCTGTCTTCTTCCCCAACTTCCTCTTTCTCCGGGATGCTCTCCGCACATCCTCGCCCCAAGCAGAGCACCTCTCCTGCTCAAGATTATTCGTCAGTTTCGACGTCTACTCCTGGAACGGCACACAAGAAATCTTCGGTTCTTAGCCTCGGTTTGCCTTCTTTATTGAAGTCAAGCTCGAGAAGAAGCCTTCATTCTGATGCTAAAGAATCTGACAAGGAGTTGCAAAGGGCGAAGGCTGCTGCTCGAGAGACTGAGAAAGAAAGGCAAAAGCAGGAAAAGCAAGAAAAGGAACGCCAAAAGAAAGAAGACAAAGACCGGAGTGAAAGTCGTATCTCCGTTATGATGAGCAGAAAGAGAGGCAAGGTCGGTATTTTCGAAACCATAAGTGTTTGATGTTAACTTACAAGCCCTTTCAGACTTTATCATCTACTGACCCACGAAAACCAAAGTCGCCTGTGAATTTGCCTCCGATGCAGATCACGGCACTCGAACCTGCCACCGCTCAACGGGTGGCGAAGCTCAAGTCAACACCGAACACCACTCCGGTCGCTTCAACTTCCAATAGGACGTCTATGCCAGCTCAGTCCCGTCTGACCTCCCAGACAGTGAGCTCGATGCAGAAGCAGTCTGATTCCTCTCTTCGCAGTCGTAATCAACTCCCTACAATTGCTGGTTCGCCCTCTGTAGCGACTACTGGTACAAGTAGCTCACAGACCCTCAAAGAGGGCAGGGATCCTCCGGCTTCTTTCTTGAACTCGACTTCTGGCCTTCCTAAAGAGACACCCACAAAGATTCCTCGTATATCGAGTCGAACATCTGCAGCAGGCTCTCCTCCTTTGAAGTCAAGTGGATCTGCGTTGGCAACTCGCCGTACTAGTACGCTTGTGACGACTTCTACAAATCCCTCTCCCACTAGTTTCTCCACTAGTGAGTTTGGTGTTATCGACAACGAAGATGGTGCAACGCCCAAGGTTCGGCAGCCGTCGATACGCGGTTCCCCCTCCACATCGACGTCTCGCGTCCCTCGCCAATCCTCAGTCAACTCAACGCCTTCTACGTCCAACGCTGTCCCTCGAAAGAGTAACCGTGACTCTGTCTCCTTCATCGGCTTGCGCAAGTCGTCTACCAACTCGGTAGCATCTCTGTCAACTCCAGCCACTAATGGTGCTGCTGCTACGACAACAGAGCCTTCATCTCACCATCGGTTCTCTGTACTTTCGCCATCGAAAGGCCTCAAACTCTTGGCCCCGAAGTCCAGTGCGCGAGCATCCACTGCCGGTCTCAATCAGCCTACACGTCAAACTTCAGGATCCCCATCTTCGTCACGCCAATCTCTGTCTACTCCGTCACCTGCCCCAAGTTCGGTTGATGAAGAAGAACTACTCGGAGACGAAGAAATGCTGCATTACATCAGGCGCCAACATGCCAAGAAGCTGGCATCAGGAGCGAGCCAGGAAGAGCTCGACGAAATGCTCAAGTTCCCGGAGCCGTTGCCCCCCGGCACCCCTCTATCTCCTGCCAGTAAGCATGTTTCAGACGGGTCTAAATGTATTTCTTACCTATCTATAGGCGTCCTCAAAGGTCCTCAAGCACAACAGCTGTCGGAATTCGAGAAGAAGGAAATTCTTGACTATCCTTCAGTCTATTGCATCGGCGCAGGCAGCAGGAAGAAGCCAGCGGTACTGGACAACCCGATCAACAACTATGGCTACGATGACGAACGAGGCGATTATCTTGTGGTCAACCATGACCATCTCGCCTATCGATACGAAGTTATAGATACTCTCGGCAAGGGATCTTTTGGCCAGGTTCTCCATTGTCGTGATCACTGCACCGGTGAATCTGTCGCAATCAAAATCATCCGCAACAAAAAGAGGTTCCACCACCAGGCTCTTGTTGAGATCAAGATCCTCGATAATCTCCGCAAATGGGTAAGACCGCCTCTCACTTGTAGTCATCAATACTGACGCCATTCTACAGGACAACGAGGAGAAGCACCATGTTATCAAGATGAACGAGCACTTCTACTTCCGGAACCACTTGTGCATCGCGATGGAGCTACTTAGTATCAATCTCTATGAGTTGATCAAGGCGAACGGTTTCGTGGGCTTCACGACCGCTCTCATTCGACGGTTCACCAGTCAGATGCTCCTCTCGCTGTCCTTGATGCGCCACCATCGGATTGTCCACTGCGACTTGAAGCCTGAGGTAAGCACCCGCTGCGAAGGGGGACGATCAGATTTCCTGACATGCTTTGAAGAATGTCTTACTCCGACACCCTGCAAAAAGTGCCATTAAAGTGATTGATTTTGGTAGTAGTTGTTTTGAACACGAGAAAAGTGAGTGATACCCGCTTGGGAGGCAGATAGCTGTTAACATCTCTTCAGTCTACACCTACATCCAAAGTCGGTTTTATCGTTCTCCTGAAGTAATTCTTGGGATGAACTACCACATGGCCATTGACATGTGGAGTCTCGGATGTATCCTCGCAGAGCTTTACACTGGTTTCCCCATTTTCCCTGGTGAAAACGAGCAGGAACAACTCTCATGTATCATGGAGGTCTTGGGCATACCCGACAAAGAATTTGTCAACCGAAGTTCCAGGAGAAAGCTGTTCTTTGGTACGTGATTTGTGCCTGCTTTTCCTTCATCAATTGACAAATTTGATCAGACCCGAACGGTGCGCCACGCGCCGTGGTCAATTCGAAAGGCCGAAGGCGTAGACCAGGAACGAAGACTTTGGCTCAAGTTCTTAGATGCAACGATGAGGAATTTGTTGACTTCGTCGCTAAATGTCTTGTCTGGGATCCAGAACGCCGAATGAAACCCCAGGCTGCGATGCGGCATCCGTTTGTCACCACTGGCCGGAGAATTAGACCGCCAACAACGACCGCCAAGTCCACACCTTCCTCCTCTAGCCTCAGTAGCAGGAGCAAACAAGTAACTGATACACCCAAGAAGTCTCTGATTAGCGCGCCTACTCCTCTTACTGCGCGCACCACAAGGACAACTTCTAATGGTGGACCTACTACTCCGAGCACTACACACGCACAGTCACTGGCGTCTGCTTCTGCCACGACCTCTAGATCTTACCGCTCTTCTCAATCTCAAGGTCTCTCCTCCTTCACTGCAAGCCGAACCTTGAGCGGATATGCTGTAAGCTTCTCCTTTCCTGATCCCTCCTCAGTGACTGACGTCTCTATAGTCAAGCACGACGAAATGACATGACTCCTCCAGTTTATATCCTTCAACATGACTTTACTTAAGATATCCATCGTTGTGGCTGGTGCTGCTGTATTTCAAACATAGTTTTTTCTTCACGCATTCGCTGTTACACTTGCATTGTTCTTCAATATCATATAATTCGCAATTTTATGGGACAGTTCTGCTCATGGGTATCCTTAGGTATCCTTACTTTACAACTACTTGAGCTGGATGAATGCTGTCTATGTATGTCTCACCAATCAGATCTTGGAATCGCCAGCCTCGTCTAAGCATCTCAGTCTAAGGTATACATCACTGCCTACGGGTGAGGTTAGCACATATTTGGGGAATATGACACAATTGAATCGTACCCCAACCTTCCAGCGAGAAGAAGTCCAAAGAGCCTCCGAAATATCTAGAAAATAATAGTTGTTGATTGTGAGAAACGGGGTATGAAGAGAGAGCCTCACTTTGCATATAAACGGCTCATAGGCAGACCATATCCAAGGCCAGCGATTGTACCTATTCCTGTCTGAAGTCCCTTCCCAGTAATTTCTCCGAAGAGGTTTGCTTCTCCGGCAGAGTCATCACCACCCACAGCTGCGCTACCTCCAACGTGCTGGGCAGCATATGGTCCTCCGCCGTCGCCAGAATCGCCTTCGGCGCCTCGTCCTGCCGTCGTGAATGCATACGAGAATATACGGGCCATGTTTGATGGTGCGACACCTCCCCCTTGATCCCGTATTCTCATTGATAGGTAGGTTGACTCGTGACCAGTGCCCATTTCTTTGAGGGATCGAGGAGGGGCGATGGTAATAGTGACAGGCGGGAGGGATGCGCCTTGGCCACGACGTTTTGAGTGATGCTCAACGGTTGCGCGAAATGAGTTCTTTAGAATCTCTGTCATGATGTACTCCAGATGGACAGGGACATAACTGTAGGATCGCTTCGTCAGAGTCATATGGAAAGAGAGAACGCCTGACTCACGCGAAAGTCGCATCACTGTAGCCATCTATTACAAGCGGAGGACTGGCTCCCAGAGTGGCTTCACAAAGCTCCGTGACGAAAGAACCACACATCTTGATCATTGACTTTGGAGAACAGTGCATATCCACTGTTCCGACATATGCAGATGGATCATTAGGGTGGTTGAGCGCATGCGATACCGCGATATGTTGTTCGGCAATGAGTCGTACTGAAATGCGATTGCGAATGGCTCCATCTAGGAAGTCGCTGATTTGCTTGGGAGACATATACCGAGAGCATTCTTGGAAACTAGTGCCAGGGTTAAAAGGATCCTTTCCCCAAGAGTACCCAACACGCACCCTTTCGCCATAGTCGGAATATCGTTTGCGTGCCGCTGAACTAGAGCCGCCAGTTGCTCCACGAAATCGTTATTCTCTTCGAGATTTGTAACTTCAGGATGCGTCGCAAGCCATTGAAAGCTTTCCCGATAAGAATCCAACGTCTTCGTCACATAAGGATTGGTGCCGACGATGAACGGTAGAGCCTCCAAAGACCGCACGCGGTATGCAATTCTTCGAGGGAGTTCAGAAAGCGCATATGTTACAGAAGATAGTACCGAAGCTGGTGTAACTGGCTGTCCGAACGACAGGAGTTGAGCCAGATTGAGGGGTAGAGCAGGCGATGACTCGTATCTTGCGAGTAGTTCGGTGATTTCTGTCGACTTTTCTGGCGCCCGTCGGTGATAGAAGTTGCGGCTGTGACCTAGGGCAGGTCTGAAGGTCGAGAAAGTAGTCAATGGCGTTCGATGCCTCATTGCCAGGAGTTGAGACATGTCTGTGGATGGCCAAAGAGAATCTGGTGTTATGTGGTCATGGTTAGCATTCAACTACTTAGGCGTGTGTACTTCAAACGTTATGATGTTTGGCACACTCAAAGTGGAAACGTGATGACCCGACTCTCAAGGAACGACGACGCAAGGTAAATATGCAACAGGAAGGAAGGTACAATGCAATATGTGCGTTCTAATTATATACTTGGTACAGCGGCCTAGTGTTGATGTCAGTATTCGAGCATCAAGATACGGAAAAATATGTGAACGTACGTGCTTGAGAACTTAGTCCCTTGTCTTACGACCTTCTCGACGGCATCCAGGAAATCCCGTTCTGAAGCCACTTTCCGCCGTGCACGGATCGCAAACATTCCGGCCTCTGTCGCGACTGACCGTAGTTCAGCTCCTGTGGTATTGGGGCATAATCTGGCAATCAGGTCGAAACGTATATCCCTCTCAACGCTCATGCTATGAATAGAGGGTCAATACCCGAAGTCGGTTGTTTTAGTAAGGCTAACCTTCGTGCATGGATGCGCAGAATATGAGCGCGACCTTCGTTATCTGGAAGTGAAAATTCAACGCGTCGATCCAAACGACCAGGTCGTAATAGGGCAGGATCAAGCGTATCCGGCCTAGATTGTGTATTCAGTAAGCATGCTGAGCCAGATTGGCGAACAACCCACCGATTTGTCGCCATGAGTACTTTGATATTTCCTCTTGGATCAAATCCGTCCAGCTGATTGATCAATTCCAACATCGTTCTCTGCACCTCGTTGTCTCCACCAGCACCATCATCGAACCGAGCACCACCAATTGCATCGACCTCATCAAAGAAGATGATACATGCTTTCTTACTTCTGGCCATCTCAAAGAGCTCCCGAACCATTCGCGCGCCCTCACCAACGTACTTTTGCACTAATTCGGAGCCAATGACACGAATGAAGGTCGCGTCTGTCCGGTTAGCTACTGCACGAGCGCACAATGTTTTCCCTGTACCAGGCGGGCCGAAAAGAAGGATTCCCTTCGGAGGATCAATACCAAGGTTGACGAAACGTTCTGGCTGAACGACAGTGAGCGGATATTTAGACTGGAATGAGACCAACGTACTGAGAGTAAAGGTGTTTCTACAACTTCTCGCAGCTTCTCAATTTGCTCTTTGCACCCACCGACATCGGAGTATGTAACATCTGGCTTCTCCTCGACCTGCATCATAGTCACGGAGGCGTCGATCTTGGGAGGTAGCGGTATTTGAATCTGGTACTTTGTCCGGTCCACACTGCAAGACGTTAAAATTGGTCCACAAATCACAAGAGGTGCGACTCACCCTACGCGCATTCCTTCCTCAATATCCGTAGCCGCCACTCGGTCACCCAATCCCACAACAAACTTGGCAATTTGCTTGATGTTAATCACGTATTTGTCCTGCTCGTCTGCTCCTTTCTGTCCTTGAAGGGCGCCTGCAGCATTCACCGATTTCGCCGCTTCTGCCAGAGTTGGATCCACAGGTATGATCTTCGTACAACGGGCGACTTGTAGTGGATGCTCTTCTCCCATTCTCTGCCTATCTGCAGGAAGATCCCATAGATTTGGAGACGCAAGACCAGTGTCAGATTCCTTCACGCCTATCTGAAGGTCAATACAGGATACAGCTATTAGGTCCGGCCAACATACCAAGCTTCTCGTTTATGCGCTTCTGAATCTCCTTGATATCCTTGTCTGCGTCTTTGAGTTTGGCGGCATAAGGACCTTGGCCCTGCATGGAACACGGTAAACGGTTCGTTCGCTATGAACTAAATGTGCGCATACATAGGTCTTCAGAATTTGTATATCACTGTCGTCAAGAGCTAATCAAACATGAGCAAAAACAAAACGCTATAGTGCTAATACACATACCGACGATTTTCTCGTCGTCCTTCGCGTCAGCTTTCTTCTCATCTGTAATATAAATTAGGCAGTGGCCTTGCAGAGATCGAGCAAACGCGTACACTTTTCCCAATCACTAGTTATATGGTTAGAACAATGTAAGGCTCTGAAATAATATAAACGTACGCTTTCGGAGGCATGGTAATGTGGTGGATGTAGGAAACAAGGTCGAGCAGGGGAAGGTGACGACTGCTCTGGACGAGTACGCGTCCTTCACGTGATTTTCGGAAGTTGCCGAATGATGATAACGATTTGGGCGCGCCCTTAAAGGTACCGAGTTGCGCAGGCTCTCTCTACGCTCTCTTGATCATACCATGGCTGGCGCACTACAGAACGCGAAACGAGACCTCCCCAAGATCAGAGATGAAGATCGCGAGAGTAGGTTTGGTCAGGTCTTTGGGGTCTCAGGACCCGTCGTCATTGCCGAGAATATGATTGGTGCTGCTATGTACGAGCTCGTTCGTGTCGGCCATGACGAGCTAGTTGGAGGTTTGTGTACGACCCCCACTCCGAAATATACAGCATAATGAACCGCGATTTCCAGAGGTTATCCGTATTGAAGCAGACAAGGCCACAATCCAAGTCTATGAGGAAACTTCAGGAGTTACCGTCGGCGACCCTGTCCTTCGGACAGGCAAACCCCTCAGTGTTGAGCTTGGTCCAGGTATGAACACCCTCAGGCGTTGCGTTTAAATATTGAAATTTTTTCAATAGGTCTGATGGGAAACATCGTCGATGGTATTCAACGACCATTGAGGGTAAGATGCCGTCAACTCCATGCTATCCTATCTGTGCTTATGCACCTCAGTCGATCCAAGAACTTTCCAAATCGATCTACATTCCTCGAGGAATCAATACAGATGCGCTAGACCGATCAATCCAATGGGACTTCACGCCCACCTCGTTCAAAGTATGGCTTCTCCTTACAGTTGCTCGCATGTGTCTTAGAGTCTACCATAGGTCGGCGACCACATTACTGGAGGTGACATATTCGGAAAGGTATACGAGAACTCTTTGGTCGATAACCACAAGATTATGCTGTCACCTCGTGCACTTGGAACAATCACAAATATTGTTGAGAAAGGAGCCTACGCAGTTGATGTGAGCCGTGTTGATACTACTTCCGTCGCTATCTACTGACTCCCTCCTCCAAGGACGTCGTGCTGGAGACAGAGTTTGACGGAAAGAAGACAAAACACACTATGATGCAACTTTGGCCCGTTCGAGCACCCCGGCCCGTTAAAGAGAAGCAAACTGCCGACCATCCTCTACTAACTGGTCAACGTATTTTGGACGCCCTCTTCCCGTATGTTGTCGACTTGATGCCTTGATATAAAAACCTGACCTTGTTTTGACTTTATTCAGTTGTGTGCAAGGCGGTACAACAGCCATTCCTGGAGCCTTCGGTTGTGGAAAGACCGTCATTTCACAAGCTCTCTCAAAGTTCTCAAATAGCGACATCATCGTCTATGTTGGTTGTGGAGAACGTGGAAACGAGGTATGATTCAAATACTTTTCGACACTGTAAACGATCTCACCTTCCATTATACAGATGGCTGAAGTCTTGATGGAGGTAATTCTTTCGCTTCCTCTTAGTCATTCAAAATATTGTCTGATATGCGCGATATTGTAGTTCCCTGAACTCACCATGGAAGTTGGGGATCGCCAAGAACCCATCATGAAGCGCACTACTCTTGTTGCAAACACCTCTAATATGCCTGTCGCTGCTCGAGAGGCGTCCATTTATACTGGAATCACACTCTCGGAATACTTCCGTGATCAAGGATCGAACGTAGCGATGATGGCCGATTCAACTTCACGATGGGCTGAGGCTCTCCGTGAAATTTCAGGTCGTCTCGCTGAGATGCCTGCCGACTCCGGTTACCCTGCTTACCTTGGAACAAAGTTGGCCAGCTTCTACGAACGTGCTGGTAAAGTCGTTTGCATTGGTAACCCTCAGCGACAGGGAACCGTTTCAATTGTTGGAGCGTATGTGATATTTCAAGCTTGCTTATGTTCAACTATTGACGCTCTATATAGTGTCTCGCCGCCTGGAGGTGATTTCTCTGATCCCGTCACTTCAGCTACTCTCGGTATCGTGCAAGTCTTTTGGGGTCTTGACAAGAAGCTCGCCCAGCGAAAGCATTTCCCATCCGTCAACTGGTCTCTATCATATTCCAAGTATACAAAGGTCCTGGAGCCTTACTACGAGACCACCGAACCTGGCTTCGTCGAACTGCGGATGAAGACAAAGGAGATCTTGCAGAAGGAAGAAGATCTCGCAGAAATTGTACAACTTGTCGGAAAGAGCGCTTTGGGAGAGAACGATAAGATTACTCTGGAGGTGGCGCGCATGTTGAAGGATGATTTCCTTCAGCAAAACGGCATGAGCGAATACGATCGTTATTGCCCATTCTACAAGACGAGTGCCATGCTCCGCAACTTTGTCGGCTTCCACGATGCTGCAATTCGAACCGTCACACAGAACGATCTCACATTCGCGAAGATTAAAGATTCGGCTGGAGACCTTATGTTCAAATTATCTCAGATGAAATTCGAGGTATGTTTTTCACTCGAGACTACCCATTTTATTTAACCTGAAAGTATCGCAGTCCCCTTCGCAAGGAAAGGAACCCATCAAGAAGAAGTTGGACGACCTCTATGCGGAGATTCAAGACAAGTTCCGGCAGCTCGCTGAATAGACATCACAACAGACTTTCTGTTCTCTCGAGTTACTTGGTGGCGGATTGTCTCATAAAGACTACAGCTAATGTTATAATACTCTCATTATCACTATGCATGGTTTGAAACGTGCTTCAGAAGCTGCAGAACCGCGTCGTCCATATGCACAGATACCGGCTGACCCGTTAGCCGATCCCGTTGTCGTCATACCACATTCCCAAACTCGTATCCAGACATCTATTCCGTCCGAGAAACCGTTAGGAACCAATGAAAGCTATTATCTATTCTTACTACCCTTTCGATCTTTCATTCACTCAAGAATATGGATGAATTTGACGCATCTACCCATCCACATCGTCGATGTGAGCAAGCTGTCCCCATATTTTCCGTGTTCAAGTTGCTGATTAGGCATCGTCAGTCAATCCTCTTACCAACGATTACGTCCTTGTATCTCCACACAGAACCAAACGGCCATGGCTAGGCCAAACGGAACCACCTCAGGCAACCACTCTTCCATCTTATGATGAGTCGTGTTATCTCTGCCCAGGGAACTCGCGGACGAGTGGAGACAAGAATCCTCACTACGAGCACACCCACTCATTCGTGAACGACTTTGCCGCTGTCCTCCCCGCACCTGCACCCGAAGCGCCTGCACCACTGCATCCGATGATGACCGTAGAGCCTGTCCATGGGACTTGCGATGTTTTGATCTTTCACCCTAGACATGATCTGACAATCGCACGATTGAACCTTGACGACATTGGTCGTATCATTGAAGAGTGGATTCGCATCTACAAAGCAAGGGGAGGGGAGCATGGTATCAATTATGTTCAAATTTTCGAGGTAGGGCTTTGGTCGCATGTTTGATTCGCCATCTAATTTTATGGACCCAAGAATAAAGGTGCCATGATGGGTTGTTCAAACCCCCACCCACACGGCCAAGTGTGGTCCTTGTCGGTGGTTCCCTCAATTCCTGCACAGGAGTTGCGTTCTTTGAAACAATATTCCACAACAAGCCATCCCCCTTCGGATGCACCAACAGGGCCAAAAGGTACGATGGGCGCCTACCTTCAGGCAGGCAGCATTTAAGCGCTCATCAACTCTGTTAGGTCGGCCGTGCCTTCTTTGCGAGTACGCGCATACCGAAATGAATCTACCCAAGGAAGGAGGACGCATCGTTGTCTTCAATGCACACTGGGTCGCACTGGTACCGTGGTGGGCCATTTGGCCATTTGAAATTCTTCGTGAGTGGACAAGGGTGTTCCTCAGAACAGCATTTCTAATACGCAACTTGCAAGTCCTTCCGTATCGTCGGCATATAGCATCGATCGACCAGCTGGATGATGCTGAAAAGAAGGCATTTGCGGATATACTCTCTCGGATAACACGACGCTACGATAACCTCTTTTCATGCTCCTTCGCATATTCGATGGGTATTCATCAACGTCCTGTGCCTCAAAAAGGAGAAGAACACGCGGAAGAGGACGGGGGCTTTGCTCACCTCCACCTTCACTTCGAACCGCCTCTCCTGAGGAGTGCCACTGTCAGGAAATTTCTCGTTGGGTGAGTATTCCCGGCCCTTGTTACTCAATACTCTGACCCACTTGTATTAGATTCGAAATGATGGGCGAGCCTCAGCGTGATCTGACACCTGAACAAGCAGCGAGTCGGTTAAGCGAATGCAGCGAAGTCCATTATCTGGAAACCGTCGAAGGATAAAGTGACCCCGTATAAATTAGAAACAAAGTCTTGGTATCATACTTAAGGGTATCTATGCTGTTAAACGAACCAACAGGAACCAATGCACAAAATCTTTGGATCAGACAATCACTTTCCATCAATCTGGAGCCACATAGACCAGTTTCTCTTCTCCTCCTCTGTTCCTTCGAATACAAAGTTGACCTTCCTGATCTCTTGAAAGCCTTCTGATAATTGAGGTTCTTCGTAGTTGTCGCGGAAACCAGTGAAAGCCCCGTAAGGCAGGATCGTCCTCTGCGGCTGCAAGGGTTCGTCAACACGACAGCAAAGTAGAAGCACGAATCAAGCCGACCTCTTTCGCAGCCACACTAGGTGGTAAGTTGTATGCTCTATATAAGTTGTTGTGCCATGCCAGCTCGATGGAACCAGTGTAATGAAAGCATCTTGTGATTGCCATGAGCCAGGGTAAGACGTTATCGACAATTGGATGTTACCTTATGGGCACCTTTGCATCCTTGCAAACATCCACGTAGAACTTGCGGGTCATGGCATTACGATTGGTGTTGTCTTCCAAAGAGGTAAATAACAAAAATAACAAATAAAGGAGGAGAAGATCTTACCAATGATACAACTCTGACCCGCCTGCAAGGCTTCTTTGAGCACCTTTACGCATTTGTCTCGAGTCTTCAAGGTGTCTTGGTTTATGTGGGTATAACCAACAGGCTGGAAATGGCGACGATAGATAGTAGATTTCCCAAGACAGGGATATCCTACAAAGAGCACGACCTCTTGTCTCGGAGGATCAGGTAGAATAGGGGTCGATGTAGGGATAAAATGCGGCACTAGGAAGATATTCAGTAACGTATCATATATAACACACCATTTCAAACCTTCTGGCAAGGAAGAAGCCTTAAAACCTGGAAGCTCGTAATTCGTGTGTTTTGGGAGTTTGAGGAAGTATTCCTGAGTTGCAGGTTAAGCCTCTGCGACGTTACTAAAATCCTCAATAGATACGTACCTCTGGCGTTTGGAATGCTAGCCCTACATTCTCAGCCCACTTCCTATCCGTACTTGAGAAATCTCCCTTTCCTCCAGAAAATTTTCGGCCTGCAGCATCTCCGATGAAGAAAGAGGCTGCTTTATCTATCTTTCGAGATGAGAAAGGAATTTGTAACGTTTACGCGAGACTTGCCGATCTCAACTCCCTCTTCCTTGAATATTCTTTCCACCTCGTACCACATACCAGGCATAGGCTTTCGATATTGATCTCTCTGGGTAGCGGCCATGATTCGAAAGGGGATGTCTTTCAGCTGAGGATCGACTTGTCAATGAAATTCTGAGGGAGACAACCATGAGAACATACAGCTTGCCCAATCAGAGGTATCTTCTCCTTCCAAGTCTTCAATGCGGCAGGTTTAATGCCCTGGTTTGATATCAGAACGACGGCATAACTAAGATGATATGTCAGTCTGGGGACTAAGTCATTAATCAGGGAACTCGCCCAGAATCATGAAGGGCCTTGAGCTTCTCCGGCACAAACGATCTCCACCATTCAAAGGTAGGCTTTCCTTTCTCCCCTTTCTCGGATTTCGTTCCAACTCCTGACTTGATGATGGTACCATCCAAATCGAGAGCAGCAACCTTGCTAGAGGCTTTCGGTTGCAAGTTTATTCCGTGTAGACAGGATCGATTTGGGCCCAGTGGCTCAAGCCACCGAAAGGGGCCTTCCGGCTCTTTCTCCTGTTTCTTTGCAAAGAACGGGTGAACTTCTCAAATTTAGCTGGGTTCACTGACGCTATGTGCATCCACTCACTTTTTTGCACCTTGGTGGTGATCTCGATCTTTTCTTCGACCTCAATCACGGCGGCCGCTCGCTTTCTCGATGGTCCTGGTAGTCAAAAGTTCTCGGTACGTATCCAATTTCATGGGCACATGTAACTCACCCGGGCCAGGAGTAAGTGCTGTGGATTCCATCAGTAGATAATAGTTGCGCCTGATAGTTGACGGGCTTGGTGGGAGGGGTAATATAAGACGCGTCGCGGGTTTAGCGAACAGTCGTCGGAGAGGTGGCCACAAGTTCGCCAGGACCTTATACCGCTGATGGCTCTCTCAAGGGCTGTGGAAACAACGACTACCAGTACAATAGTGATTCGAGTCAGGAAGACGCGCCGTTCAAGCTCGTGGCACCAACGCGACTCCGGATCACATGATTCAGGGTTTCGGCATTCAGGAGCTGTCATTGCCTGGTGATTCGAATTGTTGAGCGAAAACAGCTTTCAGAGTTGCCAAAAGTTTACAGAAAACTAACTCACCTTGGACACCACTACCATGGCTCCTGCCAAACGAAAATCTACTCGAAACAACCAAAAGTCATCTGCAGGGGCATCGCCCAAGTCGGCTGTCGATTCGCAGACCCCAGAAACCAATGAGACTGCGCAACCTCAAGGCTCGGAGGACTCATGCCCAGCATGCACCCCAGCCACCAAGGAGCTCATGGGAAATTCTCGGAAGGAGATCTGGATAGAATGTGATAACTGCAGTACGTGGTACCACTGGAGATGCGCTGGCAATGGTGAGGATATGGAGAATATCGCCAAGTGGTAAGCAAAAATATATTTGTTTTTATAAATGATCCGTTTTGACTCTCTCTTCCATTCTCCATTATCAGGTACTGCGAGGGCTGCACAACAGCCGACCCTTCTCGCGTTACGACTATGAAGACCCCTGCTCGCAAGTCCTCAAGAAAGAAGGCACAACGGGACTATGCCAACCTCAATGCCGGCATCGCTTCGGACCCGAACCGTTGGTTAAAGATGCTTGAGACAAAGAATATCAAGAAAGCCCCGTTCAAGAATATGAAAGGTTCCCAACTCGACTCGTGGCTTGAAGATGACGAAGATGCAATGCGGGAACCCATTATCATTGAACAACCTGAGGGTCTAGGAATGAAAATGCCACCTCCAGGTCTTACCGTCGAGCATGTAGCAGAATACATCGGGGAGGACACTCCCCTCGAAGTCGTTGGTATGTGCATTCCTTTCTGATTGCCAATTCCTAACTGAACATTCGCTCTCTCAAGATGTTGCGACTCAATCTTCATCCCCTGGATGGAACTTGGGAAAATGGGCAGACTACGTCGAACTCGAGCCTTCAAAACGAGATAAGATATTAAACGTAATATCTCTGGAGATATCTGGCACAGAACTTGCCAATATGATCCTTCCTCCAAAGTTTGTTAGAGATCTGGATTGGGTGGAAAACTTCTGGCCGAGTACCAAGAGGAATAAGCAGAATGCGTACCCCAAAGTACAGCTATACTGCTTGATGGGTGTGGCTAATGCTTGGACGGTAAGTCTTTGGACTACTGCTAGAGCAATGATATTGACTCATTTGTAGGACTGGCACATCGACTTCGCAGGGTCGTCCGTCTATTATCACATCCATCACGGCTCAAAGGTCTGCTGAACGGAATCGTGCAGTTTTGTTCTTTCTGACCTTCAATAATAGATATTCTACTTTATTCGACCAACGCCAGCGAACCTCGCTGCATACGAGAAGTGGTCAGGCAGCGAGCTTCAATACAGCACATGGTTAGGTGACCTGTGCGATGAAGTATTTAAAGTCGAACTCGTCGCAGGCAACACAATGATTATTCCGTCTGGGTGGATTCATGCTGTCGTATGTTTGATCTAGGCTGATTATTGACGTTGCTGATAATATGTATGCGCAGTACACGCCAGTGGACACATTAGTTTTTGGTGGTAACTTCTTGCATTCATATGACGTCCCAACGCGTATGTTTCTTTTTTCCCTTCAGTTTCAAGCACTTGCTCATATTCCCCCAGAACTGCGGGTAAGAGACATCGAAATTGCTACTCAGGTGCCGAAAAAGTTCAGGTTCCCTATGTTCACCAAGTAAGATATCAATGCAGCCTATTCGGCAAAGAAGATGCTTACTCTTTGGATAGACTTTGCTGGTATGTCGGTGACAAGTACCTTCGTGACCTCAAAACACCATCTACGGCCTCGTTCTCGCCGCGGGTTTTGAATGGTATTCTGACGCTTGCAGAGTTCCTTGTGACTGAAGCGCGTATTCTGGAGACCGGGAGCGACCAAGCCAAGAAAGAGGCGAAGGAGCAAGTGCCATCAGATCGCATCAAGGATCCAGCAGCATACGCAAGAGAACTGCGTTGGCGGGCAAAACAGGCTTTGGGATATGATAGCGAGGATGAAGGGTCAGGCCCTTCATGGAAGTCTAAGGGAGCTTCAGTTCCCGTGGCTGGTTTGAAACGACGGAGAGTAGACGAACATGAAGAGACACATCAAGTCGAGACACCACAGTTCAGGAATTTCAGGCCAAAGGCCTGGGACGCAATTGTCACCAGTCCTGCTGAAGAGGCGGAGCGGGTGTCAAAGGCTCCGCGACCCCAAGAGGGGGATGAATGGGCCAGACTTTTTGCGGCGGAAGATGATACCTCGCTCCCTTCCGATGGTAATGATGCCCACGTGAATAGCCGTAGACTGGTTGTTGTGAAGGTTCGAAGAACAGCAAAAGGGCTTGAACGGCAGCGGATAGAACGAACGGTAGAGGACTGGATATGGGGTGAAGACCAGAAAATGGCCGACTGAGATGTATTCTATGTAATGATCGATTATGACAGTAATGTGCAGGGTGAGAATTGATTCGCGTGGTTACATTTGGCAACCTCTGTACTCTCTCCTCATCATCAAACACGGTGTCCTGACCAGCCACCTCAGTGCTGTAATGTCGGACGTCAATCCCACAGGTCGTGATGTTCGACCACAACGCTCAGCGAACCGGCGGCAAGTTTTGCACGGCGGCGATCCATATTGGTCGTCGGATCTGAGCTCGATACCTGACGAGCAATATTACAACGATGACTCGGCACTGCCGCCACCTCCTTGTACGTCGTCCAGGATAGCATCTACCATCGAGTTGCGCTCAGTGTAATACCTTTTTGCCCTATTGCCGTGCTATAGCCCTGCCAGGAACTTTTCATGGAAACCACTCAGTGCCGTCATTGCCATCCCATCAGCAGACACCACCCCCCCAACAACCTCCCCAATACGCGGAATATTCTACTCCACCAGGTCCCGCGCAGCCATACGACCCAACTGCAAGTCTCGACACGTTCTCAGCCCTTCATATCAGCGATGGTCCTCCAAGAAACCAAAGTTATGGCTATGCAGTGTCAGACCCTATACCCAGAGCGCCGTCTTCCATGTCTGTGAGGTCGGTGCAGAGCATCCCCAGAGGGGCCCAGCATCCACGGCATGCAACTACACTTCCTCCCCCTATCCGATCTAATGCATTCCATGGCCCTGGCGATCCCAATCATCCTCCAGGCCCCTACCCACCCAATGGTGATTACGATTATCGTCCATACGACGAGCAGCCGCAAAGTGGTGGTGGTTACACGTCGCCAGAGAGCTTTCAATCGATATCTCCTCAGTACCAACCGCAGCCACCGTATTCACAACCATGGCCACCACAACAGCAGTATCAACCCCCACCCCCTCCTCCAGGAGGTGGCTATAACCCCCTGCATGCCGCTGCTTCAGATGTTCTGGGTATGGGTGCTCCTCCAGGTCCAGGTCCTGGCACTCCGTTGTCGCGGTCTCTTGGACCAGGTGGTGGACCGCCAATGCCTTCAGATCGTAGTGTCTATGCGGCGTCGGTCTCCTCGGGCCATTCAGGTAACTCAGCGATGAGCTATCCCCAATCCATGGAGGCATACCCATCGCAGAAAGAATTTGATCCCCGTCCTGCCTATCAACGTCAAGGAACTTCAGCATCTCTTGCACCATCGTCCATCAAGAGCAAGGCCGTGGATCTCAGAGCACCTCCATACACGAAGGAATATATTGATCAGTATCGACAACGAATCAAGGCAGACCCCGATCCGGAAGCCCACTTCGCGTACGCAAAGTACCTCATCGATGCTGCAAAGAACATTCGGACAGCACACCCTGACCAACGTTCTGCCAAAAAGTACAGCGAAGTGCTCATCGGAGAATCTCTTAAAGTGATTCGCCGGTTAGCCACCCAAGGAGATGCATACGACGAGGCTCAGTTCTTCCTCGCCAACTGCTACGGAACCGGTGCGTTGGGCCTTCAGGTCGACCACGAGCGTGCATATCACCTGTATCTTCAAGCGGCGAAACAGAATCACGCCGCCGCCTCCTACCGTGTAGCAGTCTGCAATGAGATCGGGGCTGGTACGAAGAAAGAACCCCAACGTGCAGCAGCTTTCTACCGCAAGGCCGCGTCATTGGGAGATACGCCCGGGATGTACAAGCTAGGCATGGTGCTCCTCAATGGCATTCTTGGCGAACAGAAGAACCCCCGCGAAGCGATTGGCTGGCTGAAACGCGCTGCAGAGCAGGCAGACGAAGACAACCCCCACGCGCTATACGACCTTGCCCTACTATATGAGAATCAGACTGGTGGATATATGCCCTACGACCCCGTCTACGCTAAGAGTTTGTTAACGCAAGCCGCGCAACTGGGCTACACACCAGCGCAGTACAAGCTCGGGCAGTGCTACGAGTATGGTTCCTTAACCTGCCCTGTGGATCCACGGCGATCAATAGCTTGGTACACGAAAGCTGCAGAGAAAGGAGATTCGGAAGCTGAGCTAGCTCTCAGTGGATGGTATCTTACAGGAAGTGAGGGCGTCTTGAAGCAGAGCGATTCAGAGGCGTATCTCTGGGCGAGGCGAGCGGCGAATAAGGGTCTAGCTAAAGCTGAATATGCTGTTGGATACTATGCCGAGGTGGGCATTGGAATCAAGCAGGACATCGAATTTGCGAAGCGTTGGTACATGCGCGCGGCTGGTAAGTTTGCACAACTCCTGTAACCGTATTATATGCTCTAACCTAACCCCCGATGTTTCTAGCACAAGGGAACAAGCGCGCCATGAACCGATTGACCGAGATGAAGAGGATGGGAGCAGCAAAACGAGGCAACATCTCAAGACCTACACGGCAGGGTGATGGAGACGATTGTGTTATCGCCTAGCCTCGGATATTTATGCAATGCTTTCAAGTTGCAACTTGGCATAGACTACATGCAAACGTCGACAGCTCTCTTTGTACATACAATCTGACATTCCATCGCTTTCCTACACGTTCTTCAAAGACTAGTAATAATTATAGCATTTAATTTGACTTTGACTGCTTCACTTTTACACTTCTCTATTTAGTGGTACAAATCCTGGTAAAACACGAGACGGAAATAGTTCGTTTCAAAGGAGACTATCTAGTCACTGCTTTTCGCTGAGCTCGGCGACACCAGGGAGGGTCTACGGATTGTCAGCATAGTTGAAGCATGTATATAACGCAAAGCCTACCTTTCCCTCAAGTAGTTCCAGACTAGCACCACCACCGGTACTAACATGGCTGAGCTTGTCCTCCTTCCCGGCTTGCGCGACAACGGTAGCAGTATCACCACCGCCGATGATGACGGTAGCAC
>Ga0247741_1000370_pt1 | contig 26313 bp, 18 predicted proteins | sample UWRJL213509R2_FD_180945 | JGI IMG/M metagenome (GOLD analysis project Ga0247741, IMG submission 180945) | Plant litter microbial communities from Arlington Agricultural Research Station in Wisconsin, United States - UWRJ-L213-509R-2 | ecosystem: Environmental > Terrestrial > Plant litter >... | reverse complement strand
GTGCCGCCTGGGTGCCCGTGACCTGGGGCCAGTTCGCGCTGCAGATCCGCGGCGTCGCCCGGTGGCTCATCGAGCACGAGGTGGAGCCCGGCGATCGCATCGCGATCTACGCGCCGAACTCCGTCGCGTGGGCGAGCGCCGCGCTCGGTGCGCAGACCGCGGGCGCGGTGTTCGTACCGATCTATCCGGCGTCCACGCCGGATCAGGTCGCGTACATCCTCGAGCACGCCGAGTGTCGGTTCGTGTTCGTCGCCGGCACCGAGCAGATCGCACGGCTCGAGAAGGCGCGCGTGCAGGTCTCGCGCACCGTGGAGATCGTGGCCCTCGAGTCCGCGAGCTGGGCGCCCGATGCGCCGCTCGGCGACGATCGCTCGATCCGCGCGGCGTCCGCGCGCGATACCGCCGCGCCCACCCTCGTCGATGCGCGCCTCGGTGCGCTCGATCTCGATGCGCCGGCGCAGATGCTCTACACGAGCGGCACCTCGGGGAACCCGAAGGGCGTGCCGCTCACGCATCGCAACGTCGGCGCGAACGGCGTGGACTGGCTCGTGTGCAACGCGCCGCTGCTCACCGAGGGCGACCGCGACCTCTTGTGGCTGCCGATGAGCCACATCTTCGGCTTCGGCGAGCTCTGCGTGGGCAACACGCTCGGCTACGAGACGTACCTCACCACGCCGCACGAGGTGCTCGATCTGCTCCCCGAGGTCGCCCCGCAGGTGTTCTTCAGCGTGCCCGCGTACTGGGAGAAGATCGCGCGCGCGGTCCAGGCCGGCCCGAACACCGCCGAGGCGCGCAGCGATGCGCTTCGCCGCGTCACCGGCGGCCGGCTGCGGTTCTGCCTCTCCGGCGGCGCGGGCCTCAAGCTCGAGATCAAGGAGCTGCTCCACGCGAGCGGCGTCTTGATCATCGAGGGCTACGGCCTCACCGAGACGTCGCCCACCCTCACGCTCAATCGTCCCGGCGCGTTCCGGTTCGACGCCGTCGGCAAGACGTTGCCCTCGGTGGAGCTCCGCCTCGCGGAGGACGGCGAGATCCTCGCGAAGGGACCGAGCGTGTTCTCCGGCTACTTCAAGGATCCGGAGGCCACCGCCGCCGCGTTCACCGCCGACGGCTGGTTCTGCACCGGCGACGTGGGCCGGTGGACCGAGGATGGCTTCCTGCAGATCGTCGATCGCAAGAAGGACATCCTCGTGAATTCCGGCGGCAAGAACATCCCGCCCGCCAACATCGAGGCGAAGTTCGTGGACGATCCGGTGATCGAGCGCGTGGTGGTCTACGGCGACGCGCGCCCGTACCTCGTCGCCGCGGTGTGGCTGCGCGCCGATGCGCCCGCCGATTCCGACGAGCGCCAGCGCCTGGTCGCCGCGCGGCTCGACGACATCAACAAGGACCTCGCGCGCTACGAGAGCATCAAGCGCCACTTCATCGCCGAACTGCCGCTCACCGTCGAGGATGGCCTCCTGACCTCGTCGCTCAAGCTCCGCCGCAAGGCCGTGTACGATCGCCTGCGCGACCGCTTCGAAGCGCTGTACGCATGATGCCGCCCAAGGATTTTTTTAAAGCCCGGCCCCTCGATTCGATCGCGGCGCTCTGGCGTCGCGCGCCGCGTGGCTTCACGCCGCCCGTCGGGCAGACGCCGCACGACGTGGTGTGGACCGAGAACAAGTGGCGCCTGCTGCGCTTCTCGCCGATCCAGAAGACGTACGAAACGCCGATCCTGATGGTGCCGTCGCTGATCAACCGCTGGTACATCCTCGACCTCGGGCCGCAGCGCTCGCTGATCGAGTGGCTCGTGGCGCAGGGCCACGAGGTGTTCTGCATCGACTGGGGCACGCCCGGCGCCGAGGATCGCTACCTCACGTGGGACGACATCGCCGGCCGCTACGTCGGTCGCGCACTGCGCATCGCCGCGCGCGAGACCGGCAAGGCCCACGTCCTCGGCTATTGCCTCGGCGGTACGCTCGCCACTTCGTACGTCGCCGCGTTCCCCGAAGGTGTCGCCTCGCTCCTCGCGCTCGCCGCGCCGATCGACTTCGAGCACGGCGGCATCATGTCGACCTGGACGCGCACGCCCACGTTCGACGTGGCCGCCATCATCAACGCGTTCGGCAACGTGCCGCACCAGCTGATGCAGGCCTCGTTCAGCATGCTGCGGCCCACGCTGCGCGCGCAGAAGATGGTCGCGGTCCTCGACCGCGCCTGGGACGACGAGTTCCTCGACGGCTTCCTCGCCACCGAGACCTGGGGCAGCGACAACGTCTCGTTCCCCGGTGCCTGCTACGCGCAGTACATCACCGAGCTCTATCGCGAGAATCGCCTGATCAAAGGCGAGTTCTCCGTGCTCGGCCGCCGCGCGCTGCTCTCGAACATCACGTGCCCCGTGCTCGCGATCGCGTTCGCCGACGATCACATCGTCCCCGTACCGAGCGCGCAGCCGCTGATCGACGCCGTCGGTGGCCACGACAAGCAGATCCTCGTCGACCGCGGCGGCCACGTCGGCGCCGTGGTCTCGCGCAAGGCGGCCAACCGCCTGTGGCCGGCGATGAGCACGTTCTGGGCGCAGCGCGACTAGCAGTACGCGGCGCGGAAGAACTGCGTCGGGCTCGCGCCGGTGACCGCGCGAAAGTCGCGGTTGAAGTGCGACTGATCGAAGTAGCCGGCGGCGTGCGCCACCCGCGCGAGCGTGCCGCCGGTGCGCGCGAGCTGGATCGCGTGCGTGACGCGCACGAGGGTCGCGAAGTGCTTCGGTGACGTGCCCACGGCGGCGCGGAACCGCTTCTCGAGCGGATCCTGGCCCACGTCGACACGGTCGGCGACCTCCGCGATTCGCACGATGCCGCGGGCCTGGGTGATCGCCCCCACGGTCGCGGCGATCACGCGGTCGGGAGCGTCGATCGCGATGCGCGCGACGAGCGCCTCGTCGAGAAGTGCCACGCGTCGCGCGTGATCGGTCGCCGCCGCAACGCGCTCGGCAAGGCGGTTGGCCACCGCGCGGCCGAGCAGCGCATCGAGTGCGACGGTCGCACCGAACAGCTCGTGCATCGGCACTCGGAACACCGCGGGGGCCGCGCCCGGGCGAAAATGCGCGAGTACGATTCCGCTCTTCCCGTCGGTGCGCATGGTCCGGATGGTGCCGCGCACGCCGGCGAGCGACGTCCCGGGCATGCGCGTGATCCGCCCGTCGATGATCTCGCTCGCGCCGCCGGCGAACCGCACACCGGCGATCGGCGCGAGCTCCGGCAACAGCGCGCGCGTCACTTCGATCTCCGTCTCCACGATCGACAGCTTCGCCACGAACGGCGCGAGCCGCACGCTCGGCGAGAACGTCGACACCTTCACGCCTCCACTACAGCACGCCGCCGTGGTGATCGCGGCAATGAATTCGTCCAAGGCGCGCCCGCGCTCGCTCGCTAGCGTTGCCGGCATGCGGCTCTTCTCGATCCTCCTCGTCATCGCGGCCTGCACCGCGTCACCTCCACCAAGGACTCACCAGATGGCGCGTGAACCCAACACCCAGATCGTGCGCACGCTCTACGACATCCTCAACGCCGGCACCCTCGACCGCCTCGGCGAGGTCATCGGCCCCACGTACACCGCCGGCGATGGCTCGCGCGGTCCGCAGGCGTTCGGCAAGATCATGGCCGGCCTGCGCACCGCGTTCCCCGATCTCGTCTACACCCTCGACGAGGTCATCGGCGGCGGCGACAAGGTCGCCGTGCACTGGACCTGGCGCGGCACGAACTCCGGGCCGTTCCGCGCGCTCCCCGCCACCGGCAAGCGCGTGGTGAACACCGGCCTCGCGATCTTCCGGGTCGAGGACGGCAAGGTCACGAGCGCGCTGATGGAGACCGACCGCCTCGGCTTCCTCATGTCCCTCGGCGTCATCCCCTACGACCCGGCCTACGGCCCGCCGCCCCGCAGCGAACCGTAGGGAGATTTCTCAGGCCCCGAGCGTAAAACGCTGATGTCGCGCCATCACCATCATCACGAGGGCTCGGCAGCGCACCACGAGCACGGCGCCACGGCGACACGAGCAGATCCGACCACGTCGCTGCTCGCGACGGTGCGCGAGCCGGCTGACCTCGCCGCCGTTCTGCGCGCCCACGCCGGTCATCGCGATGCGCTCGTCCGCGCCGCGCAGCAGCGGTTCGGAAACGGTTTCGTCGCGGAGGCGATGCCGCTCGTGGGCTTGACCGACGCGCAAGCGCGAACCGCCGCACCGGCCCAGCTGGCGACATCGGAGCTTCAGGGGCACGTGGGAGGCCGCACCGGGCAGATCGACAACAACGAGACCCCCGCCGCCAACCCTGCCGCCGCATTGCGGCTGCCGTTCAATGCGGCAGGCTGGGACGCGACGACGCTCCTCACGAGCCTTGGCCAGCGAGACTCGATCGCGAAGACCGACAGCGATGGAAAGCGCTGCGTCCAGGCCGTCGCGCTGGCGAGCCACATCGTCCGCGGCCCCGCGCAGACCATTGCGTATCTCGAGCACATGCTCGGTGATGCCGGTCACGGCGCGAGCCATCCGACACCGAGGCAGCTCAGTGCACGCGCGGTCCTCGCGCGAGTCTGTGATCGCCTACGTGACAAGGCCGCAACCTATGAGGACCTGTCGTGGGCGCAGGAAGCCCTCCACGATCTCACCACCGCCGATGGTCTTGGCACGACCGGCACCGCGACCATCGGTGAGGTCGCACCGGCCTCGACAAGCGCGTCGCAGCCCATCGACCGCTGGTGTCAGTCCCCCCGAGATGTCCTCGAGGCGGCGAGCGCGCTCCAAGACGGCGAGCAGATGATGGCCACCGAGTGGCACATCATGTGGAACAACGAGATCACCCGGGCCAACCTGAACGCGCAGTACAAGGATCCCGACGCGGCGGAAGTGCACGACGTCGATACCGGACGCGGACACCATCATCACTGGGTTCACCAGGAGGACATCATCCCCGGTCAACGCCCGGATCCGACCCACGCGGCTCCCGGCCGAGACGACATCGCCGGTCACCAGCTCCTGATCGTGCGCGAGCACGGCGAGCTTCGGCTCTACGATCCCGAGAGCCGCCGCGGAGGAGGACACTACATGCTGCTCACCGCCGCCGCCCTCGCGAAGGCATTCGCATCCGACGCCGCCGAGCAGACGTACGGCTACGTGAAGCTCGACGTGAAGATCACGCCTAGAGCGTGAAGTACGTGTAGCCGATGCACATCTCGTCCTCGGTCGAGAAGCCCCACGAGACGGGCGTCGTGCGCGAGGTGGTGTCGTAGCCGCAGGTGATCCGGATCTGATCGCCGGGCTCGAGGGCGATGGGATGCTCGAGCGTGTAGAACAGCTGCCACCCGAAGTCCCAGCGCGGGATCTCGAGCACACACTCTGTGTGATCGCCGCGCACGAGCTCCATCCGCGCGTGGGTGCCGAGCTCGTGCATGTGGATCCGGACCGCGCGCGCCCACGATTCCTGCGCGACCGGGATCGAGACGAGCTTCGACACGGTCGCGTCCGGATCGCCGGGCGGCAGCGAGAGCGGGTAGCCGTGCACGGAGTTGATGGTCGCGGGTGACTCGATGGTGGTCGCGAGCTCGAGCGCGACCTTGCTCTGATCGACGACGGGGTTATCGCCGTGGTTGTGATAGTGGAACTGCAGCACGAGATGCGCGCCGGCCGCGACCTCGACGCCGGTGCGATCGGGCCAGCGCCGCACGAGATCGCCCGCGGCCCACACGCCGACGTAGCGCACGTCGCCGATGCCTTCGTCGTCGCACGAGAAGCCCGGCGCGGGATCCCGCGCATCGCGCGCGGCGAGCGAGCTCCGCGCGACCGGCGTCTCCGCCGCGTAGATCTGGATGTGATGCACGACCTCCGCCTTGTCGAGGAGCACCGAGATCGCGGTGATGAACCGATCGCTCGCGAGCTGCGGGTCGACGATCATGCAGCGGTACTCGTCCTTGCCCGGCACCACGGTGTACGGCGCGGAGGACGCGAGCTCGAGCGAGGACGTGAACGGCACGTCGGCGGGCGGGGCGATGGTCACGGCATCGCGTGGATCGCCCGCGGGAGCGCCCGCCCCGGTCCACGCCTGGAGCACGGCGATCTCCGCATCGCTCATCCAGCGCTGGCCGACGAACGTGTTGCACGCGCCGCTCGAATCGGCGGGCCACGGCGGCATCACGCGGCTTCCGGCCGCGGTGGAGATCGCGGCCGCCTCGTCGTGCGCTTCGGCGAACGAGGTCAGCGAGAACGGGCCGAGCCCGCCTTCGCGGTGACAGCCGATGCAATGCCGGCCGAGGATCGGCGCCACGTCGCGGTAGTACGTCACCGCGGCCGCGCCGGGCGGTATGTCATCGCCACACGCGGCGATCACCACGACGAGACCCAGCCAGCGCGCCCGCATCGAACACCAGGGTATCCGATGCTAGGGTACCGCGTCCCGTGATCGTCGCGCTCGTGCTGCTCTCGGCGTTCCTGCATGCCGGATGGAACGCCCTCCTGCGCGTCGAGCCGGATAAGGACCGCGGCCTGGTCGGCGCCATCTGCTTTGCCTCGCTGTTCTCGCTCGCGATCGCCGGTGTGCGCTGGATCGGCGGCGAGACGATGTTCGCGAGCACCGAGGCGCTGATCTGGACGCTCGCCGCCGGGGTGGCCGAGGCGATCTACTTCGGCACGCTCGCGCGCGCACTCGACCTCGGCCGCCTCGGCGCCGTGTACACGGTGTCGCGTGGCGGCGCCGTGCTCGTGGTGTGGCCGCTCTCGATCGCGCTGTTCCACGAGGTGGCCACCGCCTCGTCGACGGCCGGCAGCATCGTCGTACTCCTCGGCCTCGGGCTCTCGAGCTTCGGCTCCTCGGGCGGCGGCAACACGCGGCACCGCGCGGGCATCGCGTGGGCGGCCGTCTGCGCGGTCTCGATCGCGGGCTATCACCTCTCGTACAAGGCGGCGCTGCTCTCCGGCGGGAATCCCTCGGCGACGTTCGCCTTCTCGCTCGGGCTCTCGGCGGTGATCAGCGTCGTGCGGATCGGCAGCGCGGGGCGGCGCACGCTCGTGACCGTGGTCCGCGGCCGCGCGGTGCGCATCGTGATGATGGGCGTGATCTGCGGCGGCTCGTTCTTGATCCTCATGGAAGCGCTCGCGCGCGGCGGCTCCGGATACGTGCTCACGCTGCGCAACACGTCGGTGCTGTTCGCGGCCGGCCTCGCGTTCGCGATCGGCGAGAAGCCGAAGGGCACCGAGATGATCGGCGCGGTGTTCGTCGCCGCTGGCGCCGTGCTGATGTCGCTGTAAGGTTCTCGGATGCCGACCGACTGGACTCCGGCGATCACGCACCTGAGCGCGGCGGACTCCCGGCTCGCGCTGCTGATCGAGCGCCACGGCCACCCCACGATCACGCCGCGCAAGGATCCGATCCAGTCGCTCGCCCGCGCGATCGTCGGGCAGCAGCTCTCCACCGGCGCGGCCAACACGATCTGGGGCCGCTTCCTCGCGCTCTACCCGAAGTCGAAGATGCCTTCGCCCGCGGCGATCCTCGCCACCGACGACGCGAAGCTCCGCGCCGCCGGGCTCTCCGGGGCCAAGTCCGCCGCGATCAAGGATCTCGCGCGCCACGTGATCGAGAAGAAGGTCGTGCCCGCGCACCTGCCGAAGCTCGACGACGCCGGCGTGTCGGCGATGCTGCTTCCGGTCCGCGGCATCGGACCGTGGTCGGTCGACATGTTCCTGATGTTCTTCCTCGCGCGCCCCGACGTGCTCCCGGTCGGCGACCTGGGCATTCGCAAGGGCATGCAGAAACACTTCGGGCTGCGCAAGCTCCCCGAAGCCAAGCGCATGCTCGAGCTCGCTACCCCATGGCGCCCCTATCGAACGATCGCTTCCTGGTACATGTGGCGCCTGCTCGAATCGTGAAGGGGTGCGTGCGATAGTGGAAGCGATGGAGACGGTGCCACCGGGGTTCCGGGATAGCCCGGAGCTGGCCGTGGCCAAAGGTGATCTGGTCGGGGCGAGTTACACGGTCCGCGACGAGATCGCACGCACGAGCGACGGCGTCGTCGTCGAGGCGAAGGACATGCTGCTCGACCGCCTGGTCGCCATCAAGCTCGCCTGGAAGGATCCGGGCCTGCCTTCGATGATGTTCGAGGCGCGCCGCTGCGCCGCGGTCCGCGATAGCTGCGCCGCCGGCATCTACGGCATGGGCACGCACCAGGGCATCGAGTACATCGTCGGCGAGCGCATCGTCGGCACGCTGCTCGCGGAGGTGCTCGAGAAGCCGCTCGGCTCCGAGGCGTACATGACGAAGCTGCGCGGCATCGTCGCGGCGGTCGCGCGCGCGCACGACGCCGGCATCGCGATCGGCGACATCTCGGGCTCCACGGTGCTCGTCGGCCCCGACGAGCGGCTCGTGCTCGGCCGGCTCTCGCTCTCGCAGGTGCCCGCGTTCGGCCCGCACGGCCAGATCCTCGCGCCGGAGGTGGTGCGCGGCGAGGTCGAGCCTTCGAACCCCGCGGCGGCGGCGATGATCGATGTCTACGGCCTCGGCTGCATCGCGATCGAGATGGCCCGCGGCGCGCCGCCATTCGCCGACGACGATCACGAGGTCGAGCTGCGCGGCCACGCCCACGATCCACCGCCGCGGCTCGCGGACCTGCGCACCGATCTGCCGGGCGACCTCTCGGATCTCGTCGAGTGGCTGCTCTCGAAGCACCCGTCGCAGCGGCCGCCTTCGGCCGCCGAGGTGCTCTCGCAGGTCGATGCGATCCAGCATCGCAGCGGCACCGTGTCCCGCACCTTGCGCGTCCTCATCGTCGACGACGACACCGCCCGCGCGCGCTGGATGTGGAGCCTCGCGCGCCGCGCCTACGCCGCCGCGAGCGTGGAGATCGCGAGCGAAGGCACCGACGCGGCGCACAAGCTCAACCGCGACCACCCGGACCTCGTGTTCATCGACGGCGCCCTGCGCGGCGTGATGAACGCGCTCGAGCTGATCATGTACGTGCGCGGGCTCGAGGCGGAGCAGCAGGCGCAGATCTTCGTGATCGGCTCGGTCTCGTCCCGGGACCGCACGCTGTTCGAGAACGTCAGCGTGCCGTTCATCGACGACGACGCGACGCTCGCCACCTCGATCCTCGCCCGGGTGAGAGCTGTCGCACAGGCGCCCCCGCGCCGGCGCAAGGCGCGCACGACGATCTCCGGTTGATGGTGCATACTGCCGGCGATGCGCTGGCTGGTTGTCCTTTGTATTCTCGCGGCATGCGGCGACGACGATGCCGCGCGCGCCCCGTACTTCGAGATCGATCACGCGGTCGATCAGCCGGCCACGTTCTGGGACGTGCCGTTCCCCTCGGATCTCCGCCTCGCGGCGAGCGGCGCGCCGGACCTGACGGGGTTTCCCAACCCGCGCAGCGTTCCGATCCTGAACGCGCTGCTCTCGGTCGCGAACGACCGCAAGGGCTGGCCGATGATGCCGATCGTCTACGTGCGGTTCCGCGCCGCCGTCCCCGAGCAGATGATCGATACCGTGATCCCGCCCGGCGACGAACGCGTGGTGCTCGCCGATATCGATCCCAGCTCTCCCGAGCACGGCACCACCTATCCGCTCGTCGCCGTCACGCTTCCCGTCGACCCGTACGTGCCCACGGATCTCGTCGCGTTCGCGCCGCGCCCCGGCATCGTGCTGCGCGGCGATACGAAGTACGCGCTGGTCGTGCGCTCCGCGTTCGCGCCCGGCTTCGCGGCGGCGCCGCAGTACACGCGCGTGATGCAGGGCAAGGGACCGGCCGCCGCCGTGGCGCTGTACGCGGATCTCGGCGCCGAGCTCGACGCGCTCTCGATCCCGAAGGACGACGTGCTCGTCGCGACGATCTTCACCACCGGCGACGAGGTCGCGCGCTCGCGCAAGCGCTCGGACTCGGCGCGCGCCACGCAGCACCCGACGATCGATAACCTCGCGCTGTTCGGCGGCGCCACGCACGACGGCTTCTGCGAGCTGCGCGGCACCATCACGATGCCGCAGTTCCAGAAGGGCGCGCAGCCCTTCGATACCGACGGTCGCTTCGTCCTCGACGCGAACGACCTGCCGCAGAAGCAGGGCGAGATGACCATCCCGCTGCGCATCACGCTACCGAAGCGCGCGATGCCCACGGCGGGCTGGCCGCTGTATCAGTTCTTCCACGGCTCGGGCGGCCTCAGCTCCGGCATCGTGGATCTCGGGTACTCGCCCACGCCCGACGACATGCCCGAGCCCGGCAAGGGTCCGGGGTGGGTCGTGGCGCAGCAGGGGATCGCCGCCGCCTCGGCCGCGATGCCGGTCAACCCCGAGCGCCTCCCCGGCGCCACCGACTACGCGTACCTCAACATCAACAACCTCTCCGCGTTCCCCTACACGTTCCAGCAGGGCGTGATCGAGCAGCGCCTGTTCCTCGATGCGCTGCTCGCGCTCCAGATCCCCCAGTCGCTCGTCGATACGTGCGGCATGCCCGCCCCCGCGGGCGGTGCGATGCACCACTTCGACAGCGCGCAGCTGATGGCCGGTGGGCAGTCGATGGGCGGGATGTACACGAACATGATCGGCGCCACCGAATCGCGCTACGGCGCGCTCGTTCCCACCGGCGCCGGCGGGTTCTGGAACCTGATGATCCTCGAGACCGCGATCATCCCCGGTGCGCGCGCCCTGCTCGGCACCGCGCTCGGCGTCGACGACTCGACGCTGCTCTTCGTTCACCCGGGCCTCGACGTGATGGCGCTCGGCTGGGAGATCGCCGAGCCGATGGTCTACATGGCCCGCATCGCGCGCCGCCCGCTGCCGAACGCGACGGCGCGGCACGTGTACGAGCCCGTCGGCAAGGGCGACGAGTACTTCCCGGTCGACGTCTACGACGCCGCCGCGCTCGCGTACGGCAACCAGCAGGTCGGGCCCGAGCTCTGGCCTTCGATGCAGGAGGCGCTCGCCACCGACAAGCTCGGCGGGCTCGCGACGTATCCCGTCAAGGCGAATCGCGGCGGCAAGACGCGCGTGGTCGTGCAGTTCAACGGTGACGGCATCATCGATCCGCACTACCTCTACCGGCAGATCGAGGAGGTCAAGCACCAGTACGGCTGCTTCCTCGCGAGCTACGTGCGCGACGGCGTGCCGACGGTGCCGGCGCCGGGACCGCTCACCGCCGCCTGCCCGTAGCGCCGCTCGGAGGGGCGCAGTATGTTTTGCCCGTCCATGCGCCGCCTCGCTGTTCTCGCTGTCGTCACGGGTCTCGTCGGGTGTCAGACCACCGAATCCAAGCCGGCGCCGAAAGCGAAGGGCTCCGGCGCGGCGGTCGTGAAGGAACCGCCCGCGGGTCAGGTGCGCAAGAGCGAGCAGGTGAAGCCGCCGCTCGATCTCGCGAACCCGCCGCTCGATGCAGTGAAGACGCCGTCGGGGCTCATCTACAAGATGCTCTCCGGCGTCGGCGATTCGCCCAAGCCGATGCGCAACGACACGGTGCTGGTCACGTACACCGGTTGGCGACAGACCACCGGCGAGACGTTCTTCACGAACAAGGGCAAGGGCCAGCCGATGACGCTCGCGCTCGCGAACCTCGCGCCGGGCTTCACCGAGGCCCTGCAGCTCATGCACAAGGGCGAGCGCGCGATGCTCTGGATCCCGCCGGCGATCGGCTACAAGGGCACGCCGCCGCCGGGAACGTCGGCCGAGACGCTCGTGTACGAGGTCGAGCTGGTCGACATCATGGCGGCACCGCCGGTGCCCGTGGATCTCGCGCCGCCGGCGACCGCGCTCGAGCTCCCGTCGGGAACTCCGTACGTCGTCGTGAAGCCGGGGACCGGGAAAGACAAGGCGCGGTACTTCGACACCGTGACGTTCCTCTACACCGCGTGGGACAGCACGGGCCGGATGTTCGATTCGCTCGAGATGCGCAAGCGCCCCGCGACCGTGCCGCCGTTCCGGCAGGCGCCCGCGATGGAGGAGATCCTGACGGCGCTCACCGCGGGCGAGCGCATCCGCGTGTGGGTCCCCGCCGACAAGATGCAGCCCGGCGGCAAGCCGCTACCTGGGATGCCCGAGGGGATCCTGACGTACGAGGTCGAGATGATCTCGATCGAGAAGATGACGCCTCCGCCGCCGGTGCCGCCCGATGTCGCCGCCGCGCCCGCGGATGCGAAGAAGACCGCGAAGGGCGTCGCGTACAAGGTGCTGCGCGCCGGCAAGGGCGGACCACACCCCACGCCGAAGGACACCGTGAAGGTGGCCTACACGGGATGGACCACCGCCGGCCGCATGTTCGATTCGTCGGTGATCAAGAACGAGCCCGCCGAGTTCTCGCTCGGCGGCGTGATCATGGGCTGGACCGACGGCATTCCGCTCATGTCGGTCGGCGATCGGTTCCGGTTCTGGATCCCCGACGAGCTCGCGTTCAAGGGCGCCGCCGGCCGGCCGCAGGGCACGCTCGTGTTCGATCTCGAGCTCCTCGAGATCAAGCAGCCCACGAAGGTCGAGCAGGCAGCGGCGGCGGCCGAGGTTCCGCCGCCCGACGTGGCCGCCCCGCCGGCGGATGCGAAGAGGACGCCGAAGGGCGTGGCGTACAAGATCCTGAAGGAGGTGGCCGGCGCGCCGCATCCCAAGGCGCACGACAAGGTGAAGCTCGACTACTCGGGCTGGACCACGGACGGCAAGCCGTTCGAGTCCTCGCGCGCGAAGGGCCAGCCGTACACCACGTCGCTCGACGACGCGATCGATGGCTGGAAGGAAGCCATCCCGATGATCGGCGTGGGCGAATCGGCGCGCCTCTGGATCCCCGCGGCCCTCGCGTATCCGAACGGCGGCGGACCGCAGGGCATGCTCGTCTTCGACATCGACCTCCTCGAGATCAAGAAGTGACCGAGCTCGCCGAGGTCGCCGCCGCGTGGGGCTGGACCGAGGCCCAGCTGTCCCCGCTCTCCGGCGGCCTCATCAACACGACGTACGCGGTGCGCGATGGCGACGCGCCGATCGGCGTCCTGCAGCGCGTGCATCCGATCTTCGCCGGCGAGGTCAACCTCGACCTCGAGGCGGTCACCGCGCACCTCGCGGCGAAGGGCATGACCACGCCGCGGCTCGTACGCACGCGCGCCGGCGAGCCGTGGATCGTCGCCGGCGATCGCGTGTGGCGCGCGCTGACCTGGGTCGAGGGCGTGACCGTGCACGCCGTTCCGGATCCGAGCTGGGCCGAAGCCGGCGGAGAATTACTCGGTCGGTTTCATCGCGCGGTCGCCGACCTCCGGTACGACTACCGGTTCGCGCGCGCCGGTGTGCACGACACGGCGGCGCACCTCGCGCGGCTCGCCGCGTGCGTGGCGGCCGGTGGCGAGCCGGCGTGGATCGAGCTCGGCCTCCAGATCGCGAACGAAGCGGCGGCGCTCCCTGCCCTGCCGATCACGGCGCCGCGGCACTGCCACGGCGATCTGAAGATCTCGAACCTCTTGTTCTCCGCGCCGCCGGTGCGCGGCGTGTGCCTGGTGGATCTCGATACGCTCGGGCGCGGCACGATGGCGTTCGAGCTCGGCGACGCGCTGCGCTCGTGGTGCAACCCGCGCGGCGAGGATGCCGGCGGCGTGCGCTTCGATCTCCCGATCTTCACCGCGGCGATCCGCGGCTTTCGCTCGGTCGCCGATGACCTGCTCACGGACGACGAGCGCACGTCGATCGTGATCGGTGCGGAGACGGTGAGCCTCGAGCTGGCCGCGCGGTTCTGCATCGACGTGTTCCGCGACGAGTACTTCGGCTGGGACCCGGCGCGCTTCCCGTCGCGCCGCGCGCACAACCTCGTGCGTGCGTCCGGGCAACTCGCCCTGTCGCGTGCGATCCGCGCCGCGCGTTCCGAGGCGATGGCGGTGGTTCACGGCCGATGACGGCGGACGGCGACGCGGATCTCGTGCGGAGAGCGATCCACGCCCGCGGCAACGCGGCGCGCATGGGCGCGATCGTCCACGGCGTGCTGGCGACGATCTGCATCGTGCTCCTCCTCGGCGGCGGTGATCCGCTCGGCTTCTCGCTCGCCGCGGCGGCGCTCGGCTCGGTCGCGATCTGGCTCGCGTTCGCCGCCCAGCGCCGGCGGGACGCCCGGTCCGCGCCCCTGCGTGCGCTGCTTCACACGCCCGAGAAGATCCAGCGCCTGCTGATCGCCGACGAGGAGGCCGGTCTTCAGATCCGCGTCACGGCCGACGGCGTGACCGACTGGGTCTGCGCGCCGGGCTCGTTCGACGAGCTGCTCGCGACCCTGCGCCGGCGGTCGCCGCAGGCGGTGGTGACCGATCTGCGCCCTCCGGCCGGGTGAGGTCGGAAGTCCTCGGACGCGCCGCAATTCGTTAGCGTGAACCATCGGAATCGCTTCGCCCGCGCCGGATCCTGCGCTCTAATCGCCGGATGCGCTTTCGTGGCTCGGCTGTGCTCTGCGGCAGCCTGCTCTTCGTCGCCGCGACCGCGCACGCCGTGGTGCCTCCGCAGCGCACCACGCGGATCGCCGCCGATACGCTGACCGCGCTCCCGGGTGCGCACCTCGCGAAGCCGCTGCGCACGCACGCCGGCGTGCGCTGGGGAGCGGTCAAGAGCGCCGCGTGGTCCGCGTTCGCCACGCGCGCGGGCGGCCGCTGGAACGCCGCCTACGATCGCGCGACGGGCGTGCCCTCGCAAATCTGGGGCTCGGGCATCGCGGCTCCCGGCGCGAACGCATCCGCGGTGATCGCGGAGACCTACGCGCGCACCCTGCTCGCCGATCACCTCGCGCTGCTGGCGCCGGGCGCGAGCACCGCCGACTTCGTCCTCGCGAGTAACCAGTCCGACGGCGAGATCCGCACGGTGGGCTTCGTGCAGCAGCACGCCGGCCAGCGCGTCGTCGGCGGTCAGGTCAGCTTCCGGTTCAAGCGCGATCGGATGATCGCGATCGGCAGCCAGGCGCTCCCGAACGTCGCGCTCGCTCCGTCCACCACGCGGATGGCGCCGGCGCTGCTCGGGACGCGCGCGAAGTCCGCGCTGCGCATCGCCGTCGATCTCCCCACCGCGGCGATCACCGAGCCCGGCGCAGAGGTCGTGCTCCCGCTCGTCGGCGACGACGCGGTCCTCGGCTATCGCGTCGCGCGGCCGCTGACGATCGACGGCGGCGGCGAGGGCAAGTACCTCGGCTATGCGGACGTGGTGACCGGCGAGATCCTCGCGGTCCACCAGCAGAACCTCTACGCGAGCGGCACCGTTCGTTACCGGAGCGTCGATCGCCATCCGGGAAATCCGCGCATCGATCGCCCGGCGCCGAACGCGTTCGTGATGGTGGCCGGCTCTCCCGCCACCACCGCCGCCGACGGTACCGCGACCTGGTCGCCGGATTCTCCGCAGACGCTGACCACCGGCGTCGCCGGCAACTTCGTCACCGTGGTCAACAAGGCCGCCGGGGCCGCGGTGGCCGTCGCGGATCTCCCGATCTCGCCGGGCGGCAGCGTGCTGTGGGACGCGAGTGCCGTGCCCGAGGACGACTCCCAGGTCCAGGTCTTCCTCGCCACGAACATCGTCAAGGCGTTCGTGCGCACGTACCTCGATCCCGGCGTGTCGAAGCTGAACGACGCGATCACGGCGAACGTGAACATCGCCCAGGACTGCAACGCGTTCTACGACGGCACGTCGATCAACTTCTTCCACGCGAGCACGAAGTGCCAGAACACCGGCCTCGTGCAGGACGTCGTGTTCCACGAGTTCGGCCACTCGCTGCACTCCGAGGAGATCATCGACGGCGTCGGCTCGTTCGACGGCGCGATGAGCGAGGGCGCCGCGGACTTCCTCGCGGCCAGCATCACCGGCGACGCCGGGATGGGGCGCGGCTTCTTCTACAACAACGATGCGCTGCGCAACCTCGACCCGCAGTTCAAGGAGTTCGTCTGGCCCGATGACGTGCAGGAGATCCACCACACCGGCCTGATCTTCGGCGGCACGTTCTGGGATCTCCGCAAGGCGCTGATCACCGAGCTCGGCGAGGCGGCCGGCATCACGCTCGTGCAGAAGCTCTACATCGGCGCGCTGCGCCGCTCGACCAGCATCCCCGATTCGCTGATCGAAGTGCTCGTCGAGGACGACGACAACGGCAACCTCGACGACGGCACGCCGCACGAGTGCACGATCCGCAAGGCGTTCAGCCTGCACGGCCTCCGCACCGCGACCGGCACGATCGAAGCGCCGGGTGCCCTCGCCGAGCAAGCCGCGTCCACGCTCGTGAAGGTCGACGTCACGGGCCTCAGCACGCGCTGCCCCGGCGACAGCGTGCGCAACGTCGTCGTCGAATGGAAGCCCTCGGGCGCGGCGCCGGCCGCGGGTTCCGTGACCGCCATGCGCGTCGATACCGATACGTTCTGGGCGCAGCTTCCGATCGCGGTCGACAACACCGTGCTCTACCTCGCGCGCGTCGTGTTCGACGACGGCTCGGTGCTCACGCTCGCCGATAACCTCGCCGACCCGTACTACCAGCTGTACCAGGGCCACACCGTGCCGCTGTACTGCACGAGCTTCGAGGAGGGCGATCCGCTCGCCGCGGGCTGGACCACCGGATCGACCAAGGATGTTTCGCCGTGGGCATGGGGCGAGGCGAAGGCCGGTCCCACCGATCCACCCGCCGCGTTCTCCGGTACGCACCTGCTCGCGCAGAAGCTCGGCGGCGACTACGAGCCCGGCCGCAGCTCGTGGGTGCAGATGCCGCCCATCGATGTGGGCCGCTGGACCGACGTGCGCCTGCAGTACCGCCGCTGGCTCGCCGTCGAGGATAGCCACTTCGACCAGGCGCGCATCCTCGTCAACACCAAGGAGATCTGGAAGAACTTCACCCAGAACATCGGCGACTCGAGCTCCACGCACCACCTCGATCGCGAGTGGCGATTCCACGACGTGCCCATCTCCGGCAAGGTGCCCGGCCGCGTGTTCAACGTGCGCTGGGATCTCACCGCCGACGACGGATTGAACCTCGGCGGCTGGCAGCTCGACGACGTGTGCCTCGTGGCGAACGTCAACTCGGTGTGCGGCGACGGTGTGAAGACGCCCACCGAGGGCTGCGACGAGGGCGACGCCAACGCCGACAAGCCCGATACGTGCCGCACCTACTGCCAGCTCCCCACGTGCGGCGACGAGATCGTCGACGAGGCCGAGGAGTGCGATCGCGGCCTCGAAGGTGACGGCACGTGCACGCCGGACTGCCTGTCGAAGACCGTGCCGAGCATCGGCGGTTGCTGCTCCACGAGCGGCGGCCCGGCGGGCTCGCTCGCGCTCGGAGCGATCGTCGGTGCGCTACTCCTGGTCGGGCGCCGCCGGTCCCGGCGGTAGCGGACGCCGCGGCTGCTGATCGCGCTGGTCGATCCAGCCGTCGCCGTTGCGATCGAGCTTGCGGAGCTTCTTCTGCATCCGCTCGGGCAGCTCGCCCGGGCCGAGGTTGCCATCGCCGTTCTTGTCGAACTTGCGGATCAGCTTCTGCATCCTCTTCTGCCGGCGCATCTGCTTGGCCTGACGACGTTCGCCCTTGTCGAGCCGCCCATCGCGGTTCTCGTCGAAGCGCTCGAGCATCCGCTGGCGGCGGTCGGCGCGACGGTCGGGCTGGTCATCCGCGTGGGCGAGCGAGGTGGCGCCGAGGAGCCCGGCGAGAACGATCACGAGGAGCTTCATGCCCCATCTGACTCGCAGACCCGGTCGTGGTTAAGCGGCGGCCGCGAACGCTTCGCGGGTGAGGTTCCGCACGCCGTGTTCCTCGACGACGATGTTGTCCTCGATGCGAATTCCACCGAACGGGCGGAGGTCCGCGATCGCCGACCAGTCCAGGAGATCGCGGCGGTCGTCGGCCTGCAGCGGACCGAGCAGACCATCGATGATGTAGATGCCCGGCTCGATCGTGAACACCTGTCCCACCTCGATGGTGGAGGTGTTCCGGAGAAACTTGTTCTCCGGGCGCGGCGGGCGCGGCTTCATGCCGGCGTCGTGGACCGTGATACCGAGCGAGTGGCCGAGGCCGTGGGGGAACAGCGCACGCGTGATGCCGCGCTCGACGAGCTCCTGCGCGCTGCCGCGGCCGATGCCGAGCTCGCGCAGCGCCACCGCGAGGAGCCGATGGGACTCGTCGTGAAGGTCCTCGTACGACATGCCCGGGCGAATGCGGCCGATGATGTCCTGCTGCACGGCGTCGACGTGGGCCAGGAGGTTCGAGAACCTCCGCGCCGCCGTTCCGTCACCGCGAACGTAGGTGCGCGTGATGTCGCTGCCGTAGCCGAGCACCTTCGCGCCGGCGTCGATGAGGAAGGAGGTATCGCCCGCGACCTTCTCGCGCTGATACGCGACGTAGTGCAGCACGGCCGTGTGCGCGCCCAGCGCGACGATGTTCTTGTACGGCGCCGCCGCATCGTCCTGCTCCGAGGCGAGGAGATACGACAGGTGCAGATCGAGCTCCGACACGTTCCCCGCCGCGAACTGCGTCGCGACCGCGCGATGTCCCCGCGCGGCCCGCGCGCTCGCCTCGGCGAGACACGCGATCTCGTACGCGGTCTTCCTCGTGCGGATGAGATCGAGCGCGGCGATCAGCGCGGACGGGTTCACGGTGCCCGGCGGCGACGTGCCCTGATCGCGCGTGATGACCGCGACCTTCCCGCCGGGCAGCGCATCGCCCGCGAGGCCCGGCTTGACCTCCACCACCTCGAAGCCCGCCCAGAAATGCTCGCTCTCGGGCGGCGTGGGCGTCTCCCAGTAATCGTCGACGATGGTGCGCACGAGCTGCGGCTTCTTGCCCGGGCGAACCACGACGTACGTATCGGGCTCGGGCAGCGGGCACCAGTGCGCGTACGCCGGCGTGGGCGATAGCGGCCACGCCTGATCGTCGAACCGGTTCCGCATCGCGGCGGCACCGCTGCACAGCACCACGGCATCGAAGCCGTGCGCCGCGAGAGCGGCTTCGTATCCGCGCTGGAGATAGGCGAGATGTTCGGCGTAGCGGGCGGCGTGGCTCACGGGGCGAGCTTATCGTCAGAAGGCGCCAGCGCGAAGGCCGTCGCCGGGGTGCGTTCGATCGTGAAGGTCCGGGTCTCGACGAGATCGCCGACGACGACGCGCACCGCGGGTACGGCGTGCGGGCCGCGCTTGATCGGTACGCTGAACCGCCGGGCGATCGCCTTCACGGCGTCGGCATCGCTTGCCTTGAATCCTCCGACGGTGCCGTCGCCCTTGAACGACGTCGCGGCCGTGGAGATCGCCTGCTTCTGCGCCGCCGTCAGGCTGCCGTAGGCGACCAGCACCGGACCGGAGAGCTGCGGGAGTGCGAGCACGGTCGTCACGCCGGCTGGTAGCTCCACGCTCGCGGGCACGATGGCCGCCTCCGCCTTGCCCAGCCCCAGCGCGGCGAGCGTGGACGCGGTATCGGGGACCGATTCGATCTTCCCGAAGAAGTCCTTGCCGACCTCGCCGCCGAACAACACGTTCAGCACGAAGTCGCCCTCGCGCCCGCCGACGGAGGGTACGAGCACGCGCTTGCCCTTCAGCTGGCCGATCTTCTGCGCGCCTCGCGCGACGAGCTGCCAGCCGTGCGTGGCATCGCCGGCGCGCGTGGCCGCGGCGACCACCGTGTAATTGCCGCCCGTGCTCGCGAGGTACGTGGCATCGACGAGCGCCACGGTGACCTCGCCCTTCTTGACCGCGGAGGCGAAGTCGCCGGCGCGGGCGTAGACGCGCCCCACGCCCACTCCGCCGAGCGCACCGCCGATGTGGTCACCGAGCTTCTTCGCGAGGTCCACGCGGGCCGCCGTCGAGGGGAACGGCTCGCTCGGCGCGTAGAGCCCCACGGTGATGTTGTCGGCGTGCGCGACCGAGGCCGCGCAGACCATGGCGAGAACGAGCGTGCGCATCACGGCGCCTCCCCGTAGATGCGTTCCTTCGCTTCGATCCAGTCCGCGAGGGGCGCGAACCGCACGCCCGCCTTGCGCGCGCGCCGCCATGCATCGAGGGCCTTCAGCGGATCGCCCTTCTTCTCGTACGCGATGCCGAGGTTCACGAGCGCCTCGGGCACCTTGCTCGCCACGCGGTCGAGCTGTGCGATCGCGGAATCGACGTTGCCGTCGACGAGGTCGATGACCGCGAGGTTGTGCGCCACCTCGTCGGTTCCGACGCGGGAACTCACGTTCCGCGCCGCGCCGAGATACTTGCGCGCTTGCGCCATCTGGCCCGAACGGTACGCGTCGTTCGCCGCCTCCAGCGCGACCACCCGGATCGCCGTCGAGAGCAGCACCGCCGCGGGGCCGCTCGATTTCCCGCTCATCGCGGTCAAGCGATCGAGCGCCTTGCTCGCGCGCTTCGCGTTCCGACCCTCGGTGAACGCGATGAGGATCGGCGCCGCCTGGAGGTCCGCCGGGGGCGGAAACGGACAGCTCTGCCCGCTCACGGCCTTCAGCGCGGCGAGCGCGGCGTTCGGCTCGCCGACGACGACCGCCGCGAGCGCGAGATCGCACTTCGTCGACAGCGACGGATCGGCCGCGGCCGAAGCACGCAGCACCTCGACCGCCTTCGCACCGTTGCCTTGCTTCAGCTGCGCCACTCCGGCCGCGTGGCGCGCGGCGGCGAGCGCCGCCTTGTGACGCGGCGCGAGCGGACCGGACTTCGCCGCGGGCGCCGTCTTCTCGAGCGCGGCCACGGCGAGGAGTGGATCACCGCCGCCGACCTCCGACGCGGCCCAGTCGATCGCGACCTCGATCGCGCTGTCTTTCTCCGCCGCCGCGAGCGCCTTCTCGTAGAGCGGACGGGCGCCGGCGAGGTCACCGGTGATCGCGTGCGCGCGCGCGGCGAGCATCGTGGTGATCGCGCTCGGATCGCTCTTCGCCGCCTTGTCGAGCGGCGCGACCGCATCGGCGTTCTTGTCGAGCGCGAGCCGCGCGATCCCGAGGTTCCGCCAGACGAGCGGCGTGCCGTCGAGCTGGTCCGCACGGGCGAGCAGCGGCTCGGCGCCCGCGGCATCCTTGGCCGCGAGCTTCGCGACGGCCACGGTGGTGAGGGCGTCGACGAGCAGCTTGCGCGAGCGCGGCGTGCTCGTGAGCGCCTCCGCGTCGCCGAGCATCTTGATCGCCGCCTCCGCCTGTCCCGATCTCAAGAGCGCCTCGCCGGTCACCACGCGGATCGCCGCGTCGCCGGGCACCTCGACCACCACGGGCCCGAGGCGCTGCGCGGCGGTCTGAGCATCGCGATTCGCGAGCAGCGTCTCGCCGAGCTCGGTCCACCAGTCGGGATCGATCCCCGGCGTCGCCGGAGGCCCGAGCTTCTCGAGCGCGGCGAGCGCCGGCTTGACCTCGTTCGTGCGGCGCAGCACCACCGCGAACCGCACCGTCCATCGGCGACGCGAGGGCTCGAGGGTCATCGCGGTCTCGAGCTCCTTGCGGGCGTCGGCGAAGTTGCCGCGCGTGGCCTGCGCTTCTCCGACGAGGGCATGCCCGGCGGCGGTGCCCGCCGGGGCCTTCTCGAGATAGCGGCGACCTCGTTCGAGGGCGGCATTCGTATCGCCGAGGGCGAGCGCGCACTGACCGTCGACGAGCCACACCTCGGGGTGCCGATCGGCGTACGGCTCGAGCTCGCGGATGAGCGAGCGGGCACGCTTGCAGTCGAGCGCGGCGGTGGCCCACACCACGCCGATCCGCGCGCGCAGATCGGACTTCCGCGCAGTCGCGGCCGACTGGAACAGCGCCAGCGCCTTCTGCGGCTGGCGAAACCGCAGATACGAATCGGCGAGGTCGACCTGGTGGCGGCCGTCCTCCTTCGCGAGCGCGTCGGGTCGCTTCGCGAAGTAGGCCTCGAACGCTCCGATCGAATCGGGCCACTTCCCGCCTTCGTGCCAGTAGTGACCGAGGAGCAACTGGGCGTCGTAGCGGTCCGGGTTCTTCTTCGTGACCTCGATCAGGATCGGCACGCCGGTCGCGCCGTCGCCGGAGAGCACGAGCTGCGAGCCGAGCGCGGTCAGCACCTCCTCGTCGTTCGGCGCGAGGCCCTGTGCCCGACGCATCAGCTCGATGCCGGCCTTGTACTCCTTGCGCGCCGCGTGCACCGCCGAGCGCAGCACGTACGCCTCGACGCGCCGCGGGTTCAGCGCGATCGCCTGGTCGAGCGCCTTCGCCGCGTCGTCGAGCGCGCCCTTCTTCAGCGCCGTGCGTCCCTCCGCGACCAGCGCCGCGCTCTCGTCCTCGCCCTGGTTCGGACGCTGCGCGAGCGCGGGGGTCGCCCACGCGAGCACGGCGAGAAGCATCCACCTAGTACGCATAGCCAACCTTGACATAGAGCTCTCTCCCTTCGCCGGGGACGCGGACCACGGCGAGCACGTCGGGCACGGTCCGATCGTAGTCGCCGGGGGCCGGAATCTGATCGCGCGTACCGAGGAGGTTCTTCACGCCCGCGGTCACGTCGAAGCCTTTGACGTTCGGGACGTACGCCGTGAGGTTCAGTCCCACCCACGCGGCCGTATCGGGTAACGCATTCCCGGCCGCATCGGGCCGCGTCGGCCGCGGGCCCATCACGATCGTCTCGGCCGAGACATGCGCGATGCCAGCGAGCGCGGGTGTGGAGATGCCCGCGCTCGCCGTGATCGCGGGCGCCCCCGGTACGTTCCCGTAGTCGAGGTCACCGGCGGCGTTCTCGGTACCGACGTGCGTGTACGCGGCCCCGCCGAACGCATACCAGCCGCCCGCGGTGCGCAGCGCGAGCTCGGCCTCGGCGCCGGCGGAGACGTAGCGGGTCACGTTCTGGAACTGCAGCTTGCTCGGATCGCTCGGCGCCGCCGCCGCCTCGATGATGCCGCGCGCATCCCAGTAGAAGCCGGAGATGCGCGCCTGCAGCCCCGGCATCGGCTTCGCCCAGGCGACGGCCTCGTAGCTCTTGATCGTCTCCGCGCGGATCGCGGGGTTCGCGATGAACTCGGAGCCATCGCGGAAGGTGCTCTCGTACCCGCTCGCGTTGCGGAAGCCCTCGGCGTAGAGCAGCTTGACGCCCACGACCTCGGGCTTCGCGAGGAAGAGCGCGGCGCGCGGGCTCAGCCGATCCTCGAGCTTCGAATTGCGATCGAAGCGCACGCCGCCCGTGAACCCGAGCCACGAGAGCGGCTGCCCGTCGAGCTCGGTGTACGCGGCCTCGAGGTTGTACGTCGTGGGGATATCGATCTTCGGCGTACTCGGATTTCCAACGGAGGTGGCGGTGGAGCGCGTGCGGTTGTACGCGGCCTCCGTGCCCACCGTGATGCCGAGCCGGTTCGGCCGCACGAGCTCGTAGCGACCGCGGATCTCCGCGCCGTACGTCTGCGCGGTGCCGGTGGAGTCGAGCGCGTAGCCGGTCACCGGATCGTACGGCGGCGAGCGATCGCTGAACTTGTAGAGGTTCGTGTAGATCCGCCCGGAGACCGCGAGGCGCTTCGACAGCTCGCGCGTGTGGCCACCTTCCACGAGCAGCTGCGTATCGAACTGCTCGTACGGCGAGATCAACGGATTGACGTCGTACGGCGCGAACGGCGACTCGCGGCTGAAGTGCGATGCGCGCACCTGACCGAAGCTGCCGCCGTAGGTACCCACGAGCCCCGCGATGAACGAGCGCGACCCATCGGCATCGAGCTTCTGTCCATCCGGGATCGGGAGCGTCAGCGTCTCGCCGATCCGGTTCGCGAAGTGAATCGACCCGCGGATCTGCTCGTGCACGCCGCCCGCGGCGAACCCGACGCTCGTGGTCACGCCCTGGATCGAGTTGTAGGCCGCGCGCGCGTACGCCCGCGACGAATCGGCCGCGCTCCGGGTGACGATGTTGATGATCCCGAAGAACGCGTTCGTGCCGTATACCGACGAGACAGGGCCGCGGATCACCTCGATGCGCGCGATGTCCTCGACCGACACGATCGCGTCGTAGCCCACGCCCGCGAACGCGCCCCACGCCTCGTTGATGCTGGCGCCGTCGACGAGCACGAGCACGCGCGTGTTGAAGTCGCCGGGGACCTGGAGCCCGCGCACGCCGACCGAGTAGCTGAGCCGATTGTCGACCAGGTATATGCCCGCCACGGCGGCCACCGCCTCGCCGATCGTGCGGTACCCGAAGCGGCGGATCCGATCGCCGGAGATGAGCGTCACCGCCGAGGCCACGCTGCCGAGACTCTGCTCGCGCTTCGCGGCGCCGATGACCACGTCCTCCTCGGCCGATGCCGCCGCGAGCACGGTCGCCGAGCTCGAAGGCGCATCGCTCGTCGCGGGGAGCGGCGGTAGATCACTCACGTCGACCGTTCCGTCGGCACGCGCGGGGGCTGCTGCGAGCAGCACGCACGCCGCGATGATGCGGCTACCGCGAATACCCCACCTTCAGGAAGAACTCTCGGCCCTCGCCGGGAATCTTCGGGATGACGATGGTGGTCGAGGGATCGGGGAATCGATCGTAGTCACCGGGGGCGGGAATCTGGTCGCGCTTGCCGAGGATGTTGCGCACGCCCGCGGTGATGTCGAAGCCCTTCACGTCCGGCACGTAGATCGTCGCGTTGAGACCGGTCCAGGTCGGCGAGTCCGTGCCGTCACGCGTGGCGCGCGGCGACAGGACCATCGCCTCGCCGGAGAGATGGGCGCGATCCCAGAGCTTCGGCGTCGACACGCCGACGGTGGCGGTCACCGCCGGGGCACCGTTCACGTCGCCGTAGTGCACGGCCTCGGAGCCGTCGGCGGAGCCAACGCGCGCGACCGTTCCGCCGCCGAACGCGTACCAGCCGGCGCTGTTGCGATACGTCGCTTCCACCTCGACGCCCTGCGTGACATAGCGCGCGATGTTCTGGAACTGCAGCAGCGTGTCGTCGGCGGGATCGGGGCGCTGCTCGACGATGCCGCGCGCATCCCAGTAGAAGCCCGAGAGCCGCGTGGAGAGGCCCGTGGTCGGCTTCGCCCACAACACGGCCTCGAAGCTGCGGATGCGCTCGGACTTGATGTTCGGGTTCGCCGAGAAGTCCACGCCGTCGGCGAAGTAGCCCTCGAACGCGCTCGGGTTGCGAAAGCCCTCCGCGTAGAGAAGCTTCGCGCCGTACTGCTCGGGCTTCGCGAGAAACACGGCCGCGCGCGGCGAGAACCGGCTCTCGATCGCGGAGTTGCGATCGAACCGCACGCCGCCGGTGAAGCCGAGCCAGTCCGTCGGCTGACCATCGAGCTCGGAGTAGATGCCCTCGATGTTGAAATCGAGCGGCACGACCACGCCCGCGCTCTCCATGCCCTCGGTGAACGCGCGGCTCTTCGTGTAGTTCTGGTTCGCTTCGCCACCGGCGGTGATCCCGAGCTTCCCGTCCTCGCGCAGCTCGTAGCGGACCCGGACCTCCGCGCCGAACGTGCGCGCGTCGCCGTAATCGAGGAACGTGTCGGCGGTGTTGTAGATGCGATCGTAGTAGCGATAGAGGTTCAGGTAGCCGCGCGACGTCAGGGTGGCGCGCTTCGAGATCTCGTACGTGTTCCCGCCCTCGACGAGGAGCTGGTAGTTGAACAGCGAATACGGCGGGTCCTTCGCCGGATCGCTATCGTAGGGGGCGAACGGCGAGTCGCGCTTGCTGCGGTACGCGCGCACCTGACCGAACGTGCCCGCGTACTGCCCGACCACGGATGCGATCAGCGTGTTCGCGCCGTCGCCCCCGAGCGGGCCCGACTGGATCGCAGGGATCGTCGAGGACTCGCCGAACCGATTCATCGCGAGCACCGAGCCGCGGATCTGCTTGTCGACGCCGCCCTGCGCGAAGCCGGCCGTGCCGACGACGCCGTTGATCGAGTTCACGCCGATGCGGCCCCACGCCTTCTTCCCGTCGAGCGCGCTGCGCGTGACGATGTTCAGGATCGCGAAGAACGCGTTGGTGCCGTAGACCGCGCCGACCGGACCGCGAATCACCTCGATGCGCGCGATGTCATCGATCGAGACGAGGCCATCGAACCCGACGCCGGCGAACGCGCCCCACGCCTCGTTCACCGATGCACCGTCGACGAGCACGAGGATGCGGCTGTTGAAGCCACCGGGAATCAAGAGACCGCGAATGCCGACCGAGCTCGTGAGCCGGGTGTCCTGGATGTACACGCCCGCCACGCCGGCGAGCGCCTCCGCGACGGTGCGGTAGCCGAAGCGCCGGATGCGGTCCGCCGTGATCACGGTGACGGCCGAGGCCACGTTGCCAAGGCTCTGCTCGCGCTTCGCGGCTCCCACGACCACGTCCTCCTCGGCGGTGGCCGCGGCCATCACGGTCGCCGAGCTCGACGGCGCATCGTCGGCGGCGGGGAGCGGCGGGAGATCCGCGACATCGACCACCGGTCCGTCGGCCCTAACAGTGGTGGAGACG
>Ga0247741_1000369_pt1 | contig 26384 bp, 30 predicted proteins | sample UWRJL213509R2_FD_180945 | JGI IMG/M metagenome (GOLD analysis project Ga0247741, IMG submission 180945) | Plant litter microbial communities from Arlington Agricultural Research Station in Wisconsin, United States - UWRJ-L213-509R-2 | ecosystem: Environmental > Terrestrial > Plant litter >... | reverse complement strand
CTGTGCTGCTGTCAAATGTGCTATAGTTTTCCTACTACATATCTTCACCCTCGCAGTTGGTTGGAATTTCCGCTCTCGCTACACCCAGACGTACAACCACCATACAACCACCTTCTCGTGCGCTTTATCCCTGCCCCCCCCTGTTCTCTTATAAAAACGCCCTCTCACGATCTTGCTTTACGATCTTGACTTCAGCAACTACAAGCTACTTTATTCCTTTTCATGACCATCTCACAATCACAACAACGTCGACTCTCCTCCCATCATCATGTCTTTTTATTCCATCTCAATTCAATTATGATTCAGATATATACATAAATTTACCGACACGTATCCATTATAAGAGGGATGAGTACGACAAGCAACTGGATAAGAGAGGATGACGAGGTGTAATGAACACATGAGAAAAGATCCATGAAGAATTGACTAGTGTCCCGAACGTACAAGTACACAGAGAAAGCAGGGTTGAACCTGGGAGCAAAAAGAGAAGATTGAAGCATCGAGACCCATTGTAGGATATAGCCGTGGTGACCCGGGTTCTGGTGAATAAGATAAAGGTGAGTAGATCTAAACCTGGATCCCAAGCGACTCTAAGTCTCTGCGGAAAGAAGCCATCCTTCCGAGTGCGTAACCGATGTAATCAAATTCTGGCTCAGTGACCCCCGCTTCGATGTCTTCTCTCGCTTGAACCATTCCCCAGATTGCCCACCCCGCATGGGAGGCCGCACCCCAGATACCCACGTCCCTGTCGAGGTCTTGAGCCATCTCGTCGATAGTCACGCTATCCGAAACAGGGTCCTCGGCTAGCATCATAGAGTGGTGAATGTAGGAAGCGTAGAAGTTGTGTCGTTCTTCTTCTGTGGGGTAGAATGAAGGTGTGAGGAGGTGAGAGGTTGGGCCGTGGTAGTTTGCTGTCCATTCTATGAAATGATTGGCAATATCGAATGCTGCTGGGTTTGGTGCAGCATATTCGAAGTCGACGACGATGATCTGAGAAAAAGAAGGTAGAAGGTACCAAGTAGGTCAGCTATCAGAGTAATAGGCTTTGGGGGACGCGAAGTAACACACCTGTCGATGCTCGTCAATAAGAGCGTCACCAACGTCCTTCAATCTCAGAAGGTTTCCGTATTGAGCATCGTTATGGCCGAAGACTCGTCTAGTCCCAAAACCTCGCGGCTGCTTGAGAGCCCAACGAAGGTATCGCTGCCATTCCTTCCAGAACCTGGGCAGATCAAGCTCTTGTCTTACGGCGTCAGAAATCCCAGGTAGCTTGAGTACCTCTTCAGCAGGGCCTAGCCACGACTTCACATTGGCCGCAACTTCAAAGCCACGGGTATCTTCATCCAACTTTGCAGATGAGTCTTCGACAGCCGCTATGTCGACTGAATGCAATTCGGCCATCCGTGCGCCAATCCATCGGCTGATCTGTGGATCACGTATATCGGTTGGACTCAAAGTCACCGAGTCAAAGTACTCCTCAATTCGGCCATTCTCGAACGTCCCGTAGACTCTGGGACCGATCCTGTACTTGGACGAAAGTACGTGCAGGACATGAAGCTCTCTCGGTCGGGAGATGAGAGATCCTGAAGAAGACCCGTAGACCCGGAGGAGCAAGGTTTTGGCAGATGGTATTGTTGTGCATGATACGAAAAAGACGGCATTGGTCAATGCGCCGGAAACTTTACGGATTATGACGTCTTCTGGTGCGATTTGGGTTGTAGTCCAGACTCGGACGTGCAGCTTTCGTACAATGTCGAGCACAAGGGACGCAAAGGCAGGTTTCTTGTATTGTCTGTATCAGAAGGGAGAATGGAGATATTAGCGTCAAACAATACTCCGGCACGAACAATATAGAATCAGACCATGATTCAATAGATTCATGTCGCTCTATCTGCTGCTCTGCTGCTTGTGCTTCTCACCTTGCATCTAATTTAATCTTTGCATGTCGTAAGCCCTCCTCTCTGACGACCTCAATGCTGTTATCTGACAGATGAGAGGCCGACGCGCTGATAAGCAAGTCTGCGAGACTCTGGACTGAGGTCGAAGATAGGTTTCTGGTAATGTCTGGTGATGTTGGTGTCGTAAGAGACGTTGAGGATGCGGAGAATGCTGGGGATAAGACTGGGGCCATGTGTGCAGGTGGTGGTTTGGTGAGAAGAGAGGCTGGCATGCTCCGTGTGGTTCGTTGGTGATAAGCCCCAGGGCGGATCCTGAGGATACTCGGCAGTCCTCTTTGACTCGCTATTCTATCCATTCCCCACAGCACCGCCTCTGTTGGTCGTGTGCCTGCAATTCACGCCGGAAAGGAGAGGCGCACACGATGATCACCACACTCTGCTTGAATGCTCTAACGTGGCATATAACAATGGACGGTGCGGGTTACCGCTCGACATATTCAGTTAGGCTGTCTTCACCCCTGTTCGTTTTTTGGGGGACCGGCTGTGGTGTTTTGACTTTGTTGAGGGGACCATCGAGTCCTCATGTTGATGACTGAACCCGAAATCCAAAGTCTTCTCAGGACAGCGTCTTTTTTCTGAGAAACCGTTGGATCTTATCGTTCTCGCCCTAATTTTTGTGACCTTGTTTGAAAGCCTCGTTGGAGCCAGAACGTCGAATCTTTGCAAGTGCCAGTGGACACCTCCCGGACGATTTTCTTCTTCCGCTTGTACGGTTAGATCACCGTCTCCTTTCCCCCATCGGCATCGAATGAATTCACCCGCGATTTCATTGATTTAAAACCGTACAGTATCAATACACAATCGTTGACAGTCTCTGACACAATTGTTGAGTGATATATGTAAAATCACTTGCATTTTGGTTCACCAGCACACAATGTTCTGATAGTAAACCTTGCCTTACTCGATTTCAATGACACATACCTTCAATTTACTGTCAAAACACTTCAAGTCACAGGGCGGGATATCCTGGTTTTTGACAGTAATTGTGAATGATCGGGTTCGCCTCTAAACTTTATCTACAGCCTGACAAAACCATGTCCACAAGGCACCCTGCAGGCTTTCAACTACCAAATGGATATCGAGGTCTGATGACGGAATCGATACTGTCATCGATAGGTGTACATCCTTGTCTGGCCTGGCACGAGGGTTTACAAGAACTCAGATGTCAAAGACAAAAACATTTGTCTAATCATGCGACCCCGCCTCGTTTTTAATACTAGATGTCAGGGCTGGCAATCGTGAGCAGAAGATCGTGAACACCCTCAAGCACAAAGGCTCTCATGCACCTTGAGCAAAATAGAACTCTCAAAGGCGGTGGGAATCTTGTTCCCCACAAATCTTGTGAAGGAATCCTCTGACATATCCCCATCCTTCCTTCCAGGGAAAGTAAGAACCGCACCGTTTTACTGGATTCTAATTCAAGTACTTCTTTCGCTCAGCCCTCATTTGCCAATTACGGTAGGTAGTATTTTGGATTTGCTTCGCCAGTGAGTCATCGGCGTCTGACTATTTGTCAGATTGCGTGCAAAACCTGGTACTTGGTCGCCATTTCAAATCAGTGGCCTTATATTTCGACGATTGCAGTCCTTCAGTAACCGACTTTCCTGCCTCCTTCAAAGATAGGGAGTCCTGATGATGAGACCTTATGAAGCTTCACATATTCAATAAAGAAATTTGACCGATGCACTCGTGATTGGTGTATGGGTGAGCATAGGGGAAAAAGTAGAACGGCGATCTTTTTGTAGTATAAATGGATATACCTCAGGCGACTACTACAGTAATCAATATAAATCTAACAGCCCTCGGAGTTGGGACGTGAGCATTTCATCTTGGGATCGATCCAAGCCTTAATGAAAATACGGCCTCGATGAACGATGAAATACAAATGGGAGTGTTCGTTATGCGCTATGTGGTACATGACATGAAAAGTCCGAATCTATGTATGAATGTCAAAACTATTACAACTAGCAGGGCTGCGTAAGGTATGGCTACACTGTGTATTGTGGTTGTAGGGTTGTGTAGGACTGACGCTGGTGAATATGTTGGGATAAGATGATGATTATCAGTTTGAGATGCAAGAAAGGTGTGGAGATTCGGTCTCCGGTTTTCAAACGCGGTATGGGGTAGATATTTCAGCGTGGTGCTTGCCCAGGTCCAAGGGCTCGCTTGTGGGGCTAAGCAATTTGGTGTGTCTATGCAGCAGCCAGCCCTTAGACTTTCTCATCTTCCGCCGAAGTTTGGCTGCTTGATGTTGTGAGAGTCTTGGGCGGTTCTGTCAAATCAGAACTGGGCACGGTTCGCAACACCAAAGAAATCTGCAAAGGTCATAAGTGACGGCGATATCTAAAAAAATCTGCCATACCACGAAAGAGACCCCCAAGCACGGGGCGCAGACAATCCAAATGAGCTACGCGAGATATTAAATGTCGACGAATTTCAAATTGAGGGTGATGAGAAGAACCTACCTTGATAGCTGATGATACAATGTGAAGGACCTCTTCTTTACGGGCAGGCGGCAGGTACTTTATTTTGCTGAAGTCGATTGATGGAGAAGAGCCATTGAAGGTAAGATCGGGTAAACGGGCCTGCGCGTAAAAGATCGCTCCCGCAACTGCCTAAAGTCTAATTTCAATGACAAAGTCCAAACGTGGATAAGACAAGCCTACCAGTCCAATGGTTGCTCCAGTGAAACGCACAAGGAAGAAAGCACTCGTTCCTGTGGCCAGTTCTTGAGGTTTGAGTGTGCGAGTGAACACTTGGTAAGGCGCATGGAATAACATCCCAAGACCGACACCAGCAATCAGGGGGAAGATTATCTGCGAAACCACAGACGCGGATTCATTCAAAAGGGTTAACATGCCTAGTGAAAACGTGGGTCGGATCGGAATTCGAGGTAGATGACAAGAGGGATCTTGCTTACCAAAACCGAATGTCGAAATGAGAAGCCCAATCGAGATCATCAAATTTTGGCCAGTGGTGTCTTGGGTCCGCCTCTGCCAAAACCCAATGAACCATGCGACTGGCATAGACGCCAATGAAGATCCGAGAGAATAAGGAAGGACCTTTAATCCGGATTCCAGTGGAGTCGATCCGTTCGCCGCCTGAGCCGTTACCGTCACCTTTTAGCGAATACGTCAAGGTAATAGGTTAAAACTCACCTGATAGTAAAGGGCAAGATAAAAGGTACCAGCATTAAATGCAAAATTATGCAGGAACGTGATCACCAGGATAGCCGCTGCGATTTGCGATCAGCAACGCTATTCCAATAGCTCTCCACTTGTAATATACCTGATGTGACACTCCGGAATGCAGTCTGAGGAAAGAGGCAGTCTCTCGTGGTGAAGTTTTCATAGATCCCGCCACAGATCAACACAGAGGTCCCGATAATTATCAGAGCTAATGTTGACGGCGCGCTCCCTATGACGGGGTTAACGGTGTTCCTGCGTAATCTAGATCTGAATCCCTTACATCCTATTTCAGTCGCGAAGCTGAATCCAATTATAATGCAGCTGGTGCCGCCCATGAACAATAGTCTAGAAAGGGTTGTGCGGGCTTGAGTAGAGTAAACGCGACTGCGGAAGAGATAAGACTCACAGGCCAATGAAATCGAACTTGCGAGCGAAAGACTGCCATGTTGCATTGGCGGATCGTCTGAATTCAATCCCTCGGAGAGATAGAAGCAAGACAGCCATTGAAACGCAGCAGATGGGGATGTTGATGTAAACTGTTTACCGCTTAATATAAGTTCTTGACAGACAATACAGACGCCACTCACATCCCCATCTCCATCCAGTGAGACCGTTTGAGTCACCTGGGATGAGGTTAGCAAGGGTTCCTCGATGTGAAGTGTCGATCACTAACCGCTGAATAAACCGCCCAGTAATGGACCGGCTACCGCAGAGCAGCTCCAGGTGACGCTTAGCGCCTGCGACCATACTGCACGTTGACGAACTTCAACGATTTCGGCAGTGATGACCCAGACGGCGCTAACAATGCCGCCTCCACCAATCCCGGCTGAAAAGGTGGTATGAAGATCCGAAATGAAGGGAAAGAGAGGTAGAGTTCGCTCACCTAGTGCCCGGGCTCCTATTAGCCAGTTAATGGACTGGGTAGGGGGTAAGAGATTTTCTGGAGCATGTTAGAATGCAAGGTTTACCTTAGCAGCACCGCAGAGGGCGGAACCAATCGCAAAAATCAAGATGCTAGTGTACAGGATAGTCTGAAAAAATGTTAATGTTTTGTTTCGACTTTGGTATTATTTAGCTGACTTTTCGTCCTACAAGATCGGACAACCGTCCGTAAAGAGGCTGGAACGCAGTTTGCGTCAGCATATACGAGACTCCGACCCAAGTGTATTGATTCGACGAGGCTTCGAGGTCACTCGCGATTGTCGGCAAGCTCGTCGAGACAATAGTCTACCAAATGGTCAGAAACGATAGTGTGATGAACATACAAAAACTTACGGCGTCGGTCGTCGCAAGAAAGAGTGTAAGCGCAGCACTAGAGGCAAAGTTAGCCGCGGCATTGACGATAAAAGGCAGGTGGGCTGACCCTATATGGATTACAAGCAGATGCATAGTCGACAAGTTATAGGCAAAGGGTCTCTCGGAATCAAGAGATTTGGTGGACAATACATCTATGGTAGACGCTGAACCACAGCTAGACGAGTCTAATGTCGACGAGGGAGAGTCACAGGTGGTAGACTGCTCCTGAGACGCGTCTTGACGCGTAGAGGGGATCGTGAGGTCGATTTTCTGAAGCATGAGGCGTAGGATTGAGAAGTTGGCTGAATTGCATTTTTTGCAACCGACTTTATACAAGAATGAGTGGCTGTATCACCAGAAAATATGAGATCGGGACTGGCGATTGACATATCTTTAATGGATAGAGGTGATGCTCGATCCGTGGCGAGGGACGCGGTATGGACCCCGGAGAGAGATCTCGTGGACCGCTACCAAGATTCCTAACCTGACGTGAACCCGATTGCTACCGTCCGACAATTTGTGATCTTCCAACATAGGAATTCGTGCTTCTGCTTGTCGTCGCGGGTAAGAAACCACTCAGACGCCTGACGCCTCGTTGTAAAGAAACCAGCAACCTGGCCGCAGGGCCGACAGATCCATTTCTAGATCGCCGCAAGTCCAAATCTAATCATGCCATTTCTCGTTGATTTAAGGGGGGATTTATCAAATTTCGTGGCGTACATATCCCACGATTGGTTTGTACTCTAAGGTTGTGGGTGCCACTGAATTATCCGGCTATACGAATATCACGTCCTCTAGATTTCAGGCCGTCGCACGTCTCGCCTCTGTCTTCTTATCGTCATCTTGCTTCTCGTCATTCACCTTCTCTTCACCATTTTCTTTCGTGGCACCGACGGTATCTGTTCAGAAAATAAGCATGAGAAAGACCATCCTTCAATGGTGGGACAACATGCCGTCGCAGTTAGAGTCTTAGCCGGCCTCGGAGCATGTGCCATCCTTCAGCCAGCCAAGCACCCCAAGTATTATGAGTGAAGTGAACCTCACCGTTCTCCGTAGATAAGGGCTTCTTGGCGCTACCACCCGCCGGTTTACTACCGGGTGTCTGCTTCTCAAGGTCGGCAGCATATTCCTCCAAAAGCTGTCTTTGACGTGTGGTCAAAGACCTAGAGGAAGATAAGGAATAGAGTTAGAAATATTTAATGAAGCAAGAACGACCGCTTACCGGGGGAGTTGCAACGCAAATTTCACATAGAGGTCGCCGTGCCCGATGCCGTTAAGATTCGAAACACCACGGTTCTTCAAAACCATCTCTTCTCCTTGTTGAGTACCACCCGGAATCCGAACATCGACTTCCCCGTCCAAGGTCGGTACACGAACGATTCCCCCCAGTAGAGCCCGATGGAAGGGAATTTTCGACTGATGGTAGAGGTTCGAACCTTGACGCGTAAAGAATTGCGAAGGTTTCACGTTCAGGCGAACATACAGATCTCCTTTCGAACCCTTTCCAACTAGAGGAGCATCTCCGGCACCTGGGACACGAAGAGCCATACCTTCTTCCGCACCTACATACCTTGCCAGTCAGACATCGTCACTTTAAGTTAGAACAAACAAAATACACACCAGCAGGAATCGAAACATCAATTGTTGACTTCATGCGGACCTTACCAGCACCACCGCACGGAGAGCATTCACCTCCGCGCGGAATGGTGGTTCCAACGCCACCACATGCTTGACAAGTGCTTGCCATTTGGAACCCATTTGAGATGACAAAGGTCTGGGAACCGGTGCCCTTACATGTCGAGCAGGTCGTTCTCTGAGTACCGGGCTTCAAACCAGTCGCCGAGCAAGTAGAGCAGTCGTTCACGGCCGTTACTGTAACTTTCTTCTTAGTCCCTTTACAAGCTTCCAAGAAGTTGATTGTTAGAGTAGCTTGGACGTCATCGCCTTGCTGGTTTCGTCGTGAGCGACGAGGACCGGCATCTCCGCCAAAGGAAGAGAATAGCTCTTCAAACAGGTCGGATCCTCGCCCTTGTGGTTGTCTAAACCCACCAAACCCAGGGAAACCCCCAGCGCCGAACCCACTGAAGCCGGAGAATCCGTTGGGATCAAAGCCTGGATTTTGCGATGCAGAACCATACGCGTCAAAGTCTGCCCTCTTCTTCTCGTCTTTAAGAATCTGCTTAGAGGTTAGAACGCGTCCTACATTCGTGAGACTAGATGGTGCGTACGTCATATGCATCTTGTATTTCAACGAACTTGTCTCGTGCACCCTTGTCTGGATTTGTATCGGGATGATACTTCCTTGCGAGCTACAAAGTCGTGAGTATAGTCATGTACTCTTGGTCTTTGAACACGTACAGCAAAGTAGGTTTTCTTGATTTCAGCAGCCGTTGCATCCTTCTTCACACCCAGAACATCATACGGGTTCTTCGCTGAAGCGCGACATGGTGTGGTGGCATGTATTGACCGCTATTCGATTTATGAGACCGTGTTTTCTATAGGTAAAGGACCTCTCGTACCTTGTCACTAACACGTTTCGGAAGAGGTATGTCTCGCAAACATCTTGCTCGGGATAAGCTGAGGGTGCGGGTTTGCGCTCCAAGGGTTTGGCGCGCACAGGAATTGAATGCAACAAAGGTTGAGAAACTCTGCGTGGGGAGACGAGGTGGCATAGGACTACAGACTGGCGGCCGAGCGGGAGGACGGGACGTTCTTCCACATTCCAAGAAATTTGAGGTGTTTACACTTATTTACACTCGATCTCAGGCCCGCTGGCTCCGGTGGCAATTACCTCAATCGAGGACGACGATCTCGCTGGTGGTCCTCGACAAGGCACATTGCAAACCAGAGTGAGGCCCTTCTGACGGAAACTGAATACTGGTAATGGACACGGACCAATTAATGACTGACTTCATGAAGTTGGACCAACATTGCGACAAAGCCCCAAAAGAGCTTCATAACCACGATTCAGGCAAAGTAGAACAGTAGACATGGCTCAGTGTTCCAGCATGCTCGGGTCATGCAGAACTTAGACGACACATCGTAAACTGAATCTCAACCCCGCATCGCGTTCCCTGACACGACCCAAAAGAGATTTTGGTGAGCCCGCAAGGGGCCAGTAACTGGTCATTAGGTCATATGGTTCACGAAGTAACTCCATCATATCTCGATTTATTACCGTTGGTCATCAGGGCAGTTGCTCACGCGACAGCGGTAAACTAGAATTCAAATGATCAGGCAACTAGAACCCTTCGGCGCTCAAGAGGTCCACACCGGACGAGACGCTGATATAACCTCCAGATATGAAAAAGCCAAAATTTTATTGCCCTTCGCCATGACTTTCGGAGGCCGAGCGACTCCGCCACCAGGATTTCCCGTATGACACTAGGATTTCATCTCCCTTCTTGATTTCTTGATTAGAGCTCCATATGCTCATAATCAATTCATCGGAAGAGGTTCGACCGTCTAAAAAAATTGCATTGGGTTTGTTGGCAATCCCTCGATAGTCGTTGATAAATCGAGCTTGATTGCCCATCGAACTTGCGTCGATACCAACGCTGGTTCCGTCTTCTAACCTGCATAGGGACAGGTCGTAGTCAGAACTTGGACGATCGTCACAATGTATTTCTCCTAATGTTTGCGACGATCAATAGTTCAACTTGCCTTCTATTTGAGGCGTTCTCACCCAGATATCGAATAATGTGAGTCCTAGGGGGTATTTTCTGCGCCGCGAACAGTCCAGACTGTCCGTAAGCCGGATGAGATGGAACAGAGATGGCTCGTATGGTAACTTTAGAATCTTTGGGCCGAGAATGCGATACAGGAAGTCCCTTGGACAGAGTGCGACCTTGTAAGTGTTTTCTGATCGCTGGTGACACTGAGTCATGGTAGCAAGCAACTTGGAGGAACCGGAGGTCGCTTGGCCAGTTTGGCGGCGAATGGAATGCTTGGGTTTTAGCGTTGCCATCCACCATCCATGGCTGTATGTTCCTCGGCATAATCAAGAGCTTTTCACAGGCGGAAGGAATATTCCGTCTTTTAGTCGAGTAAAAGCGAGTGAACAGTGAGTGAAGTCAAGAACTGAAAGAGGCGGTGAGATCATCAATCTGTCAATAAAAGGAAATCAACGTGGGAAAGCACAGGTAACTCTCTCTCTCACTGCATCCTCATCGTTGACGTCGACCTAGTCCCATTCCCCCTCGATATATCGTTCTAACATGGGCAGGTCCGCGACGAAGTCTGTTGCTCGTGTATATGCGGACGTCAATAGTCGTTTAGGCTCGTCTTGGTACGAATATGGTATGATCGCGACCATCTCTTCATGTCGAACGATTTTGCAACCCGTTTCTCGCAGACAACCTTCAGGTTCAGTGGGGATCTCAAGATCACTACGAGATTGTAAGGAAGGTTGGGCGCGGGAAGTACTCTGAGGTAAGTTGACTTTCGATTATCGCATGGTGGCAATGCCGCTCAAGTTTAATTCGCTAGGTCTTTGAAGGCATAAACGTGGTGACAGAGGAAAAGTGTATCATCAAGGTGCTCAAGCCAGTGAAGAAGAAGAAGATTAAACGAGAGATCAAAATCCTCCAAAATCTTGCAGGCGGTCCTAATATCGTCGCTCTGCTCGATGTTGTTCGCGACCCCACTCCAAAGATCCCAAGCTTAATCACTGAATACGTGCATAACGTGGAATTCAAGTCGCTATACCCCCGCTTCACCGACCACGATGTGCGCTTCTACATGTTTGAACTCCTCAAGGTGAGTCTACTTCCTTATCGACAGTAACTAAGCTCACTGCCTTTGCACAGGCTCTTGACTATTGCCATTCCAAAGGGATCATGCACCGAGATGTCAAACCTCACAACGTGATGATTGATCACGAACACCGCAAAGTTTGTCATTCTGTCGTTGACAGGTATACGTTTGCTGATTTTGCTGAAACCTAGTTGCGCCTCATTGATTGGGGTCTGGCCGAATTCTACCACCCAAAGACAGAATACAACGTCAGGGTAGCTTCTCGGTACTTCAAGGGCCCGGAACTGCTTGTAGATTTCCAAGAATACGATTACAGCCTCGATATGTGGAGTTATGGGTGTATGTTTGCGTCCATGGTAAACTCAATTCTCGCATTCCCCATTAAGCACAGAGTAAAATACTGCTTACAGATCTTCCGCAAGGAACCTTTCTTCCATGGACACGACAACTACGACCAGCTCGTCAAGATTACAAAGGTCCTTGGCACAGATGAGTTGTATGCCTACATAGACAAATATCATATCCGCTTGGATCCTCAGTATGACGAATTGCTCGGAAGGTATGAGTTTTCTCACAGCCCTTGCAATTACCTGATTGACGTTGTAATGCCCACGCTCAGATACCCAAGGAAGCCCTGGACACGATTTATAACTTCGGAGAATCAGAGATATATCTCGAACGAAGCAATCGACTTTTTGGATAAATTATTGCGTTATGACCACCAAGAGCGCCTTACAGCGCGTGAGGCACAAGCTCATCCATACTTCGGTGAGTGATAACATGGCTTGAGATGTAAATATACTCTTACACATGGTCAGACCCTGTGCGGACTGAAACACCTGTTGCCTCTGCAGATGGGGAGAGCGACTCTGCATCATCAGGTTGATAGGTCGAAAGTCTGAGCGCCCTAACTCGCTGTATCCGTATTTCTTCACCATGCCTCCTGTACGTGCCAAGCATACGTATATAGAACTCTTATTTTAGCTTCGTAGCCCTTGACGATGAGTGCATGGTTGATGAAGCTTGGTGCGTTGCCTTCGCGTGAAGACTCGGGTATTGTCTGCTAATAATGACACAGTAATTGCAATATCTAGCCGGAATTAGCTTCTGTAGTGCGCCTTGAGATTATTAGAAGAACCCAAACACGGCTGAACACGGTCGTAACGCATGGAAACATAGGGACACGTGGTGAGGACAGGCAGTTTACATGTCTCGTCCCTTATCAGCTCTTTACTGGACAGAGCTTCTCCAGGCTTCTTCATGAACTTCTTGATTTGCCCGGTACACATGAACGCAGTCTCATGCTTTACCATGAGGTTCTCAATCTTGCGGAAGCTCAAGTCACCCATCTCATTTGATTGGTTTCCCTCTGAGGCTGAAGCGAGCGCGGCCACGATGTTACCATGTCCGTTTTCACCAAAACACTGCTGAACATCTTCCTCGCGGCTTACGTCAAGGAAAAGTCTGGCGCATGCTTGAATTTGATTTGACGATACGATCTATTTAATAGACCGGATTTACAGGATATTACTTCGCAGGTGTATTCACTTTACTTCCCATCGCGATGTTCTTGTCCACCATTGCCCTGGTCCTCGGGACGTCGATCCTCAAAGTGTTTGCCTTCGACAATTCGCGATATGATAATGTTCGTAAATTTATTGCTCTGATCTGCAGCTCAGTTTCTGGAATTTATTTTTTGTAGGTTGTTGTGTAGGTGTGATCTTGTTTAAGATGATTCGAGTGCTCACAAGAGTACAAGTTACTGGGGTCAAAATTCATACGGCGCGGTTAATGGAGCCGATACAGCGAACTTTCAGAAAAGGCTTTCCTACTATTGCAACGTAAGATCTCATTTTGGTGTCTGAATTCTAATTGGACATGAGGTATCTCGGATAGGATAATGCAATTGATGTGTTTCCGGTCTCATTTGTGAACGTTTTCTTCGGAACCGGGGGTGCCCCATCTATGAATCTGGCCAACGTGAGTATGAACTCGTACACCCTGGCTTTTAATATCTGACGCCTCATAGACCTGCAATCCCACTGATAATGCTACTTTCCCTGGAACTGCGCTCCCAAACTGTGCTTCATTAGCATCTGACATAACGACGTGCCAATCAAAGGGCAAGATCGTCACCCTCAGTTTGGGAGGTGCTACTGGTGCTGTTGGTTTTAGTTCGGACGCCCAAGCCACGACTTTTGCTCAGACGATTTGGGACATGTTCTTGGGAGGAAGCTCATCTACCCGGCCGTTTGGCAGCGCCGTCCTAGATGGGTAAGTATCCAGTGGACTTCTCAACTAGCCATTTAAACTAATGTGTACAAAAGCATCGATCTTGACATTGAGGGTGGCACTTCTGCTCATTACGATGTCTTCGTCAACAAAATCCGATCTCTGTCCTCAGGCGCCTCCAAGAAGTACATAACCTCTCTGTTCCTCGCCTGACGCATCTGAACACCAGCCTTACAGATATTATGTCACTGCTGCTCCTCAATGCGTGTTTCCCGACGCTGCATTGAGCGGTGTCCTGAATTCGGCGAGCTTTGACGCGGTATATGGTGAGCGTCGCTAGAAATTCTACATATTGGCCCAATCCTCATATTACTATTAGTCCAGTGAGTTGAAATGTCATGTTAGAGGGCAAGAATCGAATCGCTCCTCCAGGTTCTACAACAACCCCTGCGGCTTACCTGCCTTCGGACAAGCTAATGTAAGCTTCAATTAGGTATCGTTTCACCTCAATCCACTTAACAGCGTCAATAGAACTGGAACTTTGGAATATGGTTTGTCGGCTGAAGTAATCGGACGCGTCTAATACTTCAGTCTGACTTATGATGGCAGGGATAACTGGGCGCGCACAATCAGCCCCAACAAGAACGTCAAGGTCTACATTGGAGCACCAGGTGCACAAAAAGCTGCTGGATCCGGCTATGTCCCAATTGCCACAATGAACAGTATTGCAGTCCAGATGCGTAAGAGCTTCCCGTCTTTCGGTGGGGTTATGCTCTGGGATGCATCGCAGGCATACCGTAAGTCATTATTCTTTTCACTGCCAAATGTAACATCGAGTTTTGTGATAGCAAACGGTAGATACGATCTCGCTGTTAAGAACAGTCTTATAGCGGCTGGGGGTACTGGATTTAGCTATCCTAGCTGTACTGCACCTGCGTACATCGCAGGAACTGGTTACTCCGGAGGTTCCAAGGTTTCGTACGGAGGGTAAGTCTTCGTTACACAAACGTATACAAACATCTGATTTTCCGATCTTAGATACATTTGGGAGGTTGGTGTTTCCTTTGCAGCCCCATTTCATTGTGTTGATCGTCTCCCAGGCGAAGTGGTATGCTTCATCTACACCAGCACACAATCCTAGCGGCGAATGGAGTGCCAGTCAGTCGTCCATTGTTGTCAATAGATTCAGCACGTAGGCTGATGATAATCTCAGTAAGCGCATGTGGAGGGGCTGTGGTTCCTCCTCCAACGACCACAACGACGACCTCGTCAGGTCCTACAACGACACCAGGAGGAGGGTGTGCCGGAATCGCTCCTTGGTCCAGTAGTACGGTTTATGTCAAAGATATGCAGGCGGTCTACAGGTTGGGACCCTCCCCTCTCGACTGTGATTATCAACTGACCATCACAGCTCTCATTTATGGACAGCCAAGTGGTGGACACAGGGAGACACGCCTGGAGGTGAGTTAGGAATAGAATCCCTCGGAATAGTGCTCACTGATATCTCAGGTTCTGCTGGCGCGTGGACTGACAATGGGGCATGCGGTTCGGTCATAGATATTGCGAAAGCACAGCCAGCAGAGACACCTACTTTGAAGGCCCAGTCTACTTCGGTGAACTCACGCTTCTTCCGTCTTTAGAGTCCATGATGGGAACCATTTTATTCACGGGTGTTGTGGTATTTATCTTCTATTATGTTCTTGGACCACTGTATTGTGCCAGCGAAATCAACGAAGCTTGAAATTTGGCTTTTACCCCCCGTCATTTATTTTTAGACCTCGTTCCGTGTTCCCACGGTGCCAGTAACATATGGACGAAACAGCAAGAATCATCTGCCGCAGTCAAACGCGAGCTCGCCAGCAAAGCAGAAAGTGTTGTTCCATGTGGTTTTCTAAGCCCGTTTCTCCTTTGGTGCAGCGGCAGACTCATTTCTTCTGACATTTTCAGGCACTTCGCCATAATCGTGATGTCGATTGACTTCTACTTCTACTATCCCTTCCATGGATAGCACAACGACGTGTCAGACGACGCGAAATTCTCAGATTTGCACACTTAAAGCCTGATGCAATGGTATGCAGAACTCGCTTCTGCGCCCTCTGTCTTCCCCTGTTCTCGTGAACGCAGCTTGCACGATGTGGTCAATTTTTGCCATTCTCTTCGTCTCTGTCAACGCCGTCCTCGCGTTTTCCAGTGAAAGAAACGACAATGTACGCGTCATATCGCATCTTGCATTGAAAACCGGCTAATTTCTCCTTCAGCTCGCGGTGTTCGTCTTGCTTGGGTTGATATTTATTCTCAGTGCTAATACCTTGACAGTTATTGGGGCCAAGATGGGGCAGGTCAACAGCAAAGGTCGGTAACCATGTTCCTCCTTCGAGGCTACCCGTGCTGACTGAGGATTAGTCTTGGCTTCTACTGTAACGATGATACGATTGATGTCTTCCCACTCGCATTCCTGTACACTTTCTTTGGCAAGGGTGGTATGCCAGTGGTGGACTTCGCGAACGTGAGTTTGCCTACTCTCAATAGATTACAACTTGAATGTCAACTTCTCATTTTCAGATCTGCAGTCAAGGATCCTCGAATTTTCCCGGAACTGATCTAGCTAACTGTGCTTTCATGGCGTCGGACATTCAGAAATGTCAAGCCAAAGGAAAATTGGTTACGATCAGCCTCGGAGGTGCGACTGCCAACGTAGGATTCAATAGTGCTTCTCAGGCAGCTGGATTTGCGCAGACTATTTGGGATATGTTCTTAGGTACGTCTACTAGATCTATCTAGCTCGGGACTGGCTGACACGCCAACTAGGTGGAAGTATGTTGAATTTAGTCAACTCTCAGTTTCCTTGTTCTCACCCTCCCTTCCGCAGACGGTCCCATGCGTCCTTTTGGAACTGCTGTACTGGATGGGTGAGCATCTGTTTCATACAGTCTCAAGTCTGCCTTTCTGACCATGCAATGTTATCAAATCGGCAGCATTGATTTAGACATAGAGAATGGGTCGTCGGCCTACTACGACACGTTTGTTAACACCATTCGCTCCCTCGCCAAGGGAGCCTCGAAGCGGTAATTTTCTTTCTTGATTGATCGAATTAAACTTCTCATTTTGATACCTTTTAGATTCTATGTGACCGCAGCGCCTCAGTGTCCATTCCCTGATGCTAAGGTTGGGCAGGCTCTCAGTTCTGCATATTTTGATGCCGTCTATGTCCAATTCTGTGAGCGGCAAGACTTGATCGAATTTTGATCCTCAGTCTCATCTATGAATAGACAACAACTACTGCCAGACTTCGAGCCCATCTGTAAGCGTTCTTCCCAATGTAGCCAACATGCATCATTTACACTAGTGACAGGACTTCAATTTTGCCACATGGTACGCATTCATGATCTATTCTTTCCTGTGGTCTGACTTAAACCCTCTAGGGATAATTGGGCAAAGACTCAGTCCCCGAATAAAGACGTTAAGGTCTACCTCGGTGCTCCAGGCTCCGCTGCTGCAGCTGGCAGTGGTTTCGTCTCCAGCGGCAATCTCATCGATGTTGCTCGAGACGCACAAAATAAATACTCTTCTTTTGGAGGCATAATGCTCTGGGACGCCGATACCTCCTACAGTGAGTGGACACCGCACACCCTTTTCTTCGTATATTGATACTGATCTACCATTTACTTTAAGCCAACAATCAGTACCATGTTACCGTCAAGAATGCCATTCGCAACGGGTCTGGCCCTTCACCCAGCGATCCGCCTCCCGATCCTACGGTTGCTCCATCGCCGACTGTAGTGCCGACCTCCATGACCCATTCGACTACTTTGCATCACACGATGACCACGAAGAGCACGATACATACCACTACCAGTGCCAGCGCACCTATCACCGTCCTACCGACCACTACATCTGTGATAGATGATGCTGTTCCATCACCTTCCAAGGATCCTCGTGCTACGGCTAGGGTCAAGCGGCCAATGGACTGGGCGTTTGGAAGGCGACGCAACCCCGCCATCATGGAGGAGGCAAGATCGCCTCTTCCTAAACTCAGAAATTCACGATTCTTCAAGTTTTAGACCATCATGATCACGACTTCCGCCAATGAAACCTCATTTCAGATTACCACGATGAAATAGGCGACACTCTCAAACTGTTCGCTATCAAACGCCTCTTGATTAATTCATTCTTGAAGGATGAATCTATTGCCTATCTGTATCAATTGTAACAATATCACTCTCCGTAACGTACACTACTCAGCGCTGAAAATTGCCGGTTTTGTAGTGTAATTTATCTGTTATGTACTCGTAGATTGTAAGAGAAATTTAGGAATATCGATCGTTAAAGTTAACGCTCTTCTTCATGGGGGATATTGTTGAGCTGCTCCCTCAATTCGGGAGCTTGTGTCTATTGTAGTACATTGAAGGGTGGAAATAGGGGACGGAGTGCTGCCGTCACTTGTGTGCTAAAATACAAAACGGCATCTAAATGTGATGTGCCATTTTCAACGGGCGTTGTGTTCTGTGAACAATCATCATAATTCACCCTCGGATCACATTTAAAGCTAGGCCCATGAGTGCTCCTAGGGGTTTTTCATGCACTGGCATTTGATTTCGGTCGTCTGCGGAGAGAAGCCTGCTGCTCTGCCAGTAGGTAAGTACTTTACTCATCAAAACCTTAGCGCCCGCCAAGCCGAAGCGGACTAAGCGCTGGTGGTGGCTGGAAACACCCGAGGTGCCCTTTCCGCCAGCGCAGGCGGACTCAAATCGTCGTCTTCTTCCCGCTTACTGACTATGCAACACACCAGCTGCCGCATCGCAGCTACTTACGTCCGACATCTGGGCTCGGCGCTCGCTTTCCTGAAACAACACCCAGACCTAAATATATACTCCTCTGTTGGACGTCGCTCGCTTGGCTCTTTCGTCACGCTGGGTAATCATAGTAATACAGAGTGACACAATTCAGTTCCGAGTCTATTCATAGCGTGCGTGATGGACACGGGGGACAGGGAATCAGCAACGCCAAGATAAAGCTCTGTGTTCTAAGGCGAACACCAAAAATAAAGCGTGACAAGCGTGACAAGGGCTGGAGACTCGGAGCTGGGCGGTTGGCGATGGCGGTGTTGGCTATATTTGTGTCGCATTTCTGAGAAACGGAGGGCAGAAGCTCACTAGGCGACTTGAGTATAAGTCCAGTAGGCGAGGAGTGACTGAGAGTATTCCCAGGAGACTCAAATTCAATTATGGATAAGTATATAATATTCAGCAAGCGGTGAGGTTAAACTTGGCGTTCAATATTCAGGCGTCGGAGGACACCTAGCCCCGTCGCATATGTTGAGCGCCGAGCCTAAATTCGGCGTAGATGCCGACAGGAGGGCGATATTGTTACAGAATATTAATAATAGAAGCGCGAGTACGGATTCAAAACGGGTGCTTAGGCTACATATGCTATGTACTGGGACCGTTGTAGAGGTTTAGGTATCTTGGGTAGACCTTGGTGGTATACACCAGAAGACCGTGACGGTGATATAAATAGCTTTGGAAGCAACGAAGCATTGAATGCAATGTCAATGTGTGCTGTGTTCTAGGGGCCAAAAGAAGAGAATAGTGCGTCTCGCCAAGGAGTTCGCCATTTCACCACGAGACTAGACAGGAAATGAGAGCGAAAAATAGAGCAGGCGTCGAAGGTTACATGTGCGCAAGAGAGAGAGAATAGAGCGGAAGCCGGAGGATGAAGGCGACAAAGGTTGATCATGGGGGGGTGACTCGCCAAGCACAAGGTCTAGGTCAAGGAAGAAATTCGCGATTTCTTGATACAATCTTTTCTTAGAGAGCTAAGAGAGGACATACAGCGGGTGGTGGCGGTCGCGCGAGAAATGGAGGGTCGAGACGGCGAGAATAGATGCATGTGGGTCAGAAACTGTACGCCAAGGCTTCAGAGTCGTCTGGTAAACAGTCATGAGCTCAGCTTGAGTCGTTAGGCCGCATCAAGACGCCGGGGTAGCTACATTGGTTCTAGCAGGTCGTCTACGCGGCTGCCAGCGTTGGTTGTGAGCTGTACCGTTCGCATTCGGATAGTTGTTGTTATTTCTGTCCTGTGGTGGTGGTGTGTCCGTGTTTCCTTGGGCACGTCGCTTCCCATTGTCATTGAAATTGGGACTGGGATGTGTATTCCCATCTTGACCTTGGCCATTGGTGTCGGTTGCACCTGGAGACTCTTGGTCTTGGCGACGTCCGCTGCCATTGCCCGAGCTAGTGGGTCTTGTTCCTCCTCCACGACCTTCACGACCTCTTCCTCCTCTGTAACCACCCCGCATGTTGCCGCTAGACACAGAGCCTGAAGCAATAGCTGTAGCATGTATATCATCTCTATTATTATAGCTACCTCGCGCAACGCTTAGGCTGCTTGGGACGAATTGAGGTCCATGAATATATGCCTGTGAACCGTTCGACATGGGGAAACCGGGGTTGATGGTCCGGACACCACCCCTCCATCCCCCACGCCCTCGGGCGCCGCCTCGACCTCGACCTCTTGGATGCGATATGGACGTGTCACTCAAATAGTCTTGGCCTTGACCATGATGAGTGTGGTTGGGCCGTCCAAAGTCGCTGCCATAATTAGCACGTCCGCCTCCACGTGGATGAGGATGTGATTGGAAATTTGAATGCATAGGCACTCCTTGTGTAGCAGGAGCTTGCTGGGCATAGGATGGACGCATCCAAGGTCGACTCCATGTGTCGGTGCTTCCTTCGCCTTGGTCTCCCTGCCCAGAGGCAGCAGACTCAGCATCCAACACTGCACGTTTGGCCAATCTCTCGGCGCGCCTCTCTTCCTTCTTTCTCTCTTTCTCTTCCTTCTGTTCTTTGGTCAACGTGGGCGGCTGTGGGCCCGCATCATAATTCGGATTCTGAGCATACCACTGCCCGCCAGACGTGTTGGCGAGGAAGCCATCGGTGTAGTCAAATGTGTACCATGCGGCATCATGCTGGGTCATGAGAGGGATCGCGGATGCCAGATGTGCGTATAACGCGTATCCGGCATAGGCGTCGTTGCTTGCGTCTGTTCGGTGATGTCAGTCAGAGTATTCTTTTTTTGGGTGAGTGGAAGCCTCGGAACAGAGGAAGCACGCGAAATGACGAAGATAGAAATAAAACGAAGAAACTAAACTCGACCAACTGACATTCTTTTTGCTCCTCCGACAATACAGCTTCCCAGTTTGACCGGGTTACTTTTCCTTTCTCCATGAGTTTATACATGTAGCTCTCGACAAGATGCGCGAGGCCGATGGAGGAGTTGTACTTCCCCTGCCACCGGGCGTTATCGACTGTACGTGCAAGCAAGGACAGGTCGACGCAGTTCCGGATGGGCATGTGGTAGTCGTCGTAGAGTTTCTTGGCGTCACCTATGAGTGTGGTGGAGGAAGTATAAGAAAAGGTATGAGCATGTGTGATAGAAGGGGATGTTGAAGAATAGGAATAGAAAATGTTAGGAATAGAAAGTCTAACCTTGAATGCCCACGCCGCATTTTACGATGCGAGGGTCTGCAAGTATTTCTGCTAGTTTGATGGGGAATTCTGAAAAAAGCGCGGTTTTTTTTTGTTTTTGGTATGAGCATATGTGAGCTAAATGGTAAATCAACACTGGCGCTTACCTCCTCTCATGGCTGTGATTTGGAGCAGCAAGATCGTGTCATGGTTCGAGATCTGGACGAGGGCAGCTGGGTTCTCCCCGGCACCCCGTACAAATGTGGGCTTCCACTCTAGATCGAAACCTAACGGCCCTTCTGGTGGGTTTAGTTTGGCAAGTTCAACATCTGCCAGGCTGGCACTGCGTATGTAGACCACCCTAGCAGATGGGTTGTAGTCTTTCCACGAATAGACCTCTGTAGGTGCTGGTCGCAGGGGTGTTTTCTCGATTCTAGGCGGGTGCCAAGGTGCTGGTGGCTCTTGGGGGTGATCGTCTGACATGCGGACTGAAGAAAGTCGGGACAAGGCAGGATGGGTCGCCAGCCTTGGCGAAATGGCTGTATATTTAGCACGCACCCCATTGGCTTGCTATTTTCCTCAGGTCACAACGGGTCACGAAAGCGTCACATCATGTCACATAGCCTTCCAAGGTTGCAAAGCCGGCCAAGTCAAACACGCAAGGCACGCTCGCCCTTCTTGCTTTCTACCACCACTCGGACTGGGATCTGGTATCGATAATGATTTCTGCACCGTATTTGAGCACCTTCTGGGCTGTATCTGGATTTATATTCACATGAAACCCAAAGGACAACCTATTCTGGGACCGAGCATTTTCCCGCAGCGAAAATAGCCTGGCGTAAGCCAAGTCTTGGCAAAAAAGCTTGGTATGCTAGACACAAAAATAGGACAGCACTGCACGACTTAAGAGCAACTCTCTGGGCAACCCTCAATTTCTTGGCCCCATCGTTTCTGCCTTTAGCCATCATGAACTCGCTCGCCCCCACAGACGATATCAAGCGCGTCCTTGTCTCTGCCCATGCCGTTCTCGAACAGGTGTGTGTCCCTGTTGGTGGCTCCGGCTCCTGCTAATTACTCTCCAGCCACCGCCACCCAGTCTGCGCGAAATCCTCACTGCCTATCGAACAAAGGGCGATGGCGACCGTGACATGTTACTCGCAATGCTCAATGCCAAAACTGCCGAGGATCAGGTTGGTCTTTCGCTTTTCACCTTTTGTTCGTATTCTAATTTGTCTTGTAGCGGCTATCTTCGATATCATCTCTCCAACGCACACTGCTGGATATTTACCAACAGTCTCCCTCCTCTCCAGAACAAAGCCACTACTCATCACGGGCTCTGACAAACGGTGCCTACAGCTACCCTACCCCCGCCGCATTCTCCCAATCACCACGGCTGGAACCCCACCACCACCATACCCACCGCGTCCACCGTCACCGCAGCCGCTCACCTCCTCCGCCCTCGCGTAGCCACCACCACCACACACACATCCCAGCCATCCGAGATGCACCTTCACACCCGCACTCACATCATTCAGAGCCTCCACGGAAGCGGCACCGAACATCGCGGTCCCCACAGATGTCACATGCCGCTACTGGTGTCGTCGCGTACGAACCGCCTCATCCTTCGGAACAGTTCCCACCCTCACCCTATTCATCGTCAGAACGAAGCGACTCGGCTGATTATTCACCTCGCTCACGAGCGTCAATGACTATCGGCAACCTCCTTTCGTCAGGTCCGAGTCGGGAAGTGAACGGGCCAGGGGATGGTGATCGCGATTGATTGGGACGTGACACACATCGGTTTTGATAGGGCTTGGCTGCGTTTTCCTTTCACGCCCAGGTCACCTATTTTTTCTTGCTGTTACATATACATGCCGACCTCCGACGCCACTGATCCTTATCTCGCACTTTGCTGCTCTATCTATTTAGCTGTACAACTACATATGTCTCCTTCATATACCGGTTTCGTCGCGCCAAGGGTTTAGTGTATTTGACCCCACCTTAGCCTCCATACCCTATGCATCCTACAAATGCAGTACTCAATTAATGGGAAGATTATCAAACTTCATTCACATGGGCATGCCACTGTGTCCCTTCTGCAAGCGCAGCGTGCTAAATATCAGTGTACTGTGCATTCACCACCTCGAAAAACCGCCCAGGCCTTTCCAAGTTCCTAGAGCATGGAGGGCCGTGTGCTAGAGCTAGATCCAAGAACAGGCATCAAAAGTACATATGTCACTCTAGTTTCTTGACAATGACATCCTGCTTGATGCTGATCTCTGCCACAAAGCCGGTCGGGCGCCTTTGTTTCTTACTCTGTATATCCCTTGAAAATCCTCTTGTACCCAACTACAATCACACGCGAGAAGAGCTACAGTATCCCTACCATATTCTATTTTTATCATCGCCCACCCAAGTTAAACTTCCAAACTCACCCAACGTTTCAACGGTCGCACTGACCCAATCTACCGTTTCTACATCCAGGCTTGGCTTTCGAGAAGAGAATAATATGGATAAAATGCATTATGGATCCAAGAATAAACCCATCTCATATCATGGCTTGGCACCGACCAAAGCTCGACAACCGGCCGAATTAGGACCCACCCAGTCATACATCCGTAGCTTCGAACAGCCTTGGGAGTGTATTATTGGAAAGGATGGGCTGGGCGTTTTGATAATATTTCTATGGGTTAAGGATCGCCGTGTCCAAGCCGTGGTTTGTGGAGGGTGAATGAATGAATGAAGGGTGATTAATTGACGTTATCGCAAGTCGGATACTATTTATATGAGGTTGGAGCGCCGCAGTGCATTCGGCATGTTCAATTGACAAGTGTGAAAGGATTAAAACGAGTGGTCGACGGAGCCTCCAAGCATACAGTAGTGCGCTGCCGCAAAGTTAGGAGGATGGCTCAATGGGGATGTGTGGTCGGTCCGGGGATTGGCAATCAATTACTCGAGAGAAAGAATCTTGGCCCACATCGTTCGCCTCGACGCCTGCGGTGATTGATTTTCTTATTTTGGTCACGAGCGCTGCTGAGCGCTTGATGTTTCGGTAGTCAAGCGGGTCCCTGAGGTCTTACTACTCTTAGGAGTTTCTTGGGTGAGCGGGCAGTGAGGTGCTTTACCTTGGGTTTGGGCCATTAATTGCGGTTATGGATAGAAATAAATAGCTACGACAAGCCAAGAGCTTGTGTAACAAGAGAGAAGAAACTCTTGGGCTGTCTTGGAGGTATATATTTATCTATTACGCATCTGCTGCTCAGCTGCCCCAAGCCACCCCAGCTCCGCCCAGTAGTGCAAGACGGCGACGGTGAAAAAATAGCCTTAGACCAGGCAAGACAAAACATGTTCTATCTTTCCATAACACCTAAGCATCATAACACGTACATTTATTACTCACTGCCGTGCATGTCGCCATAGATAATAGGATGACTATAGTGCGAAACCACAAATGTATTTTTAACCCGGCAAAAGCGGATGAATTTGCATTTCTCTTACAACATTATATCTGTTACATCTAGAAATGCAATGCCGCGTCGCCGCAGGTCGCCGTGTCACTTTTTTTTTGTCGCACTGCGCGGACAACCTGCCAGACATCCCTGCCTAAAGGGAGTTAAAAGCGCCTGGGAAGTGACGCCGAGACGAAAGCAGTTTAAAAATAGCCTCCGTCACACCTATTTATCAAAGTCTTGGCAGTCAGAGGCACGTGATGAACGCGTGAGTTGAGTGTTTGTCACTGTCAGGGCCATTGCCCAGAAAGTACACCAACTCCATTCTGGTGACATACCTCAAGGCCTCAACCTCTGGGTCTACCTCCAGGCGCTTGACTCATATCTTGACTCTTTAGCGCCCGCATTTACTAGTTTAGGGTATATCTTCACTCAACTCATCAGTCTTAGCTCGGCTTGGGGCACTTAATGTCAGACGATGAATTCGACAACCTGCCCGACGACTTTGCGAATGTTCAAGGTGTAGATTGGGAATCTATCTTGGCGCCAACCATTACCCGGTCCCCAGGGCTAGCGGAGCCTCCACCTGTGCCTGGGCCTCATTCAGATTCGAGTCTGATCCAGGAGCCGCCTCGAGGAGATGGGGGGCAGGGATTCCAACCGTTGGCTGTGGAGGTGGTCACTTCGACGCCACCACATGCATTGGGTCTGGGTGTTATCGAGTCGTCAACGTCTTTCTCGTCATATTTTGACGATGAGGACGATGAGATGGACTCGTCTTTCCTAGCTGAGCTGGACCGCGTTGAACAGCAGGCTTTAGGGCCGCCTGAGCCACAATTCGTTGTTGGGTCATCGTCTCATCCAGTTGGTGGGAGTGGTAAGCTTGCCTGGTCGAGTTTTATCAGCACATGTTGACAAATTATTTTTGTTGTTCAGGTATACGTCCTGCCAGCTGGCAGCAACCAGTAGCGAACCCTGTTCATGGCGTTGAAGCCTCATGTAAGCGGTAAAGGGTCTAAAATATCTGGGTTTACTGAATTCATAGTTGATCACCTAGCTGCGGCACAGAAACCTAAATGTATGCGACTCTTTGGAGAAGAAATATAGCTCATCTTGACTCAATGGATGCGTTTTGCTTGTAGTAGTAAATGCGCCTCGACCGCAAGGTGGCACTGACTTAGAGGCGCGCGCTTCTCGACACCTTATAAGTAAGCTCATATCCGTCCAAACCTATCGCCGTTAACTAATTATATCCGTCATCAGCCGAATGTATGCGCAATCTTCATCATGCGAAGACCTGATTCTAATGTCATACTTCTCAGCATCGTCATTCTCGCCAGCCAAAGGCAATGATAAAGGTAGCAGTGCTACCGTCGAACAGAGTTCGAACAAGTCATGCAAGAGAGCATGCCCTGACGAATGGTCTATCTCGCCGAAACGTAAAGGTAAAATGAAAGCTCGTGAAGATGACCTACAAGGGGTTCTTTTGACATATGAGGATGAACTCACCTGCCCTATGTATGTATGCCTCACTCCTTCTGGTGTTCAACCGAGGTTAACGGGTCTTTGACAGATGCTGCGACCTTTTGTACGTCTCACTCATATTTTAAGCTCGTGAAGCCATATTGAGGTGTTCTTGGCTAGTGTTGCTTCCCATGTTGGTAATCCCTGTGGCCACACTATCTGCGGAGAATGTGGTTGGCAATGGCATATTGAGAAGGCAAGCGAGTTTAGCGGAGTGGGTGTCTGCAGTTTGCTGACGATGTCGTGTGCAGAAGAACAAAGGGTGCCCATGCTGTCGTCAGAATCTCCACAGGACGACTCCAATGATACCGAATATCGCAATGGATAATGTCGTTGAGAAGCATATCAAGGCTCTCGCGCTAAGCGGGCAGCATGAGTGGGAGATTGGTGGTCGCAAGCATCTGGAATTTGAAGCCAGGAAAACGTAATCGCATTTCAAAGGTTGAGTTTACAGTTTGCTGATTTGTTTCTAGGGCATGGCGGCAAGGCGTGAACAAGCGAGATAAGAAAAAGTCA